>LXNJ01000051.1_pt1 | contig 76107 bp, 79 predicted proteins | sample 809081 | NCBI WGS metagenome assembly LXNJ01 (sample SAMN04870510, study PRJNA318959) | sponge metagenome | biome: sponge; feature: marine sponge reef; material: water | host: Petrosia ficiformis | place: Greece: Milos, Mediterranean Sea | collected 2013-05-29 | depth 5-7 m
TGGCCCTTGTAGGGCTGCGGTCCCCAGACCATCGGAGCGTTCGGGACCCGGCTTTCGGGGTCGAACGGCCGGAACATCGCGATCTCGCGGCCCTGCCGGTAGAGATCGCCCCGCAGCTCGCCGGAGATGTCCACCACCCGCAGGCCGCCGTTGTAGTAGGCGATGTAGAGGATGTCGTCCTCGACCCACAGGTTGTGGGTCCCGGCCTCCGGTACCTGGTAGCGGGCCACCTCGCGGGCGTTCTCCCACTCGTCCCACTCGAAGATGTGGATCCAGCCGGCCGCCCGGCCCGGCGTGCGCTCCGCGCGCATCGTCTGGTACGGGAACGCCTCGTCCCCGCCGATCATCAGGAACTTGCCGGTGGACTTGGAGCGGTAGGGATACGCCGCGTGGTTCCAGCCGCTCGGATACGGCGTCTGGCCGAGCATCACCGGGTTGTTGGGCGCGCCACCCATGCCGCCGCCGCCCACGTCCACCGCGACGACGCCGTCGTTCCAGTTGGAGGAATACGCAATCCCCTCGTGCACCCACACGTCGTGGATGGAATGGCCGGGGGTGTCCATCTCGAAGCGCCCCACCCGGTAGGGGTTCTCCGGATCCTCGGCGTTGAGGATGTCGTAGCGCCGGCCCGCCGAGAGCGCGTAGATGTGCTCCTCGGCGATGAACACGTTGTGGACCCCGCCGGTGAGCTGGTCGTCGTAGCGCGCGATCACCGAGACGCCGCTCTGGGGGTCGCTCACATCGAGGATCACAAGACCGTTCTTCCGGTTCGAGGCCCCCTCCCGGCTGATCACGCAGAACTTCCCGTCCTCCGAGACCTTCACGTCGTTCACCGTCCGGGCGTCCACCCGCACCGTGTCGATCAGGGTGATCGCGGAGGGATCGGTGACGTCCCAGAAGTAGGCGTGGCCGTCGGCGCTGTGGGTTCCGGTGACGGCATAGTCGCGGCCGTCAACGCCCTCCCAGACCCACAGATCCGAGGTGCGGCGGTCGCGAACCGGCCCCTGCCCCACGATCTCGACATCCTTGCGGACCTTCCGCGGCACCACGCCCACCGTCGCGCTCGCCGACTCGGTGAAGCCGTCGGCGATCACCGTGTGGGTGCCCGAACGCTCCGCCACGAAGGCGCCGTCCTCGTCCACCTGCCCGATCGCTCCGGGCGCCACGATCCCGTCGGTGGGGACCCCGAAGGTCGCGAACTGCACCGGATAGTCGGGCACCTCGTTCCCCGAAGCGTCCATCGCCTTCGCACTGAAGAACACCACGTCGCCGGTCCGGACCGCGTCATCGGGCGCCCCGCTCAGGGCGATCGAGGCGACCGGGTTGGCGAGCACCTCGATCGCGGTGTCGCTCGATGCCTCCTCGGCGGAGACCGTGACGGTCGTCGTGCCGGCCCCCGTCAGCATGAGCACGCCGAGCGCGTCCACGTCGGCGACCGACGAATCGGCGCTGCTCCAGCTCACCTCCACGTCGTTCCGGACGGCCCCGGAGATGTCGGTGACCAGGGAGCGGAGGCCGATCTCGGTACCCGCGTAGAGGTGGCCCGGCAGGTTGGTGATCTCGACCGTGGCCACCGGGGGATTGGGGATCGTCACCGGGATCTCGACCATCACCGCGGGCTCGGCACGCCGGGAGGTGTCCTCCGGATCCTTCGGCACCATGGCGATCAGGGTGTGCTCGCCGGGCCGATAGGCCTCCACGATGCCCGCCGGGTTCACGCCCACCGAGCGGCGGCGGCGCGAGAAGAACACCACGGTCCGGTCCATCGGGTTGCCCTCGGCGTCGCGGACCTCGGACTGGAGGGTCAGCGAGTCGCCCACCTCGAGTTCGACCTCGGACGGCGTGATGATGAGTTCCGTGGGCTGGGGGCCTTCCTCCGCCTCTCCCTCTTCCTGGGCGAAGGCCGGGAAGGCGAGGAGCAGAAGGGCGGCAAGCGCCACGGGAAAGGTGTGGAGGTGCAGTTTTCGATTCATGGTTCGTGGCCGGTGGGGAGAGTCCTGACCGCGGTCAGTGGGGTTCTCCGAGGTTCCTGGGCTCGGCGTCAACGAGCTTCAGGGCCCAGAGCCCCGAGGTGTTGTCGGCGATATAGATGTGACCCTTGAAGGGCTGGGGTCCCCAGACGAACGGGGAGTTCGGCTTGACGGTCTCGGGGTCGTACGGGCGGAACGAGGCGATCTCGCGGCCCTGCCGGTAGAGGTCGCCGCGTAGTTCGCCGGAGATGTCCACCACCCGCAGCCCGCCGTTGTAGTAGGCGATGTAGAGGACGTCGTCCTCGACCCAGAGGTTGTGGGTTCCCGCTTCGGGCACCTGGTAGCGGGCCACCTCGCGGGGGTTGTCCCACTCGTCCCACTCGAAGATGTGGATCCAGCCGGCGGCCCGGCGCCGGGCCCGCGGTCCCTCCATCAACTGGTACGGGAAAGCCTCGTCGCCCCCGATCATCAGGAACTTGCCGGTGGACTGGCTGCGGTAGGGGTACGCCGCGTGGTTCCAGCCGCTCGGGTAGGGGGTGCTCCCGAGCATCACCGGGTTGTTCGGGGCGCCGCCCTGGCCGCCGCCGCCCACGTCCACCGCGACGATCCCGTCATTCCAGTTGGAGGAATAGGCGATGCCGTCCGCCACCCACACGTCGTGGATGGAGTGCCCGGGCGTGTCCAGCTCGAAGCGTCCGACCCGATAGGGGTTCGTGGGATCCTCGGCGTTCAGGATGTCGTAGCGGCGCCCCGCCGAGAGGGCGTAGATGTGGTCTTCGGCGATGAAGACGTTGTGGACCCCGCCGGTGAGCTGATCGTCGTAGCGGGCGATCACCTCGATGCCGTTCTGCACGTCGCTGACGTCGAGGATCACGAGACCGTTCTTCCGGTTCGAGGCGCCTTCCCGGCTGATCACGCAGAACTTCGCGTCCGCGGAGACCTTCACGTCGTTCACCGTCCGGGCGTCCACCCGCACCGTGTCGATCAGGTGAATGCTCGACGGATCGGTGACGTCCCAGAAGTAGGCGTGGCCGTCGGCGCTGTGGGTGCCGGTCACGGCGTAGTCCCGGCCGTCGGTGCCCTCCCAGACCCAGAGGTCGGAGGTGCGGCGGTCGCGGACCGGGCCGCGTCCCACGACCTCCACGTCCTTCCGCACGTTCCGGGAGACGACGGCGACCGTGGCCGTGGCCGACTCGGTGAACCCGTCCACGATCACCGTGTGGGTTCCGGACCGCTCCGCCACGAAGGCGCCCCCGTCATCCACCTGGCCGATGGCGCCCGGCGCCACGATGCCGTCCGCCGGCATCCCGAGAGTCGCGAACTGCAGCGGGTAGTCGGGCACCTCGTTCCCGGAGGCGTCCGCGACCCTGGCCTCGAAGAACACCACGTCGCCGGTCCGCACCGGCTCGCCCGGCGCGCCGCTCAGGGTGATCGAGGCCACCGGATTGGCGAGCACCTCGAGGGCGGTGTCGCTCGAAGCCTCCTCGGCGGAGACCGTCAGGGTGGTCCGGCCGGCGCTCGCCAGGGTGAGCACGCCGAGGGCATCCACACTCGCGACCGCCGGATCGGCGGTGCTCCAACGGACCTCGACGTCATGCCGGACCGCCCCCGAGATGTCGGTGACCGTCGGGCGGAGCCCGATCTCGGTCCCCGTGTAGAGGTGTCCCGGCAGGTTGGCCACTTCGACCGTCGCCACCGGCGGGTTGGGGATCGTCACCGGGATCTCCACCATCACCGCGGGTTCGGCCCGCCGGTGGAGATCCTCCGGGTCCTTCGGCACCATGGCGATCAGGGTGTGCTCGCCCGGCCGGTAGGCCTCCACGATGCCGGCCGGGTTCACCCCGACGGCGCGGCGGCGGCGCGAATAGAACACGACGGTGCGGTCCATCGGGTTGCCCTCGGAGTCCCGGACCTCGGCCTCGAGCGTCAGCGAGTCGCCGACCTCGAGTTCGAGTTCGGCCGGCGTGACGATGAGTTCCGTGGGCTGGGGGCCTTCCTCGGCCTCCGCCTCTTCCTGGGCGAGCGCGAGCCCCGGGACCAGCGCGAGGGCGAGGCCGAACGCGATCAGGAGCCGCGTCTTCGAATTCGAGTGCTTCATCGTCGGTTCCTCCCCGACGAGCGAACCTACGGTTCGCCCTTCCAGTAGATGATCCCGCCGGCCTGCTTGCCGACGTCGATCTCGGAGACCCGCTGGGCGGTGGCGATGTCATAGACCTCGACCGTCCCGGGTTCGCCGCCCACCCCTTCCAGGGTCACGATCGCGTAGCGGTCGTCATCCGAGACCACCACGCCGTGGGGCACCCGCCGCGAGGTCTCGGGCGCGGCGATCAGTTCGCCGCTCGCGAGATCCCAGAAACCGACCTTCTTGCCGGACTTGTAGGTGGCCACCAGCACCCCGCCGTCCGAAGTGATCTCCAGGTTGTAGGGGTTCTGACCGGGCCCGGCGTCGAGCCGGCGCGCGACCTTCCATTCCTCGAGGTCCACCTCGTAGATGGCGCTGTCGCCGTTCCCGGCCACGTACACCTTCCCGGCGGGGGACGGTTTGGTCGCCCAGGTCGGCTTGACCACCGGCGCCCGCATTTCGTCCATATTGCCCATGTCCCCGTGGTCCATCCCGGCGTGGGGGTCGGTCCCGAGATAGAGGCGCCGGGCGATCTCGAAGCGCATGGCGTCGACCTCGACCAGCTCGTCGTCCATCATGTTGACCGAGTAGAGCCGGTCGCCCTTGGCGTTCATGCGCGCTCCGTGGGGCATGACGCCGGTGTCGATGGTGGCCACCTCGATCATCGTCCCCGTCTCCACCACCGAGATGGTGCTCGGGACGTGGTCGCCGTGCAGGTTGAAGTTGACGACGTAGAGCAGTCCGGTGCTCGGCGAGACGTCCATGGTGGCGGGGAACATGCCGAGGGTGGCGTCCCCGATCCATTCGTTCGTTCCGGTCTCGTACTTGTGCACCGCGCCGAAGGGCATGCCGTGCGCGATGGACAGGAACCAGTAGCGCCCGTCGGGCGAAATGTTGATCCCGTGCGGGCCTTCGGTCTCGGTGGGAAAGCTGCCGACCGCGATTTCGTCGAGCTCCTCGAACCCGCTGGGCCCGTAGCGGAGCAGGTGGACCGTGTCATCCGACTCCGCGCACACGTAGACGAAGTAGTTGCGCCGGGGCGGCTGCGGGTCTTCGGCGGCCGCGAAAGACGCGATGCCGAGTCCGAGCAGCAGGAGGAGTGCCGCCAGGCGGCGGGTGGAGTGCGACGACATCAGTTCGGTTCTCCCATGTTGCGCGGCGTCTCGGGCTCGACGAGCTTCACGGCCCAGAGCCCCGAGTTCCAGTCGCTGAAGAAGATGTTGCCCTTGAAGGGCTGGGGACCCCAGACGAACGGAGCGTTCGGCTTGAAGCCGTCGGGATCGGCCGGCTCGAAGAACGCGATCTCCCGGCCCTGCTGGTAGAGGTCGCCGCGCAGGTCGCCGGAAACGTCCACGACGCGGAGGCCGCCGTTGTAGTAACCGACATAGAGGATGTCGTCCTCGACCCAGAGGTTGTGGCTGCCGGCCTCGGGCACCTGGTAGCGCGCCACCTCGCGGCCCTCGCCGCCGTCCTCATCCCACTCGGCGATGTGGATCCAGCCGGCCGCCCGGTCGGGCAGCTTGCCCTCGGGATCGAACCCGAAGGGGAAGCTCTCGTCGCCGGCGAAGACCAGCATCTTCCCGGTGGACTGGCTCCGGTAGGGGAAGCCCGCGTGGTTCCAGCCATTCGGGTACTTGAAGCTCCCCATCATCACCGGATTGTTCGGGGCGCCGCCCTTTCCGCCGCCCCCGATGTCCACCGCGACCACGCCGTCCATCCAGTTCGAGGACCAGGCGACGCCGTCCTGCACCCAGACGTCGTGGATGCCGTGGCCCGGGGTGTCGAGCTCGAAACGTCCGACGCGGTAGGGGTTCTCCGGATCCTCGGCGTTCAGGATGTCGTAGCGGCGTCCCGCGGAGAGCGCCAGGATGTGGCTCTCGGCCACAAACACGTTGTGGACGCCACCGCTGAGCTGATCGTCGTAGCGGGCGATGATCTTCACGCCATCGGTGGGGTTGGACACATCCAGGACCACGAGGCCGTTCCTCCGGTCCGAGGCGCCTTCCCGGCCGATCACCGCGAACTTCCCGTCCGGCGACACCTTCACGTCGTTCACGGTGCGGGCGTCCACCCGGACGGTGTCCACCAGGTGGATGCTCGTCGGGTCGGTGACGTCCCAGAAATAGGCGTGCCCGTCGGCGCCCCAGGTTCCGGTGATCGCGTAGTCCTTACCGTCAAGGCCTTCCCAGACCCACAGGTCCGAGGTGTGCCGGTCCCGGACCGGGCCCCGGCCCAGGATCTCCCAATCCTTCTTGATGTTGCGGGGGTTGGCGCGGATGGTCTCCCGCGCGGTGATCGATCCGCCCGCGACCACCACCGTGTGGAGCCCCGGCCGCTCGGCCACGAAGGCGCCGTCCGGCTCCACGAACGCGGCCGCTCCCGGAGCGACCAGGGTGTCCGGGGTGCGGGTGGAAACCGCGTACTGGAGCGGATAGTCCGGAACCTCGTTCCCGCCCGCGTCGAGAGCCTTGGCGGTGACCCAGACCACGTCGCCGGTGCGGACCTCGGTCTCGCTCGCGGAGACTTCGAGTCGGACCGCCGGATTCGACATGACCGAGATCGCCGCTTCGCCGCTGACCGATTCGGCCCTCACCGAGATCGTCGCGGATCCCTCTCCCTTCAGCATCAGCATGCCGTGTTCGCTCACGCTAGCCACCGAGGAGTCGCTCGAAGACCAGGTGAAGTCGGGCTTGCGCTCGGCCCCCGAGGTGTCCGTGGCCATGGCGGTCACGCGCATGGTGGTCCCGGCATAGAGATTGCCCGGCAGCGCGGCGATCCCCACACTCGCGAGCGGCGGGTAGGGAACCGTCACGGGGATCTGGACCATGAGGGCCGGCTCGGCGCGGCGGTCCATCGCCCCGGCCTCCCGCGGCACCATCGCGATCAGGGTGTGCTCCCCGGGCCGGTGGGCTTCCACCATCCCGGCAGGGTTCACCCCGACGAAGCGCCGGGCCCGCGAGAAGAAGACCACGCCCCGTTCGAGCGTGTTGCCGTCCGCATCCCTGACGGTCGCGGCGAGCTGCGCGGTCTCCCCGACTTCGAGCGTGAGCTCCGGCGGATCCACCACCAGTTCGGCGGGATCCTGCGCGGCGGCGGATCCGGCCAGCAGCGCGCCGGCGAACCCGAGCGCAACAAATCGGAAGAGCCGGCCGCGATCGCCGCCGGCGGGATTGGGAGTCGTCTTGACCATGACTCTGAAGAAACCTCCTGACAACAGGCCCTGCTGGGCAACAGGCGATTGTATTGCCCCAAGAGAAAATCACGCTGCGAGCGTCGGTTTCACACCGGCATTGCCCGCCACCGGCGGACCGCACTCCTCGCCGGTCACCGCGGGACAACGGACCGACGGGAACCAGGACCTTCGCTTCAGACGCCGCGGGGCGGAACGGCGGCATAGGCGTCCGCAACCAGATCCAACTTCTCCTTGAGTTCGGAATCGAGATCCGCGTCCGGGATGTATGGGACCAACTCGTGGAATCTCCGCTTTGGCATCCGATCTGATTGCCCAAGCGACCGAAAGAACCGTTCGAACACCGGTTCGAGGAAGTCCTCGCTGACCTTCGCGTCTTTGGAATCCGGGGCAAGTCCGGGGCGCAGAACAGACGCGGCTGTCCGAACCTCCAGAATCGCCTTCTTCATGGCTTCGTGACGGCGCTTCCGGGTGCTTTCGGTGAAGAGAGTCGGGGGTCCGGGTGGCGGCGCCTCGGCCCAGGCCAACAGGGTCTGCTCGGACGAGAGATAGTTTTCTATCTCCCGACGCCTCCATGTCGTCGCCCGGACGCCGTGCATCTCGGGAAGGCCTTGTTTCAGGCGATCGAAGATCGCACAGGCACGAAGCTCCGGGTGTGCCTCTCGCAGGCCGTAGTAATGCTCAAGAGCTTTGGTGGGGCGATTGCCGACGGCTCGGACGAAGGACTTCTCCAGAGCCTCCAGCGCCCGCTGGTGATCCAGGCGTTTCGCGAAGGCTCGAAGCACCGGAAGATCGGTAGTTCCCTCGACATACACGACGCAACCGGCCTGCCGCGCCTGCTCGTAGTCACCGTATCCGATGTCGCGGAGCGCCTTTACCACCTGGCTTGTGTTCTCGATACGGTGCGGTGAACCCAGGAAAGCCACGATTGCATCGCGCCCGGCTGCCTCCTGAAGCAGCACCTCCGAATGGCTCGCCGCGATGATCTGACTGCCGCTCCTTTTGGCGGTGCGGATCAACAACTCGTAGATCGCACGCTGCCGAACCACCTCGAGATGAGCGTCCGGCTCGTCGAGGATCAGCACTGCTCCGGGATTGAGCGCCAGGTGGGCGAGCAGAAGGGTCGTCTGTTGCAGTCCGCGACCGGCGGAGGTGATATCGAATCGAACCCCGCCTTCCTGGTATGACATGGCGATCTCGCCCCGCTCGGGGAGGTGGCGCGGCGGATCGAAGCGCGCACCGAAGGACTCTTCGATGTCGTCAACCAGTCGCGACCACTCTTCCGGGCGTTCGTGATGGACAAGCAGGCACAGATTGCGCAAGACCTCAGCGGTCCGGCCCTCTCCGAGTCGCACCTGGACCCCACCGGGTTCGAGTCGCAGCTCGCTGGTTGCGAGCCCAGACATCGGCGGAAGATAGGCAAGGCGTACGGCGCCCACCGCCTCCGGAACAGGCATCCGACCCCCGCCCTCCACCCGAAGAGGCCGACAGTGGAGGGTCTCCTCGTTCGCAAAATCAAACTCCAATCCGGCGATCCAATCCTTCCCACTGTCTCCGTCTCCGCCTTCGACAACGATATCGATGCGGATGTTCTCTGTGCGCTGTCTGCCTTCAACCCGACGAATGTTGCGGACCCTCAAGTTTCGCCAGAGGTGTTTGGCGTCCGGCGCCGGGGAGGTCACCAGATCCCTGTGGCTGATCGCGACCCCGGGACGTTTCTCGGGTCCCCCCTTGCCCTGCCGCTTCTCGCGCCAGCGACGGATCCCCAGGTCCCACAGCGCGAGGGCCTGCAAAGCAGTGGTCTTACCCGAGTTGTTGGGTCCGATGAAGAGTACGGGACTATCGAGATCAATGACGACGTCCTCGAAACGCTTGAAATTGCGAACGGTGAGGCGGGTGAGCATGACGCGTGTCCGGGCGGGTTGGGATTATCACCTCTGGTCCGGTTTGGCACCTCCGATGTGGCGCCGGGCTCCGGAGCGCGCTCGGTTCGGTGCACTCGACAAGACTTGAAGCGCCACCGGAGCCAACCAGGACAGGACCAACGTCGCCGCCGAAGACCACTGGGTCGATGTGATTCGGGTCTTGAGGAAAGGAGGTCCATCATTTGAACCAACTCGGCCGCGAAAACTTCGATTTGCCGGCACCGCACTGTCAGGGGACGGCTACGGGCCCGCGCCAGCAGGGTTTCCGGTCTGACGCGCCGACTCCCAGCGCGCTGCGGCGTTTCACGTCGCTCGATGCCTGTACCACCGGCACCGCCCCCCTACCAGATGTCCCCGACCGTAAACCCCTCCGGGAAAGGATCCCCCGGATCCACCGAGTACTCGGCCTTCCCCGTGATCCAGGCGGTTCCGCTGATCGTCGGCACCACCGCGGGGACCCCGCCCACCGTCGTCTTGCGAACGAGCCGTCCCACGAACTCGGTGCCCACCGGGCCGAAGTGGTGGAAGTCCTCGCCGAGGGCGAGCTGCCCCCGCGCGTGGAGGGCCGCCATCCGCGCGGAGGTGCCGGTTCCGCAGGGCGAGCGGTCGAGCGCGCCGGTCCAGGTTTCGGGGCGGTCCCAGTCGAGATCGCCCACCGCCACCGACACCGCGTTCGCGGCGGTGCGGGTCGCGGGGTCGTAGGGGCCGGTGAGCTGCCCGATGCTGGCCTGCCGGATCTCGGGGTTCTCCGGATGGACGGCCTCGAGCTGCTCGCGCGCTGCCTGTTTCACCATCGCCCCCACCCGGGCCAGCTCCCGCCCGTGCTCGGGGGCGATCCGGAGCCCGAACCGGGAGGCGTCGGCGATCGCGTAGAACATCCCGCCCCAGGAAACATCCACTTCGACCTCGCCGAAAGTCGGCACCTCGACCTTCGCCCCCAGGTGGGCGGGGAAGGCGGGCACGTTCTCGAAGGTCACCCGGGTGACCTTGCCGCCCTCGACCCGGGCCTGCACCTGGATGAGCCCCGCCGGCGTCTCCAGGGTGAGTTCGGTCACCGGCTCGACGGCCTCCGCCATTCCGGTCTCGATGAGCGCGGTCACGGTGCAGATGGTGTTGGTCCCGGACATCGGGGGGTACTCGGTCTGCTCCATGATCACGAAGCCGGCGTCCGCATCCGGATGGGTCGGCGGCAGCACCAGGTTGCAGTTCGCGGCCGGGTATCCCCGGGGCTCCCGGAGCATGAGCTTCCGGAGCCCGTCGGCGTGGCGCTCCAGGTACTGCATCTTCCGGAACATGGTCTCGCCGGGCACGTCGAGGACACCCCCGACGATGACCCGCCCGGGCTCGCCGGCGGCGTGCAGGTCCACCGCCTGGATGAGTCGCCCTGAGCGCAATGTGGCCGCTCCCTCAGGTCCGGGTTCGGCGAACGCCGCCCGGTCCGCCGAGGTTTTCGAGCTTCGCGATCCATGCGCCGAAGAGCGGGCAGGCCGCTTTCATGCGTTCGATGCCTGTCTGCCGCGCGATCTCAATCCCGGTCGTCGTTTTCTTGAACCGGGGGTTCCAACCGGCCAGCCGCTTCGAGGGGGCGCCGTCCGGAGAATCATCGATCTTCTCCGGCTCCCCGTAGCGGCGCACGATGTCCGCTACCGCGTCGGCCCCTACACCCAGAAAGCGGGCGAGCACTTCGGGTTCGCTGAAATGCAGCGACTCGAACTCGAACATGGAAACGTACGGAATGAACCGGTGTGCGTGGTCCTTTTCCGCATGTCGGACTGACTCGAAAGTGGCGGCGTTCAGGATCTCCGCCTTGCGGGCGGGGCCGGCGACCGCCTTCGATTCTCCGAGCCCGGGCCAGTCCTTCCCGATGGCGTAGTAGTCCACCATCAGGGTGACCCGGGTGTCGCGCCGCTGCCGGAGATGTGTCCGAATGTCGCGGCTCGCCCGCTGAAACTGCACGTTGCCCCCTTTGCGGCCGGGCTTGCCGAGGAGGGGTGCTTGCAGGACGACTCCGGAAGACCACAGATACGGCGCCAGTATGGACTTGACGAAGGTCTGCTCGGTGGAGCCCTCCACGATCGCAACGACCTGCGCCGGTTCAGTCATAGACGGGTCCGCCGTCCACCACGTTCTTGGCCCACAGTTCGCCGATCCGGTATTCCTTGAGCCACTCGCCGTAGTCGCTCTCACAGAGCCGCTCGAACCGGGATTCGCCCCGCTGATTCCTGACGACGACGACGTCCCCGGCAGCGAACTGATCCACGAGCAACGGCGACTGGGTGGCGACGATGATCTGGGTCCGGGTGGACGCACTTCCGAGGAGTTCCCCGAGAACCGCCAGGGCGTGCGGGTGGAGACCGAGTTCCGGTTCGTCCAGCACAACTGTCGAGGGAGCGTCCGGCTGCAGCAGCGCCGCGGCCAGACAGATGAATCGCAGGCTGCCGTCCGAGAGGTGATACGGCTGCATCGGGAAGTCGGAACCCCGGGCGCTCCACGACAGCCGTACCGTCGTCTTCGGTCCGGAACGTTCCTCGCGGAGGAGAAAGTCGTCGAGCCACGGCGCCACCAACCGGCAGGCTTGCAGGATTTCGAGGTACGCATCGCGGTTCCGGCTGCGCAAGCTCCACAGGAACGGCGCGACGTTGCTGCCGTCCATCCGCAAGAACTCGCCGTCCTCGACGATCTGGGCGCGGCGGGCGCCGGCGGTGGCGCTGGTGTCGTGGAACTGGTAGAGGGTCCAACGGCGTACCGCTTTGCAGATCTGCTGACTGAACCACGAGTCGGGCCCGGGCTCTCGGTTCTCCGCCTCCCGCACGATCTCCGGGGTGGTCGCGGAACCAGCGGAGAGTTCCCACCAACCCGGGTCCCCGCGGCCGCTGGTCGCCCCCTCGTAATACCGCGCCTCATCGGCGAGGACGAAACCCCCGGAGACGGTTGGGCGGAGGCGAAAGCGATAGCCCCGCTCCCCGAAGCGGGTCTCGAAGTACATCTCGCTCGTCACCTTCCGCCCGCCGAACAGGAGATCCGCAATCCCGCCCTGGTGCCCGATCCAGCGTTCCAACCGGTTCTGCATCAGGGCGCGCAGCAGCAGGAAAAAGGAAACGAGGTTGCTCTTTCCGGCGCCATTCGCGCCGATCAACACATTCAGGGGTTTCAACTCGAAGTTCTCGAGTTCGCGGATGGACTTGAATCCCCGAATGGTGAGGTGATCGAGAGCCGGAAACCCGCCGGTTCCGGCCGCCGAAGAGGGGTCGGCGGCCCGAGTCATGCCGCCATCCTACCGGGTCATTCGGGTGACTGCCGCATCACCGTCCGCGCTCCGATTCAGGAGCACGCTGCTCGACGACCGGGAACACGCCCGGCCCCTCGACCGCGACGATCTGTTCGGCTCCGGTGGGCCAGCGCACCCTGACCGAGTCGGGCACCCTGCCCCCGAGACCGATCCAGACCTCCCGCGCGCCGGAGGACAGATAGCTCGAACCCGCCGTCACCACGAAGCGCTGCGGCTGTCCGGCCCGCTCCACCGTGACCTCGGCGCCGACGCCGTCGCGGTTGGACGCCCGTCCCACCAGGCGCAGCGCGGCGCGGGAGGTCGGGGCCAATTCGTTCCTGAACAGCGCGGCGCGGCCGCCGGACCGGGAGACGGCGAGGTCCAGCCGGCCGTCCGCATCGAAGTCCACCGCCGCCAGACCCCGGCCGACGTCGGCCGGCAAACCGAGCGGCACCGGTTCGAACGACCCGCCAAGGTTGTGGAAACACGAATCCCGCTGCCGGTAGGTGGTTCCCGGAAAGAGGATTCCGGCGTTGTCGAGCACGTGGCCGTTCGTGACGCAGAGATCCGGCAGGCCGTCGTTGTCCAGATCGGCGAACACCGTGCCGAACCCCAGCAGGTCGAGCGACGGCCGTCCCGCCCCGGACAGGAAGGAGACGTCGCGGAACACCCCATGCCGGTCGGACACGTAGAGGTTGTTCGACTCGCCCTGGAAGTTCGTCACGAAGAGGTCGAGGTCTCCGTCGGGTTCGATGTCCGCGACGCCGATCCCCATGCCCGCCAGCGCGTTCCCGTCCCCGTCGTAGGCGACCCCCGCGGGGAGTCCCCGTTCCTCGAAGCGCAGGCCGCCGAGGTTCTCGAAGAGGAAGTTGGGGACGGTGTCGTTCGCGACGTAGAGGTCGGGAAGCGGATCACCGATCAGGTCGGCGGCGAGGACCCCGAGCCCCTTGCCCGTGAGGAGCGCCACTCCGGCGGCTTCCGACACCTCGCGGAAGGTTCCGTCGCCGCGGTTTTCGTACAGCAGATCCGGCACGCCGGAAAAGGCGTCGGGGAGGCAGTAGGAACGGATCTCCTCACCGGCGATCGTCCGCGCGCACGCCGGGTTGTTCGCCGGAGACCAGTCGAGGTAGTGGGTGATGAAGAGATCGAGGTCCCCGTCGCCGTCGAGGTCCGAAAACGCGGCGCTCGCGGCCCAGCCGGCGGCGTTCAATCCGGACTCCCGAAGCGCGAAGGTCCCGTCTCCCCGGTTCTCGTAGAGCAGGTCGGTTCCGGCGCGGGTGACGAGCAGGTCGGGGTCCCCGTCGTTGTCGTAGTCGGCGGCCACGGCTCCCATCCCGTGACCCTCGACCGGCGCCGGAGTTCCGAACCCGGCGGGTTCGCTCACGTCCCGGAAACGTCCGTCCCCTTCGTTCCGGTAGAGCGTGCCCACGAGCCCCGGCGGCCTGCCCGTTCCCGGCACCTCCCCGCCCTGCACGAAGAAGAGGTCGGGCGCGCCGTCGGTGTCGTAGTCGAGCACGGCGACGCCGGAACCCATCGTCTCCACCGGATGCCATTCGCCGCGCGCGCCCCGCTCGTGCCGGAACGAAATGCCGGCGGCCTCGGCGACGTCGCGAAACACGATTTGCGCGACTCCGTCAGCAGCAGGGAAAGCAACCAACAGCAGCAAGCCGTGGCCCACTCGGGCGACGTCCTTCAGAGCCGCTGACCGGGCGGATGATCGACCGCTCAGAGGATGCCGACCGCTGGCCACTTTGCGGAGGGAAACCTGCATTGCGCCGGAGCGCGGAAGCGGCGCTGACGACCCCGCGCCCTGTGCGCGGGCGTGCTGTTCTGGCGGAGAGGAGATGTCGCCTCCGGGACGCCGAGGTGAGGATCCCGGAGAATCAGGCCCTGAAGGCCGTCGTCTCATAGCGCACAACCAGACGCGGCCCGGAGGAAGGAGCAAAGCGGTCCAACTCCTCCCCGTCGAGGTGAATCGCCAGGGCCTCGCGGAGGTTTGCGACCGTTTCGTCCAATGTCCTGCCCTGGGTGACGACTGCAACCTCCCGGCATTGGGCTACCAACCAATCGTCGCAGGCCACGACCTCGGCATGGATGACCGGGGATGGTTGCCCCCTTTCGGTCCGGATCATGTCCATCGGCAGTGTTCCAGTTGGGCCCGGGGGATTCAAGTGATGCCGGCTACGCGGATCAGGCTCCGCCCTCCGAACCCGCGCAAGCCGCAGAGCAGAACGTCCGTCCGTCCCGGACCACCGCCCGCTCCTCCGGGACGTGGAGGCCGCAGCGTTCGCAGCCCACCACGCGTCCCCGCTCCTCGGTTCTTCCGGCCCGCGGCGGCGGGACCGGATCCTCGGGCCGCCGGAAGAGCGAACGCACAAAGCCCCACAGGATCCGCACCACCACGAAGGCGAGCAGGATCTGCAGGAAGCGGATCATGGGGGTTCCTGATCTTAGTCAGCCACCGGTCCGGATTCCGCCGGGAGTCGGCCGTCCGGGAGCCAGGAATGATCGAACGCCGAACCGACCCTTCGGATATCCGCCGCACTCACGCCCGCCTCCCGCATCGCCGCCCGCCAGGTGGTCCCAACCTTCCGGAACACCGCGTCCAGGATTGTCTCGGCCTCGGTCCGGCCCAGGAGGAATCGTCCCGCCCCGCTCAACAGATTGCCGCGGCTCGCAATTCGCCCCTCCAACCCGCACTCCATGGCGAGGAAGGGGGGTTCCCGGGACGCTGTCGGTGTCGGGGTCAGGTCGTAGACCGGGCTGAGGCGCCAGCCTTCCCGAACCGCGATGAGCGCGTGGTTCCGCGGGTGGTCATCGGTGTTGCCCACCGCCGCGTTGAAACACATCCGGCGAAAGAGTTCGCGGAGGTCATCCCCGGATCGGACGCTCGTCCGGCGGATCTCGTCCGCGAGCAGGAGGTACGACCACCGTTCCCGCCCGGTTGCGCTTTCCTCGGCGCGAAGCAGGGTCAACCCGCTGACCAGCCGCCAGCGCAGGAACCCGTCGGCGGCCCGAACCCGGTCAAACCGCTGGACCAGAAGAACTGCCCGCTCACCGAGAGTCTCGATCCGGCTCACCGCGGCCCGCAGACCGCACGCGCCGGCCAGCCGCAGGAGGGCGTGCTCGACGCGCGGTTCGTCCCAGGGATCGCCGGGCCGGCTGAACTTTGCGAGCCACAGATCGTCACCGTCCTGAACGGTGGTCTTCGGGCGCGCCCCACCAAGCGAGGTGCCGGGAAGAACCAGGTCACGGGCGTGTTGGGCGTGCGGGTGACCATCGTCGCGGAGCACGGCGGAAACGGCATCGGCCAGCGCGCCGAGCGAAGGAACTACGGGAAACCGCGGCCGGGGCGCGGAGAGCACCGGGTCCGGACCGAAGCCGAGCGCTCCGGCCCGATCCTCCTCCCCTTCGCGCAGGTATTCGAACTCCTCCAGGTTGGATCGCCGCAGTTTCCGCTCGAGGAGCCTGCGTCCCCACGCGTCCGGCATGGCGTCGCGGATGGCCCCGAAGAAGCCCCCAAGGTGAACCGTCTCGCGAACCTGCGGACCAAGAGTCAGTTCCAGTGGATCCAACTCCACCGCGTTCCGCCGTTCCAGATACGAACGTCCGTACACGAACTCGCCCCGCCAGACGCCGGCCGGGGTCCGGGTCACCCGGAACTTCCCGGCGACCGTGAAGGCCGTTTCGCCGGGCAGGACGATGTGAACGAAAGACTCGCGCTCGCCGCGATCAGAAGTCATTGTTCAGCGCCGCCCGCCGCCGGGCCCGCCGGGGACTGCGGACACTCTCGAGCGCCTTCCCTTCCTCGTCCCGATCCGGATCGGCGAGCTCTTTCGCCGCCTCATCGAGTCCGAGCGCCCAGAGGGCCCCGAACGTGGCCGCGACGGAAACGCCGGGTTTGCCGCTTTCAATAGCGGCGATCGTGAAGCGGGAAACCCCAACCCGCGCTGCCAGGTCCTCGATTCGCAGATTCCGGCGGAGCCGCGCCAGCCGGATTCTCCGGCCTAATCGGAGCAGAGTGTCCGCAACCGCGGCGGGCGGGGCGTACACAGCGGCAGATCGATTCGGCATGACTGATTCAAGCGTCGATTATCTCGATAATGTATCTTAAAGACAACAAATCGACTCGGACCGCGCATAGCCGACCATCTCCAGCCGGGTCCCGGGCCTACGGATGCGCGGTCCGGAGCGACTCGATCTGGGCCCTCAGCGCCGCCGCCTCGGGCGAATCCGGCCGCGCCGCGATCGCCCGCTCCCAGAGTTCGATTCCGGTGGCCAGATCCTGTTCGACGAAAAGCCGAATCCGGCCCAGCGCGGCGAGGCTCTCGAAGTGCCCGGGATCCTCGGCCAACACCGCTTCGTAACCCGCGATCGCCCCGGCAACGTCGCCGGCGCCCAGTTGGGCGAAGGCGAGGCGGCTCCGGATGTCGAGGTCCGCCGGATCGAGGTTCCGCGCCTGCTGGAACCAGTACGTCGCCTCCCCGAAGTCGAGCGCGTCGAGATGGAGGTCTCCGACCGCGGCCCGCGCCGCCGGATCCTCGGGACTGGCCTCGACCGCATCGAGCAGCGTCTCAAGGGCGTCGGGATCGACCGGCCGGGGCTCGGGCGCCGGGATCGATGCCGTTTCCGGAGCGGGCGCCCCGGCGGGCGCCTCCGGACCCGATGACCCCGAGACGAGGAACCCGACCAGCACCCCGAAGACCAACCCCGCCCCGAAGAAGAGCGCGCGTTCGGCGAGCTGGTTCATTCGGACGCGAGTTGCGCGCGGCGCGCCTCGAGAAGCGAGCGGCCCCCGACATAGAGATAGCCCGAGGCGAACAGGAGCAGGAACGGCGCCGAAGCGGCGACGCCTTCAGCAATCGCGTAGAGCGTGGCGCCCGCCATCACGAGTCCCAGGGCGAACTCCAGCCCCGGGATGAAGCCGGCCGGCATGCGGTACGACTTCTGCCGCCACCGGCCGGCCGTTCCGGCAATCCCGTACTTGGGCGTGCGGACGAAGGGAGTGCGGCGGCCGAGCACGCCGGACAGCACGGCGGAGGCGTTGCTGAACGAAATGCCGATCCCCACCGCCAGGGCCACCGGAATCCCCCGCGCCCGGCGCCAGAGCCCGTGCCCTTCGCCCTCCGGCTGCAGCCGGAGCAAGCGGCTCTGGGAAAAGGCGTAGAAGGACACCACCGAGAGCGTAGCGGCGGCAAAGATCGGAATGTCCAGAAGCGCCATTTCCCGGAGCCCGGTACTCACCCGGGCAAAGAGCACCGGCGTCATCAGCAGGCTCAGGACGGCCATCAACGGATAGGCGAGGTTGCTCGTGAGGTGGAAGAACGCCTCGGACCGGACCCGGAGCGGCAACGGAGACGCCAGGATTTGCGGCAACAGCTTCCGGGCCGTCTGCAGCGATCCCTGGGCCCAGCGCCGCTGCTGGGCCTTGAAGCCGTTCATGGAGACCGGTAGCTCGGCCGGAGCCGCGATCTCGGGCACGAACACGAAGCGCCAGCCCCGGAGCTGGGCGCGGTAGGAGAGGTCGAGATCCTCCGTCAGGGTGTCGCCCTCCCAGCCCCCGGCGTCGTCGATCGCCGCGCGCCGCCAGATTCCCGCCGTCCCATTGAAGTTGAAGAAACACCCCGACACGTGGCGGCCACCATGTTCCGCCATGAAGTGCCCGTCCAGGAGGATGGCCTGAACGTCCGTGAGCACCGAATAGTCGCGGTTGAGGTGGTCCCAGCGGGCCTGGACGAGGCCGGACCGGTCATCGGCCAGCAGATACGGCAGCGTCTGCTTCAGGAAGTCCGGCGCGGGCACGAAATCAGCGTCAAAGATCGCGACGAACGGTGCGTCCGACACCTCGAGCCCCGCCCGGAGGGCCCCGGCCTTGAACCCGCGGCGGTCCGTCCGGTGGATCCGGCGAATGTCGAGCCCGGCGGCCGCACACTCTTCCAAGACCCGGTCGGCGATCTGCCCGGTGTCGTCGGTGGAGTCGTCGAGCAACTGCACGCTCAGCCGCGACCGGGGATAGTCGAGGGCGGCTACCGCCCGGATCAGCCGCTCGACGACGTACCGCTCGTTGAAGACCGGGAGCTGGATGAGAACCGGCGGCGGGTCCGCATCGAGGAGCGGGGCGCCGCGGACCCGGAGCCGTTCCGCGGCCGCCGCGGAGCGGGCGGCGTAGCGGGACAGCCGGTACACCAGCACATAGCGGTGCGAGCCGTAGATCGAGAGCAGCAGCAGGACGACGAAATAGGTCGTCAGAACGGCGTCGGCGAACGGCAAGGGAGTGCATTGTGACTCCGCGCGCCGACCCGCGCCGGCGAACGTCCGTGGCTCCGTCCGGACCTTCGTACACACTCCCCGCGGCGTGAGTTGGCTTTGGCTGGCCGCACTCGGCGGCATCCATGTCCTGCTGGCGGGGCTGCTCGCGGCCGTGCTCGAGGGAGCCTGGGGATTCTGGTGGCACCTCGGGACGCACGCGCTGCTCTTCGTTCCGCTGCTGCTGGTCGTCGTTCCGGCGCTCCGCGGGACGGTCCGCCCGGGGCGGCGGCGCCTGCTCATCGTGCTGGCGGCCGCGGCGCTGAGTCGAGCCCTGCTGCTGCCCACGACTCCGGCGCTCTCGGGCGACGTGTACCGCATGGTGTGGGAGGGCCAGGTGGTGCTCGACGGCAAGGATCCCTGGGCGCAACCGCCGGACGACCCGGCCCTCGCCGGACTCGCGGCGGCGCATCCGGAACTTCGCGAGCGGGTCGGCTACTGGAAGCTCCCCGCCATCTACCCGCCCTTCGCCCAGCTCTTCGGAGCCGGGGTGGGGTGGATTTCGCCGAGCGTGACAATCATGAAAGCGGCGCTCCTGTTCGCCGAGGCGTCCCTGATCGCCGCGCTGATCGCGCTTCTCTGCAACCGCGGTCACAACCCCCTCCTGGTGGCCGCCTACGCCTGGAACCCCCTTCCCCTCACCGAGATCGCCGGCAGCGGGCATGGCGACGCGCTGGCCGTAGCGCTCCTCTTCCTGGCGCTCGTGGCTCTCGAACGGGGTCGCCCGGCCGGCGCGGCGGCGCTGGCGGCGCTTTCGGGGATGACCAAGTTCGCCGGCTTCGTGCTCCTCCCGTTTCTCCTGCGCCGGGTCCGGGGTCGGCGTCGCCAGTTGACGGCGCTCGGGGCCGCGGGCGGGGTCGTCCTCGCCACCCTGACCCCCTTCCTCACCCCGGCGCGCCTGGCGGACGGGCTCGTTGTCCGGTTCCAGGAGTTCGGATTCAGCCTTTGGCATTACGCGCGTCACTGGCGCTTCAACGACAGCCTCTTTTCACCGCTGGACGCCGTGCTGGGGGGCGCCGCCCGGCCCGTCGCGTTCGCCGCTTTGATCGTCCTGGCCGCGGCGCTGGTAATCCGCCGGCATCCTCCCGGCCTGTCCCTCGCGCTCCTGGCCGGCGCCGCGTTCCTGCTGTCGCCGGTGGCGCACCCCTGGTATCTCCTCTGGACGCTCCCCTTCCTGGTCGTGAATCCGGAACAGCGCGGCTTGCTGGCCGCCGGACTCACGATGACGCTGAGCGTCGCGTTCAGCTATCACGCCTTCTGGACCATCCCGCCAGGACTCGACTGGACCCTCCCCACCTGGGTCCGGATCGCGGAATACCTGCCGGTGCCGCTCGCCGCCCTCGTCTTCGGCAGACTCGGTCAGTCGTCGGACCGGCGTCCGCCCTCCGACTCAAGCCGACGGAAATGCGCCACCGCCAGCGCCGCCGCGTAGCCGGCGCCGAAGCCGTTGTCGATGTTGACGACGGTGACCCCGGGAGCACAACTGTTGAGCAGCGACAAGAGCGCGGTCAGGCCGCCCCAGGAAGCGCCGTATCCCGTGGAAGTGGGAACCGCAACGATCGGGCACGGCGCGAGGCCCGCCACCACCGGCGCGAGCGCCGCTTCCATGCCGGCCACCACCACCATGGCGTGGAGCGAGCGGAAGGTCGAGGCCTCGGCGAGGAGCCGCTGGATGCCCGCGACGCCGATGTCGAAGGTGCGCCGCACCTCGGCGCCCATGAGTTCCGCGGTCACGGCGGCCTCCTCGGCGACCGGGATGTCCGAAGTCCCGGCCGACACGACGCCGATGCGGGCGCCCGTCGGGGAGGGGGCCGTCGAGGACACCACCACGGCCCGGGCCTCCGCGCGCCAGACGGCCTCCGGAACCGCCTCGAGGACGGCGCGCGCCGTGCCGGGAGCGGTCCGCGTCACGAGCGTCTGACCGGCGGTATCCCGCAGCGCCTGAACGATCGCGACCACCTGCTCGGCGGTCTTCCCCTCGGCCAGCACCACTTCCGGGAACCCCCGCCGCAATTCCCGGTGGTGATCGAGGCGGGCGAAGGGCGTCTTGCCGTCGTCGCCCACCGTTTCGAACGGAAAGCGGAGCTGCCGCTCCGCATTCTCCGGGGTGACCTCACCGGCAGCGATGCCCTCCAGCAGGCGGCGGAGGGCTTCGTCGTTCATCGGTCGGGGAGTGTGGCACGTCCGCGGCTCAGAAACGGGATGCGCCAGATCAGGCCACGGCGGAATCCTCAAGCGCTATGATTGGATTCATGAAAACGACAATTGATATTCCCGAGGGGGAACTAGAGGATGCTCTTCGGTTCACTCGCGCAAAGACGAAACGCGAAGCGGTGGTAACTGCGCTGGCCGACTTCAATCGGCGGCGCCGCATGGCCGAACTCATCCAGTACGCCGGTACTTGTCCCGACATGATGACTGTCGAGGAGCTGCGAGCACAGCGCTGGCGCCGAGAGAAGTCCCTTGCCGAATCCCTGGGCGAGTCCCTTGATCCTGATTGACACCTCGTCCTGGGTTCACTTCATGCGGACCCACGGCGACCCGGACGCACGCCGGCGGGTGGAAACGGCATTACGAACCGGGGAAGCGTGCTGGTGCCCGCTCGTTCAACTCGAGCTGTGGAATGGCGCCCGGCGGGACCGCGAAGCGGAGGTGTTGCGTCACCTCGAGAGCGTGCTCGTTTCGCTGCCGATGGATGGGAAGGTCTGGCGCCGGGCCTGGAGTCTCGCACGCCTCGCCCGTTCCCGAGACATCACCGTCCCAGCGGCGGACATCGCGATCGCGGCATGCGCCCAGCGCCACGGCGCGGCGATCGAGTCGGTGGACGGCGATTTCGCGCGGCTGGCCATTCTCGGCTCGGCGGAGGATGCGTGAACCTCCCGCGAGGGAGTCTCGACTAATCCGATGACGAACCGGGAGGCATTCCGGGAGCAGGTCCGGGAATCGAACGACATCGTCGAGGTCGTCGGCGAAGCGGTTGCGCTTCGTCCCGCGGGACCCGGCCGTTTCACGGGACTGTGCCCGTTCCACAACGAGACCGCCCCCTCCTTTCACGTCAACGCGGAACGCGGTTTCTTCCACTGCTTCGGCTGCAAGGAAAGCGGCGACGTCTTCGGTTTCCTGATGAAACGCGAGGGACTCTCCTTCGTGGAGGCGCTCCATCAACTTGCGCGGCGCGCCGGAATTCCGATTCCCGAGACCGATCCGAAGCAGTTCTCCCGCGACGAGAAGCTGCGCGCCGCGAACCGGAAGGCGCTCGACTTCTACCAACGCGCGCTGCGCGGCGAAGCCGGCTTCCGGGCCCGGGCCTATCTCAAGGAACGCGGCCTGGGCGAGAGCACGGTCACCGAATACGGCCTCGGTTTCGCTCCGGAGCGCTGGGACGACCTCACCACCGCTCTCGAGAAGTCCGGGATCGACCGGGCGACCCTCGTCGAAGCCGGGCTCGCCCGCGAGGGGAAGCGCGGCGGCCACCACGACTTCTTCAGGAACCGCCTGATCGTGCCCATCTTCGACAGCCAGGGACGCGCCGCCGGCTTTGCGGGGCGGAGTCTCGATGGCTCTGAACCGAAGTACATCAACAGTCCCGACAGTCCGATCTACCGGAAGCGCTCCGTTCTCTACGGCCTGCACCAGGCGCGGAGCGCCATCCGCCGGGAGCGCTCGGCAATCCTGTTCGAGGGGTACTTCGATTGCCTTTCGGCCTGGCAGGCGGGAATTGCCGGCGCCGTCGCCGTCTGCGGCACCGCCCTCACCCCGGATCACGCAAAGCTCCTTTCGGCTCAGACCCGCGACATCGTGCTGGCCTTCGATGCCGATCCCGGGGGAAGGCGCGCCACGTTCGCCAGCCTCCCGATCCTGCTCGAGGCCCAGCTCCGGGTACGGGTGGCGCCGCTCTCCGGTGGCCGCGACCCGGACGACGTGATTCGGGAGGAGGGCGCCGACCACTTTCGCGACGGCATCCGGAAGGCGCCCACGTTCGTGGAGTTCCTCGTCGAGGAGGCGCTGGAGCGGGCGCGTTCCGGCGGCGGCCGCGCGGCCGCCGCGCGGGCGGTTCTCGAAGTCATCGCCCGCGCCCCCAGTCCCCTGGACCGTGAGGAGTGGCTCACCGAGGCGGCCGGATCGCTCGGTTTCTCGCTGGAGAGCGCCCGGGAGGAGATGGCGCGGCTCCGTGGCCGGCCGACCGGCGGGAGAACGCGGAACGAGAGCGCCCGCCCCTCAGCGGACCCGGCTCCCCCCCCACCGTCGCCCTCGCCGACTCCCGCCGAACGCGACCTGATCCGCTGGGCCGATGCCAGGCCCGACGAGGTGGCGAAGCTCCTGCTGGAGGCGGAGCCCGGGGAACTCGAAGGCTTCGCGACCTCGTCCATCCTGCTGGATCTGAAACAGGCGGCGGACGGGGGCGGCTCCCGGCTCGCGGACCGGCTCCGGGAACTGGCAGCCGAGACGTCGGACCGGCAACGCCTGCTGATCGAGATCCAGATGGATCCGGTCGGCCTGAATACGGACAAACAGAGCCCGAGCCAGTGCCTCGACGCCTTGCGGGTCCGGAACCTGCGGCAGCAGTTGCCGGCCCTGCGGGCGGCCACCCGCGGCGATGGAGAGGAAGCGCTCGCCGCCCTCGCGGAGTTGCAGCGGATCAGCGAGGAGATCGACCGGATGCAACGCGACCCCTCCTCACCCGGCCGCGGTTAACAGCCTGTGGCAAAACCCCCGCGGCGTTCGACGTGCGATCCATCCCGGCTTGAACAGCCTGTGGCAAAACCCCCGCGGCGTTCGACGTGCGATCCATCCCGGCTGAACCGCGCCGCGATGCGGCGCTCATCGTTGCGTTTCGGCCGAAATACACTCGGTATTCCGGCCTCACGCGCCTTGTCAGCCGGGCGCCTCGCCCGTCTCGACGCTCGCGCGGGTTCCACCACAGGCTGTTAACCGCCCCCCCACCGGGAGAACTGGCGCGATGCGGCGCTCATCGTTGCGTTTCGGCCGAAATACACTCGGTATTCCGGCCTCACGCGCCTTGTCAGCCGGGCGCCTCGCCCGTCTCGGCGCTCACGCGGGTTTCACCACAGGCTGTTAGGCGTTGGACGCCGGGGGCGTGCAGCTTTCCGCATGCTAGAGTGCCGGGTTGCTGAATTGGCGTCGCCCGGCCGGTAAACGATCGGGTTGAACGCCGGACTGATTCGACCTTGCGCGCACCTGCTGTCCGTTCCCACGGGGAATTGCTTTCCTGGAGAGTTTGCGGAGAGCGTCTGTCCGCGGGCGCGACAAACCGAATGAGAGAGCCGGCGACCACCAGGTGGCCGGCTGACCATTTTGCCCGTGCGGAGCTGGGATCTCGGCGCCCGGCCGCTGTCCTCTTCGAGACCGGACCGTGAAGCCGGCAACGGGAAGGGACTGAGGATCGGTTCCGAGAGCTCGCCCGGAGGACCAACCATGGAACAGGCGGAAACCCCCGGGTACGACCTGGAGCTGCTCCGTGACTTCGGAGTCGAAGCCCAGACCAACGAAGTCAAGGCGCTCGTCGCGCTTGGCAAAGACCGTGGCTATCTGCTGACCGAAGAGTTGCAGGAGGCCTGGGGCGACGACCCGCCCGAGGAGTTCCTGGAGAGCCTCACGGAATGGGGCATCCCGATTTACGAGTCCGAGGAGGAATACGAGAAGTCCCGCGACACCGAAGGCACCACCCTCGACCTGACACCGAGCGCCATCGAGCGCACGAACGACCCCGTCCGGATGTACCTCCGCGAGATGGGTGTCGTTCCCCTGCTCGACCGGGAAGGCGAGGTCCGGATCTCCAAACGCATCGAGCGCGGCAAGAACCGCTCGAAACGCGCCATCACCCGCCGCCTCTACATCATCTCCAAGCTGCTCGTTGAGTTCCGGCCGCAGATCGAGGCGGACACGATGCAGTTGCGGGAGAACTTCGAAGTTGCCGAGGGTGGGACCACCATCCGTCACGACCAGCACCGGGAGCGGATTCTCGCTGCGCTCCTCAAGCTCGAAGCGGAGTACAAGCTGTATCGGCGGCGGGTATCCCTCCTCCGCAGCGTGGCCCGCCGCACCCGCACCTATCGCCGCCGGGCCAATGCCGCGGCCCGCTCGCGGATCAAGATGAGCCACATCATCTGGACGATGCGTCCGACCGACGGGCTGCTCAGTCGCTGGATGGAAGAACTGAAGGGCCTTTCCCGCGACGCGCGCCGGGCCACCCACGAGATCGCGATCTGCGCCGCCCTCCGGAGGGAAATCGACGCCGCCGAGGACACGACCCGCGAGACCAAGACAGCGCTCCGCCGCGAGGTCATGGGTCGCCAGCGCGAGGCCCAGCAAACGCTCGACCGCGCCGGCCACGTCATGCCCGAGTTCGGCAGCGCCAAGAAGATCAAGTCGGCGCGGCTCGAAGTGCAGCCCGAACTGGAGGCCGCGGCCGCCAACATCGATCTCGGCGAGGAACGCGCCCAGCTCGCCAAGCAGGATCTCGTCCAGGCGAACCTGCGGCTCGTGGTCTCGATCGCCAAGAAGTACACGAACCGCGGGCTCCAGTTCCTGGATCTCATCCAGGAGGGCAACATCGGCCTCATGAAGGCGGTGGACAAGTTCGAGTACCGGCGCGGCTACAAGTTCTCGACCTACGCCACCTGGTGGATCCGTCAGGCCATCACCCGGGCGATCGCGGACCAGGCCCGGACGATTCGCATCCCGGTCCACATGCACGAGACCATCAACAAGCTGCACCGGACCCAACGGAGCCTCGTGCAGGAGCTCGGCCGGGAGCCTCGCCAGGAGGAGATCGCGGACCGGATGGGCATGACCCCGTCCAAGGTCCGGAAGGTCATGAAGATCGCCCAGGAGCCGATATCCCTGGAGACGCCGATCGGCGAGGACGACGACGGACATCTCGGCGACTTCATCAAGGACCCGAACGCCCCTTCACCGCAGGATCTCGTCATCAACAAGCGGCTCCAGGAAACCATCGAAGCCGTCCTGAAAACACTGACCCCCCGCGAAGAAGCCGTACTCGAAAGCCGGTTCGGCCTCGGCGGCCTCCAGGAGAAGACCCTGGAGGAGGTGGGCAAGCAGTTCGAGGTGACCCGCGAGCGCATTCGGCAGATCGAAACCAAGTCCATCCGCAAGTTGCGTCACCCGGCGCGCGCCCGCAAACTGCGGCAGTTCTCCGAATGATGAGCGGGGCCGGGCCCATAGCTCAGTGGTCAGAGCGGCCGGCTCATAACCGGTTGGTCCCAGGTTCAAGTCCTGGTGGGCCCACCGGCCGGGGTCTTGCCGGGGTTCAACCCGGAGTTGCGCGCAGCGCACCTCCCACGGGGGATTGAGGCCATGCTTCCCGAGCTTTCGACGCTCCGGGAAGTCCAGGACTTCGATATACGGTTGGCGGCCTACGATCGGGATCTCGCGCGGGTGCCGGGCGCCCTCCAGGCCATCGACAACGAGATCGAGGCGGCCAGATCCCACGTTCAGGCAGTCGAGGAGGAACTCCGCGAGACCACGGCCGAGCGCCGGCGCGCCGAGACCGAGCTCGAAGAGGCCGAGGCGAACGCGGACAAGTACGGCGACCAGTTGCTCGGCGCCCGCAGCAACGAGGAATACAAGGGACTCCAGCAGCAGATCACCAACACGAAGACGAGGATCGGAACGGTCGAGGACCGGATCCTCGCCCTGATGGAAAAGTCCGACGACCTCGAAGGAAAGCTGGCCGACCGCAAGCGCACGTTTGGCGAACGCAGCACCGTGCTGGAAGCGCGAAAGGCCGACATCCGGTCGAAGGCCCGGGAGCAGGAAGAAAAACGCAATCAACTTCTGAGCCGTCGGGCAGCTACCTTCGCGCGGCTCTCCGAAGAGATCGCCGCCCGTTACGAGCGGATCCGGGGAGCCCGGCGCGGCATCGCCGTGGCCCCCATCAGGGACGAGCGCTGTTCGGCGTGCAACGTGCGGCTCCGGCCCCAGCTCCTCGAGGAAATCCACGCCGATCGCTCGATCCACGCGTGCGAGTCCTGCGCCCGCATCCTGTTCCTCCAAGCGGACGCGCCTGCGGCATGAGCCGGCTCCTCAGGCAGCGTGCCGAGAGAAGGCGCGCTCGGGAAACCTGGCTCGAAGGGCCCGACACCGGCTTCGCGGTCCCGCCGGCGCCAGGGGCGGGAGGTCTCCGGGTCGCCGTCGGCTACCCGAACCGTTACGCGCTCGGCATGTCCAACGTGGGCTTCCAGGCGGTGCACCGTTTCTTCCACCTGCTGCCGGACACGGTAAGCGAGCGGTTCTTCCTTCCCGACCGGGCCGAAATGGACGAGTACCGAAGGACCGGACTACCCCTGCGCACGCTCGAGAGTGGAAGTCCCGTTCGCGGCTTCGACGTGGCGGCGTTTTCCATCACCTTCGAACCCGACGTGGTCCATCTCGTCGAGATGCTCCAGCTCGCCGGAATCCCTCCACTCGCCAGCGACCGCACGGCCCGGGATCCGCTCGTGATCGCCGGCGGCCCGGTCACCTTCCTGAACCCCGAACCGCTCGCGCCCTTCGTGGACGCCTTCGGGGTGGGCGAAGCGGAGGCTCTCCTCCCGGCCCTCACCGGCGTCCTGCAGGCGGAAACCCGCGAAGGGCGCCTCCAGGGTCTGGCCGAGGAGTCCGGGTTCTACGTGCCGGCTACCCACGAGGTCGAATACGCGCCCGAGGGACGGGTCCTCCATCGCCGGATCCGCGGCGGACATCAGGTGGTGCGGGCGCGCATGGGAAAGGACGCCCGGTTTCCGCCTCCGGCCACCTACATCCTCACCCAGGACACCGAGATGTCGGACAAGTTCCTCGTCGAGGTCTCGCGCGGTTGTCCGACACTCTGCCGGTTTTGCTGGGCCGGCTACAACTACCTGCCGAAGCGGTCCTTCGAGGTCGAGCGCCTGCTGGCGCTGGCGCGCACCGCGCGCCCCCACACCGACCGGATCGGGCTGGTCTCGACGGCGGTAGGCGCCCATCGGGAGATCGTGCCGCTGGTTTCGGATCTCCGCGACCAGGGCTTCCGGGTCAGCGTTTCGTCCATCCGCTTCGAGGACGTGCGCGACGAGTTCGCCCGGCCGCTCGCGGAGAGCGGGGAAAGAACCGTCGCCATCGCTCCCGAGGTGGGAACGGACCGGCTGCGGAAGGCGATCCACAAGCGGGTCACGAATGACGAGATCTTCGCCAAGACCCAGACCCTGCTGGAAGCGGGCGTCGAAAACCTGAAGCTCTACCTGATGGTGGGACTACCGGGCGAAACCGATACGGACGTGGAGGCCATCGTGCCGCTGGTGCGCCGAATCCGGGACCTCGTCAAGGCGAAACGGCGCGGGGGCCGCACCATCGCGAGCGTCAACCCTTTCATCCCGAAACCGGGCACCCCGTTCCAGTGGCGCCCGATGGCGCCGCTGCCGGTACTGAACGCGCGCATCCGCTATCTCCAGCGCGAACTGGGGGCTCTTTCCGGGGTCGAAGCGCACTGCAAGTCCCCGCGGATGGAACGGCTCCAGGCGCTGCTGGCGCTGGGCGATCGCCGCCTGGCTCCGGTGATCCTCGCGCTTGCCGAAGGCCGCGGCCTGAACCGGAGTCTCAAGGACGCCGGACTCTCCCTGGACGCCTACCTCTACCGGCAGCGTGAACTCGACGAGGAACTCCCCTGGAGTTTCATGGACACCGGCATGAAGGACAGCCTCCTCAAGGACCAACTCGCCAAGGCCGACCGCCTGGTGGCGTAAGGGCTCAGGGACCGCCGACCTCCCGGAGGACGACCCCGGAAGGGGCCCCCACCGGGAGGACTGGCCGCCAGCCTTCATTCAGGCCGGCACAGCGGACCGAAGGCCCGCGGGCAGCACCCCACCAGCCCCCGCCACGACCACCGACCAATTCCGCCCGACCCCGGACCCCTCCCGCCGGTAGGAGTGAAACGCCGGCTCGCACTGCGTGCAGAGCCGGGCGTCCTCGATCGCGTCCGCCTTCAGCCCCGCTTCGAGAAGTTGCTGCCGGTTCGCGAGCGCCAGGTCGAGATGCGGGCGTCCCGGCCCGCTCGGCCGGACCTGAAACCGGTCCACGTCGTGCCCGCTCTCGCTGAATGCGGAGACCACCTCAGGCCCGACCTCGAAACAACAGGCGCGGATCGCAGGTCCGATCACGGCCTTGAGTCGGGAAGTGGGAGCACCGGCCTCGGCGGCCAGCCTGCGGGCGGCCGCCTCGACCACCCGCACCAGGGTCCCGCGCCATCCCGCGTGCGCGCCGGCCACGGCTCCCGAGACGGGGTCCGCGAGCAGTACCGGGACGCAGTCCGCGGCCTTGATCGCGACGGCGGTTCCGGGGATCCGGGTCACCAGGGCGTCGCCGGGGGGCGGATCACCAGGCCGCGGAGCCTCGTTCACCAGGCGCACGTCGTTGCCGTGCACCTGCCGCAGTGAGTGCACGGCGCGGACACCGGTGGTGCGCTCGAGCAGGTCCAGATCGGTTTCCGCCTCATCGCGGATTCCGAGCCGAGAAGGGTTTGCTTGACGGTTCCGCACGCGGCAGGTGAAGCCGTGGCAGGCCGGGAACTCAAGGGAGACGAGCGCTTCCAGTGGTTCGCCGCGTCCGAGCCGCTCCCAGCGAAAGCCGTCAGGGGGATCGGGGAAGGACAGCGAAGAAGTCACGCGAAGAGGAGCGGCTCAAGTGTCGCCTGAATCCTGTGAATGTGGACAGCGATTCTCCCTTCGCCTGCGCTGCGCGCATCGGTGCCGGCCAGAGGTCGGGCGTTCCCGTACCGGTGGCGTCGTGAGCTCGGGCTGAGTGGTGTGGTTTCGACCGCCTCTCGGCGGTCGATGCCGGCTGGAAGCCGGCGCTCCGAGGCGTCCGGGCCGCCAAGGAGCTTGGAGTTGTCCGGTTCCGCTGTGCTGCGCGCAGCGGGTGCCGGCCGGAGGCCGGCGTTCCCGTACCGGTGGCGTCGTGAACTCGGGCGGGGTGGTGTGGTTTCGACCGCCTCTCGGCGGTCGATGCCGGCTGGAAGCCGGCGCTCCGAGGCGTCTTGGCCGCCAAGAAGCTTGGAGTTGTCCGGTTCCGCTGCGCTCCGCGCATCGGTGCTGGCCAGAGGTCGGCGTTCCCGTACCGGTGGCGTCGTGAGCTCGGGCGGATTCGTGCGGTTTCGACCGCCTCTCGGCGGTCGATGCCGGCTGGAAGCCGGCGCTCCGAGGCGCTGTCCAGGAGCGTGGGGTGGTGCAGTTCCGCTCCGCTGCGCGCAGCGGTGCCGCCGTGAACACCGGCGGTCCCTGTCCTGTCGCGCTCGGGTCCCCTATCGGCGGCGGTGCAGATACGGGGGCGTCTCGAGGTCGCCCCAGCGGTCATCCCCCACGTCCTCGGAAAGGGACACGGGCTCGTCGATTACGAGCCGCGAGCCGGAAGCGCTACCGCCATCACGGTCCTGGTTCGACCCGTTCCCCTTCGCCTCCACCCGGTTCGCGTCCGAATCGGAGATCTTGGGGAGGGTGTCCAGTTTCGGGATGGTTCGGCCAACCCTCCCGGAGACCGCGTCGGCCCGGTTCGCCGGACCGGATCGGGCCGGCGCCGGCGCCACCCCCCGCGAACCGAACGTACCGGTCGCGCGGGTGGTGGTGTAGTTCGCGAAATCGTTGGGGGTCGCGTTCGCCCGGTTCCGGTCGGGAAGCCCGGTAGCGACCACGGTCACCTTGATCTCGCCCGTCTCGTCCATTCTCGGGTCGAGGGCGGTCCCGATCAGGATGTTGTCTCCCGGTTCGGGGTCCGCCGATCCATAGATTCCGGTCCCCTCGGGCGCCACGGCGTCCCGGACGACCTCGACGGCGCGCCGCACCTCGTTCAGCGTGAGACTGTCACCCCCGGTGACGTTGACGATGATGCTCGTCGCCCCCTGAATCGAGGTGTCCTCGAGCAGCGGCGAAGAGATGGCCGCTTCCGTGGCCGCTTCCACCCGGTCTTCACCCGAGGCCTGCCCGATGCCCATGACGGCCTCTCCGCGCAGCCGCATGGCGGAACGGACGTCGGCAAAGTCCAGGTTGATCTCCCCCGGGACCTGGATCAGGTCCGAGATCCCCTGAACGGCCTGCCGGACCACATCGTCCGCGCTCCGGAACGCGTCGCGGATCTTGAGGTTCCCGTACACCTCGACGACCCGGTCGTTCGGAACGCAGATGAGGGTGTCCACGAACTCGCGAAGTTCGCGAATCCCTTCGTTGGCCGTCGTCTTTCGGTGCTTGCCCTCGACGGTCATCGGTTTGGTCGCCACCGCAACGCAGAGGGCCTTGATCTCCTGCGCGACGCAGGCGATCACCGGCGCTGCACCGGTGCCGGTGCCCCCTCCCTCACCGACGGTGATGAAGACCATGTCGGCGCCGGCCAGCACGTCGATGAGGCGGCCCATGTCGTCGCGAGCCGCGAGCCGCCCCACTTCGGGATCGCCTCCGCAGCCGAGGCCGCCGGTCCGCTCGCACCCCAACTGGATCTTCACCGGCGCCTTCGACAACTCGAGCACCTGGGCGTCGGTGTTCGCGGCGATGAACTCGACGCCGCTTACCCCGGCCTCGATCATCCGATTGACGGCGTTGCCACCGCCACCGCCAATGCCGATGACCTTGATGACGGCGCGCTTTTCCGTCACGTCGTCAAACGGCGCGGACGGCGCTTCCTCCATCGCCGCGGGCGGAGCGGCAGACGGAGCGGCCTCCTTCTCCTCAACCGGCGGCTCCTCCACGGCGGCTGCCGATTCCTCCACGGCGGCTGCCGGTTCAGCGGAGGCGGCTGCCGATTCCTTGGCCACGGCGGCCACCTCGTCGGCGGTCGCCACGGATGCCTCGGCCGGCGCGGCGTCATCCGCCGCCGCTACCGGCGCCTCTCCAGGCTCGGCAGCCACGGCTTCCGCCGGAGTCTCCTCCGGGCCGTCGAGCCGGGCCTGGCTCACGGCGTCCGCGCTGGCAAAGAGCGCCGGCTGCGCGGCAGGGGCCGGCTCCGTAGCTGCCTCCGGCGGCGGCTGCGGGGCGGCGGCGGCCTTCCCCGTTTCGGTCGGGCCGGCTTCGGGATCGCTGGCCTTGGGCGTTGGTTCTTCGGCGAAGAAGATCATGAGTTCGCTCCTTGGGGTTGAAGTCGAAGGGGAAGAGTGGTCATGCGCCCTTCCTGAGGCGTCCGGCAACCCGTCTCAGGCCGTCGCCGATGGCGCGGCTCATTTCCGAGAGCGGGAAGCGGGACCTGGCTGCGGGCGCGCGCCGGCGCTGCATGAGGCCGTAGCGGCAAAGGCCCATGGCGCAGGCGAAGTCGGGCCGCGCCGCGAGATCGCGGCGGCCGGTCAGTTCCTGGGGGCCCCGGCTCTCGACGTAGGCGCCGAAGACCAACCGGGCCACATCGCTCAGCCCGTCGAGATTGGCTCCGCCGCCGGTGAACACCATCGTCCGCGGGACGTCCCGAAGCACCCGGGTCAACTGGTCGCGGATCTTGGTGAGATCGCTCTCCGCCCGCTGCTGGAGCACGTCGGCCAGGAGCCGGCGCCGCCATTGCTTGGGGTAGCCGCCGCCCGAAACCTGCATCTCGAAGTATTCGTCCTCGGGGACCTTTTCCACGAGGGCAACGCCGTAGCGGCGCTTGGCCTGCTCCGCGTGGGCATGGGACGTCTTGAGTCCGAGAGCGAGATCCTTCGTGTAGGCCCTTCCGCCGCTCGGCATCAGGTCCGAATGGCGCAGCGCCCCGCCCCGGAACACCGCGATTTCGGTCGTCATCGCCCCGATGTCGAGGAGAACGACTCCCTCCTGGCGTTCTTCCGCGTTGAGGACGCCGTGGCCGAGCGCCAACGGGGCGGCCACCAAACGCTCGATGCGGATGCCGGCCCCGTTCACCGCCTCCTCGATGCGGTGGAGGGTGGCGCGGGGGCAGCTCACCAGATGTACATGCGATTCGATCTTCTCGCCGGTCCAGCCTGTCGGGTTGTCGGTGGAATCGAGGTCATCCACCCAGAATTCCTGGGGAAGCGCGTGCAGGAGTTCGAACGGAGGACGAAGCCACGCCGTGCCGCCGTCCCGGGGCACGGCCGCCATGACCGCCCGGTAGACGTCGGACTCCGCAATACGGTGATGCGGCGTCAGGATGGAAATAGCACCGGAGGAGTTGATGCTGCGGCGAGTCTTGCTGCCTACCGAAACAAGAGCCGACCCGACTTCCACGCCGGCGGTCTGTTCGACTTCCTCGACCGCCTGGCGGACGGCCTCCGTGACGCCTCCGAGCCGGACGACCTCCCCGTACTGGACTGAGTTCCGCGACTCGGCCTGACCGACCGCGAGCACCTCGAGTTCCGTGCCGTCATCCGTTTCGGACAGGGCCTCGGGCGCCCGGGCGAGCACGGTGCGCACCTGATCGGATCCGATGTCAATGCCGCAGAGCAGATCCGCCGGCCTCATCATTGCGTCTGTCCCCCCTCAGGGTGGGCCGTCCGTTCCTCGAGGACTGCCGCCGGCTCGGTGCGGACGAGAAACCGGTCCGCGACCCGGGCGTCAACCCGCACGAGCCGCGGCCAGCGCTCGACCAGATCGGGCAAGAGCCCGGCTACGCGTTCCAGGCCTTCCAAGAAGCCCTGTTCGCTCAACAGGATCGGGAGCGCCGGTGACCGGAGGGTCACCTGCACCCGGTAGGGACCGCCGCTCACGTCCACCTCGGAAACGAGCCGGTCCAGCTCGGGACGGCGAGAAAGCGCCGCAGCCAGCCGGCCGGCCAGCACCGCGCGCCGGGTGAAATCGGCATCGTTGCGGCCGGCGCCCCGGACGAGTACCAGATCCACCGTGTCAGCCCACGTGAAATCGGCAACGGTCGCGGGTCCAAGCACCGTGCCATCCGCGGCGAGGGCAGCGGGCGGATCCCAGTCGAGGAGCGCCACGGCGCGCTTTTCCTCGACATCCACCAGGATGCCGCCGGGCAGCACCCGCTCCACCGAGACACGCGCGGGGATTCCCGTAGCGAGAAGCTGCTCCCGGATGGCCGCCGCGTCGGCGAGCAGCCGGCCGGACCCGGCGATCTCGGCGCCCGGAGATCCGTTCAGATGCCCCGCTCCGCGGATCTGCAATTGCGCCGGACCGCTTTCCGGCGCGGCACTGGCGGTCTCGACGGCCGTCATCCTCCCGACCGCGACTCCGGCGGCCAGCGCGAGGCCTACGGACCCGACGGCAATGCGGGCGACCAGCCGGGGCAGCGGGGTTCTGGGAACCGGTGGAGCGACCAGGCGTGGTTCCCGGTCCACCATCCGGCGCCGGGCATCCGGGTCGAGCCGCGGCGGGAGTTCGACGGGCATCGATTCTGTCCGATCCCTCGCTCGCCGGTTACGCCACCCGTTCACGGAGCACCTCCTGCAGCAGTTCCGGAAGCCGCGTGATGCTCCCCGCTCCGAGGGTCAGCACCACGTCGCCGGCACGAAGATCGGGAGCCAACCGGCTGGCGACCTCGTCGAGGCCGCCCAGATAGCGAGCGTCGGGATGCCCCGAGCCGCGGATTCCCTGGGCGAGCGCCTCGCCGTCCACTCCGGGAATGGGTGTCTCGCCCGCCGGGTAGATGTCCGTGACCACAACGAGGTCCGCGTCGCCGAAGGCCCGGCAGAACTCCTCCTGCAGGTCACGAACCCGGCTGAAGCGGTGCGGCTGGAAAACCGCCACCGTGCGGGCGGAAAACGCCGCCCGGGCCGCTTCGAGCGTCTCCCTGATCTCGGTCGGGTGGTGGGCATAGTCGTCCACGATCCGGACCCCGCCCACCGTCCCGCGCATCTGGAACCGGCGTTCGACTCCCGTGAAGGCTCCGAGGCCCTTGCGGATCGCCGGGGTTCCGAGGCCGAACTCGAGTCCGACGGCGGCGGCGGCCAGGCTGTTCAGGACTGCCGTCCGTCCCGGTTGCTGCAGTTGGACCGCGCCGGCCAGGCCGCCGCGGATCCGCAGCTCGTAACGGGTCCCTTCCTCGGAGATGGAGATCCCTTCGGCCGAAACCTCGGCGTCGGGCGAAAGCCCATAGGTGATGACCCGCCGGCGGATGCGCGGCAGCAGCGACCGCACGTTCCCGGAGTCGATGCAGACGATCGCCCCTCCGTAGAACGGCGTCATGTTGATGAACCGCAGGAAGGAATCCACGAGATCGTCCATCCCTTCGTAGGCGTCGAGATGCTCGCGGTCGATTCCGGTGACCACCGCCAATACCGGGAGCAGCCGCAGGAAGGTGCGGTCGGACTCGTCGGCCTCCGCCACCAGGATTTCGGACTTCCCGACCCGCGCGCCGCCGCCGATCGTCGCCACCCGGCCGCCGATCACCGTCGTCGGATCGAGGCCCGCGTGATCGAGCAGAACGGAGGTCATCGAAGTCGTTGTCGTCTTGCCGTGCGACCCGGCGACGGCTACCGCAAACTTCATCCGCATCAGCTCGGCGAGCATCTCGGCGCGCGGAATGATGGGGAGTTGCCGCTCCCGCGCGGCCAGCACCTCGGGGTTGTCTTGCGGAACCGCCGATGAGATGACCACCACGTCGGCGGCTTCGACCTGCTCCGCCGCGTGTCCCTCGAACACGATGGCGCCGAGCTCCGCCAGCCGCCGAACGCTTGCGCCCATCCGGAGGTCGGAGCCGCTGACCGGGTACCCGAGGTTCAGCAGCACCTCGGCGATGCCGCTCATCCCGACTCCCCCGATGCCCACGAAGTGCACCCGGGTTCGCTTCGAGAAGAGGAGCCCGCTCCCCGCCCCCGAGGGCGAGAGCCGCCGCACCCGGCCGTTCATGCCGAACCTCCGGCGAGGTCGTGAAGCCGGGCCGCGAGCCGTTCCGCCGGGCGGTCGCGGACGAGCTGGCGCGCCGCGCTCGACATTTCCGCCCGGCGGGACGGGTCGTCCAGTAGGGAGCAGAGCGAGCGCGCGAACTCGGTTCCCGAGGCGCCTTCGTCCATCGTGAGCGCCGCCCCCGCCTCGGCGAGCGCCGCCGCGTTTTGCCGCTGGTGACCGCCCGCGACCGGCGCCGGCACCAGGATTCCCGGCCGGCCGGCCGCCATCACCTCGGCGCAGGTGATGGCTCCCGCCCGGCCGACCACCAGATCCGCCGCCGCCATCTCCTGGGGCATGTCGTCGAGATAGGCCACCACCCGGGCGCCGAGCCCCGCATCGCGATACGCGTCGCGAACCCGGGCTTCCTCGGCGGGACCCGTCTGATGGGTGATCCGGAGATGGCCGCTCCGCTCGCGAAGCGCGGGCAGCGAGTCCACGACCAGCCGGTTCAGCCGGGAGGCCCCCTGGCTGCCGCCGGTGACGAGCACCGACACGGTTCCGTTGTTGCCGGGCGGAGGCGCCACCCCGAAGAACTCCCGTCGGACGGGGATTCCGGCGACCAGCGCCGGACGTCCGAAGTAGCGCCGGGTGGCTTCCCACGCCACGGCGACTTCGGTCGCGAACGGAGCGCTCCAGCGGGTCGCGAATCCGGGCTCGGCGTTGGGCTCCAGAATCAGCGACGGAATGCCGAGGAGCCGGGCGGCGAACACCGCCACTCCGGACACCGATCCACCGGTTCCGAACACCGCATCGGGACGGAACTCCTTCAGCAGCTTCCGCATCTGGCCGAGCGAGCGCAGGAGCCTGAGGGACGTGCGCGGCAGGACGGCGGGTGACCGGCCGCGAATGGGCGGCACGTCCACGAGCTCCAGCGGGAACCCGTGCCGCGGAACGAGGCGCCCCTCGAGTCCCTTCGCGGTACCCACGAAGCGGATTTCGGAAGGTCCCAGGTCAGCGAAGGCGCGGGCCACCGCAAGACCCGGGTAGATGTGTCCACCGCTGCCGGCCGCCGCGATCAACAGACGCCTCGAAGCCGTCATGGCACCCTCTGGGAAACCGACAGCACCAGGCCCGCCGCCAGCAGGGTGGTAAGGAGCGAGGAGCCTCCGGCGGAAACGAACGGGAGCGGCAGCCCGGTGGTGGGCACAATCGCGGTCGCGACGCTGAAGTTCAAGAAGGCCTGCAGGGCGATGGTCAGCGTGGCGCCCGCCCCGAGCAGCATGCCGAAACGATCGGGAACCCGGCTCGAGACAACGAGTCCCCGGACGGTGAACAGGAGGAAGAAGACCACCACCAGGCCCGCCCCGATGAAGCCCAGCTCTTCCCCGACCACCGAGAAGACGAAGTCCGAGTGAGGCTCGGGAAGGTAGAGCAGCTTCTGGCGGCTGGCGGCGAAGCCAACCCCCGTCAGACCTCCGCTGCCGAGAGCGATCAGCGACTGGCTCAACTGGAAGCCGTCGCCCAGCGGATCGGCGAAGGGGTCGAGGAAAGTGAGGATGCGGGCGATCCGATAGTCCGCGGCCAGCACCCCCGCGGCAAACAGGGGAACCCCCAGCGCGGCGAGGCCCGCCAGGTGCTTGAGGCGAGCGCCGCCCAGGAAAATCACGGAGGCCCCGACCAGCACCAGCAGGGTGGCGGTTCCAAGGTCGGGCTGGAGATAGATCAGGCCGGCCAGAAAGGCCGTGCAGGTGAGCGGCAACAACAGGGTGCGGAAGGAATCGGCGCCCCGTACCGCGAGCAGATGGGCAAGCGCCACGACCAGCCCGAGCCGCGCCGGCTCCGAGGGCTGCAAGGTGAAACCGGCGAACTGCACCCACCGGTGCACTCCGTTGATGGCGGGCGAGAGCAGCGCAGCGAAGAGCGACACGATGACCATCCCGTAGACCGTCCACACCACGGCCGGCCGATTGAGCTCCCGGTAGTCCAAACGGGCCACGGCGATCATCGCCAGACAACCGAGCGCCGCCCACACTGCCTGGCGTCCCAGGAAGTACGAGGGGCTGCGGTCGCTGGCGTCCGCGACGATGGCCGAGGCGCTGTAGAGCATGACCAGCCCGAAGACGAGGAGCCCGAGGGTCAGGAGGAACAGGGGCCGGTCGGGGGCCATGCGCTGCGCCATTACCGCCCGCCTCCGGGAACGCCGCGCAGGCGGGCAACGGTCGCGCAGAACTTCCTGCCCCGATCACCGTAGTTCTCGAACAGATCGAAGCTCGAACAACCGGGAGACAGCAGGACGATGCCGCCCCGGCGAGACCGCAAGAGGGCGGTCTCCATCGCTTCTTCCAGCGTGTCGTGGACCTCCACCGGGACGCTCCGGATCTCGGCGGCGATCCGGTCTCTTGTCCGCCCGATCGCCTGAATCCCCTCCACCGGGGCCAGCGATCCCTCCAGCTCGGCAAATCGGCCGCCCTTGAGGATCCCGCCGAGGATGAGCTGGATTCCATCTCTCGCGTCCCCGGCGAGCGCCTCGAGGGCCGCCCGGGTCGCCTGGAGGTTCGTCGCCCGGGAGTCGTTGACGAACCGGACTCCGGCCACGGAGCCGGCCTCCTCAAGGGCATGAGGAAGGCCGGAGAAGCCGGAAGCCGCCGCTTCCATCGCGTCCCGACGGACGCCGAGCAGGCTGCCGGCGGCCGCCGCCGCGGCGAGGTTCTTCCGCTGGTGGCGGCCCGCGAGACGGAGCGAGGAAAGGCTTGCGAGGACGCGGGTCGCCGCTCCGTCGCGCCGGACGACTCCCCCGGCGTCGAGAACGACTTCCGGGTCGTGGGCGCCGACGGGTCCGCCAAACGGCAGCAGGCCCGCGCCGCTGGCGGCGGCGCCGTTCCTCGCGAGATCGGAAGCCACCGGGTCAGCTCCGTCGAAAACGACCCAATCGGAAGCCGCCTGGTTCTCGAACAGGCGGGCCTTGGACCGGCGGTAGTCGAGAAGATCGGGATGCCAGTCGAGATGATCCTCCCCCACCTCCAGCATCACCGCGGTCCGCGCCCGGAAGCGGGCGATGGTCGCCAACTGGAAACTCGAGGTCTCGACCACCGCAACCTCGCCCTCGCCGAACGATCCGGCGAGCGCGGTGAGCGGTTCGCCCAGGTTCCCGCAGGCCCGCGCCGGGGTGCCCTGGGCGCGCAGCGCCTCCGCGAGCAGCGTCACCACGGTGGACTTGCCCTTGGTCCCGGTCACCGCCACGAGCCGCTCCGCGGGCTCCCCGAGCGCCCGGTACCCCAGTTCGAGCTCCCCCCAGACGGGAACTCCCTCCCGGCGAGCGGCTTGCAGAATGTCGGTGGTGGGCGGCACTCCGGGACTCGTCACCACGAGCGACATCCCGGACAGCAGGGACGGGGGATGGCCCCCGCAGTGAACGCGGGCCCCGAGCGACCTCAGCGCGGAGGCCGCCGGGATCTTCGCCTCCGGCCGGGAATCCACCACCAGCACCCGCCGTCCGATACGACAGAGATAGCCGGCCGCCGCCTGACCGCTCGCACCGGCGCCCAGAACCAGGACTTCCGGCCCCGGGACGGTGTCTGGAGGATGCGCCATCGGTCATCGCAGCTTCAGGGTGGTGAGGGTGGCGAGCGCGCAGAGAACGGCCAGAATCCAGAACCGCACGCTCACCTGCGTTTCCTTCCAGCCGGCAAGTTCGAAGTGATGGTGGAGCGGCGCCATCCTGAAGAGCCGGCGGCCGGTGAGCTTGAAGCTGGCAACCTGCAGGATCACCGACGCACCCTCCAGCACGAACACGCCACCGACGATCACGAGCAGAATCTCCTGCCGGATCAGGAGCGCCTGCATCCCGATCCCCGCTCCGAGGGCGAGCGATCCCACATCGCCCATGAAGACGCGCGCGGGATGGGCGTTGAACCACAGGAATCCGAGCGCGGCCCCGGTGATCGCCGCCCCGAAGATGGTGACCTCGGAGGCGCCCGGGACGTAGAGGATGTCGAGATACGCCGAGAACTCGGCATGCCCCGAAAGGTAGGTGAGCGCGGTGTACACCGCCGCGGCCACCACCACGCAGCCCGCCGCGAGCCCATCGAGCCCGTCGGTGAGGTTGACCGTGTTCGAGGACGCGACAAGCACCAGCATGGCCGCCGGTACGAAGAGCAGCCCGAGTTCGGGCTGGAATTCCTTGAAGAAAGGGAACACCACGCGGGTGGTGAACTCGCCGCCACCGGCGTACCAGAGAAGAAAACCGCCTACCAACAACCCGAGCAAGAACTGAACACCGAATTTCGCGCGGACACTGAGTCCGATGCCGTCCGCGCGCCTCAACTTTTTCCAATCGTCAACGAACCCCAGCGTTCCGTAGCCGGCCATGGTGAGCACGGCTACCCAGACGAGGACGTTGCCCAGATCCGCCCAGAGCAGGGTGGAGAGGATCACGGTCCCGAGGATCAGGACCCCCCCCATCGTCGGAGTGCCGGCCTTGTGGTGATGCGCCGGACCGTCCGCGCGGATCCGCTCGCCCACCCGAAGCCGGGAGAGGCGGGAGATCACGAACGGTCCGAGCCCGAGTGAGAGAACGATCGCCGTCGCGGCCGCCGCCGCGGTGCGGACGGAGACGTAGCGGAAGACATTGAGGGCGCTGATCTCGTCCGCAAGCGAAAAGAGCAGCTCGCCGAGCATCAGGCGTCTCCCCCGCTTTCTGCGCCGTCGCCGGTGGGGGCCTCCAGCCGGCGGAGCGCCGCGTCAAGCCCGACGGCCCGGGAGGCCTTGAACAGCACCAGATCGCCGGAACGGAGGACTCCCTCCAGAAGCGCCGCCGCTTCGTCCGGATCGGCCGCGAGCGCGGTTTCGACCCCGGCGGCGGCGGCCGCGTCGGCAAGCGTCCCTCCCAGCGCGCCCACTCCAACGATGAGATCCAGGGGCAACCGGCCTGCCAGTTGCCCGCAGGCGCGATGGAGCGGTTCGGCGTCCTCGCCGAGTTCCCGCATGTCGCCGACCACCACGATCCGCCGTCCGGCGGGAAGGGCCGCAAACTCCGAGAGCACGGCGCGCAGCGCCCGCGGGCTGGAGTTGTACGTCTCGTCGAGCGCCAGCGCGCCCCCGCGGAGCCGTACCCGCGTTCCCCGGCCCGGAAGCGGCGCCAGCGACGCCACCCCCCGGGCCGCCCGCTCGATCGGAACGTCGAGGACAGCCGCCGCGGCCAGCCCGGCCAGCACGTTGCCCGCGTTGTGACGGCCCTCAAGACCGCACGTCACCGACACCGCCGGCCCGCCGAACGCGGTGACCTCGAAGACGAGGCCGGAGGAACGCGGCGCGTAAGCCGTCCCCCGGACATCGACTCCTTCGGAGAAGCCGTAGGTCACGCACCGCCCCGAGAAACGGTCCGCCTGGGCCCTAACGAGTTCGTCATCGGCGTTTACCACCGCGGTCGCGCTACGGGGCAGGGCCTCGAAGAGTTCCCCCTTGGCCGCGGCGATCGCCGCGACCGAGCCGAAGAACTCCAGGTGGGCCTCGGCGATGGTGGTCAGGACGCCGCAGTCGGGAACCGCGATCTCGGTGAGGGTCCGGATCTCGCCCGGAGCCGACATCCCGAGTTCCACGACCCCCACTTCTTCGTCCTCGCGGGCGAGCAGCGAAAGAGGAAGTCCCCACTGGTTGTTCAGGTTCCCGCGGGACCGGAAGACGGAACGGGTGGCGCCGATCGCGGCGGCCGCCGCTTCCTTGGTGGTCGTCTTCCCGAGACTTCCGGTGATCGCGACGATCCGGGCGCCGCTCTTGAGCCGCTCTTCCCGGGCAAGCGCTCCGAGCGCCTCGGTGGGATCGGAGACCCGGATGAGGAATCGGTCGGGCGCCTCCTCGGACAGACCTGCGTATTCGCTCGCAACGACCGCGCCGGGCGCACCGTGCCGGAACGCGTCGGCAACGAATGCGTGGCCATCGAAACGCGGTCCCCGGATCGCGAAGAAGAGATCGCCCGGTACGAGCGTCCGCGAGTCGATGGAGACCCCGGTCGCCAGCCCGGCCGCACCTTCGAGGGCGCCCCCCATGACGCGGGCCGCCGCTTCGCCGTCGAGTCTCATGCGAGCGAGGTCTCCAGGGCGCCGGCCACGACCTGCCGGTCGTCGAACGGGATGCGCGTGCCCCCGAGTTGCTGGTGGGTCTCGTGGCCCTTGCCGGCGACCAGCACGACGTCCCGCGGTCCGGCCACGGCCACCGCCTCCTCGATCGCGCGCCGGCGATCCGGCTCGGCAAGGATCTCGGCGCCAAGCGCCGGGTTCTCCGCCCCCACCCGGATCTCGGCGATGATCGCATTTGGCTCTTCTCCGCGGGGGTTGTCCGAGGTCAGGATGACCCGGTCGGCAAGCCGGGCCGCGGCGTCTCCCATGAGCGGCCGATTCCCCCGGTCACGTTCGCCACCGCAACCGAAGACCACATGCAGCCGACCGTCGCCCACCAGGCAGCGGGCGGCCGCCAGGGCGTGGGCCAGCGCGTCCGGCGTATGGGCGTAATCGACCAGAACCGCCGGCTCCCGCTCTTTCCGGCGGCTTCCCCGCCGGGCTCCGATCCGCTCCATGCGGCCCGGAGGCGGGGAGACGGAGGAAAGCACCTCGGCGGCGCGCACGCCGTCGAAGCCGAGCGCCGTGAGCGCGGCCCACGCCGCCGCCAGGTTCAGGCCGCTGAAGTGCCCGAGCATGGGGCTGGAGATTTCGAGAGATCCCGCCGGACCGTCCAGCCCCACCCGGGTGCCCTCCAGGTCGGAGCGGATCGCCCCCAGGCGCACCGTCGCGCCGGGATCGGAGCCGAAGCTCACGATCTTCAGGTCGGGACGCCGTTCCCGAAGCTCGGCCGCCAGCCGGACGCCGAAGGGATCGTCCCACCCGATGATCGCGGTCCCGCCCGGACGGAGCAGGTCCGTGAAGAGTTCCCGCTTCGCCTCAAAATAGGCGTCGAAGTCCCGGTGAAAATCGAGATGGTCGCGGGTGAGGTTCGTGAAGACCGCCACCTCGAAGACCGTCCCCCGGAGCCTTCCCTGCCGGAGGCCGTGCGAGGAACATTCGATCGCGCCGAAACGGCACCCGGCCGCAAAGGCGGCAGCCAGCAGGGATTGGAACTCGGGGGCTTCCCGGGTGGTGAGGCCCGCCGCGTCGGGTTCGAGAACGCGGCCGCCCGCACACGCCCGGTGCGCCACCGTTCCGGAATAAAGGCTTCCGGGGGTTTCCCGCGCGAGGAATGCGTCGAGCAGCCAGGCGACGGTGGTCTTTCCGTTCGTCCCGGTCACTCCTGCGAGCCGCATCGCATCCGAGGGGCGGCCGTGGAACGCGGCCGCTACCGGTCCGGCGGCGCGGCGGCAGTCGTGAACGCGCGCGAAAGGGATCTCCGGTTTCGTCGGAGGCTTTTCCACGAGCACGGCGGCCGCCCCGGCGGTGACCGCAGCCGGCACGAAGTCATGCCCGTCGAAGCGGTCGCCGGGGACGGCGATGAAGAGGCTCCCGGGTTCGACCGCCCGCGAATCGCAAGTGACTCCGCGAATCTGCCGGTCACCGGCGCCGGCCGACAGTTCCGCGCCCAGACCCTCGAGAAGGTCTCCAAACCGGCAGGAGCGGGCGTCCGTGGCGGTCATCGCGGGCGACTCTCGTGGCTTCCCGGGGACGGTTCCCGGGTGGATGGGGTTCCGGTCTGGTGATCGGCCCCGGTCGCGCCGCCCTCCGGCGCGGCCGCGTCTTGCGGGAGTCCGGACGCCTCCGGCGGGGAGGATTCGGGGACCTCGGATTCGACGGGCCGCTCCCGGGAACCAGGAAGATCTCCGGTGAACCTGACACCTTCCCTGCCCACCGTGACGCCTGGCTCCGGCGGTTGACGGGCGGCGGCTCCGGCGATCAGGGTCGTCTCGGGGATCGTCGGATCCGGGGTTTGCGCCGTCCTCAAGCGCGAAGCCACCAGGTCACGCGCCGGAACCTCGGCTCCCGCCGGGACCGTCCGGCCCCAGGAGGCCGGCGCGATCCGTGCGGATCGCCCGGCGGCGAGCTGCCGAATCCCCCGGCCGGAGCTGACCAGGCGCTCCGTTCCCCATCCCGTCCTCCGATGACGCCAGAGCGCTCGATCGGCGATTCTGCCGAAGACGGTTGCCGCATTCGCCCCGCTGTGATTGGGCCTTTGGACGTCGAGGATGACCACCCCGGTGAAGAGCGGATTGCGAGCGGGCGCGAAGCCGGCGAACGAGGCCGTGTAGTCCGTCTGCGAGTAGCCGCCCGGCTCCGCTTTCTGGGCGGTGCCGGTCTTCCCCGCGATCGAGAATCCGTCCACCGCCGCATTGCCGCCGGTACCCGCCTGGACGGCCCCGGCGAGAAGCTGGCCCACCCTGGCCGCCGTCATCGGGCTTACGACCCGCAGCCCCTCTTCGGACGGCCGGGCCTCCCCGTCGATCCCGCGAATCAGACGAAGGGGCAGGCGGACTCCTCCGGCCGCGATGGTGTTCACCCCCTGGGCGAGTTGCACCGGGGTGACCGCGATCCCCTGACCGAAGGAAACAGTGGCGAGCCGGATGGGCCGCCAGACGCCCTTGCCCGGAACGATGCCGCGGCTCTCCCCGCCGAAGGGCAATCCGGTGGGGTCTCCAAACCCGAAGGCATCCAGATACCCGCGGAGGGTTTGTGAACCGAGGCGCTCGGCGACCTGCAGGGTGCCGATGTTGGAGGACTGCTGGATGACGCCCGCAAAAGTGAGGGGCCCGAGAGGCTTCCAGTCCCGGACGATCCGTCTCCCGATGCGGTACCGGCCCTCGAAAGTGTCGAACTCCTCGTCCTCGTCCGTGACTCCCTCCTCCAGCGCGGCCGCCGCGGTAAAGATCTTGAAGACCGATCCGGGTTCATAGGGATCGGTGATGCTCCGGTTGGCCAGCGTCGCCGGCGGGAACTCGCGCGCCCGGTTGGGATCGAAGGAAGGGGCGCTGGCCATGGCCAGGATCTCGCCGGTCCGGGGCTCCACCAGGATGACGGCGCCCGAGGTTGCGGGGATTTCGGCGACGGCGCGCTCGAGTTCCTCTTCGGCAACGGCCTGCAGGTAGGAATCGATCGTCAGCTCGACGTCCGCCCCGGGCCGCGATTCCCGCACCACCCGGCTGTCCCGCTCCGTTCGCCGGCCGTCGGTCCAGACCGTGCGCCGTCCGGGTTCGCCGCGCAGGACCCCGTCGAGGGCAAACTCGATGCCGCCCAGGCCGTCGCCATCGGCTCCGACAAAGCCCAGAACATGGGCCCCGAGTTCGCCGCCGGGATAGAAGCGGCCGAACTCCTCGATGGTCCCGACGGGGAAACCGGTCTCCATGGCGCACGCGACCTGTTCCGCGGTGGCCTTGCGCTTGAGCCAGGAAAAGCGCGAGGCCCGCCGCAGCCGGCGTTCGACCAGCTCGGTGGGAACTTCGAGACACGCCGCCAGACGGCCGGCCGCGGCCGGAATCGTGGCCGCGGAGTAGTCGGGTGGGACCGCGTACACCGAGTCCACCGCGACGGTCAAAGCCAGCGGCCTTCCGTTTCGGTCGTGGATTCGCCCCCGGAACGGCGGGATCGTGAGTTCGTGATGGTGCTGGCTGTCGGCGCGCCGCACCATGGTTTCGTGGTCCAGGAGCTGGATCTGGACCAGTTGGCCGAGGATCAGGGCCCCCCAGACACCAATCAGAACCACCCCCACCATCACTCGCCGCCGCAGTCCCGCCCTGCCTCCGTCTTCCGGCGATCTCGTACGGCCGGGCGGCTGCGCCGTCTCGGGCGCCACGGCCGGGGCGCGTTCACGCCGGCGCTTCGGTCCTGGCGAGGGTCGCCGCGACGCCGACTTGAGCAAGGGGGCCGGCAGATCGGGGAACAGGCTGTTCGGAGGGGGCTTCCAGCCGCCCGAGCCCGTCTTCCTCCGCCCGGGGCTCATCGCGTCTCCGAACTCCCGGGATCCGCGCGGGGACGCGCCGGGCCGTCACGGCCCTCGAGAATGACCCGCTCCCCGGCGGGTTCGAGTCCGTAGGTCTCGCGGGCGAGCCGCTCGACGGAGCGCGGGTCGGTGAGTTCGCCCAGTTCGAGCCGGTAGCGCTCGATGTCCTTTTCGAGCTGGTCCCGCTCGAGACGCAGCTCCTCGACGCGGTAACCGAGCCGAATGGCCTCGAGGTGCGGCCAGGTCGCGGCAACCGCCGCCGTCAACGCAAAGATCCCGATCACGAGATAGAGCAGCAGTTGCGCGTACCGCTTGCGGTCGAGCTTCCGGTGCAGCCACTGGTTGTCCGGGCGGTAGGTGACCTCGAAGCGCTCCGGAGTCATCGGCTGGTTGCCTCATCGCGAACCGGTTCCGGTTCGGTTGCTGTAGTGCGGCGCAGGATCCGCAGGCAGGCGCTCCGGGACCGTCGGTTCGCGCTGGCCTCGTCTTCGTCGGGACGAATGGGCCGCCGCGTTCCCAGCTCGAATTCGGATTGGGCCGCGAGCCGGCGGAAGGTGTGCTTGACGGGACGGTCTTCGCCGGAGTGGTAGGAGATCACCACCAGGGCCCCTCCCTGCCGAAGCCGCGCGGGCGCCTGGTGGAGCGCGGCGGCGAGCGTCTGAGGCTCGCGGTTCACCGCCGAGCGAACCGCGAGAAAGGTCCGGGTAGCGGGGTCGATCCGTCCGCGGCGCGGTCCGACGGCGGCGATCACGGCGGCCCGCAGGTCTCCGGTGGTCGAGAGCGGCCGGCGCGCTGCGATGCGCCGCGCGATGGCGCGGGACCGCCGTTCTCCGATCCCGAAGAGCAGATCGGCGATCTCCCGCTCGTCGAGTCGATCCAGCAACTCGGCCGCCGTCTCGCCCGAGCCGGGGTCGTAGCGCATGTCCAGCGGGCCGTCATGCCGGAGCGCAAAACCGCGTCCGGGTGTTTCGAGCTGGGGGCTCGAGAGTCCGAGGTCGAGGAGGATGCCGTCCACCCGGTCCCAACCAACCTTGTCGAGAGCCGACCCGATCTCGGCGAAATCGGCCTCCAGGAAGCGAAAGCGGGGCTCCCGCGCGGCGAGCGCGGCCGCCGCCGGCGCCGCCTCCGGATCCTTGTCGAGACCGAGGACGAGCGCGCCGGGATCGGCGTCCAGAATGGCCTTCGTGTGCCCGCCGCGCCCGAACGTGCAGTCGAGGTATCGCCCGCCCGAGCGGGGAGCGAGCCAGCGCACCACGGTGTCCCGCAGGACGGGCAGGTGCACGGGCGGCTCCGGCGCCGGCGTCGCGGTCATTTCAGGACGGTTCCGAAAGGAGAACTTCGCCCGGAAGGATGCGAGCGGAAACCGGCCCGGCCCCGGACGGGGAGCGGGGGAGAGCTGAGCGAACATGCCTGCCGGAATCCAGAGTCAGATTCCCTCCTGCGCCAGGAGCGCCAGGTCGTGTTCGGTGAGCGGATCGGCATCGACGCGCGCGAGCAGGGTCTCGTGATCCCACGCCTCGAGGTAGCGGCCCTGCCCGAGGACGTCCACCTTGCCCACGGTGTTCGCGCGGGTGCGCAGGTGCTGGGGGAGCAGAAGCCGGTTCTGCGCGTCCAGTTCGGCGACCTGTCCGTAAAAGTTGGTCGTCTGACGGAACTTCCGCCGTACCGGATCGAGTTCGCCCCGGCTCTTCATGCGGGACTCGATCTCCTCCCAGACCGGCATCGGGTAGATCGAGACGCACTGCCCGCCGTCGAGGCTGGTGATGAAAACCTGGGTGCCGAACTGCTTCAGCGTCTCGAGAAAAGCGGCCGGAACCTTCAACCTCCCCTTTGCGTCAACGGTGGCGGGGTGATTGCCGCGAAACACGAGATCAGATGGGGCTGGGAGTGGGCTGAGGCGGCCTCCCTGCCCACTCGGGGACCTAACGCGGGATCGGATCGCTGAATGAGGAGGAAGGGTCGCCTATTTTTACCACTTTTAACCACAAATAGCCACCTCGACCGCATCCTACACCCCCACCCACTTGGACCCCCGAACTGTAAGCGGACACTTGGTTTGTCGTCCGTGAATGCATCGTAAAGCCCGATGTGAGTCGTCCTCGCGCAGGTGTGAGCTTGTCCGGGTCCGTGTCGAACACCCGCCGCCAGCCGGCGCCGGGACGGAACCGACCTAGCCCGTAACCGCGGTAAGCGAGCCAGTCCTTCCGGTCCGTCACACGGCGCTCAGCGACCGGGCGGGAACTGCCTGTCGGCCGTGTAAGCGGCAATTTTCCAACCCCGGCCCGGAGTGCGCGCGGGCCTAGATGACGTACTTGTGCGCGATGCGGGCAGCCAGCCAAACAGCGGCCTCGGCGTGCGCAACAGCCGCATCGAGATGCGTCCAAGAAACCGCGTCCTTCTTGCCACGGTCCATGAGCGCCTGCGCGGCCAGCCCCGCAATGGCGGCGTGATCGCAGGCCTCCTGCGCGAAACGTAGGGAGAGGGGGGCATCTGTCCCGTAGTGCTCCCTGACGATGCTCATGGATGCGCCCACGGCACGCACCCGGGCAAGCAGGGCCAACGCGGAAGACTTCTCGATGGTCTCTACTCGGTCTGCGATCTCATCGCAGGACATCTTCGTTCACTACGGCGCTCTCGCCAGGAAGGCGCACACCGCGCTGGTAGGCGACGGCGCTGCGCGGGATCCACCACCACAGATTCGGGCTAAGCGGGTCCGAGAGCACGACGGACGACCACGGGTCGGTCGTCACGTCCAGATGCTCGCCCGGGAAGTCAGCGGTCACGTGCACTAGGCCGGGAAAAGTGTCCGAGGTGCTCTTCCGGATCCGGATGGCACCATGCTCCCGCTTCAGGAACGAGCGGCATTGACCCCCGGCGACCAGCCCGTGGGTGAGGGCCAGGAGCGACTCGTCGTCGAGCATGTCCTCGAGCTCGATCAGGTCCTCCATCACCGTCAGATCGCGGCAGCCGATGGGGTCGGACGTCAGCCGCGCAACGATCGCCTCGACGCACCGCTCGCCGGAGCACGCGCTGATTCGGGACAGGGAATCCAGCGCCGCGCGCGAAGTCGCCCGCCGCGCGGCTTTCCGCGACGCTGAGTCCACTCGCGAGGGCGCGGCCGGGGTCCAGTCTGCCTCCAACAGGTGCCAGAAACCGGCGAGGACGGCGGCGACGGCCGCCGCGGCCATGATGAGGCGGGTTCGCATGCGGCCGATTCTACTCGGCCTAGGGTCCCTCCACGAGGCGGGCGTAGTCGCGGTTCGGGGCGATGGCGCGGGCACGCGAATAGCTGACCTTCGAGACGGTGGGCGGTGGTGGCCGGTCGGTCGGCCGGGACGGCGTCGTGCAGCGGATGGCGGTGGTGAAGCCGTCGTCCGCGTCCCAGCGGTGAAGGGCCTCGAGAATCCGCCAGGTCAGCGGAATGCCCTCCGGAACGGCGGCCGCCGGGATCCCGAACTGGACGTGCGGGATCAGGGCCGGGTCGCCGGGTGTGACGGCGCGCAGCACCCACGCGCGCTCCGCGAGGCGGGTGCGCGTCTTCTCCGCGGTCGCGCGGGCCGTCGCCTCGTCGCCCTGGACGCCCGCCACCTCGTAGGCGTCACCCGTCGCGCTGCCAAGGCGCACGGTCACGGGGCGCCCCTGGTGGTAATCGAAGTAGCGGGCGCTCACCGCCGGGAAGTCCCAGCGGTCGCTGAAGCGCGCTTCGAGCGTCGTGTAATCGTTCAGCGTGCGGTCCAGGGGAATGCCCCCGACTGTGTCCGTGCCGGTCCTCGGAAGCGCCAGCAGATCGCCGGCGTTGAAGCGGATGTCGGCGTCGTAGCGGTCCGCCACCCGGGTCACGAACTGCAAATCGGACTCGGTGATCTGGTCCTCGTGGGAGAGGCGGATGCCCGCCAGGTCGGCATGGACCCGCGGCGTGTAGCCATGGTCGGCGGCGATCTGCTCGACGAGCGTGCCCAGGGTGAGGCCGTGCGGCCGCGCCCTGGTCGCGGGGGTGCGGAGGCCGGTGGCCGCCAGATCCGCTCCGGTGGCGAGCACGTCCACCGACGCGCCGCCCTCGGTGATTCGCCACACCAGGTCGCTGACGACGTAACCGCCCACGTAAGCGCCGTCGATCGACACCTCGGCGCGCACTCCGGAAGGAGGGACGACCGCCCCTCCCGCGTCCATGCTCACCGTCAGCCGATCGTTCTCGACCTCGACGGTCTGGACGATCTCGACGCTCTTGATGCGACCGGGATCCACGTCGGTCTCGCCGACCAGCAACGCGACCGCCACGTCAGTCCCAGAGGCGCACCGGGCGCTCACCCACGTCGTCGGGCCTCACCGACGCCGGGACGACGACCTCCGTGCCGGTCGGAAGGACCGCGCCGGGCGCGGCGATGCCGGGGTTGGCCTCGAGGATCCCGCGCACCGCGGCGCGATAGCCCGGCCCCAGCACCCGCCACGCCACCAGGTCCACCGTGTCCCCCTCGACGGTTACCACGACTACGTCCGGCCGAGGATCGGTCATGTGATCGCCCCCAGCACCCGCGAGGGCACGGACAGGGCAAGCCCGGGATCACTCCGCAACAGGTCCACGGCGACCGTGGAGCGCCGCGGCTGGAAGTCGACGTGGAACCGCCGGGCGGCCTCGCGCACCGCCACCACGCACCACCAACCGTAGAGCCGGCCCGTGGCGTCGGCCAGGACGTGAGGCGCGCCCCTACCCGCCAGCAGCCGCAGGGCGTCCACCGCGAGGCGATTGCCGAGCCCCTGCCCGAGCACCACGTTGACCGTGAGCTCGTCGTCGCCGACGCCGACAAACTCGCGGCGCGGCGGTGAGCCGATCGGGCGATGCGAAGCCCAGCGGTAACGCGAGCCGCGCCGGAGACTGACGGGGGGCAGCGTCTCCGCTGCGAAGACGACGGGGCCGAGGGCGAGCAGGGCGGCCATCAACGCTCGTCCCACTCGGAGGCAGCGGTCCGCTGACGGGCGCGCTCCTCGATCAACCGGATGACTTCCTCGGCTGTTTGTCGCGGCGCCGGCGCCCCGGTAATCTGGATGGCTCCGCGCTCGATCACGAGCGGCTCGACGACGACGGGGGGCGCGGCCCCTGGCCCGACGGCGCCCGCCCGGATCACGACATCGTGGAGATCCGGGCCGACGCCTGCCAGTACCCGGTAGACGGCTTCGGCGGCTCGCCCGAAGTTCTCGATCTGCCCGGCCTCGGCAGCCAGGTCGGACAGCGAGCGGGTGGGCGGCTCCGGGGTAACCGTGATTCCCTGCCGTCGGAACCGGGCGATCGCGTCCGGAGTTCCTTCGAGTTCGTCCGCCCGGGTGGCGAGCCAGGCGGCGGCCTCGTCGCTTCGCTCGGCGATGGTCGGGAGCGCCAGCCGGCCCGCCGCGGCGCGCAGCGATCCCCAGTTCTGTTTCACGCGCTCGGCCGCACCCTTCGCGCTCTGTTCGAGGTCTCGGTAGTCGCGCTCCATGGACTCGCGCGCGGAGCGCGTCGCCTCCGCCAGATCCCTGGTCGCCGAGGTCATACCGCTGAGGAGGCTCACCACCTTGAGCGCTTCGCTGTCCATCACCTCGGCGAGCCGTACTTTCCGGGCGTCCGTATCCAGGTGCGACACCGCGGCGCGGATGCGGTCGATATTCTCCGTGATCTTCAGGGTTCCGTCTTCGGATCGCTCGACGCTCAGGTTGAGCTTTTCCATGGCCTTCGGCAGGGCTCGCAGGAAAGCCGCCATCGCCGTGCCTCCGACGCTGCCGGTAAGCCCGGCGGAGTTCAACTTGCCGATCACCGCGACCAACTCTCGGAATTCGGCTTGCGTCGCAACAGCCTCGGCGGCGCTGCCCTTGAGGCCCTCATTGAGGCTCGCGAAGTCGGAAATCTGCTCGGCCTGCTGGACCGCGGTCAGGACGGCGCCGATCTCCGCGAGCGCTTCCGCGTCCGCCGCCGCGGTCACCCCGGCGCCGAACTGCGCGCCGAACTGCCGGAAGGCCCGCGCGAGGGTTTGTGTGACGGCCGCACTTTCGCCGCGCGTCACCGTCGCGACCCGGTGGGCGACTTCGGCGGCCGCCGGCACGGCCGCGGCCGTCAGTCCTGCCGAGCCTGCCTCGTACATGGATCGGAGCAGTTCGGAATCGGACGCCAGCGACTGGCGGGCGATCCGTGTCGCCTCCTCGCGCGCTTGTAGGGCGCGATCCTCTCTCGTTCCGTCACCAGCGAGCACGGGCCGTAGCCGTATCTCGAGCTCGTCTAGGTCCATCGCGCGCATCGCCGCACCCGCTGTCGCAGCGATGCCGCCGGCTGCTCCCGCGATCCCGAACAGGGGCCCCACGCGGCCGAGGAGGCCGCCGGCGATCCCCGCCCCGGCGCCGGTCAGGCCGCCGCCGGTCAGGCCGCCGCCGGTCAGGCCGCCGCCGCGCAGCCCGCCCAGGCGCCGCTCCAGCCGGCCCACTCCATCGCTGGCGCGCCGCGCCTGCCGATCGAGCCCCCGGATCCCGTCGCGCGCGCTCCGGACGCCGCGGCCGGCCCGCCGGCCGGATTGGTCCAGACGGTCGAATCCGCGGGACGCGCGCTCCGTGCCGTCGGCGAGGGAGCGCGGGATCCCGAGCCCGTCGAGGCGGCTATCGAGCCCTTTTACCGTCGTTTCACCGCGCCTGAAAGCCCGCTCAAACGAGGGATCAACGCGGCCGCTGATGCGGACGGCAGCGTCGAGATCGGCCATGTCAGTCAGCCTTGCGCGTGCGCTGCCAGATGACGACCTCGGCCCATTCCACGAGCTCCGGAATGCTCATGTCGAGCACCGCGGGGAGCGGCGTGCAGAGGCCCTGGGCGACCGCGCCGCACAGCCGTCTCAGCTCTTCGGCTTCGCCGTCCCGGACGCCAGAAAATTTGCGACGACATCCTGGGCCCGGAACATGTCCCCGAGGTCCATCTCCCGGACCTGCTGCTCCTTGAGGCCGGAGACGATCCGGACGAGCGCGACGTCGCGCTCGGCCACGGAGGCGCTGCCGCGCGCGGCGAGCAGGTGATCCCGGACCAGGGGGCGGCGGATCCGGATCTCGCTCACCTGGTCGCCATCGACATCGATGGGCACCTGGAGTCGGAGGACATGCACGTCGTCAGCCATTTTGCTCTCCCTAGAGTCCGATCAGCGAGCGCTGCTCGGCGAGCTGGTCCACACCGTCCACGATGCGGATCCCGTTCGGAATGTCGATCTCGATGCGGGTCTCGCCGTTGTCGGTGCGCTTGTAGTAGGTGATGTCCGACATCTCGACCATGGTCGTGCCAGCCCGGCGGCGTTCCCAGGTGCCGCTGTCGACCTTGTCGATCTCGCCTGTGACCTCGATCTCGACGGCGCTCTGGGCGCCGCCCTCGTCGGCGACCGCGCCGCGCAGGACGACCGTCGAGCCGTCGCCGCTCTGGAGCCCCCAGAGGCTCAGGAGGTCCGCATTGACCCCGGTGATCTCGAAGGACATGACGAGCGGCTCGATGCCGACCGGAAGGCGGATGGGGGCGTCTCGGCCCGCGATGTGGACGTCCTCGCGGACGACCTGGAGGACCGGCGGCGTCACGCGCGGGCACTCGCCCACGATGCCCCGGTCGGGGATAGACAGTGTGAAGTCACGGAGGAATTGCTGGGCCATCAGACGACCTCCTCAGTCGCGTCGGGATCGCGGGTCAGCGCCAGCTCGAACGTCAGGCGCTCGACCGGCGGGGCGGGGTCGAACTCGATCCGCCAGAACGCCTGGCCATCCGCGCGGGTGGCCTCGGTGTTGCGGTCGCTGGGGAGGCAGCGGCCGTAGCGGAGCGCCCCGATCCGCCGCATGGAGCGGAGGAACGCGTTGACCCTGGCGGCGACCCGCTCCCAGTAGTCGGCGGTGTAGGGCGCACTCACGAAGTCGAGGTGGGACCGGACCAGCGACTCGGCGATCACGTCGGCCACCCGGCCCACGGACCAGAACTTCCACCGGTCCACGGTGGAGGTGGAGCGGTCGCCCCACGCCTGGAACACAGCCGCGGCGCGGACCACGGTCATCACGTGCTGCTCGTTGAGCAGGTTGGATTCCGAGAGGGGATCGCTGATGCCCCAGTCGATGGGCCGAGCGGTGCCGACCACCTCGGGCAGCTTGATTCCGGTGGGGCTCCACCAGTAGCCGCGCGCCGGGTCGAGGTCGTTGGCCGCGACCGCCGCCAGGATCTGGACGCTGGCCGGCTCCGTCACCACCCGGCCGCCGACGAGTCGCTTGACCCAGGGCGACACGACCAGGCCGCGGCGGGATGAGTAGAGCCCGCGGATCGCCGTGGCGTCAGCGAGGCTAGCCGTCGGGGACGTGTCCACCACGAACCCCGCGCGCAGCCGATCGGCGACCGTCTGGAGGGCCGCCCCGGCCGGGGCGGCGAGGGACTGGGCCGCGCCGGTCGTCCGGCCGGAGTAGTCCGGGGCGCCGATGACCCCGGGCCGATACCCGGTCACGCTCTCGGCATCCAGGAGCGCGTAGACCCCGCTTCGCGCCGCCGCCGTGCCGGCGACGTCGGCCGCCGCCGCGCCCGACGGATCGGGCACGCGGTAGCGGAAACTCAGGGTCGCGGTGGCGGAGGGAGCGCCGGTGACGTTGTTTCGAGTCAGCGTGGTCCCGTCCCAGCTCAGATGGGCGGTGGCGTCCCCGATGCCGTAGGTCGACTGGAGGTCCTGGGAGCGGACCTCGATGTCCGCGTCCACGGGGGTGTCGACGGCGACCGAGCCAGCCACCAGGGTCACTTCCTGGGGCGCGCCCCAGGCGCCGAAGTGGCGCTCCGGATCGAACACGTTGACCGCCACAATGAGCGTCGAGACGCGCTTCAGGATGCCCTGGATGTACTGGCCGAGCGGGCCGCCGAACTTGGCGGCCGCGTCGCGGGCGCCGCGCACCAGCACCGGGACGTTGCGTCGCCCCGGCGTCTCGAGGTCCGTGCCGCTGCCGACGATACCGATGATCGCCGTGCGGACGGTCCGGATCGGACCGGACGGGGTCGCGTCCTCGAACACCTCGATCCCGTGAAGGAAGTTCTGAGCCACTGTGTTTCTCCTCGTTAATCGCTGGGCAGCGGGATGATCCGCACCCACCCATCGTCGCCGTCAGCAGGGGCAACGTCGTCGGCGTCACCCGGGTTGAACTGGCCCGCCGGGCCGCCGCTTCCGACTTCGATTGCGAAGCTGCTGTCCGGCGTGAGTCCGGTAACCATCTCGACCACCGTTTCACCTCGCCCGCCGTTAAAACCGTCGGCACGGCGATGGCTGTCGTCTATGCCGGCGCGCCCACCCTCGCCGCCGCCGGGCGGGATGCGTTCTAGCTCGGAAGCGGTTGTTGCGCCTACGGCGTGCGCGGTGACACCTCGCGGACCACCGCGCCCGCCAGACGCCCTGATCTCTGACCCTCCACTTGCCGTCACGATCGTGTCGCCGCCGGCGACGCCGTCCTCCGCCACCGTCTCAGTTCCAGGGGCACCGCCGCCACCGTCGGCGCCCTTCATGACTAACAACGCTCTGCTGAACGGCAGGTTCCAAACGTAGGTCGGATTCGATGCCGCGAAGTGCAGCACCGTGATGAGGCTGAGCACCGAGCTCAGCCCCGCCGGCGTCACGGCGCGCTTGTCGTCTGTCCCCGTCTGCGTCTCCGCATTCGTCGCCAACTCGACCGGTCCCCGTCGTAACGTTGAGGCCGCCTGGTCGTCGCTTCGCAGCGCGAACGCGAGACCCGCCGGGGTGACAGCCCGATCGTTGCGCACCCCGGCCGCCGCTTCATCGTTCGTTGCCCCATCCAAACCCGAAAACGTGATGTCCGCGTCTACGGTGATCGCCACGTCGGCGGCCGCCGAGCTGATATCCATCACCCCCGCGACGACCGTCCGCCCGCTCGCGGTGAGCGCGGTGAGAGCCTCCTCGTCAGCGGGCCGGGCGCCGTAGGCCAGCAGGAACTCCGTGCCGTCGTCCCCTACGCGCGCGAACATTCCGACCTCGCGGATCTCCACGTCCGTCAATCCGGTCGCCAGCGCCGCGAAGGTGGCGGTGGCCCCGATCCGCCCGCTGTCGGGTTGCGCGCTCCCCACGACGTCGGCGATGTCCTCCTGCGTCCGCAGCGCCGTCCGAGCATCGGCGTCCGCGGCATCGCCCGCGCCGGATCCGGACCCGACAGCCAGGCGGCGGAGCTGGACATTCTGAACGCCGGCGTTCGTGGAATCCGCGAGGTGGCCACGGCCGACGCTCGTCAGGTGGAGTTGGAAGCCCATCAGTTCTCCAGCAAGAACGGGGTGTCGCAGAGCCTCAGCGCCTGGGCAGCGCTGACGACTGCGACATCGACTGTGACGGCCTCCCCCTCCACCCACGTCCACTTCACGCTCGCGCGGCCGGCTTCGCGGACCGCGGCCTTGGCCGCATCGAGCGCGCCGTAGATCACATTCGAATTCCGAATCCGGATCGTGCCGGTGAACTCGCCGAGGTCCTCCTCGATTGTGAACACGGCCCCGAAGGCGGTGAGGGCGTCCTCGATCGCGCGGATGGTGCCGCGGCGGCGCGCGGCGAGCGCCGCGTCGCGGACCACCATGCGGCGCGCGGAGAGCGGCCAGTCCTCGGACCAGACAAGTACCCCGAATTCCCTGGCGAGCAGCGGCAGCGCCTCGGGCGGGCAGCGGTCCGGGTCCCGGTGGTCCGGAGCGGGGATCTCCACCCCGGCCAGCCTGGTCGCGGCCGCGACGTCCACGGCGCGCATCATCGGAGACGCGTTCGGCGGCAGGATGCTCTTCATCAGGCGTCCTTCGTCAGGGTCAGGCGTCCTTCGTCAGGGTGATGTCGCCGGGCACCGCGATCTGGTCGCTGGTGATGGCCACGAGGGCGGCCGGTGCTGTGAGGGTCACGGCGTTCACGCCCTCGACCGTGAGCGCCGCATAGATCCCGCTGAGCGGGACGTCGGCGCCGATCGGCCGCGGGCGGTTACGGAGCCACTGCACGACGGCCGCTTCGGCAGCGTCCAGCACGCCCCCGAGCTCGGCGTCGTAGGCGATGTCCGCGGTGACCGCGACCGTGACCGGATCCGCCGCGACCACCTCGACGGTGTCCGTCGCGGGCCGACGCTCCTCTGCTGACAGGACGGCGGTCACAGCGGTGATCGCCGCCTCCGACGCCGCAACCCAGTCGCCGTCGTCACCCCGCGCCGCACACACGACCCTGACCGTCCCGGCGGAGGGCGAGGTAACGCCAACCAGGTCCACGCCGTCCACGGTCCGCGCCCAGTGGCGGTAGGCCGCCAACGGCCCCGCAGCAGCGTAACGGGCGCGCGCGTCGAAGATCCGCGCACGGATGGATTCGACGCTCTCCCCCTCGGCGATGGTGATGCCGTGCTGCCGGGCGAGCGCCGCCAGGTCGTCGCCGGTCGCGAACTGGACGTACGACCGTCGCATGCGCTCCCGGAAATCGGCGCGGATCACCGTCTCGCGGTAGGCGATGGCCTCCACCAGGATCTGCGCCGGGTCGGTCTCGACGGTCGCCGACCACTCCGGCCAGCGGCGCTCGACGAGAGCCCGCATCTCGGACAGCACCTGTTCGGGGGAGGGCTGCTCGATGAGCGGCGGCGTGGTCATGCCGCCTCCAACGTGAAGTCACCTGCGAACGGCTCACCGGTCCGGGCGTCGCCCTCGACGCGGACCACCAGGTGCCCGTCCGCCTCCTCGCGGATGGCCAGGCGGGTCACCTCGAGCCGCGGCTCCCAGCGCCCGAGCGCCTCGGCGGCCGCGGCATAGACCGCCGGGGAGGCGGCCAACGAGGGAGCGCCCAGGGACTCGATCACGCCGGCCCCGAACTCCCGGAGCATGGCCCGCGTCCCGACAGGCGTGGTCAGCACGGTGAGGATGGACTGGCGGAGGTGCTGCTCGCCGTCGAGCACGCGGCCGGTCTCGGCGTCCATTCCGGTCATGGGATGACGATGCCGGTGCGGGCCTGCACCGCCGGCGGCCCGGGATCCGGATACACGTGTTTGTGGCCGGCGCCCACGTCCACGTCATCCTGCGTCAGATCGCCGCTCACCGCGAGGTCGCCCGTGACCGTCAGGTCGCCCGTGATCGTCACGCCGCCGGGGGCCGTCAGGGCCGCCGTTCCGCCCGCGGGCAGCACGGCCCGCAATTCGCCCACGACGGCGTCATACGCGATCTCTGCGCCATCCGGATAGATCCGAACGTGTTCCCCCGCTCCGTCCCCGGGGGCGGGATTGGCGGCGCTGTAGATGCCGCGCAGGGCGACGCCCCGGCGCGGGTCGCCGGAGGGGCACAGCACCATCACCTGCTCTCCCTGGGACGGGGGATCCCATGCGGCCGCGGCGCCGGCCGCCGCCGCGAACCACGGCAGCCAGTCCGTCATCACCGGGTCCTGCCCGACCCGGTCGTATTCGACGCGGACCCGCGCCGCCGCGACGTCCAGCTCCGCCACCACACCCGGGATGAGCAGGCGATCGAGCGCCAGCCAGATCCGGGCGATTTCGGCCGGCGTCATGAGGGAGAGTCCTCGTCGTCGATGAAGAGCGCCTCCGGGACCCACGGCTCGTCGGGGGCGAGCGGCGGGAGCTCGAGCTGCTGCGACCAGGCAAGCGCCCAGATGGCGATGCCCTTCTGGTCGGCGCCGCCGGTCCACAGATTCCGGGCGGTGATCCGCTCCGGAGGCCGGGCCCGGAACTGATCGCCCCACGCCCAGGCGTCCAGCCAGCGCGCCAGGCCCTCGACGAGGCCGAGCGCGATCTTGCCGCGATCCGCCCCGCCGCGCGCCACGCAGAGCGCCACGATCGTGAGATTGAGGGCGAGCGGTGCGCCGAGGGGCGCCACGTCCGCCCGGTCGCAGGCGATGACCACAGCGGGATCCCGCATCGCGATCTTGTCGATGACGTGATCGCCGACGCGGCCGCGCCAGACGAGGACCTCCCCGAGTGCCGGTATCTGCTCGCGGATGCTGTCCGCCGCGGCGTCCAGGAAGCGGCCGACGTGGGAGTCCGATGTCACATCAGACTCCCCAGCCAGTCGTCGATCACCGCCTCGAGCTCGGATACGTCGTCGGCGCCGATGCCGAGGTAGGCGCGCGCCGGGATGTTCCGGCCGTCATCGTCCGACCCGAACTGCTGCGTGGCGGCGTATTTGAGGTCCGAGCCCACGAGGACGTCTTCGCCGTCCACCGTGCTCTGGATGGAGTCGAGCAGGTCGCCCTGCATCTGGAGGAGGGACTGGCCCGCGTGACGGCGGCGCTTCGTGCGCGGCGCCCAGTCCTGCCAGGGGATCTCGTCCGGGTCGGTCTTCGTCTCGCCGATGCGGCGGCGGGTCTGCGACTCGACCTCGCCGGCCAGCCCCTCGAGGAGTTCGGGGATTCCCTCGCGGATGGAGGCGGCCAGCCTGCCGAGGTCCGGGCGGTCGAACGTGACCTCGAGGGCGACGCTCATGCGATCCCGAAGGCGCCGCGGCCCCAGCGCCGCTCCGTGGGCCCCGCCACCTCGGCCGTTCGCGACGGCGGTCCGTCAGGGGCCTCCTCGCCGCCGCCCAGGCGCGCCTCTCCGGAGGAAAGGCGGCGAAGGAAGCGCTCCGCCTGGTCGCGTCGTTCCCGGATGGTGTCGATAAGGAGCCCGTGAGTGGTCGCGAGGTTGTAGACGGCGATGTCGATCACCGGCCGCCGCACCACCGCGACGTGCGCCGGATCCGTCAGCGGGGTCGGGTAGCGGTTCGCGAGATAGCTGTCGGCGTGGTTCGACGCCTCCGCCAGCGCCGCTTCCAGGACGCCGGCGTCGGCGGCGCCGTCACCGTCACGGTCGGAGACACGCAGCACGAGGTCCTCGCTCCATGCTGCGGTCAGCTCCGCGACGGTTGCGTACACGCCGCCTGTTCGCTCCGGAGCCTCTAGCCCGGGATGCTGCCCACCGCGAGCTGCGGCGCGCCGTAGCCGGCCACGCCGCGCGCCGTGACGCTCACGAGGCAGACGTTGTCCATGAACACCGGCACCGACTCCACGTCGCGCATCTCCTCAATCCTGGGCTCGCGCCGGACCTGCCACAGCATGGGCTTGTCCATCGGACCCGCCTCGCCGATCAGGAACCAGGCGGCGTCGTGGGTCAGCCGGGCCTGGACGTGGGGCTCGAACATCCCTTGGTAGGGGTTCGGGCTTTCGTCCTCCAGGATGTCCGCCTTGTAAAGCTTCGTGGCGACCGACTCGAGCGCCGGGGGGACGAGGAGGGACTTCGGAATGACGTCGATCGGGCGGCCGGAATCGTCCCACGACTCGCGCATCATCGTCCGCGCCAGGCCGATCGAAGCGTCGGCAAGAGCGGCTGTCTCGGCGGACAGGTCCACCGCCAGCCTGTTCGAGAAGTCCTTGCCGGCGATCCGATGGTTCGTCGCGAAGAACGATTTGCCGGTGTAGCACTTGCCTTTCGTCGGGCTGAAACCCTCGTTGAAACGCTGGTAGATCTGCTCTTCGGGCCAGATCCGGGCGGCGGCGCCGAGGCGCATCGCCTGCTCGCCGTAGCCGACCAGGTTCATGTTGTCCTCGACGTCGTCCTTGTCGATCTCGATGGTCCGCTCGAACTTCTTGTTGATCAGCTCGTAGCGCTTGGCGTCGAACTTCTCGATGGCCTTGGAGCCGACCCACTCCCGCAGGGAGCCGATCGCGCCGAGCCAGGCGTAGAACTCCATCTTGGTGGTGGAGGTCACGGTGCGCGCCCACTTCTGGTAGGTGAGCGGGCGCGAGGTGTCGGAGAGCCCGAGGTTGAAGGAGGTCCGGATTCCGCGGAATACGGCCTCGAGAGTCTGTCTGTTGAGCATGGTCAGATCACCCAGGCCTCGCCGTCCTGAATTTGAATGAGGGTGCCGATCGCCGTCGACCCCTCCGCCACGTCAGTGACGGTCTGGTCGTCCTCGATGTACGCCTTGCCGCCGACCTTCGCCTGGACGACGGTCGCGGTCTTCGCCCAGCGGAACGCCTCGAGGCCTGGGCGCGCGACCAGGCAGGTCGCGTCGCCGTCGGATCCACCCGACGGCACGGCGACGCTCTCCTCGGCCCGGCCGGCGAACACCTGGTCCGCCGCCTTGGCCGCGGGCTTGACGTAGCCGCCGTCCCAGACGAGCATCGCCCCCTGGTAGATGGTGGCGCCCGCCTTGACGGGAGCCGGGAAAAACCTCTTGTCGGAGCGCGGCGTTTGCCGCACGTCGGAAAGCGCGGTCATCTAGTTGGCCCTCCCCTCGGTGCTCATCTGGACCTCCGAAAGACCCATGAGGGCGCCGATCCGCCTGTCCTCTCCGGTCAGGGCGTTGGGCCCGGAGCCGGAACCGCCGCCCTGCGACGCCGCCGCCGCGACCGGATCGGTGATGGCCGGCGCCTTCGAGACGTAGTCCTTGAAGGCGTCGAGACCGCCCTCGGCGCCGCAGGCGGCGATGTGGAAGTCGCGGGACGCCGGGGCGACCTTTCCGGCCCCGATGGCTTCGTCCACCGCGGCGGCGATCGCCGCCTCGCGGTCGTCCTTTTCCCGCTGGGCGATCGCCGCCTCGGCGGTCTCGTACCTGCCGACCGCGAGGTCGTAGTCGGCGCGCGGCACGGCGGAGGCGAGACCCGGATCCGTCACCGGGCGCGCCTTCGCGGCGGCAATGATCTCGGCGGCGGTCGAGGCGTCGCCGAGTCCCAGGGCCGAGCGGAGCTCGGCAAGTTGCGTCTCGTTCATGAGATCGTCTCCTGTCTCGTCCCCCGCCGCCTGGGCGAGAGCGGTCATCCCCGTGAATGCGGGGTCGTTCGTCAGGCTCGCTCCGAGCAGTGCAATCGCTTGCCTGCCCTCGTTCGCCCATCGCTGGGCGAAGGTGGCGGAGATGAACTTGTATTCCTTGTCGGCAAGGCTCTGGCTGCCGCGGGGCGTCCAGTCCACGCGCGCCATGACCATGTCGTCGTCGATCCGCAGCTCGCGGATCCAGCCGGCGGCCGGGCTCTCGATGCCCTGCTTGGCGGCCTTCTGGGTGGCGTGCTCGTAGTCCACGACCAGCCCGGCGGCGCCGATCCCGGTCTGCGCCACGAAGTCCGCGGGGCTCAGGCTCCACCAGCGGCTGTCCTTTGCGTGCACCCGTCCGCCAATCGGGGCGGGGAGAAGCTGCACCCACTCGGACGGCCCGTCCTCGGCGGCGGCGAGCGCGACGAAGACGGCGGACGCGTGGGCCGGGCGCTTCTTCACGCCGCCGATTGAAGCGTGTTCCGGCGCGCCCGTAAATGCGGAAATGGTTTCCGCCCGAAAACGCTTAGTGGAAGCAGGGCGCGGTCGGGCCGCGGATCAGACGTCGGGCCGCGCCGGAGGGGCCGGGGGGTCGCGATACGCCCACTCCGTGTTCGGATGCCTCGCGCCGCCGTCTTTGGTTCTCAGCTCATTGAGCCGACGGATGATGCGGGCCTCCGCCACAACTGAAGCCGGAGCCGGACCGTTCACAAGCCGGCCAGCCTGGACCACCCATGCTGCAGGAGGATCCGACCAGCGGCGGTGCGGTTGCGGCTCCGTCATTTCAGTCTCTCCAAGTGTACGACGCGGCGCACGGCCTGTGTGTTCTTGGCCCAGGAGAACAACCCGGCAGGCACGCCCTTCACGTCGGTTTCGATTCTCGTGACCCGGAAACGCGTGCCGGCAGGAAGGGTGATTTCCCGTTCCGGATAGTGCGCTAGCAGTCCGCTCTGTCCCTTTTGGTTGCGGATGACGAACAGCAAATCGACCGGAGTATCCGGCTGAAAATCGGGGGTGCCGAACCGCATCGCCCATGCGTTCGCCGTGGAGGTCGACGTAACTTCGCCGAAGTCGATTTCGTCGCCGACTTTCGTGGTGGCGAAGTGATCGCCCTTCAGCCCCCGGAACGTGGTGACGTCGCGGCTGAGGGGCCGGGCAGCAGCCTCTACGCGCCTTTCCATCGCCTTGTCTGCGTCCGTGAGGTCGGCGAGGCGTGCTCGTGCGCCGTAGTTCCGGCCGGGCGCGGCGGACAGGTTCATGTATTCGATCATCGCCGCCTTGGCTTCGGGGTTTTTCGTGTCCCCGGTCCACAGCGCGTCGTATCGCTCCTCGGTCATCGCCTCGAAACCGGCGTCCCGGTTCCTGACCTGTTCCTCGAGGCGTCGAGCAACCGGCCGCGCGAGTGCCTTCTTCGATGCCGCCTCCTTCTGTTTCCGCAGCCGCGCCGCCTGGGTTGGCCGGCCGACCGCCCCCGGGTTCGTGTCCCAGCCCGGATCGATCCCCTCCGGGACCTTCTCCACCTCGCCGGTACGCCGGTTCACCCAATCCCGCCGTCGCACCCGCGGGCGCGGTGTCGCGCCACCCCGTCGCTCCGCCTCCCGCCGGGAGATCTGCCGCACCCGGCAGTTTCAACCCCAGCCGTTCGGCGGGTAGTGCGTCCTCCACCAGCCATCGTCGATCGGCAGGATCGTTCCCGCCCAGCCGACGTGTTCCTTTCGGTGCTCCTTGCTCGGGCCCAGCTCGTAGAGCAGGAACGGGTGCGATCGCTTTCGCCGCTGCGCCCGCTCCCACTGGCCGGCCGCCCGCGCCGTCCGCAGGTTTGCCCGGAAAATCGTCCGGAGCCGCCGCGGGCTACCGAGCTGCGCCCGCACCCGCTTCCCGGTGAGCGGGTCCCGCAACTCCTTCCGGCCCCACCAGCCGAGCTTCTGGAGGCTCGGAGTCAACTCCTTCTGGAACTGGCGGAACGTCTTTCCCTCCGCGAGCGCGCCGTCCACCGCCTCGCGGATAGTGCGTAGCACGTCCGCTTCCGTGGCCTTCGCCACCGTGAACGAAGTGGCGTGCTCCTCACGCCACACGTCCCGGAAGTCAAAGCCGACCTTCCAGCCCTTCGCCCGGAAGAAGCGCTGCGCCTCCTTCGGGTCCGGGCCCGGGAACCGGAATCCGGGCCGCCGTTTCCGGTCAGCCATCGGTGGCATCGCCCATGCCGCGGGCCACGAACGCGGCGCGGGCGAGCGTCTCGGTCAACGCCTCCGTGTCCATCTTGTCCCGGAGCGCCGGGAGCGCCGCGGCGAACTCCTCGAAGGAGCGCGCGTTCGTGAGCGCCTGCCGCACCGGTTCCAGCACCGGATCCATGAGCTGCTCCCATTCCTCGAGCGACTCGCGCCCGATGTCGTCGAGCTCCTCGAGCGGATCCGCCGCGGCAGTCGCAACGCCGGCGCCGCGCCTGGCGGACGCCAACCCGGGAGCCCCGACGGCGGACGCCTCCAGGATCTCGGCGTCGACCTCCGGATCGGGAAGGCCGAGCCGGTCGCGGACCACGCTGGCCTCGACGCGGAGGCCGAGCGGAACGAGAACCCGAAGCGCCGAAACGAGGCCGGCCCGGTCGTCGTTTCGCGGCATCGGGATCTGGAGGCGCGGATACGCGTCCGGGATCCCGAAGTTCATGGCGACGTAGGGCTCGAGCAGTTGCTCCTGAAGGGTTTCGGCAAGTTCGGAGGCGTCCGCTTCGCGCACGTCCTGACGGACCTGATCGTGGACCTCGGCCTGCGCCCGGCTCGAACCCGAGTCCGAGGTCATCGTCTGGCCGAGCACGGCCTTCGACATCTGCTCGTCGTGGTAGCGGCACGCCTTCTCGTAGATCTCCGCTGGGGCGTGGTCGGCGCCGATGAACTCGATCGGCATGCTCTCCGGCACGATAGCGGCGCTGTCGCTGCCGATCGAGCGCACGGCTCGCAGCAGTTTCCGGCGGTCGTCTTCGGAGGCGCGCTCGTCGTAGCGGCCGACGCGGATCGGCATTCCGTAGCCCTCGAGGAACCGCGCCCAATCCGACAGCGAGTACCGCTTCATCAGGAACGACCAGGCAACGATTCGGCTGAGTCCCACCGATCCGCGTGGCACGGGTGCGATCTGCGGGCAGTGCACGACCCACCGGAACGGCTCCAGGGAACGGGGCTCGGCCCCAACCCAGTCCCGATGGACGAGCTCCCGGTCGTTCCAGGAGAAGTCCTCCTGCGGTTGCAGCACGAGCTCGACAGGGCGCCAGTGGCCCCCGTCCGTCGCCCAGCGCATTTCGAGCGCGGCAAACCCCTTGCTGAGCCCGTCGAGGCAACGATCGAGCGTCCGGCTCCAGCGGAGCCCGCGGAGCATCGCGCGCGCCGCGTCGGCCCGCTCCACGTCCTTCGCATCGTCGCTCGCCGCCTCCACGTGCGGCGCCAGCGAGGACACCGCGCGGCGGCGGATGCTGAGCACCGAGTGGTAGTGCGGATCCCGCTCCATCTCGCGGACGAAGCGGAAGTAGTCCCGGCGGCCGTCCGCTGCCAGGCGGTCGTCCCACCGGTCCGCGTCCCGCAGGACGGCCGCGAGCCGGGCTGGGGTCATGCCGCCAATGAGCGTCTCTCCCGTCCAGGACAGCGGGTCGAGGGTGCGGATCGGCTGCTCGAGCGATTTCGCCTCCACCGGGCTGCCGTCGGGGCCCAGGATCGTCGTCATCTTCGCCATCAGAAGACGCCCCTTTCCCAGCCGGCGCCGGCGCCCGGCCAGTCTGCGTCCAGGTCGACGTCGTGGACGTGCCGCGGCAGCTGCGGCCGCGCGGCCTCATAGTCGTAGACCGGGCGGCCGCGGGAAGCGCCGCTGGCCGCGAGCGCGGCCGCCCAGAACCGGTCGGCGTGGCCGCCGTCGCCGTCGGGCGCCACCAGGCGCGGCGCGCCGCTCGCGCTGCCGAAGCGCCGGATGGAGTGGAGGTCGTCGCGCAGGTCCCGGTCCCGCGGGATCGCCAGCCGGCGGTCCTCCATGAGGTCGCGGAGGGCGGTCGCCATGTCCAGGCGGGTGGCCGAACCGAACAGCACGCCCTCGATGCGCGATCCGTGAGCGCGCCGCGCGTCCTCGACGACCTTCTCCCCCATGCCGGTCTGGTCGATCCGGACGCGCAGCACCCGGTAGGTGTCCATGATCCGCTCCAGTTCGGCGTCCTGGGCGGCGAACGTCGCCCCGCGCATTACCGTGAGTTCACGCGTCACGAGCAGGCCGCCCACGTCCTCGAGCACGACAAACACCGACAAGTGACGACGCCGGGCGACGTCCCAGCCGACGTAGCACCAGCCGCCCCCGTAGCGCGCGGGGTCGCCCGCCTCGTCCGACTCGGCCGCATCGATGAGGTCATACGTCAGCCAGGCGCTGCCGTCGTCGATGAACTCGCACTCGAACTCCTGGCGCCAGCCGATCGGGTCGCGGAACATGCGCCGCATCTGTTCGATGTCGCGGACGAGGCCCTGCGCCACCGCGTCGTGGATCGTGACCTTCGACCGGCTCCAGTCGCCCATCGCTTCCGACGTGCACATCTCGTAGAAGAGGTTGCCCGGGCCGTTGGGCGTCGACGCGACGAGCAGTTCGCTATCCGGACGGTCCGTCACCACCGGGAACACGCTCCGCCAGATCGCACGCGAGTCCTTGTGGAACGCGAACTCGTCGAGGAACACCTTGCCGCCGACGCCGCGCGCGGTGTCGGGGTTGGCGGGCAGCGCCGTCACCGAGCTGCCGTTTTCGAGGGACACCTTCAGGGAGCGGTACTTCGCATCGCCGAACAGGTCCTCGCGCTCCTCGACCTTCGCTACGACCGCGTGGAGGGCGCGCAGGTGGGGGATCACCCAGGTGTCCATCACCTCCTTCGCCTGGCGTTCGCCCCGCGACAGGATGAACCAGCGCACCGCGTTGCGCGCCAGTTCGGCCTGGACCAGGTCGTAGGCGATCCGGAAGGCGCACACCATGCTCTTGCCGACGCGGCGCGACCAGTTGAGCGCGATGAAGCGCGACGTGTCTTCCAGGAACGCACGCTGGTACGGCAAGAAACGGAGGCTCACAGGCCATAGACCTCGGAGACGATTTCGCGCAGCCGATCCACGCTGACGCCCTTCGGTCCATCCGCCTCGCGCTCGAGGGCGGCCTTCATCTCCGCGGCGGCTTCGGCGCGGATCTGGCGCTCGCGGCGCTCCGAAACCTCGCTGGTGCGCTCGAGGCGCTGAAGCGTGAGCGCCAGGCTGCGGAGCGAGGGGAGGACCTGTGGCAGCGAGTCCCGGTCGAGTTCGTCCTCCTGCATCAGGAGCCCGACCTCGAAGGCAAGGGTGCGCACGATCTCCGTCGTGATGTGGCCGACCTGCCCGCCGGGCAGACTGCCGAGCTTGCCGATCCAGGCGTCAGCGACCTCGCGGGACTGGCGGACGCGGCGGCCGACGCGTTCCATCCGGATCGCGTAACGGTTCACGGCGCTCTTCGAGATCGGCCCCGCCCCTTCCGCGGCAAGTTCCTCGTTCGCGGCCGCGGTGGCCTCCCGCTGGGTGACGCCGGGGTCGCGAAGGCGCTCGTCCAGGCGCTCCTTCACCGAGCCGGGCAGCCGGTGGATCGAGCTCGGCGAGCCCACCGCCTACTCCGGGAGCGGCGGATGGACGCCCTCGACGCGGTCGGTTCCCTGTGCCACGTCGTGCCCCTTGCGCAGCAACCGGGCCTGCCACGTTCCGGCGGGATAGGCCAGCCGGACCAGGCCGCGACCCTCGAGCCACCGCAGCTCGTCGCGGAGGTCATCGCGGGAGATAGGCAGCCCCGCCTCCGCGAGCGCGCTTGCGAGAACCTGTTCGCTGTGCTCGAAGGGGCCGGCCGCGGCGAGGATCGAGAGAATCCCGTGGCGCCGGTGCTCGTGCAAGACGGTGCCGAGGCTCACTTCGACGCATCCCGGAAGGCCGCCTGAACGACGAGCTTCATGAGGTTGTTGACGGTTTCGTGACCGCCCTTGATCTCGTGGAGCGTCGCCGAGAGGCCGTCCATCCGGTTGTAAATCTTGGAAAGCGACTCGGAGTTCGGAGCGGACCGCTGCCATTCCTCGACGGTGGCGAGCCGCGAAGTCAGATCGTCGAGCCGCTTGTCGGTCTCGGTTGCGTGCTCCGCGAGCGAGGTCTCAGCGCGCTCGAACCGAGTGCGCCAGGTGGCCCAAAGGGCGCTGATCACGGCCAGGCCGACGGGGATCCAGACGGCGAGGTCGATGTTTCCCAGCATGTCGGACTACCGGTCGCGCTCCCCGGTGCGCAGCCAATGCGCGAGGTCCGCGGCGCGCTCGGGGTTGATGCTCGCCCAGCTGGAGGGGAGTGCCGTCGTCTGCGCCTCGCGGGCAGCGGCTTCCCAGTCGCCGGTCAGCGTGGCGTGTTTCATGGCGTCGTACGAGGCGCACCCGCCCCAGAAACAGGCAACGATCCAGGCGTTCCGGCGCCATCGCCCGAGCCGGCCGTATCCATTTCCCAGGACCCGGCGTGCGGCCTGTTCCGCTTCCGCCATGTCCTCGAGGAACGCCGCCTCCATCTCGGACTCGGTGATGCGATGCCCGATGCCGATGTGCCAGTAGCCCCTTACGTCTTCGTAGGGCGTCAGCGTCTCGCCTTCGTCCTCGCGGAGAATCGCGGCAAGCTCCGGATCCGGCGGCTTCGGCGGTCCTACGAAGGCCGCGGGTTCCGGCGCGGCCGCCGGAGCTGGATTCTCGGGCGGCGGGGACGACGCGGCGGTGCGGTCCAGTATCCCGAGAACGAGATCGAGCACGAAGGCCCGGTTTGCGTCCAGCTCGCTGGCCAGGACCTCGACAAATGACGTCGGCGGATCCGGCGTGGTGGCGGCAGCGGTGGCGGGGGCGGGACTCGAACCCGCGTCCTCCGGGGTATGAGCCCGGCGATCTGCCGACTGATCTACCCCGCTCTCCGCTGGCTCCCCTGTAGGCGGCGTGGGCTCCTGGCCAGGTGCGGAACCGATCGTCACGGCGAGCATCCCGTCCGGAGGCGCCCGCAGCCCCTCGATCACGTAGCCCTCGGGCTCCGTGGGCTCGCCGAACTCGATGTCCGCGAGCGGGACATCCACAACGGTGCGCCCCGCACAGGCTGCCGCCCCCGTCAACAGGACAAGGGCGGCGGCGCGGAGGCGCATGGTCGCGCTCTAGAACGTGATGGTGGTCGCGCTCTAGAACGTGATGGCGACGCCCACGGAGGTCGCGTGATCGCGGGCCGGCCCCTGCTTGTGGACCGGCAGCCCGGCGAACGTCTGCTCGATCGGAGCGCCGTCATCCACGGCGGTCAACCCCCAATCGAACCCGGCGGAGATCTCGACGCCGGAGCGCCCGGCCACGGTCGGGCGCCACGAAGCGCGGGCGGCGCCGTACCAGTCTCGGCCGATGTCGGCCCAGGCGTCGAGGTCGAAGGAGTTTCCGTAGTCGTACGAGATCGCGAAGTGAGCCGCGATGCTGTCCTCCTCGCTCGCCCAGTCCACCGGAACGACGCCCCCCGCGAGGGTGATCCTGACTCCGGACCAATCGGGGCTCGTGAAGCCGAGATATCCCCCGATCGTGTCGGCGGCGCCGGCGGGAAGAGTCACGGGATCGGAAGGAGCGCCGTCCGGCCGCGTCAGCACGTTGCCGGCCCCGTCCACGATGGCGTAGGGAGCACTCGTGGATCTCCGATCGGCGCCGAACTTGGCCACGGCCGACCAGCCGGCTGCGATTTCGTAGCGCCGCTCCACCGCGAGGGAGAAGGAGGTCGCGTTGACCTCGCAATTGCCTCCCGACGGCGCGGTGCGCACCAGCGCTCGCACGTCGTGGTCCGCGGCCTCGCGGGCGTACGTGCCGGTCAGGCTTTTCCCGGCCACGGCACATCCGCCGTCATCGAGGTACGCAAAGCCAAAACCCATTCGCTCTTGAATCTCAGGGGGTGCGGCCGCCACCGGCGCTGCGGCCGGTGCGGGTTCTGGCTCGGGCTCGGGTGCCGGCGGGTAGCTCGCCATCGCGGCGAGCCACGCCTCCCGGTCGGCCTCGTGCTCGACATGGGCGGCTTCGTGCTCGGCCAGCGCATCGGCGAGCCGGGCCTGTACGGTGTCGACGGGTCGCCTCTCCTGCGCCAGCGCGACGCTCCCGAGAGTCAGGATGCCCAAGAGGGCCAGTGTGAGCAGACGCATGGTCCTACTCCTCCTTCGGGGTCTTGGACCCCTGCATGTAGATCTGGATGGCGTTGCCGCCGTAGTTCACGATGCCGCCGATCACGGCGCCGGCGAGACCCCATCCCGCCTCGCCGAGTTCGTAGGCGGTGAACGCCTCGATCGCGAGCACCATTCCGAGTCCGAGCAGTGCGAGGACGGCGAAGGCGATGATGTTCACCATCAACGGCAGGCCCTGCGGTTGTTTTCCCATGGTTCCCTCCAAGGACTCAGCCGCCGTCTGCGACGAGCCGGGGGCCCTGCGAAACGGCGGCATCCCTCATTGGACCCCAGCCCGTCCGGGCCTGTAAATGCGGAAACCGCTTCCGCCTTACTTCGCTGCGGCCACGATCTGGCGGGCTCGCCGTTCGGAGATTCCGAAGAGCAGCGCGACGGCCGGAAGCGATGTGCCGCTGGCGACCATGTGCCGCAGTTCCCGATCCCGACGCTCGAGCACGTCCCTCACCGGCACGTAGATCCGCGTGCCTCCGTACAGCTCCACCAGCCGCTCCATCGCGCCCTCGCCGATAACCCCGGCAAGGGCCGATCCGGCCTGATGCCGGACCGGGATCGACACCATCGTGCCGCCCCGCGCCGCCACGAGCGCCTCCGCTGCCGCCGGCCCGATCATGTCGGCGAGCCGCAGCCGGGCGCAGCGGGATCTCGTCACGTCACCTGGCCTTCCGCCGGCGGTCGTATTCGAGTGCCGCGATCACGTTGCGGAGCTGCTCGCCCGTCGCCCACTCAATGGCGTCCGGGGCTTGCGGCCCGAACATCCGGCGGGCGATCCCGACCGCATAGGAGGCCGGCCGGTCGCCCAGCAGCGCGTAGATCTTGCGGACCATCGGATCCGCGCTCCGCTTGCCCCAGCGCCTGGCGGGCGCGTCCGGCCGCGGCGCGAGGTGTGCGAGCACCTTCTGCCGGCCGGCCGCGTCGAGATCGCGGGCGCTCTCGACCCCGGCCACCTCGCGCAGCATGTCGCGGTAGGCGTCGTCATCGAGCCCCCGCTCCTTCTTGCGGATGTGGATGGCCGCAAGCTCGCGGCGCCGGAGGTCAGTGCTCATCTCAACGGGCAGGAGGAGGCGTGTCCTGGTCCCTGGCTAGATCCCGTCGTTGTTTCTCAAGCCGTAGGACGTACGCCGCGGTGCGTCTCACTCGCCCAAGCTCGGGATCGCTCAGCAAGGTGGCCATGGTCTCGATCTGTTCGGTTTCGGTGTGATAGAGCAGGAAATGCACGATGCGATGCCAGCGCGCGGGGAGGCGCTTCGGGGCAGAAACCACTACGCGCCGTTCTCCTCGAACTGCCTCCGGAGCACGTCCTCGAGCGCCGAGGTGACGTTCTCGAGGTACTGCGTGGGGTCGTTCTCCCCCCGGAGATGGACCACGGTCGCTTTCACCCTGGAGGACTTCCCGTGGAATACCTCCACCCGCACGAACACCGGCTCGTCCGCGGCCGCGGCCCAGGGCGCGACCGTGGCCGGCGTCGCGCCCTCATACAGCTTGCCGCCGCTTACGGCAGCGAACAGGCGGCTCTGCGTCAGTCGCACGGTGCGCCTCCTTCGATCCTCGCGGAGTCCGCCAGCAGCGCCTCGATTTCCTTGTCCATGCCGGCATCGGCCGGACGGATCACCACCTGGTCGGCGTCCGGTTCGACCGTGACGCCGAGCGGCTCGCGCTTCACTTGGGGAAGCGCTGCCAGCGCCGCGGACACGGGCCGCTCGGTGACCTTGACGAGCTGCTCGAACTCATCCGGCAGCTGCGCCCGGATGGCCGCGATGACTTGCAGGTCACTGCCCCAATCCACCACCTGGCGCCCCGACCGGAACCCCACCCGGATCCCGCCGAACGTGCGGGTCCGCGGCTTCCGGAAGTCGTCTCCGGAGGCGCGAATCTCCGTCTCGAGCGCGGAGCGCGCCTTCTCCGCCGAGGCCGCCGCCGCCTTGATCTGCGGGAGCATCGCCCGCGTGGAGTCGTCGAGAGCCCGGCGGAGGGCCTCCATGCGCCCCTTCAGGACGTTTCGTGCGAGCGCATAGGTTTCGGCCGCCGCCTCGACCCTGGCCAGCATCACGAGCTCCTCCCGTTCAGCCGAAGGTCGGTCGCCGCTTGCGCGGTCCGTCGCCGCGACAGATGCCGCCGGATCCAGAGCCGGAAGCGGCGGGGCGCACTGATGCGGCGCCGAGCAAAGTCGGTGCCGAGATACGCGCGGCCGGGTTCCCATTCGCGCCGCCCCGTGGCCATCTGGGGAGGCGGGGTCGATACCTTCGGTTCTCTCATGCTGATTTCTTCCTTTTCCGGGGAGCTCCCCGGTGCGCTTGATTCACACGGCGCCGCCAGATCCGGCGGCAGACAGTGGCGAGCGCCCGATAGCGCCTCGTCGGGCGGCCGCACCCGCACGAGCAGGTGTCGGGCCAGGGGTGGTTGTGGGACGTCACCCGGACGCCACCCGTCCGTCTCTGAGCCTCAGCCCCCCCATCCGGCGCCGGTCCCGCTGGTCCTCCTTCTGCAGTTCCTCCCGGCCGATCTCCTGAACCCCGGTGACCATCTTCGCGATCCGCGCGTAGATGAGACGCGGCCGGTTCCACGACTGGAAACAGCGCGTGCCGGCAATGCCGAGACGGTCGACCCGCGCGATGACCAGCGTCCCGCGACGGAGCCGCCCGAAGTGCTCACAGAGGTCGACTACCGCCTGCTCGACCTTCGCCGGGGGATCTTCGAGGGATACACAAAGACCACCGACGAGCGTCCGAGCGCCGGGATGGAGGAGCCAGAGCGTGAGGTCCATCAGGCCGCTCCTAGGTCCCGTTGCGCGGCCATCACGTGCGTCGCGTCGATGGAGGCACCCGCCGCCAGCAGACTGGCGAGCCGCAGCGTCTTCACCACGGCCCGGAGCGCCCCAGGCTGGTTCGTCATGTTGCGCACCGCCCGGCGCGCCGCCTTGTCCTCCACCCCGAACGCGATGGCGATCGCCTCAGCGTCGGCGGGGTCCGTCCGACCCAGGTGCACCCGGCGGCCGATCCGGCTCCAGAGCTGCGCGAAGGCGGCGCTGCGCCCACCGCCGGTCAGGCGGGCGTAGACCACCTCACTCCCCAGCAGCGCGAAGCCGATCTCCGCAGCGTCGTGGAGGCCCCGCAACGCCTCCAGCGAGCGGACGTCGAGGTGCTGCGCCTCGTCCACGATCACTAGGCCCCGGGTGTTCCGGAGCCGGTCCACGAGCGCCGACTCGCTGCGCCAGATGCGATAGGGCATGTGCCGCATCCCAATCGCGTGCGCAACGCGCTCGAGGCACGGCCCGATCGTGCGCGACCCGGCCGTGATGGTCGCCATCCAGACGTTCGGCCGGGTCGCCGCATAGCGGCGCGCCGCGGCCGTCTTCCCAGATCCCGCGGCGCCGTAGACGACCGCGAAATCCGCGGCGAACTGCGCGTAGCCGAGGGCGCCGATCACCCGCCGCGACGCCTTGGTCTCCACCCACTCCGGAGCGGGCGGCAGCCGCTTCTCGAGTTCGGCGCGCGCCGTGCGCGCATCAAGCCAGCGGCTGACCTTCTTCGCCACCGCCTCCCGGTCGCCGGGATACTTGTCCCGGAGCCACTGGCTCAGCGTCGCGTCGGAAATCCCGATCTGCTGTGCGGCGGCGGCCTGGGACAGGCCGGCGTCATTGATCGCTTCCGCGACGCACTCCACGAGGGCGGCGGCGCTGAGCGCTTGCGCGATGGGCTCCACGAAGTCGTCGGTAGGGGCCGGAGCGGGTGCGGGTGCGAGTGCCGTGACACTCATTGCGGGACCCCCTCGGCGAGGTCGACGCGCTGTGCCCTGCGGAGAGCGTCGGCGGCCCGGCTCAGGTATTCCCTCGCCCCTCGGCCGTGCACTCGTCCCCCCGTTTCCTGGCAGCGTTCCAGGACGTCGAGTTCGTGTTCGGCGTTCCCGACGGCAGTCTTCATCGCCGCGGTGGCGAGCCGCAGTTCGCGCCGGCGCTCCTCGATCACGTCAGCGTCGGAGGCGGTGTCCGCGGTGTGGGGGCCTTTCATCGGGTCAACTCCTTCCCCCGCTCAAGCGGGGTATCAGCACATTCCGGGTGGTCACTCAGCCACCGATTGAGCCTCCGAGCGGATGCCGCGATGCGCTCCGGGTCGTTGCCCGAGTACTCACAACCGGGTTGCAGGGGCGGGTCGTATCCGCAGCGACAGCACGGATCCCCGTCGAAAAAGCAAGCGCAGTGATCCGTGTCTTCCGGGCATCGGGATCCGTGAGTGGCCGAGGTCAATGGACCCGCTCCCGTTTCGGGACGATCGCTGGCAACGGCACGGTGTTCCCTGCGATCCAGGCCCGGATTGCCGCGCCCCGTGCCCGCTCCGCCTCGCAATCCGCCGGCGGGCTCAGGGCATGGCGCCACATGGTCTCGGCGAGGTCCGGAATCCGTGACGGCGGCACGCGAAAGCCCTCGTCGGCGAGTGCGGAGAGGACATCCGCCACGGCCTGCTGGAGGGTCATACCCCAGGCTCCCTTCCGTCCGGCTCGCACGCCGTGCAGACAAACCGGCCGCGAATCCACAATTCCCAGTTCCAATGGCACGAAAGCCCGTCCGCCTCGACGGTGCAAGGCCGGTGAAACGAGCAGCCGCACCGTTCGCACACGGCCAGCTTCCCAAACCAGCGGCGAAGCCGATTGGCGATGCGGCGGTGCAGGCGGCGCTTCCCTTCACGCCACGACATGACTCGCCTCCTCGCGCGTCCCCGCCGCCGCCAGCCGGGACGCGGCAATGTGGGCGTATTCCTCCACCAGCTCGATCCCCAGAAAGCGCCTGCCGGTGCGTCGGCAGGCGACCCCCGTTGAGCCCGAACCCGCGAACGGATCCAGCACGAGCTCGTCCGCGGCCGCGATCCGGACCAGTTCCTCCATCAGCGGGACCGGCTTGCCGACCAGGTGATGCTTGCCCCCGCTCCGTGGGGAGTGGGAGAAGACCCCGGGGAGTGCTCCAATGCGCTCCCCGCGCCGCATTGGCCCGACCGAGCCCCACAGAATGAACTCTGTCTGCGCCCGAAACCGGCCGAGCGCCGGGCGGCTCCCGCCGGTCTTGTCCCAGACTGCGGTTCCCCGCCATGCGAATCCCGCCACTTGGAGCGCGTCCGAGACCACCGGGTATTGCCGCCAGTCGGAGAAGACCACCACCGGAGCGCCAGGCTTCAGGATCCGGAGGCACTCGGTCCCCCATAGGACCCACCAGATGTAGTAGGACCGCTGGTCGCGGGCCTCGCCCGCGAACTCCGGGTAGCGCTTCCGAGTGTCGCTGTTCTGATACTTGTCTCGCGGCGTCCGGAGACGGTCCCGCGAGTGCTTTCCGCCGCTGGAATACGGGGGATCGCTGATCAGGGCGTCGGCGCTTGCATCCGGAAGCCCACGTAGCACGGACAGCGCTTCCCCCTGGTAGAGCGTGGCTTCCGGATCCCAGTAGCAGGGTGTCGGGAGCTCCCGTGGCAGGGCCGTGGCTGCGGTCGCTGTCATTCCTCAGTCCTCCCAGTCCTCGTTCGTCGCCGGCGCTTGTGCCGCGGCCGCGAGCAGTTCCTCGAGGCGCCGGCGATGCGTTTCAACCTGGGTACTCAGAGTCGATGGCGCGCCGTCTGTTCCCGTTGCCGCGGCCGCTTCCCGCGGGCGAAGCTCGGCCGTGCGGCGGAAGGTGCCGCGGACAACGCCTGGTTCGGGCGGCGGAGGCGTCTCTTTCGGCGCCGGACAGAGCGCCGCCATCTCGGCGGCCGTCATCCGCTCCTGCGCCTTCGCGGCCGTCTTCTCGGCCCGCACGAAGCGGCTCTTGTTGCGCGACCACTCCCGCGCCGCCCCCTTGTCCGCAAAGCCGACATCCTCCAGGGAGTCGGCAATGCCAAGATGCCGGCCGTCGAGCGTCGTGACGCTGACCGGTGCGGACAGGTCAGCCGGGTCGTACCAGACGCAGACCTTGCGTCCCCGGAACTCCGTCAGGAACTCGCTCCAGTAGCGGCGTCTCCCCAGTGGTCCGCGTCCGACCTTGAGCCGGATCTCGCCGACGCGCCGGTCAGCCGTCACCACCTCCGGCATCCGCGAGAGGAGGAATACCTGCTCGTCCGTGGCCACCCGCAGCACGCCCTCCTGGATCCCGGCTGTCCAGGCCTGCCGGAAGGACAGCACACCGCGGCAGGCCGCGGTCCGCCGGCCCCGGCGGTCGTTGAACCGCTCGACCTCTTCGGCCACCACCGAAGCGAACTCCTCGAAGGGAATCGCCGTCTTCCGGCTTACGCCGCGGTTCAGAAAGCGCGGGTGGTTCGCTACCGCCTCGTGGAGCCCGCCGGTCCCGAAAGCCCGCTCGATCGGCTTGGCGCCGGGGTTTCCTTGGACCTTGTCTGGGGACGTGTGATGGACCTGGATGCCGAGCTGCACCAGCAGGCCCGGCGGGTCCTCTGCCCGCTTCCGGCCCCGGTAGCGCTTTCCGGCCTGCTGCCCCGTCATCGCCTTGCTGGCCGCGACCATGGTGTTGTCGACCCATGCGTGATCCGGGACGAAGACCTCGACCAGGTCCCGCGTCGCCAGCCGGAAGAGATCCAGCGTCTCCGTCTTCGCCAGCCGGTGCGCCGGGACGAAGCCGGAGACGAGGTCCTGCCAGAACCAGCCGGTGACCGTGTTGGAGATCTCGCCGTCCGGCCACTCCACCCAGAGGCGGTCGAACTTGAGGCCGTCCCCGGAAACCGCTTCACC
>LXNJ01000052.1_pt1 | contig 75646 bp, 61 predicted proteins | sample 809081 | NCBI WGS metagenome assembly LXNJ01 (sample SAMN04870510, study PRJNA318959) | sponge metagenome | biome: sponge; feature: marine sponge reef; material: water | host: Petrosia ficiformis | place: Greece: Milos, Mediterranean Sea | collected 2013-05-29 | depth 5-7 m
CCCCGTCGCTGACCGGCCCCGACGCCGCCTCCTGGCGCCGCGCCTGGGCGCTGTCGCACCGCAGCAAGCCCCGAGCCCGCCGCTGGCCCCGCTGAGCCTGCCGGCCGGGCGCCGCTGCGACCGGTGGCTGCACTGGATCCCGGCTACGCCCGGATGGCAATCGGTGGGGCCGGGCCGCGCGACCGGTAGAAACGACGTGAGCCCCCGCCCCGAGAGGTACACCATGGCCGTCCACGCCAGCACTCCCATCTCCCTGATCGAGACCGCCCATGATCGCCTGGCGACCGCCGTCTCCACCGCCCGGGCCCACGCCCGGCGCCCGCTCACGGCGGCGGAGAAGATCCTCATCGGTCATCTCGACGACCCGTCGGGGCCGCTGCCCGAGCGGGGGCGCAGCTACGTGGACTTCCGCCCCGACCGCGTGGCCATGCAGGACGCCACGGCCCAGATGGCCTGGCTGCAGTTCATGACCGCCGGGTTGGCCGAGGTTGCCGTGCCCACGACCGTGCACTGCGACCACCTCATCCAGGCCCGGGTGGACGCGCGGCGCGACCTGCTCGCCGCCCTGGAGAACCACGACGAGGTGTACGACTTCCTGGAGTCGGTGAGCGCCCGCCACGGCGCCGGGTTCTGGAAGCCGGGCTCGGGGATCATCCACCAGGTCGTGCTGGAGAACTACGCCTTCCCCGGCGGGATGATGATCGGCACCGACAGCCACACGCCCAACGCCGGCGGGCTGGGCATGATCGCCGTCGGCGTCGGCGGCGCCGACGCGGTGGACGTCATGACCGGATTCCCGTGGAACGTGCGCTGGCCGAAGTTCATCGGTGTGCACCTCACCGGAAACCTCTCGGGCTGGTCGGCGCCCAAGGACGTGATCCTGAAGGTGGCCGACCTGCTGACGGTGGCCGGCGGCACGGGCGCCATCGTGGAGTACTTCGGCCCGGGCGCCGAGAACATCTCGGCGACCGGCAAGGCCACCATCTGCAACATGGGCGCCGAGATCGGCGCCACCACGTCGCTGTTCGCCTACGACGAGTCGATGGCCCGCTTCCTGAAGGCCACCGGGCGCGAACAGGTGGCGGCGGCCGCCGACTCCACCGCCGAGCACCTGCGGCCCGACGACGGGGTGCTGGCCGACCCGGAGGGCTGCTACGACTCGGTGATCGAGATCGACCTCTCCTCCCTGGCGCCGCACATCAATGGCCCGCACTCCCCCGACCGGGCCCGGCCGGTGTCGGAGTTGGGCGCCGAGGCGGCCGCCGAGGGCTGGCCGATGGAGATCTCCGCCGCGCTGGTGGGCTCGTGCACCAACTCCTCCTACGAGGACATCACCCGTGCGGCCAGCATCGTCTCCGGGGCGGTGGCCCACGGGTTGAAGGTGCAGGCGCCGCTGCTGGTCACGCCGGGTTCGGAGCAGATCCGCGCCACCATCGCCCGAGACGGGCTGCTGGGGATCTTCGAGGAGGCGGGCGCCACCGTGCTGGCCAACGCCTGCGGACCGTGCATCGGCCAGTGGTCGCGCAGCGACGTTGCCGAGGGCGACGTCAACGTGATCGTCACCAGTTACAACCGCAACTTCCCCAAGCGCAACGACGGCCTGGCCTCCACGCTGGCTTTCGTCACCTCGCCGGAGGTGGTGGTGGCCCTGGCGCTGGCCGGCCGGGTGGACTTCGACCCGCTCAGCGACACGCTGCGCAACGACGACGGCACCGAGGTGCGCCTGCCCGAGCCGATCGGCACCGAACTGCCCCCCGACGGCTTCGACCCCGGCGAGGCGGGCTTCCTGGCGCCACCGCCGCCCGGCGAGAGGGCCGGCATCGAGGTGCGGATCTCCCCGACCAGCAGGCGCCTGCAGGAGCTGCAGCCCTTCGCCGCCTGGGACGGGCGGGACTTCGAGGGTCTGCCGGTGCTGGTGAAGGCAGCCGGCAAGTGCACCACCGACCACATCTCCGCAGCCGGACCGTGGCTGCGCTACCGCGGCCACCTGCAGAACATCAGCGGCAACCTCTTCGCCGGTGCGGTGAACGCCTTCGGCGGGGCGGTCGGCGAGGGCAAGGACCAGACCGACGGCGAGATCCGCCCCTTTCCCGAGATCGCCCGCCGCTACCACGAAGCCGGCTGGTCGTGGGTGGCCGTCGGCGACGCCAACTACGGCGAGGGCTCCTCCCGGGAACACGCCGCCATGGAACCCCGCTTCCGGGGCTGCGTGGCGGTCATGACCCGCTCCTTCGCCCGCATCGCCGAGACCAACCTCAAGAAGCAGGGCGTGCTGGCGCTCACGTTCGTCGACCCGGCCGACTACGACCGCATCGGCGAGGACGACCGCATCGCCATCAGGGGCCTGGCCGACCTGGCACCCGGCCGGCCGGTGCGGGTGGAGGTCTCGCGCCCCGACGGCGCGACGGTGGCCTTCGACACCCGCCACACCCTCTCCGCGGACCAGATCGACTGGTTCCGCGCCGGCAGCGCCCTCAACGTCATCCGCACCCGGCTGTAGCCGAGCTTCGCGCCGCGCCCGGCCCCGTCAGGGCAGTGTCTCGGCGGGGAGGGGGTGGCGGAAGAGGGCGGCGGCGTTGCGGTGGCAGAGGTCGGCTATGACATCGTCGGGCAGGTGGCCGATCATGTCCTCCAGGGCGTCCTGGCAGCCGGGCCAGGTGCTGTCGGCGTGGGGGTAGTCAGTCTCCATCATGACGTGGCTGCGGTTGAGGGCCACGACCGCGTCAATGCTGGAGGGGTCGCTGATGGTGCAGTACCACACGTTGCGCAACAGCAACTCGTGCGGACCGACGGCGCCGGCGGGCCAATCCTGGCGGCCGTGGCCGGAGACCTCGATCTGGTGGCGCATCCGGTCGTACATGGTCGGGACCCAACCGCAGCCACCCTCCGACAGGGCGATGCGGATGTTCGGGAAGCGCAGCCCGATGCCCGACCACACCCACTCGGCCGCCGCCACGTAGGCGTGCATCTGGAACAGCGTCGCCCGCACGGCCAGGTGCGGGCCGGCGGTGTCCTGGGGCATCCAGTGGCCCGAGGAGCCGGTGTGCAGGCAGATGACCGTCTCGGTCTCCTCGCAGGCCGCCAGCAGCGGATCCCACCAGCGGTCGTGGATCGACGGCAGGCCCATGTGCGCCGGGTTCTCCGGCAGCGTCACCGCCGTGAAACCGCGCTCGGCGTTGCGGCGAACCTCCGCCGCTGCCAGCTGCGGGTCGCGCAGCCAGGTGATGCCCATCGGGATGATGCGCTCGGGGTAGGCGCCCCACCACTCCTCGCAGATCCAGTCGTTGAAGGCCCGGGTCACCGCCAGGCCCAACTCGGGGTCGGAGCAACGGGAGTACACCGCTCCGCAGAAGCCGGTGATGACCGACGGGAAGCACGCCGACGCCCAGATCCCGGCCAGGTCCATGTCCCTGATCCGCTCGTGGATGTCCCAGGCGCCGCGGCGCATGTCACTGAAGCGCGCCGGCTCGAAGGTCACGTCGTCGCGGTCGGCCCGCCCCACCTGGGCGTTCAGCCCGAGTTGCTCGTAGACCTCACCGTCGAACAGCCACGCCTGCGTGCCGTCGCCCTGCTCGATGACACGCGGCGCCAGGTCCCGGTAGCGGCGTGGCAGGCGACCCTCGAACAGCCACGGCGGCTCCACGAGGTGGTCGTCCACCGAGATGAGCGTGTAGCGCACCCGCTGTGCCGGCGGATCCGGCAGCAGCATCGGGTTGGGCGCCTCGTCGAGGTCGACGACGCTCATCGTGACGTACCTCTGGGCGACCGGCGGGGTGCGACGCGTGCCGGCTCTCGACTCACCCGAGGCACTCTACCGGGCACCTCCGGTCGGAGTCAGGGTCGGTTGATCAGACTGTCGAGCGCTCCGGGGTCCCCGGCCGGGCCCGGCTGATCAGCTTGCCCAGCTCGTCGGGGTCTCCGGTCAGCGTCGCCACCGTGGAGACGTCCACGTCGGCCACGATGATCTCGCCCACCTCGTCGGTGACCGAGGCGAACAACCCCTGGTGACACATCCGCACCGTCTGGTAGCGATTGTCGTCGGTTGGCGTGAGGTAGTGGACCGAGGTGACCTCGTACCGCAGGATCAGGAACAGGTGCACCAGGGTCATCAGGCGCTTGCGGCGCATCGCCGGCGCATGCGTGTTCTGATCGCGGACCGACAGGATCGACCGGCCCCGGCGATCGCGCAGCACTGCGAAGATGATGTTGGCCAGGGGCTTGCGGGCCGGATTCTCGCCACCGTCGAGAATGCCGAGTTCGAGGATCTCCGAGCCCGCCTTCCAGGGGCGCAAGCGCACCCGCGGGCTGATCCCGAGGTCGTGGTGGGCGACCCAGCGCTCCAGCCAGTCCTCCAACACACGGGTCGGCACCTCGGTCTGGGTGAGATGCTGGAACTGCGTCGAGCCCTTGCCCATGGCCCGGGTCGTGGCGGTGCGGCCGGTCGAGGCCATCAGCGCCGCGTCGATGCGCGGGCCGCCGACGAGCGTCTGCGGCGTCCGGTAGGGGGAGTCCACGAGGCGCAGGCGGCGCTGCAGCTTCGCCAGGGCCAGCATCCCCTCCTCGCGGAGGGAGGCGGCGAACTGCTCGCCGACCATGCCGTCCACCTGATGGCCGCCGTAGGTGATGAAGTTGAAGACGAAGCCCAGCTTGGCCAGCTCGTCGGGGAAGTCCCGCATCTCGTCGTCGCTCATCCCCGTGGTGTCCCAGTTGAACGAGGGCGACAGGTTGTAGGCCAGCATCTTGCCGGGGTGCACGGCGTGGACGGCCGCGGCGAATTCCCGGGCGTCGGCGAGGTCGGCCGTCTTCGTCTCCATCCACAGCACGTCGCAGAACGGCGCCACGGCCAGCGACTTCGCCACGGCGTACGGAATCCCTCCCTGGACCTGGTAGTAGCCCTCGGGCGTGCGCGCCGGCTCGGCGTCCCAGTCGACGTCGAGTCCTAGTTCCTCGGCCCGTGCGCGAGCGCACGCGAGGCTGGCCGTGCGCGCGAAGTCCAGCCACTCCTCGACGCCGACGGCGAAGCTGCCGCCCTCCGCTGTCCGTGACTCGATCTGCTCGGCCACGGCCTCGGCGTACGTGCAGAGCCCGGCTGCGGCCTGCCAGGCCTCCACGAGCGCATCGGTGGCGCGGTCGGCAACCTCTCCGGCACGCCCGTGCGGCGCGGCCAGGTACTCCTCGATGATCCCGTCGATGGCGCCGCCGACGCCGCATCGATCCAGCCAGACGTCCGCTTGCGCGTACTCCCCCTCCGGCAGCGCGTAGAGCAGGTGACCGTTGGCGCCCTCCACGCCGGCCTCGGTGAGGCGCCGCAGGACCGCAAGGTAGGCCGCCTTGTAGGAGGGAACGTTGCGTGAGGTGGTGCCGAGCACGAACGGCTGGTCGCGCTCGTCGGCCATGCTGTCGAGCAGGCTGGCGGACTCGGCGTCGGTGCGGGCCACGATGATGCCGCCAACGCTCATCACGTCGAGTTGGAAGCGGGCCGCATTGAGGCGCTTGATCTGCTCGTCGCAGGCCACGAGCACCTTGCCGCCCTGGTGGCCGCACTTCTTCTGACCTGGGCGCTGGTCCTCGATGTGGTAGCCGGGCACGCCGACCTCCACGAAACGCCGGATGAGGTTCCGGACGTGCGGGTCGCCGCCGTGGCCGGTGTCGGCGTCGGCGATGATGAACGGCGAGTAGTCCACCTCGGGGACGTCGGCCCGCTCGGCGGGGGTCATGCGCGACCGGGCGAAGCTCTGGTTGCGATCAGCGGTCAGCAGCGCGCGCACGATCCCCGCGGCCTCGTCGGGAACCATGCTGAGGGGGTAGCCGGCCAGGTCGGGGCCGGGATCCTCGTGCAGCGAGCCCTTGGCGGAGGTTGCCCAGCCTCCCAGGTAGATGCCGTCGATGCCGGCCCGCTTCATGGCGACCGCCTGCCCGGGCGAGTACGGCCCGAACGTGGTGATGCTGCGACGCGACTCGAACAGCTGACGGAGGTGGGCGTGGAACCGCTCCGCCGCCACCCGGGCGACGGTGTAGTCCTGGTCGATGACTCCCCGCTGCTCGACCACCTGGCGCGCCGAGTAGAGACGCGTCAGCCCGGCAAACCGGGGAGCCGCCATCCAGCGGCGCGTGGCCTCCAGGTCGGCGTCGAACCGATCCGGCGCGCCGCCCCCTGCGGCAAGAGCCAGGGTCTGTGGACCGGGAGTCCCGGCCGATGACGGATCCGGCGCTGGGCTCGGCGAGAGAACGCTCATGGCAGGAAACCTCCGCTGCGGGGCGTTTCGTTCGTTGCGTCGAGAGACCGGCAACTCATTGAGCCGAACTTTATGCAGAATCTTTGGCTCAAGTCTCGATTTATTCAGAAACTAGGGCACTCTGGGGAGATAAGTCTTGTAACTCTTTTGATTAATCGTATTCTTTGCCGACTTGCAGAGGCGCCGCGCCGCGAGACTCGCGGTACGGGTGGGGCGGCGTCTCGCGCGGTGGCCGCTCTCGGTCCTTGCGCCAGCACGACCCGCCGATTGCGCGAACGTGCCGCCTAGCGTGAGGGCATGACAGAAAACGTATCCATCGCCATCGGTCGGTTGGAGGTCGCCGCCTCCCTGGCGGAGTTCGTTCGCACGGAGCTTGCGCCCGGCACCGGGATCGACCCCGATCGATTCTGGGACGAGTTCGGTGCCATCGTCAGCGAGCTCGATCCGCGCTCCCGAGCCCTCCTGGTGGCCCGCGACGATCTGCAGGCCCAGATCGACGAGTGGCACGTCGCACGGCGAGGCCAACCTCACGACCGGGACGCCTACGAGGCGTTCCTGCGCGACATCGGGTACCTGGCTCCCGAACCCGACGGTGTGCAGGTCGCGACGGCGGACGTGGACCCGGAGATCGCCGAGGTGGCCGGACCGCAGCTGGTGGTTCCCGTGGACAACGCCCGCTACGCCCTGAACGCCGCGAACGCCCGCTGGGGCAGCCTGTACGACGCGCTGTACGGCACCGACGTGATCCCCAGCGACGGCGGCGCGGGACGCGACGGGCCGTACAACCCCGTGCGAGGGGACCGCGTCATCGCGCGTGCCCGCGAGTTGCTCCATCAGCACGCCCCACTGACGGCCGGCTCCCACAGCGACGCCGTCGCCTACCGGGTGGCGGGCGGAACGCTTGCGGTGGATCATGCTGGCGGCGGCACTGCGAGCCTCGCTGCCGGCACCCACCTGGCCGGCTACACGGGTGATCCGGACGATCCCGACTCGGTTCTGCTGCGCCGCAACGGGCTCGGCATCGAGATCCTCATCGACCGCGACCATCCCGTCGGCGCCATCGACCGGGCCGGGGTGGCCGACATCCACCTCGAGGCGGCGCTGACGACGATCATGGACCTCGAGGACTCCGTCGCAACCGTGGACGCCGCCGACAAGGTGCTGGCCTACCGCAACTGGCTGGGGCTCATGAAGGGCAATCTGACGGCGACGTTCGCCAAGGGCGGGCAGACGCTGACCCGGCGCTTGCGCGCCGACTCCCCCTACCTCGACGCCGACGGCAACCCCATCACCTTGCGGCGGCGCAGTGTGATGCTGGTGCGCAACATCGGGCCCCACATCGAGACCGACATCGTGCGCCTCGATGGCGCCCCGATCATCGAGACCCTGCTCGACGCCGCCATCTGTGCCTGGTGCGCCATGCACGACCTGGCCGGCACCGGCCCGCACCGCAACAGCGCGACCGGTTCGATCTACATCGTGAAGCCGAAGATGCACGGCCCCGAGGAGGTTGCTCTGGCCTCGGAGTTGTTCGGTCGCGTCGAGAACATGCTGGGCCTGGCCCGCAACACCCTGAAGATGGGCATCATGGACGAGGAGCGCCGCACCTCGCTGAACCTGGCCGCCTGCATCGCAGCCGCGGGCGAGCGGGTCATGTTCATCAACACCGGCTTCCTGGATCGGACCGGCGACGACATCCACACCTCGATGGAGGCCGGGCCCATGATCCCCAAGGCGGAGATCAAGACCGCCACGTGGCTCACGACGTATGAGGACGTCAACGTCGACGTGGGCCTGGCCGCGGGCCTCGTGGGTCGCGGCCAGATCGGCAAGGGCATGTGGACGCGCCCCGACGACATGGCCGCCATGCTGGCGGAGAAGACCGGACATCCACGCTCGGGAGCTTCCACCGCCTGGGTCCCGTCACCGGTGGCGGCCACGCTGCACGCCCTGCACTACCTGGAGGTCGACGTTGCGGCCCGCCAGCGCGAGCTGGCCGAGCGCACCCCGACACGGGCGCTGGACATGCTGGAGATCGCCACGCTGCCGCCGGGGCGGGAGTTGACCCCTGCCGAGATCGCCCGGGAGCTGGAGAACAACGCGCAGGGCATCCTGGGTTACGTGGCCCGCTGGGTGGGTCAGGGAGTCGGCTGCTCGAAGGTGCCCGACATCGGTGACGTGGCGCTCATGGAGGACCGTGCCACGCTGCGGATCTCCTCCCAGCACATCGCCAACTGGTTGCACCACGGCCTGCTGAGCCCCGAGCAGGTGCACGCCACCATGGAGCGCATGGCCGCCGTGGTGGACGCCCAGAACGCCGGCGATCCCGACTACCACCCGATGTGCGCCGACCTGGCCGCCAGCATCCCCTACCAGGCCGCCGTGGCACTCGTCATGGAGGGCCTCAGCCAACCCAACGGCTACACCGAGTACATCCTCATCGAGCAGCGCCGCCGCATGAAGGCCGCCCTGGCCACCGGCTGAGCACCGCCCGGATCAGCTCACTAGCCCGCGGGCCAGTCCTCCACGGTTAGTTCCTCCATCGGGAAATCCGCTGTGTTGGCGGTGGCCAGAGTGGCGTTGACGCCGACAGCAGCCGAAGCGATCAAGCAGTCCGCCTGGTGCAGCGTGACGCCCTGCCGGGCGAACTCCCGCCGCCACTCCGCTGCCCGGATTCCCTCTGCCACACCCAGAGGTGCAAGCCGCAGGCCCCGGAACAGCCGGCGCGCTGCCGGCTCCTCCCCGGGTCGCAGGCCCCGCCAGATCTCCTCGACGGAAACGACACACACCCACGGTTCGATCCCCGCTCGGCGGAGTCCCCCAAGGCGCGCCGACGCAGGCCGGCCGCGCAGCGCGTCGATGAGAACAGTTGAGTCAAGTACCAGCCGCGCCATGCCCGCTGGCGATCTCAGCCGGATCGACGGGCGTCACCCCGTCGCTGCTCGCGCACCCAGGCCGCAGGGTCCTTATCCCATTCGTGCCCCGTGTCGGGCAACGCTCCGAGCGCCGAGGTGATGTCCTCCCAACGCTTGTCGTCCTCGATCTCACGGCGAATCAGATCGGCGATGAAGGCGCTCCGCCGCCGTGGACCCACGCGCCGGTCCACTTCGGCAACGAGTTCGTCATCAAGGGCTATGTGCAGACGCATGTGCTAACAATAGCACACATATGCTCCCGGGACTCCGGTTATGCCTGGCCGATTCCAACGACTACCACCGCCTCGTTTCACTCTGTCCGCCCTCGTCCAAGCGGGACACCGCGCGGCGGACCTCGGACACTGCTCCGGGGAGGTCGTCCACCTGCACTTCGTGGACGCTGTCGGGGCCGAGGAAGACGAAGACGCAGCGCGAGACCTCCCGGCCGGTGGCCTCGGCGAGCATCAGGGCGTAGGCGGCGATCTGCAGCCGGTAGCCGGGCTTGTGACGAAGGTCGGGGCGCTCGTCGGAGTCGTGGGTCTTGTAGTCGACCACCACAAAGGAGCCGTCGGGCGCCTCGTAGAGCAGGTCGATGAACCCCTCCAGGAGGCGGCCCTCCACCTCGGCAGCGGCGTATAGCTCACGCCAGTGGCGCTGCCGGGCCGCCTCCCGGATCACCGGGGATGTGAGGGCGTTGAGTGCTCGAGCGGCCACGTCCTCTGCCAGGTGATCGATGCCCTCGGCAGCCGCGTACCGGCGGGCCGACGCCACTAGCCCCTCGCCGGGCGCGTCGAGGCTCGCCGCCTGGAGCACGGCGTGGACCGCCCGGCCGAGCGCCGTGCCGTAGCGGCCCTTCCGCCACGCCGGCGACTCCTCGTCACCGGCGTCCTTGTCGAGCCCTGGATCGGCCCTGCCCGACGCCGCTGGGGCCTCACCTCCCTCGGCGACGGCATTCTCGGCCGCAAGAGCTTGCGGCTCGCCGGGCTCTGCGGCTCCGTTGCCGGTCGCCGCGGCCACCCCGCTGGCGGCCACCACAGGGCTGCGCGCGGCGCGGGTCCAAAGGGCTGTGTGTATGCGTTCCCACTCGCGGAGGGACGGCACTGCGGCGGTCGCCGGCCGTGAGTCCACGCCGGGTCGGGCGCTGCCGGAGTCCCGGTTCCCGTGCTCCGCTGGCGAGGCACCGGGGTCTTCGCCGTAGGGCGAAGCACCCGGCGGCACCGACTCCAGCGGGCGACCCGCTCTCCAGCCGGCCAGTTCCAGCGCCCAGGCGAAGCCCGGCGGGGACGAGGCCGGCTTCTCCTCATCGCCGGCCGCGGAAACATCGAGAGCCACGGTGAGCGGGTGCGGGGCCACGGCCGTCTCGGTGGGCTGCGGATCCACGGCCTCAGCCACGGAGTGCGCCAGCAGCTCGGCAAGGGTCATCTTGGGCGTGGCTTCGGCGACGCTCAGCTTCCCCCAGGACTGGGGCTTGCGGCCGGTGCGGTACAGCGAGACCGCCAGGTAGTCCTCGGCCCGGGTGCAGGCCACGTACAGCGTGCGGATGTCCTCGTGGAACTCGTGCAGGGCCTCGGAATCCGCCACCCCGTCGCTGCCGAAGGACCGCACCCGCCCGCCCAGCTTGCCGAACGCTCCCCCGCTGTGGGGAAAGGCCAGCTCGGAGGAGCGGCGGCCCCGGGACGGCGGGGTGGTGCCGGAGAAGCCCGCCACGACCACGAACGGGAACTCCAGACCCTTGGCGGCGTGGACGGTCATGATCCGCACGGCGTCGTCGTCGGTCTCGGGAACCAGCGCCTCGACCACCCGGGCACCCTCGCCGCGCTGCATGTCGACCCAGCCGAGGTATGCCCGCAGCGTGCCGCCGGTGGAGTCGGAGAACGCCCGCGCCTGGTCCGCGGCGCGCCGCAGCCGGCGCCAGGTGTCGCGGTGGCGATCCTCGGCGAAGGCCAACTCCAGCAGCCGGCGCTCGCGCACCACGCGGTCCACGATCTCCCCTGGGCTGCGCCAGAGCCGCTCGCTGTGCAACTCCTGCATCCACTCCAGCGCCTTGGCGACTGGGTGCTCGGGTTGCGGGCTGAGATAGTCCCACGGCCGGTACGCGGCCCCGCACAACTGCCGGTAGTGGTACAGATCGTCGTCCCCGAATCCGAAGGCGGCCGAGCGCAGTGCCGTGACCACCGCCAGATGATCCGACGGGTCATCCACTGCACGCAGCACAGCCAGCAGGTCGCCCTCTGCCCGGGTTGCGTAGACGAGGCTCGAGGACTCCACCCGGTACGGCACACCGGCCGCATCGAACGCGCCGATGAGCGGGCCCAGCACGGTGCGCGCCGGGATCAGGACACACACGTCACTCAGCCGTAGGGGCCGCGCCGCCGCGCCGTCACGCACGGGCCAGCCCTCGCCGACGGCTCGGCTGATCAGCGCGGCGATCTCGGCGAACTCGGTGCCGCGGAGCTGCTCTGCGGGAATTCCCCGCGACCCGCCCTCGCCCAGAGCGTCGGTCCCCAGCAGCAGCACCGGGGCTCCCGCCTCGCCGCCGAGCGGCCGGCGAGCGGCCTGGAGGGGCACGTAGTCGGGTTGGGACCCGTCGGCTCGCCTGACGAGACGATCGAACACGGCGTTGACCCAGTCCACAATCGCGGGTGACGAGCGCCAGTTCCGGCTCAGCGTCTCCCGGGCCGCCCGACCGGCCCAGTCCGCCACCTGCAAGTACAGCCCGATATCGGCCCGCCGGAACCGGTACAGCGACTGCTTCGGGTCACCCACGAAGAAGAGTGCCCCGTCGCCGCCCTCGAGATCCTGCCACAGCGGCGCCCCGTCGGCGTCAGGAGGGTCCTCGCAGGCGATCAGCAGGGCCAACTCCACCTGGATGGGGTCGGTGTCCTGGAACTCGTCGATGAGCAACCGCTGGTAGCGCTCGCGCAATTCCCGGCGCACGGCGACGCCGCGGTCGGGATGGCGCAGCAGGTTCCGGGCCTGCACCAGCAGGTCGTGGAAGACGAGACGACCCTGGTCTCGCCGCCGCTCGGCCTCGGCCAGGACGAAACCCGCCAGACGGGCCAGCAGCCGCGTCGCGCTCGCCCGCCCCGCGGCGTCGAGGCGAACTCCGGCCTCGGCGCGCAACTCCTTGAGGCGCTCACGCACGGCGTCCTTGTCGAAGGAGGGATGCCAGTTGGCCTTGCGGCCCTGCGGCTTTCGCCCCCGGGCCACCTCCTCGAGCAACACCACGGCCTCCAGTTCGCCCGCCGCCTCGAGGCGATCGGCCAGCACGTCGAGTTCCACGAGAACTTCGCAGAGGGCATCGGGCTCATCGCTCCCCGCCTCGGAGAGCCCAGCCGGCGAAACGATGCACCAATGGCTCTCGCCGGCGAGTTCGCGCATCGGCACGATGAGGTCGGCGTACTCCAGCGGCGGCACCTCTCCGACATCGGCGAGCGCCGGGATGCGCTCGGCCGCCAGGTCCCAGTTGTCCGCCATCCGCCGGGCAACGGCCCGCAGGTTCCCGATCCGCATCCCCAGGGCATCGCCCAGCACCAGCGCCCGCTCCATCTGTGGCTCGGCGAGCACCTCCTCGGTGAACCGCTCCCAGCCGTCGGCGAACTCCATGTCCGCGCCGATCTCGTCGAGCATCTCCAGCCGAGGCGGCAGATCCGCCGCGGTGGTGTGCTCGCGCAGGATCCGTTGTGCGAACGAGTGAAGTGTGCAGACCGCGGCACCGTCCAGGTCATCCAGGGCGTCACGCAGGATCTCCGCCTCCCCGTCGGAGGCCTGGCGGCTGGCCGTGACGAGATCCCGCCGGAGGCGCTCGCGCAATTCGGCAGCCGCCTTCTCCGTGAAGGTGATGGCGGCGATGTTGGACAGCGCCACGCCGCTGCGCACCAGCGCCATGATCCGCCCCACCAGAGCCGTCGTCTTGCCGGTTCCCGCGCCGGCCTCCAGGAAGAGGTTGCGGTCCAGGTCCTCGACGGCGGCAAGGCGGGCTCGGGCGTCGCCGTCACAGGCCCCCGGGTCGGGACCGGCGTCGGCGCCTGCACCTGCCGGCCGGCTCACGTCGGATCCTCCGCGTCGTGCTCCACGTGATCGCCGGCCGGTGGCCCGTCGACCAGTTGCCGGTGCTCCTCGACCGGCAGTAGCCCCCGCGCCCCCACCCGGAGCCATCCGAGCATCTCGGGGCTTCGAGCCTTGCGATGGAGTTGCGCCGCAACCTCGCCGGCCCGGTGGCGGTCGGCGTCGCAGTAGTCGCAGTGCGACGGGTGGCTCCGCGGGCGCGGGTAGGCGGGGAAGACACCGGTGGCGATCCCGTCGCAGATGCTCGCCAGCGTCCACTGCAACTCGGCTTCGACCGACTCGTCCTGCGACAGTGCGAGCCAGCGGAAGCCCTCATCTGCGGTGACGAACCAGTATCCGGCGATGACCTCGGTCGCCGCTCCGGTCACCTGCCGTGCCGCATGGGCATAGAGCGGGAGTTGTAGCCGCGGCAAGGCGTCGCGCTTCGGGCTGCCCTTGCTGCCTGCGCCTGCGTAGATCGCCCACGGCGACTCGCCGAGCCGCTGGTAGACGTTGCTGCGGCCCGTCTTGTAGTCGATCACCACGGCGGCACCCGTCCCGGTTCGATCGATGCGGTCGACCGCGCCCCGCACACGGACCGTGCGGCCGTCGCCCAGCGGGATCTCCACCGGCGGCTGGGGTTCCTCGTCTCGCCGGCGGGGCGGCATGCCGAAGCCCTTCTCGCTGGCCCACGGCACGCAACCACCGGCGCGGCGCCACCGCTCCTCGACGTCGAGGAACGCCAGCAACTCGCGGTGGATCCTGCTGCGCTCGGGTTCCCAGAAGATCCGCTGACCGACCCGTCCCTTTCCCTCGCGCTCGGCGAACGCCTCGGCGGCGATCTCTGTGAGACGCCGGCGATCGTCCTCCCCCCACGCGATGGCAGGATCGGGGGCGCCCGCAGCCAGGACCTGGTTGAAGAACCGGTCGAGGATCGTGTGGATGAGGTCACCGCGCTCCAGCGGTGAGATCCGCAACTCGCGTTCGGGCTGGTCGACGGCCTCGACACCGAGCATGTAGCGCATGAAGTAGCCATGCGGGCACGTCGCCCACGCCTCCAGTTGTGTGGCCGAGACGACCCGCCTACCGCCCGCCACCTCGGCGATCTCGCAGCCTGCGAGATTCCCGTCGAAGCGCGTGAAGGCGCTGGCGCGCCGCGCCGCCAGCATCGTCACCGCAGGCGCCAGCGGCTGGCCGGGAGCGGCGAGCGGGTGCTCCTCCAACGAGCCCCCGCTGTCGCTGTGATCCAGCAGCAGGCGGAGGTCGTACTCCTGGCTCGTCGTCGGGAAACTGCACGCCCGGAGCGCCGCGGTGGGCGAGGGCACGTCTCTGAAGATGCCGCCGGGCAGCTTCGCCAGGTCTCCGGCTCCCAGGGGCGCCTCCAACCCGTCAGCGCCGGCAGCCACCCTTTGCGCCGACGCCAGCAGCCACCTAGACGGCAACCGGTCCGCGGTGCGGCGCAGATCGCCACGCGGGTACAACAGCGTGCGCTCCTCCGAGGACCCGGCCATGACGGCCAGGAACCGGCGGTGGTCGTCGGCCAATCGTGCAGGGGGCGACGGCAGCGCATCGGGGACAGCGGCCCGCTCGGCCTCGCTGAACAGGGAGTCCTCGACCGCCCGGCCGGGAAACGTGCCCTCCGCCATGCCGAGCACCCAAACGCATTCCAGGTTCACACCGAACGCGGCGCCGACAGGTCCGATCAGCAGACCGTGGCCCGTGCGCCCCCGCGTCCCCCTGCCGGTCGCAAGCTCGGCCTCGAGGGCACGGCGGAACCGCGCCAGATCGGGTTCGGGGTCGACGCGGTCCAGGCCGCCGAGACGCTCGAGGCAGGATTCGACACGCTCCGCTGCGGCGCACTCGTGTGGCGGCCAGTTGCCCTCACGCCACTCGGCGCCGCCCACCAGACCCCGGATCGACGTGGCGGCCCATTGCGCGAGCCGCCGCCACGACCGCAGCCCGCCCGCTGCTTCGCCACGAGCCAGAACGTCGGCCATGAACAGCCCCAGACCATCGGCGACGGCGAGATCGCGTTCGATCTGAACCCGGCGCCAGTCGCTGTCCTCGCCGAGCCGGTCGATCTCCGCCCGCCGGTTCGTGCAGTAGACCTCGAGCCGCCGGCCCCACTCCCCGGCACCGTCGACCACGCCGGCGCGGCGGCTGATCCGCTCCCAGGCGGCCACCGGCACTGGCCGCCAGCGCCCGTCCCCGCGGGCCTCCAGGGCCGAGCGGATCGGCACCGCGGCCAGCCAGGCCATGACGTCGGCGCGGCTGTAGCGGCGCCCGGGAAGGCCGAGCAACCCCAGCAGGAACCGGCCGAGCACGCTCTCGGTGAGCGGGCGAGCCGACGGCCCGTTGAACGGCAACTCCGCCGCCTGCAGCTGGTCCCCCAGCAGGCGGGCGTACGGCTCGTTGCGCCCGTACAACACCGCCATGCGCTCGAGGGGCACCCCGCGCCGCATCGCCTCGACGACGCCCCGCAGCGCGGTGCGCACCTCCTCGTCGGCGTCGGGCACGGCGACGATACGCGTCGGCGCCGGCGCGGCGGCAGCGGGCGGGCGCCAGGCCTCATCTCCGGCGAGGTGACGCACGACCGCAGCCACCGCGGCATCGGCGTCGGGGTCTCCGCAACAGCCGGCGACGACCGTGAAACCGCCGGCGGCAGCGGTCAGCGCGACCAGCAGGTCGAGTGCGGCCGGACCCACCCGCTGGGGCAGGTACAACACCAACCTGCCCAACCCGGCGACATCGACCGCCCCGGGAGGGTCGCGCTCCGCCGTCGCCGACCCGGCGCCCGGCCCGATCGTCTTCTGCGCCGCTCGGTCGTGCATGTCCGCCCGGTCGGCCGGACCCTGAGTCGCGGTGTGCCCTGGGTGGCCGACGAGCCGCATGGCCTCGGTCAGCAGATCGCGTTCGTCGTGGAAGCCGCCGGCCGCCAGCCTCCGCCGCACCTGCCGACTGATCGCCACGACGTCGGACGCGCGTGCTGAGGCCTTCGCCAGCACCCCCAGAACGCGCTCGTCAAGGTCCCGCAGCGTCCGATGTGCCTCGGTGAGGGCGCGTTCGGTCGCGAGATGGTCGCGCACCTCCCCGAAGACCCCGGCGGCAGACGTCTGCAGCACCTGCCGCACGGCCGCCGCCAGCACCGCCGCGGAGGCGGGTCGCCGTCCCTTGGCGGCCAGCGCCTCGCCACCGAGCCGCTCCGCCAGATCCCGAAGCGTCGCACACTCCACCCCGATGTGGCCCCGCCGTGCCAGCTCTCGCCGCGTCACGACAGCCAGGCGATGCTCGCCCACCAGCACCGTCACCGGAGCCAGGAAGTGCCCGGCCTCCCCGCGCGCCGCCTCCACCTCCTCGCACAGCACCTCGAACGCAGGCGCACCGTACGGCGTCACCCTCACCGCGGCTCTCACGCCCGCAACTGTAGGGACCGCCTGCGACAGCCCCCGCAGCCGGTGGCCACTACCGTCAAGACGATGCTCGGCCGACGGACAGGGACGACTTCCCCTGGACCCGCGCGGCTCTCCCCCGAGAGCTGAGCCGGGCAAAGGCCGCTCCCCTGCAAGCCGGCATCGCGATCCAATGACAGCCCGCCGTACTGATGCCGTGGTCATCGGGGCGGGGGTGATCGGTGCAGGCGTTGCCTACGAGCTCACCCGGCGCGGCCTGGCGACGGTCAGCGTGGAGCGGCTGCCGGGTGCGGGCCAGGGCTCCACCAGCGCCTCCAGCGCGGTGGTCCGGTTCAACTACTCCACCCGGGCCGGGGTCGCCATGGCGGTCGAGGGGTTGGGTTACTGGCAGCGGTGGCGGGTGCACGTGGCCGCGCCGGACGGGACACCGGTGCCGGAGTTCGTGCAGTGCGGGATGCTTCTGTTGAAGGCCCCGGGTTCCAACCACGAGCGGGCCATCGAGCACTTCGAAGCACTCGGCGTGCCGTACCAGGACCTGGACCGCCAGGATCTCGAGCGCCGGTTCCCATATCTCGACGCCCGCAGGTTCGGCCCGCCCACCCGGATGGACGACGAGCGCTTCTGGGCCGACCCGACCGGATTCGTCGACGGTGCCATCTGGATGCCCGAGGGGGGCTACGTGACCGATCCGATGTTGGCCGCGCGGAACCTGGCCGACGCGGCGGCGTCGCTCGGTGGCACGTTCCTCTACCGTCGGACCGTCACCGGCGTGCTGCGGGAGGGCGACCGGGTGGCGGGCGTGGCGCTCGACGATGGGACCGAGGTGCGCGCCTCCATCGTGGTGAACGTGGCGGGCCCGCACTCGTCACACATCAACCGCCTGGCGGGTCTCGAAGGCACCGCCTATGTCTCGACGCGCCCGATGCGCCGCGAGGTGTACGTGGTACCAGCGCCGGAACGGCTGGACTTCGACAAGGCCGGCTGCGTCGTGGGCGATGTGGACTGTGGCTTCTACCTCCGCCCCGAGCGCCCCAACAACATCCTCATCGGCAGCGTCGAGGCAGCTTGCGACGAACTCGAGTGGGTGGAGGACCCCGACACGGTGCCGTTGACGACGACCCGCATCGAATTCGAGACCCAGGTACTGCGGGGCGCCCGGCGCATCCGCAACCTCGGGCTGCCGCACGAGCACCGCGGCATCGTCGGCGTCTACGACGTCACCGAGGACTGGCTGCCGATCTACGACCGCACCGACCTCGACGGCTTCTACGTGGCGATCGGCACCAGCGGCAACCAGTTCAAGAACGCCGCCATCGCCGCCCACTGCATGGCGGAACTGATCACCGAGGTGGAGGCCGGCCGCGACCACGACGCCGACCCGCTCACCGTCGAAGGCCCGCACCTCGGCCTGCCCATCGACCTCGGCACCTTCAGCCGCAACCGCCATCTCGACGCCGACGTCCCGGTCAACGTCCTGGGCTAGCAGCCGCCGACCAACACCGGCGATATCGGTCCGCGGCGGATCGCCCGGCACACTCCCGGACCCGATCCTCCAACGGCCACATCAGAGCCGACCAGCTCGGCGCCTCGACGACGATGACGAACGCTCAGAATCGGTACATCAGACTCGTCGGAATCGATACATCGGATCGCGGGATGTTGGTACATCAGAATGGCCGGAATTGGTACATCGGATCTCTCGACAACGGCGCATTGGACAGCAAACGTCCTGATCATCACGTGTTCGAGACTTCTCATCGGGAGAGCGCGCGAGCGACCGCGAGGCCCTAGCGAACCGGGGCTCCGGGGATCCCGCGCACCTACTTCCGTTGTCCCACCGAAGTGGCGGAACTGGCGCCGTCAACCCGCGAGACGACCCCGGTAGACGTGCTCGCGATGCCAGGTGAGATAGGAGTCGCCGGGCGGTGACCCTCCGGTTGGCACCACGAGCGTTGGGTGTAGCACCTGGCCGAAATAGCGATCGACACCAGGGTCGGTTCGAGAACTCTCCTCGAGGCGCGGCGGTCGATGGACACGAAGCCCACCGTTGACCGTGATCAGCCCGGTGTCGAAAGCAGCGTCGTGCGTGGGACAGGCCACGACGCCGTTTCGCGGGTCGAGGCGCTCGCGGTCGTCGGAGTCTGCCCAGGGCTTGATGTGCGAAGCCACGAGCAGCTTGTGCTTCGGCAGCGATCGGGGCGCGAACCCGCAGAACGCACAGCTGTGCGCGTAGTTCTCGAGAACTGAGGCCGCGAACCTGTGCTGGCCCAACCGAACGGACTGCTCCGCAATCCGCATCGTCTCGACGTCACCCGCAAGGGATCGGACTCTCTTCTTGGCGGCTTGCACCCCCACAACGGCGTCGAACGTCCGCTGGCCCAGAAGTTCCTCCTGACCAAGTAGGTCGAAGTTGTCGACTCCCTCCAGCGCCAGGAAATCGGGAAGCGCATCCGGGCCGACTCCCATGTCGCGCGCCGCTAGGAGCACGCGGTTGTAGAGCACTGCGAACCGACTGCTGTCTGCCGCCATCTCGGCGAAGAACCGCCACTCGTGTTGGCCGGCGTTCTTGATGGAACCGTCCAGGTTCTTCATCTTGATGGTGATCGACGCCGGCGATCGGACAAATTGGCGGGCCAAGCCGTGGACGATCGGCGGAGCTTGATCCATCCGTCCGCCTCCGTACCGGTGCGGATCGACGACGAAGAACAGCCCATAGCAGAGGATTGCCTCCACGGGTGTGAACGGTTCCTGGCGAGACCGTGGCTGCCGACGCACGATCTCGCGCTCCCGTACGACCGCGCGCCTCAGGTCCGCCTCGGCGCTGCGAAGAGCCCGCTCGAGTTGCGCAGGAACGTGATCGTCGCCGCGCCCGCCAGCGCGGCGCCGAAGAGGCCGCTGTAGTGGCTGAGGAACTGGAAGTCCTGCCAGGCCACGATGGCGCCGCCGGCAATGCCCCCGATTCCTCCCGAGGCGCTCATCAGCAGGTCCGCGGCACCTTGCACCGGCACGCGATCGTCGGCAGGCACGGCGCCGGTGAACAGTGCCGTGCCCGCCACGAGGCAGCAGTTCCAGCCGAGCCCCACACCGAACATGCCGACGAACATGCCCCAGGCCACGTCCGGAGGCATGTGGGCCGCGATCTCCGCACCCAGGAAACTGATCACGCCGCCGACGATGATCATGATCGTTGGTCCGGTGCGCCCGGTCGCCCAGCCCACCAGCGGCGAGAGGGCGTACATGCCCACGATGTGCGTCGAGATGACGAATCCGATGACGCGCAGGCCCTGGTCGCCGTCGGCCATGTGCAGCGGCGTCATGACCATCGTGGCGACCATCACACCCTGCCCCACCATCATCGCCGCGGTGGCCAGGCGGGCGGGCGGCAACTGCGCGATGAGGCCCAGCGATCGAGCCAGGCTGCCACCACCTCGGGGGGCCTCGGAACCACCGCCGAGACGCCGGGCGACGAGGAGCGGATCGGGCCTCAGGCCCCGGTCGAGGACCAGTGTGGCCAGCGCGAACGCCACCGAGGCGAACAGGAAGGGACCGGCCAGATCCTCCAGACCCAGCGCGGTCGCAATGTCCGTGAAGGGGCCCGTCGCGAGCGTCGGCCCGGCGATGGCACCCGCGGTGGTCGCCCAGACCAGAAGCCCGATCGTCCGCGCCCTTTGAGCCGGCGCCACCAGGTCGATCACGGCGAAGCGGGCAGCAAGGCCGCAGGCACTCCCGGTGCCGACAGCCGCCATGCCGACGACGACGAGCGCGTAGGCGTCGGCCATGGTGGAGACGAGCATCAGCAGCGCTCCGGCGAACGCAAGCAGGTAGCCCGAGCGCAGGCCCACCCGCCGGCCGCTTCGGGCCATGAGCTTCGCCAGAGGCACCGCGGTGATAGCCGCTCCGGTGGTCATGCCCGCGGCGGCGATCCCGCTGAGCGTCTCGCTGCCGGTGATCTCGTCCGCAAGCACGGCGACGATGCTGAAAGCCCCGCCCGTGCCGGCGCCGCCCACGGCGACGGTGGCCATCAGCACGCCCAGCGTGCGCCGCTGGACCTCCTGGACCGCCAGACCGGTCTCCGGGTCTCGACCCGAACCCGGCTGACCTCCCGATGGAGCCCCGCCGGGGCGCCGAGCCGCCTCGTGCGTCCGCTCGCCCGGCTCCGTCACGAACCCAGACTAGGCGCCCAGGTCCGCCGAGCCGGCCCTGCGACCGTTGCGGGCGTGCCCGACCGCGGACCGGCGTCGCCCTGCCGGTAGAGTCGATCCCGTGCAATGGTCAGAACCACCACCCATGAGTCTGGATCCAACGCTCCGCTACTCCGCCACGCTCGACACGAGTTGCGGCAGGATCGAACTCGAACTCCAAGCCGAGCGCTCACCGCTTGCGGTCAACAACTTCGTGTTCCTGGCACGAGAGGGGTACTACGACGACTGCCCCGTGCACCGGGTCGTCCCCGGTTTCGTCGTGCAGGCGGGCGACCCCACCGGAACCGGGCGCGGCGGGCCCGGCTACCGCTTCGCCGACGAACTCGAAGGGCGCGGGCAGTACCGCGAGGGCACGCTGGCCATGGCCAACGCCGGTCCCAACACCAACGGCTCGCAGTTCTTCATCTGCCTTGCCGGCGTGAGTCTGCCCCACTCCTACACCATCTTCGGCCATGTGACCGCGGGCATGGACACCGTGCACGCCTTCGCGGCGCTGCCGCGCCGCGGCGAGCAGCCGAAGGGCGACGCCAAGATCCACGCGATAACGATCCACACCGAAGCGGCCAACGGCGCCTGACCGCGCCCCACCGGGGGCCGCCCCCCGCTCCGTGCCTCGAATCAGCGCCGCCGGCCGGTGGCGGCGCCTTCAGACCTGCAGGCCGCCGATCACCAGCCGCGAGAACTCCGCGCCGATCTGCGCCGCAGTGGCCGGGCCGTCGGGCCTGTACCAGAACGCCATCGAGTTCATCATGCCGATGATGCCGATCGCCGCCAGCCGGGCGTTGATCTCAGACCGGATCTCACCGGAGCGCTGGCCACGACGGATCTGCGACACGACGAACCTGTTGTAGACATCGGCGGCCTCGCGGATCGTCTTCTGGCGCTTTTCGGAGAGGGCCCGGAACTCCCTGAAGAAGACCGAGGACTGCAAGCGGGTGCCGGCGAAGACCTCGGCGTGCCGGCGAACCAGGGCGTCGATGAGGTCGAGAGCACTGCCGTCGCGCTGCTCCAACTCCTGGATCACGCCCAAGGCCGCGTCGTAGGCCTCCTCGATGACACCGAAGAGGAGATCCTCCTTCGTGTCGATGTAGTAGTAGAGGCTGCCCTTGAGGATCCCCACTTCCTCGGCAATCTCCTGGATCGAGGTCGCCTCATAGCCCTTCTCGCTGAAGATGCGGGCGGCAACGTCCATGACCTCCTTCCGGCGGCGCTTGGAAGGCTTGGAGATTGCCACGTCGCCGTCCGGCATTAGCCCGCTCCTCAAACAACTGTTGGGTTGGCAGATCGGCGCTAGATTGTAGGCCGGTACAACACCGTACACAGCGGCGTGCTCACCGGGCAGGATTCCCGAGGGGCAGACGCAACCGGTCCGCGGATACTGTGCCGAGAGCGGTTGGACGCACCTCGGGCAGGCCGGCGGACCGCCCCACCCAGAGTCAGCCATGAGCATCCCCGACAACCATCCCCCCGAAGCGGCCGAGCCGGGCGACGAGCAGGACTCGTTGCGCCGCGAGGCCCAAGCGCGGTGGCGCGCCGCCTACGAGGCCACCCCGCGGCGCGACGGCTCGTTCGAGACGATGTCGGGCGTGCCGCTCGCCGGCGTTCACGGCGATCCCCCCTTCCCGGGCGAGTACCCCTACACGCGGGGCATCTACCCGTCGATGTACAGGTCCCGCCTGTGGACGATGCGGCTCTTCGCCGGGATGGGCACCGCCGCCGACACCAACCGGCGCTTCAAGAAGCTGCTGGAGGCCGGGAGCACGGGACTCTCGACGGCGTTCGACATGCCCACGCTCATGGGCCGCGACTCCGACGACCCGTGGGCGGTCGGCGAGGTGGGCCGGGCCGGCGTGGCCGTCGACACCATCGCCGACATGGAGGACCTCTTCGCCGGCATCGACCTCGGTGACGTGAGCACGTCGATGACCATCAACGGTCCTGCGAACATCGTGATGGCGATGTACATCGTGACCGGCGAGCGCGGCGGCACGCACCGGAGCCGTCTGAGCGGCACCATCCAGAACGACATCCTGAAGGAGTACCAGGCGCAGAAGGAGTACATCTTCCCGCCGCGGCCCTCGGTGCGACTCGTGACCGACCTCATCCGCTTCACCACCGCCGAGATGCCGCGCTGGCACCCCGTCTCGATCAGCGGCTACCACATCCGCGAGGCGGGCTCCACCGCGGCGCAGGAGCTGGCCTTCACGCTTGCCAACGGCTTCGCCTACGTGGAGGCGGCGATGGCCGCCGGTCTGGACGTGGACGACTTCGCCGGGCGCCTCTCGTTCTTCTTCAACAGCCACATCGACTTCTTCGAGGAGATCGGCAAGTTCCGCGCCGCCCGGCGCATCTGGGCGCGCTGGATGCGCGACCGCTACGGCGCCCGGAAGGAACGGTCGCTGCAACTGCGTTTCCACACGCAGACAGCGGGGGTGTCGCTCACCGCGCAGCAGCCGGAGGTGAACGTCGCACGCGTCGCCACCCAGGCACTGGCCGCGGTGCTGGGCGGGACCCAGAGCCTGCACACCGACAGCTACGACGAGGCGCTCGCCCTGCCGACCGAGAAGGCGGCGCGGATCGCCCTGCGCACCCAGCAGGTGCTGGCCCACGAGACCGGCGCCGCCTCCGTGGCCGACCCGCTGGGCGGCTCGGCCTTCGTGGAGTGGATGACCGACGAGATGGAGCGCCGGGCCACGGAGGTGTTCGACCACCTCGACAAGCTCGGCGAGGGATCGATCCTCGAGGGCGTCTACGAGGGCATCGCCAACGGCTACTTCGTGGGCGAGATCGCCGACAGCGCCTACCGCTTCGAGCGCGAGGTCAACGCCGGGCGGCGGATCATCGTCGGCGTGAACGCCTACACCGAGGGCGACGACGGCGACACGCCGATCCTCCACATCGACGAGGACACCGAGGGCCGGCAACTGCATCGCCTCGCCGAGGTGCGCCGCCGGCGCGACGGCGCGGCCGTCACCGACGCCCTCGAACGGCTGGCCGCCGGCGCCGCCGACCCGACGCTCAACCTCATGGAACCCATCATCGACTGCGTGCGGGTCGAGACCACCGAGGGTGAGATCGTCTCCACTCTCGAAGGGGTATTCGGCACCTACACCGAGCCTGCGATCGTATGACGGCAACCGCCGAGACCCACGCCGGGCCCGACCAGCCGGTGAGGGTGGTCCTCGCCAAGCTGGGTCTCGACGGCCACGACCGCGGCCTCAAGGTCGTCGCCCGGATGCTGCGCGATGCCGGGCTCGAGGTCATCTACCTGGGACTGCGCCAGACGACCGAATCGGTACTGCGCGCCGTCGAGCAGGAGGACGCCGACGTCATCGGCCTGTCGATCCACAACGGCGGGCACATGACCCTGGCTCCCCGGATGGTCGAGGCCGCGCGCGCCGCCGGGATGGACGTCCCCGTCGTCGTGGGCGGGATCGTGCCCGAGGTGGACCTCGGGCCTCTGCAGAAGGCCGGGGTGTTCGCCGTACTCGGCCCCGGAGCCTCCGCGGCCGACGTGGCCCGGACGGTGCGGGCTGCGGCCGCCGGCCGAGCATGACCGCGGAACCCGCGGCACCGAAACCGCCCGACCGGGCGACACCGGCACCAGCAGCCGCCAGCGGCGTCACCGAGCTGTTCGAGCGCGCCCGCGACGGCGACCGCCGGGCGCTGGGACGGCTCCTGACCTACGCCGAGCGGGGTGGGGCACGCGCCGATACGGTGGCCGTCGCCGCCTGGCCGCTGGCCGGGACCGCCCACGTCGTGGGCATCACAGGAGCGCCCGGCGTGGGTAAGTCCACCCTCACCGACTGCCTGGCGCGAGCCGCGGGAGGCGACGGGCAGCGCGTGGCGATTCTGGCGGTCGACCCGAGTTCACCATTGACCGGCGGCGCCATCCTGGGTGACAGGGTGCGTATGGGCAGTGCCGCGGACCCCGACGGGCCGTTCGTGCGGTCGATGGCGAGCCGCGGTCAATCGGGCGGCCTGGCGCTGGCCGCGATGGCGGCGGTGCGGCTGCTCGACGCCACCGGCCACAACCTGATCATCGTGGAGACCGTGGGCATCGGACAGGTGGAGGTGGACATCGCCCGGACGGCCGACACGACGATCGTGGCCGTCAGTCCCGGCTGGGGCGACGCCGTGCAGGCCAACAAGGCCGGGCTGCTGGAGATGGCGGACATCTTCGTCGTCAACAAGGCCGACCGGGCCGGCGCCGCCGATGCCAGGCGCGATCTCGAGTACATGCTCGACTTGGGGCACCGCGCCGGATGGCGGCCGCCCGTGACGCTCACGGTGGCCACCGAAGGCGACGGGGCCGATGAACTCTGGAAGCACGTGCTGGACCATCGCCGGCACGTCCGCGAAGGTTCCGACCACGCCGACCGCCGGTCGCGCCACGCCGCCGAGGAGATCCGCCGTCACCTCCGCCAACGGGTGGACTCGCTCGTGGAGGATCGTTCGGGGCTTTCGGGACTGCTCGCCGAGGTGACCGCCGGCCGGCTCGCACCCGCCGCGGCGGCGCGACGCCTGGCGGGCGAACTGGCCGGCGCGGCCGGGGCGTCGGACACCGCCCGCGCTCCCGAGCCCGACAGCGAGGGGTGACGTGCAGAGCACTCTGACGGGCGGCGCCGATGCGATCGTCCTGACCGGCTGGCGGCAGGCGCGCGAGGCCTACCGGAGCAAGGATCTCCGCCAAGCCATGTACGACGAGGGCGCTGTCATCATGAAGGACTGCCTGCTGGTCCTGCACGGTGAGGCGCACCGGCGGAGGCGGCGCGTGGAGAACCGCCTGTTCCGCCGGGAGACCTTCGCCCATTGGGAACGGCACGTGCTGGGTGACACCCTGGAGGCCGTCCTGGCGCCCGACGTGGCGGCGGGGCGCGCCGACCTCCGGGCCCTCGGCTACCGGGCCGCCATCAGCCTCACAGCCACGATCGCCGGCGTGGACCACGACCCCGCCAACACCGAGCACACCTCGCGGCTCGAGGACGTCGTGCGCACCTTCAGTGCCGGCGCAACCCTGGCGCACTCCACCCGCGACCCCGACGAGGTGCGCGCCGAGGTCCGGGCGCAGCTGGAGGCGTTCCGCAGCGAGATGCTCTCGGCCTCCCTGGATCGGCGCCGCGCCCTGCTGCAGCGCCTGGCCGACGGCGAGATGGCCGAGGATGACCTGCCCCGCGACGTGGCAACCCTGCTCCTGCGCCATCAGCAGGCCCTGGAGATCCCGCTGGAGGTCGTCGAGAGGGAGATCTGCTTCTACCTGCAGGCGGGCGCCCACAGCACCGCCGACGCCTACACGCACGCGCTGGACGAGCTGTTCCGCCGGGCCGAGAGCCATCCGGAGGACCTGGCGCGCGCCGCCGACGACCTCGCCTTCGCCCAGCGCTGCGTGCACGAGTCGCTGCGCCTCAACCCGGCGAGCCCGGTGGCGTGGCGCGAACCGCTGCGCACCCTGAGCCTGCGCGACGGCACGGTACTGCCCCGGGGAAGCCGGGTCGTCATCGATCTCGCCACGGTGAACCGCGACCCCGAGGTGTGGGGATCCGACGCCGGCGTGTTCGACCCGCACCGCGCGGTGCCCGAGGGCGCCAACGCCTGGGGACTCAGCTTCGGCGCAGGCGCCCACGCCTGCATCGGCGCCGAACTGGACGGCGGCATGGAGATCCTCGACGACGGGCCGCCCGACGATGACCATCTCCACGGAACGGTGGCTGTGATGGTCACCGCCACCCTCGCCGCCGGCGGGCGGCCCGACCCCGACGACCCGCCGGTGCAGGATCCCAACACCAAGCGCCCCCACTTCTCCTCGTACCCCATCGTCTTCCCGGAACCTCAGGAGCAGTCGTGACAGCCGACCGTTCGCTTCTCGTGACCGGCGGCGCCGCCGGCATCGGCGCCGAGATCGCCCGGCTGGCGGGCGCCGCCGGCTACCGCGTGGGTGTGCTGGACGTCGACGGCGCCGGCGCCCGGCGTACCGCCGGCGAGATCGACGGCGCCGTGGCACTGGCGGCCTCGGTCAGCGACGAGGACGACATCGAGGCCGCCCTGGACACCTTCGGCACCCCCGAGGTGCTCGTCAACAACGCCGGCATCGTCCGGTTCGGCCCCCTGCTGGAACACAGCGCCGCCGACTTCGGTGCCGTCGTGGCGGTCAACCTCGTCGGGACGTTCCTGTGCGGTCGGGCTGCGGCGCGACGCATGGCCACCGCGGGCGGCGGGCGGATCGTGAACATGGCGTCCATGAACGGCACCGCCCCCGGACCCAACGCCGGGGCCTACGCCTCGACGAAGGCGGGCATCATCATGCTGACCCAGCAGATGGCGCTGGAGTGGTCAAGGTTCGGGATCAGGGTCAACTGCGTGGCGCCGGGCCTCATCGACGGCGGGATGTCCTCGCCCATCAACGCCGACCCCGTGCTGCGCGCCGAGCGCGAGCTGGCGGTGCCACGCGGCAGGCTCGGCACAACCACCGACGTCGCCAAAGCGGTTCTGTGGCTCGCCTCCGCCGACGCCGACTATGTCACGGGTCAGACTCTGCTGGTGGACGGCGGCATCACCATGTCGATCCTGTCGCACCTGCCGCGGCCGGCAGGCGTGGACGGCGTGGGCGACGCCGCGCGCACCCCCGGACGCTCGTCCGCGTCATGAGACCGGTCGAGGGCATGTCGGTGCTCATCACCGGCGGCGGTTCGGGCATCGGCGAGGGCGCAGCCGAACACTTCACCGCAGCCGGCGCATCGGTGACGATCACCGGGCGCCGGACCGAGAAGATCCAGGCCGTGGCCGACCGGCTGGGCGATCGCTGCTGTGCCGTGGCGGGCGACGTGACGGTGGCCACCGACCGCCAACACATGGTCGAAGCCGCCGTGAGCCACGGCGGCGGGCGCCTCGACGTGCTCATCTCCAACGCCGGGAACATGTACCGCGGACCGGTGGAGACGCTGGAGGAGGACCGGTTGCTGGAGCTGTTCCACACCAACGTCGTGGCCGGGATGATGCTCTGCGGCCTGGCGATCCCGCACCTGCGCCGCACGGCGGGCTGCGTGCTGTTCGTCGGTTCGGTGCACACCCGGCGCAGCTTTCCCGGCGTCGCGCCGTACGCGGCCACGAAGGGTGCCATCGAGACGCTCACCGGCGTGCTGGCGGCCGAACTCGGGCCGCAGGGCATCCGGGTGGGCTGCGTCCGACCGGGAGCGGTCCTGACCGAGATCAACCAGCGCGCCGGTCTCTTCGATGACGAGCAGGCCGCCGCCCGGCTGCAGGCCATGGCGGGCGCCCACGCCCTCGGGCGGATCGGCACGGCCGGCGAGATCGCCGAGGCGTTCGAGTACCTGGCGCGGGCCGAGTGGACCACCGGTGAGGTGCTGGTGGTGGACGGCGGGCTGGGACTCGGGGTCACCCATGACTGAGAGCGCCGAGCGAAGCGCCCGCCAGGTCGTCGAGGACCACCTCGCCGCCGTCCTGACCGGGGATCCCGTGGCGATGGCCGCCGACTACGCCGCCGACGCCGTCCTCGTCCGCCACGAGGCGTCCTATGCGGGCGCCGCGGTCATCGCCGAGTACTTCACGTCGGTGCCCGGCCGGCTCGGCGGCGGCGAGGTCCGCTTCGGCGAGCGAACCGTCGAGCGCCACAACCGCGTGGCGGTGCGCTGGCGCATCGCCGGGGGACCGGCCGACGGCACGTCCGGACGCGACACCTTCACCGTGGCCGGTGGGCTGATCGTCCACCAGACGGTGGCCCTCGACGCCGCCGACTTCTGAGCCGTTCCCGTGACCGACTCCCTACCATGAGGCGCCGATCATGAGCACGACCGATACGCAACCGACCGGCACCCCCAGGACCGTCGGCATCGAGAGCTACGCCGCCGCGCAGCAGTGCTATCGCAATCGCGACCTGCGCCAGGGGTCCTACGACGAGGGAGACGTCGTCATGGCCGACGTGGTCATCAACCTGCACGGCGCCGAGCATCGCAACCGGCGCCGCCTCGAGAACCGTCTCTTCCGCCGGGACACCTTCTGGCACTACGAGCAGGACCTCTTCCCGGCCATCTTCGACGAGACGCTGGCGCCGCACCTGGCGGCGGGCCGCACCGAGCTGGTGCGGTTCGGGCACCAGTTGATGATGAACCTGGCGGCGCTCACCGCGGGCGTCGACCGGCCCGAGGGAACCCCGACCGAGACGTTCCGCCTCTACGACTACCTCATGCTGTTCATCGAGGGCGCCACGATCGCGCACCACACCGGCGACAAGGAGGCCAAGTCGGCGGAGGTGCATGCCGCGCTGCAGGCCTTCGGTCGGGAGTTCCTGGCGCCGGGCATCCGGCGCCGCCAGCACATCCTGGACCGGATCGCGGCCGGGACCGCGGCCGACGGCGAGCTGCCGCCGGACGTGTTGAGCGTGCTGGTACGCAACCAGGACAACCTGGACCTCACGCCGGAGATCATCTGCCGCGAGGTGGCCTTCTACCTGCTCGCCGGGGCGCACACCAGCGCCACCGCCTTCACCCGCACGATGCACAACATCTTCAGCTGGCTCGAGGCGCATCCGGAGGCCGCCGAACGCCCGCGCACGGATCGCCTCTTCTGCCAGAGGGCCACGCACGAGACGATCCGTCTGCAGCCCTCCAGCCCGGTCGCCGTGCGCTGGGCCGAGGCCGACATCACCCTCGCCGACGGCACCCTCGTGCGCGCCGGCGACAAGGTGGTCATCGACCTGCCGAGAGTGAACCGGGATCCGGCGGTGTTCGGGACCGACGCCGACGACTTCAACCCGCAGCGGGAGGTCCCGGACGGGGCCCATCCGTGGGGACTGAGCTTCGGCATGGGCATGCACGCCTGCATCGGCCAGGACCTGGCGGCGGGCGTCGTCCTGGACCCCGAGAGCGGCCTGGAGGGGCACCTCTTCGGCGTGACGCCGGTTGCCGTGCAGACCATGTTCGACCACGGCTGCGTCCCGGACCCCGACGACCCGCCCCAGATGGACCCGTCCACCACGCGGCCCTACTTCGGGCGCTACCCGGTGATCTTCACCCGCAACGTCTGAGCGCCGTGGATCTCACCCCCACACAGCAGGAGCTTCGCGACACCGTGGCGGTGCTCGCCGCCGACCTCTACGCCCCCCGGGCCACCGCCTGGGACGCCGACCGCACCCCGTTCCCCGACGCCGAGCGTCGCCGGCTGGCCGAGTTGGGCTACCTGGGGATGGGCCTGCCGCCGGAGTACGGGGGCGGTGGGGCCGACCTGCTCGACTCGCTGATCGTCATCGAGGAGCTGGCCAAGGCCGCGCCGACCGCGGCGTTCCCCGTGTTCGAGGCCAACACGGGGCCCGCTCGGGTGATCGACCTCTTCGGGACGCCCGAGCAGAAGCAGCTCCTGCTGCCGCCGATCGCCGCCGGCGAGGTGACGATGGCGATCACGATCTCCGAGCCCGACGCCGGGTCGGCGGCCACGGACATGGCCACCGCGGCGGTGCTCCGGGGTGACCACTACGTGATCAACGGCACGAAGCGCTGGTGCTCGGGGGCGGGGCACGCCGAGCAGTACCTGGTGTACGTGCGGCTGAACGAGGAGCGCGGCGCCCGCGCCATCGGCGCCCTGGTGGTGGATCGGGACAGCGACGGGCTGACGTTCGGCCCCCAGGAGCGCCTCATGGGCTTCCGGGGGATCCCGTCGGCGGACATGTTCTTCGACGACGTGGCGGTGCCGGCGGAGAACCTGGTCATCGGCGCCGGCGGCTTCGGGCGGTTGTTCACGGCGTTCAGCATCGAGCGGCTCGGCAACGCCACGATGAGCCTTGCCATCGGCCAGGCCTGCCTGGACCTGTGTGCCGCCTACGTCACCGAGCGGCGGCAGTTCGGCAAGGAGATCGTGGAGTTCCAGACGGTGCAGACCGCTCTGGCCGAGATCATCCTGCAGGTCGAGGCGGCTCGGCTGCTCATCGGTCGGGCGGCGGCGCGCGCCGGGCGGGGCGCCCCCCGCACGCTGGAGGCCTCGCTGGCCAAGTGCTTCGCCAACGAGATGGCCAAGAAGGTGGCCGACGTGGCCGTGCAGTTGCACGGCGGCTACGGCTACAGCGAGGAGTACGGCATCGAGCGCCTCCTGCGCGACGCGCACGGCTGGGCCATCGCCGGCGGCACCCCGACGATCCAGAAGGTGCGGATCGTCTCGGAGTACCTGCAGCGCCGCTTCAACCAGCGGGCCTGACGGGCCGACCTGCGCCAGCCCCTCGCGACCGCAAGGCGTCATTCCGGCGAGGAGCCTGCTTCCGACGTGATCGGGACCGGAATCGAGAGGCCACCCAGCCCCCCGGCGCCCTCAGCGGTCGGAGCCCAGCAGCACCGCGTTGTGGTACTGGGCGCCCGAACCGGCGCCGGTCACCAGGGCCACCTCGGTACCCGGCACCTGCGACGGCCCTGCGGTGCCGCGGATCTGGCGCACCGCCTCCACGATCTTCAGCGTCGGGCCGCCCCAGCCCACGTGCGAGTACGCCAGCAGTCCCCCGTCGGTGTTGGTGGGATGCCGGCCGTCGAGCCCGATGCCGGCCTCGGCCAGGTAGTCGACCCCCTCGCCCTCGGCGCAGAACCCCAACGTCTCGAACTGCCGGATCACCTCGAAGGTGTTGATGTCATAGAGCTCGAAGACGTCGACGTCCTCCGGCGCCAGGCCGGCCATGCCGAAGCTGCGCCGGTAGGCGCCGGAGCCGACCCGGGCCACGTCGTCGTAGCGGGGCGGGTCCACGTACTGCTGCCGGTACCACTCCGAACCCCCGCCGAGCACGACGACCGGCGCCGACGGGCAGTCGCGGGCGCGCTCCAGGCTGGTCACGACCATGGCGGCGGCGCCCTCGGTAGCCAGGCACAGGTCCAGCAGCCGGAACGGCTCGGCCACCGGCGGCGAGGCCAGCACGTCGGCGGGCCGGTAGGGGCCGCGCCCGTACATCACGGCCGCCGGGTTGGCGGAGCCGGCGTTGCGGATCGTGGCCGGCACGAGCGCCATCCGCTCGGGGTCGGGCGCGAACCGGTGCACGTACACCTGCGCCACCAGAGCGAACTGCGCGGCGGTGAGCGAACCCCAGCACGCGGTGAACTCGTTGTCGGGCCGGGTATAGGAGGCAACGGCCTGGCCTCCGGAAGCTCCCACGCCCGATTCCCCTGCCCTGCCCCCGAACACCAGCACCGTGGAGCACTGGCCGGCCAGGATGGCGCCTGCGGCGTCCAGCAGGCCCGGAGCGCCCTGGGGGTACGTGTCGCCCACCCAGTCGAACCCCTTGCCCAGCAGCGCCGACCAGTCCACCGAGCCGGGATGGAACACGGTGCCGCCTGGCCCCGGCCAGCGCGCCGAGATGCCGTCCACGTCGTCGAGGCTCAGCCCGGCGTCGTCGAGCGCCGCCCGGGCCGCCTCCAGGCAGATCTGCACCGAGTTGCCGTCGAAGCTCCTGGCCTGGCGCGTGGCCGCGACTCCCGCCACGGCGACGCGCGCCAGCGGGTGGCGCCGGGAACCGGAACCGCTCACACCTGGCGCCCCTCGCCCCAGTAGCGCCTGCGGATCTCGTCCTTGGCGATCTTGCCGACGGCGTTCTTCGGCAAGGCATCGATCAACTCGACCCGCTCGGGCACCTTGATCGAGGTCAGCTCCGAGCGCCGGCAGTGCTCGCGCAGCTCCTCGGGGCCGACCGCCATCCCCTCCTTGAGTGTCGCAACGGCCAGGACGGCCTCGCCCCAGTCGGCATCGGGCACGCCGACCACCGAGCACTCCAGCACCGCCGGATGCCGGTAGAGCACGTTCTCGATCTCGGTCGGGGCGATGTTCAACCCGCCGCGGATGATGAGGTTCTTGAGGCGATCCACGATGTAGACGAATCCCTCGTCGTCGATCTCGGCCACGTCACCGGAGTAAATCCAGCCGTCGCGCAGCGACTCGGCGGTGCGTTCGGGATCGCGGTAGTAGCCCTTCATCACGTAGGGACCGCCGAAGATGACCTCGCCCCGCTCCCCCGCTGCCACGTCGCGCTGCTCGGCGTCCACCACCCGGACGTCCACCACATACGAGGGTTGCCCGCACGAGCCCAGCAACTCGGGACGTTCGGTGAGGCCCCGACGGTGATCCTCCTTGCGCAGCATCGTGCCGATGGAGGCGATCTCGGCCATGCCGTAGAGCTGGTTGAAGATGTTGCCGAAACGGCCGACCAGCTCGCCGAGGCGTTCCGGCGAGATGGGCGAGGCGCCGTAACCGAGCGTCACCAGACCACCCAGCAGTCCGTCGTGTGCCGGCGGCAGGCGATCCAGCAGGCGCACCAGCTGCGTGGGCACCAGGAACGAGTGGCTGACGCCCTGACGATCCACGGTTTCGGCGAATCCCTGAGGGTCGAAACTGCGGCTGTCGCGGAAACCCAGGGCCGCCCCCATCAGCAGGGCAGGCACGATCGAGATGTTGACGCTGGAGTTGTGCGGGATCTGCAGCAGGTAGCGGCTGTGCCGGGAGATCTCGTACTCCAGCGCCGTGACGGTGGCGTGCTGCAGCACGCGGGCGTGGTCGAACAGGACTCCCTTCGGGCGCCCGGTCGTGCCGCTGGTGTAGACGATGCAGAAGTCGTCATCCGAGCGCACCTCGTGCAGCGTGGCCGGCGGGGCCGGGGATCCGGCGGCCACCAGCGACCGGTACGGCTCGGCGTCGATGTCCAGGACCTCCAGGCCGTACTTCTCTGCCGCCTCGACGGTCTGGGGAAGGTGCTCGGTGTCGCAGAGCAGCAACCGAGGCCTGGCGTTGTCGATGATCTGGTCCAGTTCGGTCGGGCCGAGCCGGAAGTTGAGTCCCACGTAGACGGCGCCGGACTTGGTGATGCCGCCGAGCACCTCGACCGCCTCGGGGCGATTCGCCACGAGCAGCGCCACACGGTCGCCGGGCGCAATGCCGAGGCGGTCGCCGAGCATGTTGGCGACCCGGTTGGTCCGCTCCTCCAGCTCGGCCCAGGTCACGTCGCGGCGCTGCAAGCCCACGTCGAACAGCGCGGTCTGCTTCGGGTACCGCACCGCGTTGCGCCGGAACGCCAAGCCGACGTTCACGCGAGCACTCTCATGCGGTTGGCTCGGGGCGCCGACCACCGACGCTGCCCGACAGCTCGGGCCGGGGAATACCTCTTGGCGTCGCTCACGATCATGGCGTTGCCTGGCTGCGCCGTCCGCCGGTGCTGCCGGCCGTTCGGTCCGCCGTACCCGTCCCGGGGCAGCTCACGCTGCGGCCTCCGCGGTGCCCTCAGCGGTGGGGCACGGCGCAAATGCCGGCAGCAAGGCGCCGTCAGGCCCGGGAACGAACCGCACCTGAACCGCCATCCCCACCTGCACCTCGCTCGGCGGGCAGTCCACGATCCACGTCAGGAGCGACCAGCCCTCGGTCATGTCCACGATCGCCAGCACGTAGGGCGCCGCGAAGGACGGATCGGGCGGGCGATGCACGACTGTGAAGCTGTAGATCGTTCCGCGCCCCTCGCTGGGCTCGTAGCTCCACTGCTCACAACCGCAATGGGGGCAGACGACCTGCGGGGTGAAGAAACTCCGAGCGCAGCGGGTGCAGACGGGCCGCAGCAGCACCTCCCTGTCGATCGACGACCAGAACTCACCGGTCAGCGCCCGGTCGGCGCGGTCCGGCGGCTGCGTCACGGGCTCAGTCCTCGTACAGCAGGAGCGCCATGGCGGCGTCGCGAACCGGCATGCCGACCGCCACGCCACGGGCCTCCGCCAGGCGGTTGCAGGCCCCCACCCTGCCGATCTCGTACGCCTTGAAGGCGTCACCGATGGGTGCGGTCCAGGCGTCGAAGGAGCCGCCCGCCAGGCCGTGTTCCTCCACGATGGCCAGACCGGCGATACCGGAGTCGTTCTTGGCGCGGCCGCCGTCGGCGCAGATGAACCCGTGGGGCGAGACCTCCAGCAGGAATCCCGCTCCGCTGCGACCGGTGTGCCCCGCGGTCACCAGCACGTTGCGGGAATCGGCCGGTTGGGCGAACACAATCGAGTCGGTCACCACCAACTCCCGCCCCGTCGGCGACGTCGCCATCACCTCGCGGCGGATCTTTGTGCCCTCGTGTATCTCGCCGGCCGGATCGTTGCAGGCCAGGAGCCTGGCGGCCTCCGCCACCGGCATTCCCTCGGTCACCCCGCAACGTTCGGCGTAGATGTTGAGGCGGCTGATCACGCCGCAGGTGTACTGGTCCATCCCGTTGCCCAACTCCGACGATTCGGCCGACGCCGTGGCGGCGGGGATGCCGAGCGCCTCCAGGTACCACAGCCCCGCGATGCCCGCCCCGTCCATGCCCACGGCACCGTCGTGGGCGATGATCGCCCGGGGTTTGTGGGGCACCATGAGCCGGGCGGGGAGCACTCCCAGGTACGAGGCCGGCACCACGACATCGGTGCGGTGATTGCGGGCGTCCACGTAGCGGGCCGAGTCCATGACCACGATCCGCCGGTCACCGTGGGTGGCCACGACCTCCTGAGGATGATCCGCCTCGTTCGCCAGCAGCGGTGCCTCGGTGACCATGTGGTGCTCCTCGCTCGTCTGTGCTGCGTCTATCCGGTACGTGGCGCCGTGCGCGGCGGCTCCGGGGCCATGCCACAGGCCGGAGCGCGACCCGAGTCTGCCACCGCATCGTCCCCCGCCTCGGGAGCTATCCGAGCAGGTGGGGTGCCCGCCGGGCCAGTCGCAGGAGCCGCACGGCGTTGGCGTTCAGCGAGCCGGCCAGGTCAACCACGTCCGGGCCGGTGCCGCGGTCCCATCCCCCGAAGTTGGTGCCGTAGACGAGCCGGTCGGTGCCGAGCACCTCGGCCACGAAGGCGAACTCGCGGGCCCCGGTCACGTGGCAGTCGAACCAGAGGCGCCCGAGTTGCTCGTCGAAGACCCCTTCGGGCTTCAGCCACGCCGGCGAGGCGGGCCGCCGCTCGGCCAGCTTGCGCAGCTTGGACAGCGCCAGGGCCAGGGAGCCGCCTCCGTGGCTGAGACAGACGTCCAGCGCCGGATGCCGGCGCACGACGCCGCCGAAGACCAGCGTGGCGGCGGCCAGCGCCTCCTCCAGGGAGTACTCCAGCACCAGGTCCAGGTCCCAGCGGCGCAGGCGCTCGTCCAGCAGCGGGCCGTCGATGCCCGACTGGGTGGGGTGCAGGAACAGCGGCACGTCCAACTCGATGCAGGACTCGTACAGCCCGTCCATGGCGGGCGCGTCCAGCGGCGTCCCGAAGTCCGTGCCGATGTAGCCGCCGAGCAACCCCAGTTCGCCGACGATCCGGTGCAATTCCGCGCAGGCCGCCTCGATGTCCTGCATGGGCAGGGCGCCGAGGCCCACAAAGCGGTCCGGGTGGTCTGCCACCACCTCGGCCAGGCTGTCGTTGTGGGCACGGCAAAAGTCCACGGCCGCCGGGGCGGCGATGAAGTGCAGGTACGTGAGAGGGTTCGGCGAGAGCGCCTGGACCCTGATCCCGGCGGCATCCATGGCGGCGAGACGCACGTCCGCCTCGATGAACAGCGAGCCCCGGTAGGCCACGCCGTCGAGTTGGTAGTTCCCGACACGGAACCAGGGACTCCCGTCGGGGTGATACCCGATCTCGGGACCGCAGGCGCCCGCCCGGCCCATCGATCCCTCCAGAACGATGTGGCCGTGCACGTCGATCAGGCCACCGGCCGGACCATCGGCACTTCTCACGACCGGCCCTCCATGATGCCGTCGGCACCCGGCAGCCAGGCAGCGACCCCGGCCACCGGGATGGCGCACACGACCGACTCGGTGATCTGCGCCTCGCTGCAGCCGGCCCGGCGGGCACCGTTGGCGTGCACGTTCACGAACCGGGCGGAGAACTCCGCCGCGTTGATCGTGCACAGCAGTAGCTCGGCATTCGCCGCATCGAGGACGTTCTCCGCCAGCGACCACTCCCGCATCAGCACGTAGCCCTCGAGGGCGCGGGGAGCCTCGTCGGCCATGAGCTCCACATAGTCGGGAACGAATCCGAAGTAGTCCTCGAAGTAGTCCAGGCATCCCTTGCGATCCAGCGGGAACTCCACGCTGTCACCGGAGGGGGACTCCAGCGTCTCACCGAACACCTCGTCGACGGCGGCGTTGAAGATGGCGTAGACGGCCTCGCCGCGAGAGATGAGCACGGTGAGGGCTGCGCCGCGGGCCACGTCGAGCTCCAGGCCGAGATCCCGCGACCGCTCCATCTGCGCCATGAGCATGTCCCGGTGGCCCTTGACCGCCGCGGCCGCGGCCATGTAGAGGGCCTTGGCCCAGGCGGCGCAGGCGCCGTCGGTATCGGTCACCTCGCGCACGCGGGCGAGGCCCTCGGCGAACTTCGGCGAGGTGGCATCGATGTGGCCGCTCGCCAGGGCGGCGCTGGCGAGGATGGAGCGGTCGGCTGCGGACGCGGCCGTGTTCTGGGCTGTCATGAGACCTCCTCGGGGAACGGGAACCGGGGAACGGGAAGCGACGACCGGAGCACCGGGCTCCGCGGCCCCGGCCTGCTCAGAGCTTGGACACTTCACCGCCGTCGATGACGAAACAGGATCCGGTGACGAACGCCGACAGGGGCGACGCCAGGTAGCAGACCAGCGGTCCCAGCTCGCCGGGATCGCCCATGCGGCGCATGGGGATCTTCCGCAGGCGGGCGGCGAGCATCTTCTCGTCGGCCAGCACCCTCGCCTGCGCCTCGGTGGCGAAGGCGCCGGGCGCGATCATGTTCACCCTGATGTCGTAGCGGGCCCACTCGGCCGCCAGGGCCTCGGTGAGCCGGGCGAGCGCCCCCTTCGAGGCGCTGTAGGCCGCGAGCAGCGGTTTGCCCTTCAGGCTGGAGGTCGAACCCACGTTGATGATCGACCCGGGCACCTCGGCGGCGACGAAGTGACGCCCGGCCGCCTGCGACAGGATCGCCGGTGCCAGGACGTTCACCGCCACGACGTCGGACAGCACGGCCGGATCCTGGTCCAGGAACGTGCCGGCGGGCGCGATGCCGGCGTTGTTCACGACACAGTCCAGCCGGCCGAAACGATCCACCGCCACGCCCACGAGACCCGCCCCGGCGTCCGGATCGTGCATGTCGCAGCGCACGGGATGGATGCGCCCGCCGGACCGGCCGGCCAGGTCGTCGAGCGCCTCCTGCGAGCGGGCCGCCGCCACCACCCGTGCACCCTCGGCAACGAGCGCCTCAGCAGCCGATGCGCCCAGGCCTCGGCTTGCCCCGGTGACGATGGCGACGGTGCCCTCCAACTGCAGATCCATGTCAGGAACCTCGCTCCGCCGGCGTGGCCCCGGCCTCGAGCACGTCGCGGCAGAGTCGTCCGGCGATCCCGAGCCGGAGAACCTCGCTGGCCCCCTCGTAGATGCGCATCGGTCGGGCCTGGCGGTAGTACTGCTCGATCCGGGAGCCCTTGATGAGCCCCCAGCGACCCATGATCTGCACGCAGCGGTCGACCACCCGCGCCGCCGCCTCGGTCGCCGCCACTTTCGCCATCGAGGAGTAGTCCAGGGTCGTGGCGGGATCCTGGCGCGCCATGTCCGCCGCCCGGTAGGCGAGCAGCCGCGAGGACTCCAAATCACCCCAGGAGTCGGCGAGCAGGTTCGCCACAGCCCCCAGGCGCGCCAGGGGACGACCGAACTGGTGGCGCTCGACGGCATGCCGGGTGGCGATCTCCAGAGCGCCCTCCATCAGCCCGACGGCCGCCCCCGCCACCGACGATCGGAACACCGAGAGGGTCGCCAGCACGTGGGCGAACCCCCGGCCCGGTGTCCCGAGCCGATGCTCCGCGGTGAGGGGCACATCGACGAAGTCGACCTCGCCCAGGACGTGCGGAGCGATGATCTCCGGCGAGGGCGTGATCCGCACTCCCGGGCTGTCCGCGGGAACCAGCACGACCGAGTACCGGTCCTCCTCGCCCTCCCCGGATGCCGGCTCGCGGACCAGCGTCGTGAAGAAGTCCGCCACCGGTGCGTTCGAGATGAACGACTTGCGCCCCGACAGCACGAACCCCTCGCCGGCGGTTCCCGACGGCCGCAGCGTTGCCGTGATCGCCTTGAGGTCCGAACCCGCTTCGGGTTCGGTCAGGGCCAGGGCCGCCAGCGATTCTCCCGACGCCACCCGCGGCAGCCAGGAGCGCCGCTGCGTCTCAGTGCCCCCGAGGGCGATGGCGTAACTGCCGATCCCCTGCAGCGCCAGCAGGGCGTCGAGATGCGCCGAGGCCTTCATGCACGCCTCGCGGGCCACGCACACGGCCAGCGGATCCACCTGCTCGAATCGCCCACCGTAGGCGGAGGGGACCGTCAACTCGCAAAGGCGGCTGGCTCGCAGGACCGCCAGCGTGGGGCCGTGGATCTCGGAGCACTCGTCTGCTTCGGCGGCGAAGGGGGCGACCTGCTCACCGACCGCACGCGCCTCGGCCTGCACGTCCTTGTAGAGCTGTGGAAGTTCGAGGATCGCCATGGTGTGGCCCACTCCTTCGCTCGTCCCGTGCGCAAGCTTCCACGTCGGTGCCCACAACTAGAATAAACGGTTGGTAGGAATCGATCCGGCGCTCGTGGCCGGCGGCACTGCGCAGCCTACGATCCGGAGCGCCCGCGAAAGTTACCCCGGCGCAGCGCGCGCCGCACACCAACCGGTCGGCACTCCTGTGACCCCGGGTCGAACCCGGGAAAGTGAGCGAGCAGACCCCGCGAGAGGAGAGCAATCCATGGCCGACGTGATCACCGAGCGGCGGGAGCAGGTTCTGTGGCTACGCCTCGACCGCCCCGAGCGGCTCAACGCCTATGACCGGACGACCGTCGACGAGATCATCGCGGCGCTCCGGGAGCATGCCGACGCCCGGGTGGCGGTGATCACCGGGGAGGGCCGGGCCTTCTGCGCCGGCGGCTACCTGGCGAACCTGGCCGATCCGGACTTCTGGGAGTTGCGCGCCATGTTCACCGGAAGCCTGGAACTCTTCGACGCCATCCGCTCGGCGCCGATGCCGGTCATCGCCGCGGTGAACGGTCCCGCCTTCGGCGGCGGCAACGAACTGGTCGTGGTGTGTGATCTGGCCATCGCGTCGGAGAACGCCCGCTTCGGCCAGACCGGCGTCAAGGTCGGTAGCGCCCCGGTACTGGGGGGCACGAACCTGCTGGCCATGACCGTGGGCGAGAAGAAGGCCAAGGAGGTCGTCTACCTCTGCCGCCCCTACAGCGCCGCCGAGGCCCTGGACCTGGGCTGGATCAACGCCGTGGTGCCCCACGACGAGCTGTACGCCGAGGTCGAGCGCTGGTGCGCAGAGATCTGCGCGATGTCGGCGCGCTACATGGAGATCGCCAAGATCAGCACCAACGTGTGGTGGCACCAGTTGCGCGACAACATGCAGTCTGGACTGGGAATGCTGATGCAGGCCATCGGCTCACCGGACATGCTCGAGGGAGCCAACGCCTTCCTCGAGAAGCGCAACCCGGAGTTTCCCCCGCGGGACGCGCGCTGAGCCCCGCGACGATGGCTCCAAGAAGCTACGACCAGTACCGGCCGACCTTCGCCGACCGCCGCAGCTGGAACTCCCCCGGCGTTCTGCGCCACCGGGCGGAGACGCATGGAGATCGCGTCTATCTCGACGTCCCGTCCACGGGCGAGTCCTACACGTTCGCCGCAACCCTCGAGTTGGCCGAGCGGGTGGCCCGCAGCCTGCTCGCCGCCGGGGCCGTCCCCGGCGACAGATTGCTCATCATGCTGCCGAACTGCTCGGCCTACATCCTCGCCTGGCTGGGGTCCTCGCTGGCGGGCATGGCCGAGGTCCCCATCAACACCGCCTACCGGGGCACGTTCCTGGAGCACCAGGCCTCGACCGTGGCACCCAGGCTGGCGCTCATACATCCGGACTACGCGGCGCGCTTCGCCGAGAGCGCCGAGGCCACCAGGACCGTCGAGCGGTTCTACCTGGCCGGCGGGGACGGCGACGAGCGCGCCGTCGCGGCGGCGACGCTGCGTGACGCTGGGTTTGACGTCTCGAACTGGGAGGAGCTGCTGGAGCCGACTCCGCACGACTCCGCAGTTGCCTTGCCGTCGGTGCGTCACTCGGACCTCGGGTCGGTCTTCTTCACCTCCGGGACCACCGGCCTGTCCAAGGGCGTCATGATGCCGCACGCCCACATGCACCTCTTCGCCGATCAGTGCGTGTCGCTCACCCGGCTCACCGACGCCGACGTGTACATGTCCACGGGACCGCTGTTCCACGGCAACAGCCACTTCCTGGCCGCCCAACCCGCCCTGATCGCCGGCGCCCGGTACGTGCTGCAGGAGCGGTTCAGCGCCAGCGCCTGGGCCCAACAGGTGCGGGAGAGCGGCGCCACGGTCACCAACTTCGTGGGCGTGATGATGGACTTCGTCTGGCAGCAGCCCCCACGACCCGACGACGCCGACAACGACCTGCGCTGCATCTTCGCCGCGCCCACCGCTTCCAGCATTCTCGGGGACTTCAAGCAGCGGTTCGGCGTGGAAGCGTTCGTGGAGGTGTTCGGCCTCACCGAGACCTGCATGGCGATTCTCAGCCCCTACGGCGAGGATCGCCCGCCCGGCGCCGCCGGCCTGGCCAACGGCGACTGGTTCGACGTGCGGCTCGTGGACCCCCGCACCGACGAGGAGGTCGCGGTCGGCGAGCTGGGCGAACTCGTCGTGCGGGCCCGCCATCCCTGGACCCAGTCGGTGGGCTACTACAACATGCCCGCCGAGACGCAGGAGGCGTGGCGCAACCTCTGGTGGCACACGGGAGACGGGCTGCGGCGCGACGCCGACGGCTGGTTCTACTTCGTGGATCGCCTGAAGGACGCCATCCGGCGGCGCGGCGAGAACATCAGCTCCTACGAGGTGGAGCAGGCCCTGCTGGCACATCCCGCCGTCGGCGAGGTCGCCGTCGTGGCCGTGCCGGCCGACCAGGAGGCCGGCGAGGACGAGGTCCTGGCCGTGATCGTGCTCGAGCCGGACGCCGGGCTCTCCGCCGAGGAGATGTGGGACTACGCCGACCGGCGACTGCCCTACTTCGCCGTGCCCCGGTACCTTCGCTTCGTGGCCGAGCTCCCCAAGACACCCTCGGAGAAGGTGCGCAAGGTGGAACTCCGCGCCGCCGGCGCCGCCGCCGGCACCCATGACCGGGGTCCTGCGCCGCCACGAGGAGCGCGCGCTCAGCGGTGACAGCAGCCGCAGCCGACGTCGGGCGCGGGCAGCAGGCGCTCGATCCACAGGAGACAGGCAGCCCGAGGAGCCACCCATGACCGGATCAGCAGCCGACGGGCAGGTGCCCGAGCAGCAGACCGTCGTCCACTCGTCGCCGACGGGCCGTGGCCGGGTCTGCGCCATGGACTCCGCCTATCACGTCGCTGCGGCCAACCGGGGCCGGGACGTCTGCGTGAACTCCTCGTACTGCGGGGTGCTGCCGGCGCGGTTCATCGCCGAGGCCGCGCCGCGGGGAGCCATCGGCATGGACTGCGGCATCGGACCGGAGGGCTCGGCAATCGCCGGACTCTGGTACCTGGAGGCGCTGGACATCCCCGCCGCGGTGGCCGACGTGATGAGCGCCCGCCTCGGCGACGGCGTGCACCTCTACCGGAACGGCGTGATCAGCTTCTGCAATCAGCCGGCGGCCGACTGCGGCGTGCGCGCGGGCATGGCGGTGGCGGAGGCGGCCCTGCTGATGCTGGAGAACGATCCGGCGCCGGCGGCCGCCGACGAAATCACGAACCGTACGGTGATGCACACCGCATCCGACGGGCGGCAGGTCATCGCCACCGACTCCATCGCCTTCGCCACCGAGGCCGACCGCGGCCGCAACGTGCTGGTTACGGCCGGGCATACCGGTCGCAGCGCCGTGCCCTACCTGCGCCGGGCCGCCGCCTGGGGCTTCATCTGCTCCGACGGGGGGCGCGGCATGGACGATTCGGGCATGGCCGGTTTGGCCATCGTGGAGGCCGACGGGCTGGCAGGCGCCACCGTGGACGCCACGCGAGCACGCATGGGCAGCGGCCTGTCGCATTACCACGACGGCGTCATATCGGCGCGCAACTCCCTTGCCGCCGCCCGCGGCGTGGAGATCGGCATGCCCTGCCCCGCGGCGGCGCTCCTGCTTCTCGCCCGCCCCGATGAGTCCTGACAGGCCGCCACCGCAACCCGACGTCGCAGGAAACGGAGAGTTCCCGGCGGCCGACAGCGTCGTGGGCTCCACCTACGGAGTCGCCGACGACGCCCTGTTCGCCGAGTTGCTCGCCCCTAGCGAGGCGGGCAGGTGCCCGGCCTCGAATTGCACGCCGTCGGCAATTGCCTCGCCCCCCGCCAGGCATCGATGCCATCTGGGGTGCCATCCGGGTCGCTCGCGCCCGCTAGCGGGCTCCCGGACTCCGCCAACCGTTCGTTCGTATATTCCCCCAATCGTTCGGTTGACGTTTCGGAACGGGAACCGCTAGCGTGAGCGGGCCCGTCCGCGAGACATCGCGGCGCGGCGAATATTTCGTGAACCGATCAGCGGGAGGACACCGATGCGGAAGCTTCGGCTCACACTTGTACTTCTGGCCTTCTTCGGCCTGATCGCCGCCGGCTGTGCCAGCGACTCCGGGGCGGCCGATGAGGCGCTCGCAGAGGCGCAGGGCGCCTCCGCGGCAGCAGCCGCGGCTCTGAGCGAGGCGCAGGCCGCCTCCGCAGCCGCCGCCGACATCGGCGCCGCGATGGCCGAGGCGCAGGCCGCCTCCGCGGCCGCCACGGCAGCCTCGGCAGCCGCGGCCTCGGCAGCAGCCGACGCCGCCGAGGCGCTGGCCGCCGCCGACCTGGCGCAGGCCACGGCCTCAGGGAACGAGGCCGCAGCCGCCGAGGCCGAGGCCGCTCTCGCTGAAGCCTCCGCCGCAGCGTCGGCCGCCGGCGAAGCCGCAGCAGCGGCCGAGGCCGAGGCCGCCGCCGCGCAGGAGGAGGCCGCCGCCGCGCAGGCCGAAGCCGCCGCCGCGCAGCAGGAGGCCGCAGCCGCACAGGCCGAGGCCCAGGCCGCCGAAGAAGCCGCCGCCGAGGCGGCAGCCGCCGCCGCAGGCCCCATCTGCGGTGGCAACACCACCGGTGACCTGCCCCAGGGCGTGGACAGCGAGAACGGCGTGCTGACCATCGGCACCGTTCAGCCCGTCGGCGGCGCCGCCGTCGTGGCCGGCATCGAGCTGCTCGGCGGCATCAAGATCGCCGTCGAGGAGATCAACGCCAACGGCGGCATCGACGGCTGCATGATCGAGCTCGTCGACTACAACTCCCAGTACGAGGTCGAGGAGCTCATCAACCAGACCCGCCGCATGATCGACCGCGACGGCGTGTGGGCCATCCTCTCCCCCGCCGACAGCCGGGCCATCCCGGGCACGTTCGACTTCCTCGCCGAGAGCGGCGTGCCCATGTGGGCGCCCATCTCGCCCCCGTTCGAGATCGAGCGCCAAGAGGTCTACTGGCTGGCCAGCAGCCGCACCGAGCAGGCCCGCATCTGCGTCGACCACTTCCACGACCTGGGCTTCAGCACCGTCGCCACCATCGGCGCCACCAACCCCCTCGGTGAAGAGGTCGTCGCCGGCGTCGAGATCCAGGCCCCCATCAACGGCATGGAGATCGTGGCGCAGGAAACGGTGGAGTCCGCCTCGGAGATCGTCGGCCCGGCCGTGCTGAACGTCATCGCCAGCGGTGCCGAGGGCATCGTCGCCGGCGTCGACAACATTCAGAACGCGCTGATCCTGCAAATCCTGGCCGAGAACAACAGCGACGCGCTGCTCTGCTCCGACCAGGGTGCCGCCGGCTCCGGTGGCCAGAACGCCGTCGGTCCCGCCGAAGAGGCCGCCGACGGCTTCCTGGGCGCCCTTCAGGTGGCCCTGCCCGACACGGACTCCCCGCTGATGAGCCAGTGGCGCGCGCTGCGCAACGCCTACTGCGACTCCATCAGCGACGAGTGCAGGGCAGCCAACTTCAGCGAGCAGACCTACCTGCACTCCATCACCTTCTTCGAGGTGATCGATCGCCTCGACGGTGACCTGAGCTGGGACAACTTCCACGCTGTCGCCGAGAGCCTCCGTGACAATCCAATCGAGACAGGCGCCATGCCACCGATCGGCTGCGGACCGCGGGCCGAGGGCGGCCACGCCTGCGCCTCCGGTGCGGGGCTCTCGGAGTACGACTACGAGACCGAGACCTGGACGCAGATCCGCGAGTTCCAGGCCCCGTACTCCTCATAGAACTGAGCCGGGTTTCCCCCCAACCCGGCTCGACCAAGCAAGGAACCGCCGTGCACAGACGGGAGCATCCCCCCGCTCCCTGCACGGCGGTTCCTTGCCTACAATTCCCCGGCTAGCGATCCCCGGCCGAACCGGCAGGCTCGCGGGAGGCTCAGGAAACCACGGTGCAGGTACTGCAGCAGATCATCGCGGGACTCGAGGACGGCAGCGTCTTCAGCCTGATCGGTCTGGCGATCGTGGTCATCATGAAGTCCACCGACGTGCCCAACTTCGCCATCGCGCAGATGGGCATCATGTGCGCCTACCTGGGCTGGTTCCTGTCGGCCGACCCCGGCGACGGGGGTGTGGGCTGGCCCTTCTGGCTGGCGATCATCATCGCCCTGCTGTTCGCCGGCGTATTCGGTGCGGCCACGCAGTTCCTGCTCATCCGTCCCCTGGTGGGTCTCTCCAACCGGCCGCTGGCCTACGCCGCCGCCGCCGTCATGACCTACCTCTCCATCGACTTCATGCACCGCGAGGGGCTGCCGACCTTCCTGGATTGGTTCCCCACCCCCGACGGCGGTTGGCCGTGGGGCGCGGCGGTGCCGCTCGGCATCCTGGCCGGCATTCTGACGCTGCTGGCGGCCCGGGCCTGGGTCAAGCCTCTGGCCAAGGTGGACCACTTCCCGCTGCTGCTGCTGACCATCGGCATGACCTGGGCGCTGCTGTCGGGCAACCAACTCCTCTGGGGAGTCCAGGCTCGCGCGTTCGACGCGCCGTGGGACGACAAGACACCGCTGAAGCTCACGAACCCCGACGGGTCGGTTCGACTGATCATCGGCGCGGACGAGGTCGTCGCCATCGGCACCGGCCTGGCCATCGCCATCGCGGTGGGATTGTTCTTCAAGTCCACCTGGGGTGTCCGGATGCGGGCCATCGCCGAGGACGGCACCACCGCCCGCCTCCTCGGCATCAACAGCGGGCGCATCTCGCTGCTGGCCTGGGCGATGGGCGTCGCCATCGGCGCCATCGCGCTGATCCTGCGCACCACCTCGGCGGTGCTGGACGTCTCCACCGCCAACGTCATAATCCTCAAGGGGTTCATCGCTGCGGTGCTCGGCGGCTTCACATCGCTGCTGGGAACCTTCGCCGGAGGCATGGTCATCGGCGTCGGGGAGAGCCTCGTCGGCGGGCAGATCTCCACCAGCGTGCAGGCCGCCGTGGCCCTCATGGTCGTTGTCGTGGTGCTGCTGGTGGTGCCGGGCGGCCTGACGCGCGAGAAGTCGGCGCGGGAAGTCTGAGGCGATGAGCGACACCGCTGTCGTCCCGAGCCGCGCGCTCTACAAACCCCGTGCCACGGGGATCCTCGGTTACGGCGAACCGGCCGCGGTGGCACTGCTGTTCGGCGTCGCCGCGCTGCTGCCGCACCTCCCCTACGGGGGCCTCAACGGCCCCTACTGGCACGGCGTGCTCACCGGCATCCTCATCCACACCATCTCGGCCATGGGGTTCAACCTGCTCGTGGGCTGGGCCGGGCAACTCGGTCTGGCGCACGCCGGCTTCTTCGCCCTCGGCGCCTACGGCACGACGCTGCTGTACGAGGACGGGGTGCCGTACCTGGCCGCAATGGTCATCCTGGGAGTGATCTGCGCAATCGTGGGCATCGTCATCGCCTTCCCGGCGGCACGACTCAAGGGGTTCTTCCTCGCCATCGCCACCCTGGCCTTCGGGGAGCTGCTCGTGAAGCTCATCGAGCTGGGCCCCGAGATGTGGGACTGGCTCGACACCGGTGCCAGCGGCGGGCGCAGCGTCAAGAAGGTCTTCTCCATCGGCGAGAGCAACGGCCCCCTGACGCTCTACTTCACGGCCCTGATCATCCTCCTCATCACCTACCTCGTGATGCTGGTGCTCACGCGGGGCCGCATGGGGCGCACCCTCAAGGCGATCCGGGACATCGATGTCGCCACCGGACCCATCGGCATCCCGTCGACGCGCTACAAGCTGGTGGCGTTCGGCATCTCCGGATTCGTCGCCGCCATCGCCGGCGGCCTCTACGCCCAGGACATCCGCTTCCTGAGCCCGGCGTCGTTCAAGGACAACATGCTGGTCTTCATGCTGGTGATCCTGGTGCTGGGCGGCGTGGGGCGCATCTGGGGACCGCTGCTGGGCGCCATGTTCTACATCCTCATCCGCGAGCAGCTCGCCAGCTTCCAGATCCTGCGCCTCATCATCATCGGCATCGCCCTGATGATCGCCATCCTGGCCCTGCCCTACGGCTTCGCCTCGCTCCCGAAACGCATTCAGGACAGCCGCTTCGGGAACCACCTCCGCAACATGCCGCTGGCCAGGTTGTTCACGCTATGAGTGCCACCGCCGCCCTGGAGTTGCGCGACCTGCACGTCGCCTTCGGGGGCAACCGCGTGCTCGAGGGCGTGGACCTCAGCTTCGGCAGCGGGTTCAACGGACTCATCGGGCCCAACGGCGCCGGCAAGACGACGATCTTCAACGTGATCTCCGGCTATGTGACCCCGTCACAGGGTGACGTCCGCCTCGCCGGCGAGGATCTGGCGAACCGCAGCCAGAGTGCTCGCGTCGCCGCAGGCATCGGGCGGACCTTCCAGGCCCCCAGACTGGTGCTCGACGCCAGCGTCATGGAGAACACGCTGCTGGGCCTGCAGCAGAGCTACCGGTGGGGACACCTGACGGAGTTGCTGCGCCTGCCCTGGGGGCGCGCCGAGGAGCGGCAGGCTCGGGAGAGCGCCATGGCCATGCTGGAGCGCTTCGGCCTGGCGGACGCCGCCCACACCGAGGCAGACTCGCTGCCGCTCGGCAGCCAGAAGCTCGTGGAGGTGGCACGGGCACTCGTGGCCGAGCCGCAGGTGGTGCTGCTGGACGAGCCGGCCGCCGGTCTCGGCGCCGACGATGTCACCGTGCTGCTGCGCGGGCTGCGGGGCATCGCCGCGGAGTCGGAGCTCTGCATCGTCATCATCGAGCACGACCTGCAGCTGGTGGCCAGCCTCTGCCCCTACATCGCCGTGCTGGACTTCGGGCGCATCATCTCCGAGGGCAGCCCTGACGAGGTGACACACGACCCGGCGGTGATCGAGGCGTACCTCGGGCACGGCTTCGCGGCTCGCCTGGAGGCGGAGAGCCTCGGGGTCGCCATGGCCGACAGCGAAGCGGGCTCAGGAGCGGAGTGATGGCTCTTCTGGAAGTCAACGACCTGGTCAGCGGCTACGGGAGTCTCGAGGTGCTGCACGGCATCTCCCTGGAGGTCTCCGAGGGCGAGATCGTGTCGGTGCTGGGCGCCAACGGGGCCGGCAAGACGACCTTCCTGCGGGCGGTCTCGGCGGTGCTCGACACCTGGTCGGGCAGCGTGCGCCTAGCCGGCAACGATCTCGCCGGCATGTCCGTGGAGCGCCGCGCCGCGGCGGGGCTCGGACATCTGCCCGAGGGCCGCGGCGTGTTCCAGAACCTCACCGTGCGGGAGAACCTGGACCTGGGCACCGTGCTGCGCCGCGACGGCGCCGCCGCCGTCAACGCCGACCGGGAGCGCATGCTGGGGATCTTCCCGGACCTGGCCGAGAAGATTCGCGACGGAGCCTCGTCGCTGTCGGGCGGACAGCAGCAGATGCTGGCGCTGGCCCGCGCCATGCTCACCCGGCCCAAGCTGCTGATGATCGACGAGCTCTCGTTCGGCCTGGCGCCGTTCCTGGTGGACGAGCTCTTCACACTGGTCACCGAACTGCGCGACGAGGGCAACACGTTCCTGCTGATCGAGCAGAACGCCCAGGTGCTGGACATCTCCGACCGCACCTACGTGTTCAAGACGGGCAACAACGACATCTCGGGACCGTCGGCCGAGTTGCGGCAGTCCCACGACCTGGTCCGCTCCTACCTCGGCACCTGACGACCCGCGTCCTCGCCGCGTAGGCTCCCGCACAACACTCATGAACTCCGAACGCCAACTGCCGGCCCCGGCAGGCCTCATGCCGACCGAAGGCTTCTACCACTGGGGCATCGTTGCGGCGGACTTCGACGCCACCTGCGAGGAACTCGCCGCGGTGTGCGGCCTGACCTGGGCCAAGCCCATGCGGCGAGAGTTCGACCTGCGCCAGCCCGGCGGCGTGGTCACGGTGAACTTCCGCCTCACCTACTCCGTCGAGGGTCCACCGCACTACGAGATCCTCGAGGCCTCCCCCGGCACCCTCTGGGACCCATCGACGGCCCAGGGCGGCGTCCACCATCTGGGATTCTGGTCCGAGGACGTGACCCGCGACGCCGACCGGCTGGAAGCCGCCGGCTACCCGTGCGGCGCCACCGCAGCCACACCCGACGGCCGGCCCGCGGGGTTCAGCTATCACCGGCTGCACAGCGGCCTGTGGGTCGAACTCGTGGACATCTCCCGCAAGCCGGCCTACGACACCTGGATCGCGGGAGGCGACTTCCCCACCTTCACGCCGCCGGGGACTCCCGACACCGAAACGTCCACGTGAGTCCCCCTCGGGCCGGAACCGGGCCGAGGGGGCCGAGGTGACAGCCGCGAACGACCGGGCCGACGTGGTCGTCGTGGGCGGCGGCCCGGTGGCCGCTCGGCGGCTCTCGAGCCGGCGCGAAACGTCGCCTCGGTCGTTCTGCCGGAGGCCCTGGAGACCGTCGGCGGCAACGCCGCCGGAGGGCGGATTGTCACCTGCCGGCATGCTGGCTGCCAGTAGCTTGGCCGTCGTGGCACGCCTGTCGTTGATGCTGCTCCTGGTCGCCGCGCTGGCGGGCTGCGGGTACTTCGAGGACACCGAGCCGCATCTGGCCCCCCGGACGCCGCTGCTGCCGCCCACGAGCGAGGCGCTGGGGGCGCCGGCGGCCGTTACTCCGACGACCGCCGCACCCCCCACCGGGGTCGCCGAGCCGCCGCCGGTCGCCGAGCCGCCGCCGGTCGCCGAGCCCGACGGTGCCGCCACCGAGGAGCCACCGGCCGCGGAGGGAGCGGTCGGCGAGGGTGAACCCACCGGCGACGAGGCTGAACCCACCGACGCCGCAGGGGACGAGTCGGAGGCGGGCTCCGACGAGGCGCAACTCCTGGACATCGTCCTCATCAGTGAGTTGAGCCACGACCCCGAGGCGTTCACGCAGGGCTTCGAGATCTCCGACGGCCGTCTCTACGAGAGCACCGGTGCCCGAGGCGACCGGTCCAGCACGCTGCGGGAACTGGACCGCAACACGGGCGAGGTGCTGCGCCTCCACAACATCGAGGAGGAGATCTTCACCGAGGGACTGACCTTCGTGGACGGGCGCATCTACCAGCTCACCTGGAAGGACGGCGTGGCGCTCGTGTGGGATCCCGAGGCCGAGGACTTCAGCGAGGTCGAGCGGTTCGACTACGAGGGACAGGGATGGGGCCTGTGTTACAACGGGCACGTCCTGGTCATGAGCGACGGCAGCTCCGATTTGCACTTCCGCGATCCGGTGACCTTCGAGCGCGTCGGCAACCCGGTGCGCGTGACCCTCGACGGTGAGGAGCTGCCCTCCCTCAACGAGTTGGAGTGCGTGGGCGACCGCGTCTACGCCAACGTGTGGCTGACGGACCTGATCGTGCAGATCGACACGGTGACCGGGGTGGTCCGCGCCCTTGCCGACGCCTCGGAGATCGGGCTCCCCCGGCCCGACGACCCCAACGCGGTCCTGAACGGGATCGCCTGGGATCCGGCGACCGAGACGTTCCTGATCACCGGCAAGGATTGGCCGGCGATCTACGAGATCTACTTCGAGGCGGCCGGAGCCCCCAACGACGACCCGCGGCGGCTGAACCCCTAGCCGAGCACCGCCTGCAGAGCGGCCGCCGCTTCCTGCTGCGCCTCGGCGGCGCGGTCCATCTCCGCGTCGAAGCCGAAGAACCCGTGGAACATGCCGTCGTAGCGCGAGCAGGTCACGTCGCACCCGGCGGCTGCCAGCATCGCCGCATACGCCTCCGCCTCATCGCACAGCGGGTCGTACTCGGCGGTGATGATGAGACCGGGCGGCAGATCGGCATGACTCGCCGCATGCACGGGCGACATGTACGGATTGGTCCGGTCGGCATCGCCGGTGTAGTGGTCGTAGAACCACTGCATGATGGCCCGCGTGAGCAACGGCCCGTCGGCGTTGGCGGCCATCGACCACCAGGCGTCGGGGTCCATGTCGCAGCAGGGGTAGACGAGGAGTTGGAAGGCGATCGAGGGACCGCCCCGGTCACGGGCCAGCATGGCCGTCACCGCGGCGAGGTTCCCCCCGGCCGAGTCGCCCGCCACGGCCAGGCGCGCCGGATCCACGCCGAGTTCGGCCGCGTTCGCAGCGACCCAGCACGTGGCCTCGTAACAGTCTTCGATCGCAGCCGGGAACGGATCCTCGGGCGCAAGCCGGTACGCCACCGACACGTAGACCAGGCCGGTGCGGTTCACCATGGCGCGGACCTGCGGCTCGTGCGTCTCGATGCTGCCGAGCACCCAACCCCCGCCGTGGAAGAACACCACCACGCCCGGCAACCGATCCCCCTCACCGGCCCCGTGCGGCCAGAAGATGCGCAGGGGCAGGTCGTCGCCGTCGGGCCCGCGGATGACCCGGTCGGCGACTCGCCCCACCTCGGCGGGTCCCGCCTCCTGCTGTGACTGGATCGTGAAGTTGCGCATCTCGTCGGGAGTCATCTCCGGCGAGAGCCGGAAGCCGTCCTCCTCCATGGCGTTCAAGACCGTCACGGCCTGCGGATCCAGTGGCATCAATCGCCTCCTCGTTCGGGCCGCCAGCTGTCCTGACGGCGCCTACCAGCCCTCGCCGAAAGTCAGAACCGAGCGCAGCACCCGTCCCGCCTGCAGGTCCGCCAGCGCCTCGTTGGCCTCCGCCAGCGGGCGGCGGTTCAAGAGCAGGTGGTCGGTCGTGACCGCGCCGGCGCGGTGCAACTCCAGCACATCCCGGATATCGGTGGGGGTGAAGCCCCGTGATCCCCACACGCTGGACTCCCGCCAAACCAGGTCGGTGGCGCGCAGCTCGAAGCCTTCGGTGGTGGTGCCGATCAGCACCACCCGCGAGCCGATGCCCGAGGTGTCGATGGCCTGGCGGTCCACCACCGCCGAGCCGACGGCCTGCACCACCACCTCCGGGCCCCCCGGCCCGCACAGCGCCCGTACCCGCTCCGGGGTGTCGTCCCCGCCCCGCACCACGTGGTGCGCCCCGAGGCGCTCGGCCAGTTCCAGCTTGGCGTCCGAGCGGCTGACCGCGATCACCCGGCAGCCGAAGTGCGCCGCCAGCTGCACGGCGTTGGAACCGATGCCACCCACGCCGAACACCACCACGGTCTCGCCGGGCTGCACCTTGCCGATCCGCACCAGCCCGTGGTACGGCGTGGCCACGGCGTCGGTCAGCACCGCCACCGCCGCCGGGTCGTCGCTGGGGAGCACAGGGATCACATTTCGCTCGGGCACCAGCACCTGGCTGGCGAAGGCACCGTCGTACTCCACGCCCATGCGGCGCACGCTGAGGCACATGTTGACCCGCCCGATGCTGCACATCCGGCACGAGCCGCAGTGCTCGATGTAGTACAGCGCCACCGGAGTGCCGGGAGGCGCCACCGAGGGGTCCACGCCCTCGCCGAGTTCCCGCACCACGCCGGAGGCCTCGTGGCCGGGCACGATCGGCAGCTTGGAGTTGAAGCCGCCCCTGCGCAGGAAGACGTCGCTGCCGCAGACACCGCAGCTCCGTACATCCACGAGGATCCACCCGGGCGGGGGCCTCGGATCGGGCCGCTCGACGATCTCCAGCGGCGTGTCGTAGCGGTTCAGGACCGCTGCCTGCACAGGCCGTCCCTCAGCCGATGCCCGGCAGGCCCAGGGCGCCGGCGTCGGGTAGCTCGCCGGCGTCGAAATGGGACGAGCCGAACACGCTCGGCTTCTTGCGCCCGACGCGCTCGTAGGCCTCCTCCGGCACCGTCGTGGGATCCTTGTACATCGTCCACTGGCACTTCTGGCGCACCGCGGGATCGCGGTCCGTGTCCGGGTAGACGGGCGGGTCGATCACCCTGGTGGGATAGCCGAAGCGGTCCATCGGCATCTCCTCGTTCAGCACGATGCAGTGCGCGCAGTAGAGGCAGATGCCCTTGGTGTAGTGGTTCCAGGAGGCCGGCTCCTCCGAGACGGCCCAGTTGTAGGGCGGCTCGACGCGCGCCGGCGTGTCCTCCTCCCAGTCGCCGCGGATGATCCGCTGGCCGGAGCCGCACGGATCGAAGCGGATGACCCAGCGATCCTCCTCCTCGATGAGTTCCATGTCACCGGTGCGTTCGGGGCCCACGAGGTGGCCGCGCATGGCCTCGCAGGAGACCGTCAGCAGGGTCTCCAGCGCCTCGTCCCACGGGTGCGAGTCGATGTCGAACTTCTGGTAGCGCCAGGAGAACAGCGGCAGTAGGACCCGCTCGTACATGTCGGCGATGCCCTGGGCTCCGTGGTTGTCCTGGATGGCCGACATGAGCCCGTAGGTGTGGTCCACGTCGCGGTCATGCGTCTGGCGCCAGACGTCCTTCATGACGTCCAGCGTCGCCAGCGCCTCGTCGGTCTCGGCGCGGTAGATGTGCTTCAGCAGGTTGCGCTGGTGGGTGCGGAAGGAGTCCCAGTGGCGGTGGGCGTTCCAGGGCCTGCCCTCCGGCGTGCTGAGCTTGGACTGCACGTCGGCGTCCACGGCTGCCAGCTCGTCGGCGCCCATGCCCTTGTCGGCCAGGAAACCCCGCAGGTCGTTGACCCACTGCCGGTAGAGGGTGAAGCAGACATTCGCCTCGTCCACGAAGTAGTCGGCCAGGTCGGCGGCGTGATCCCAGTCACCTTCCCGAATGGCCTCGGCGATCTTCCGGTAGGTGCCGATCGTCTGGTCCTGCCACGAGCCGATGCGCACCCGCCGGCCGAGCATCTCGGAGAACTCGATCCTCGTCTTCTCTCCCGTACCCATCCGTGAGCCTCCTCGGCCTCGATGTTCCCGCGCCCGACCCCACCGGCCCGCGACAATGTGCCCGGCGACTATACCCAACGGCCACCTCAGCGGGCCAGACACGGAGCACCCTCCGAGCCCGCCTGCCACAAGCACCGCCGATCACCCGGCCGCAGCTCGCCGCACCCGGCATTGGGAGGAAGGGCGCCCCAGGATTCCCGCTCGTGCAGATTGAAGGTGTCATCTTCAGATTGCAGATCCGGGCGGCGGTGACGCTCGAGAGGCACCGGAGTGGGGGCTCGGCGTCCAGACGTATCCGCCCAAGGCGCGCGGCGGCGTAGGCCCAGCAGCTAGCGTCAGCGGCCGATGAAGCCGTCCTCGCCGGTGCGCGCCGCTGTCGTGTCGCCCTACTGGACGTTCTGGGAGGCGAGCGCCGGCGGGCCGGCGCTGCGGGAGGACCGTCGGACACTGCTGACGGAAGCCACCAGCGCACTCGGCGCCGCGCTCGAGGGTCACCAGCGCCGTGACGGCCTCCAGGGCGAACCAGCCGATGAGACCGGCGACGGGTTGCAGGTGATCACCGCGGGCCTGCTGGACTCGCCGGAAACGGCGGCGGCGCTGGCCGACGGCGTCGACGGGCATCTCGACGTGATCGTCGTGGTGATCTGCATGGCGGCGCCCTCCACGCACGGCCTGGCGTTCCTCGACCGCTTCGCGAGCGTCCCCGTGGTCGTCTGGTCGGTGCAGCGATCACGCAACATCCGGACGGGCTTCGACGCCTCGGACATCACCTCCGCCGGGACCGCCGTGGGCACCCCGCAGCTCACCAACATGCTGGCCCGCTCGGGCCGGCCGCACGAGATCGTCGCCGGCGCGCTCGACGATGAGGCCTGCCATGGCCGGCTTGCCCGCGCCGTGGGTGTGGCGGAGACGGCGAGTGCGCTGCGGCGGGCGCGGATCGCCCGCGTGGGGCAGCCCCCGCCGGGATACGCCTGTGTCGACACCGACGCCGAGACGCTGCGGCGGGCCACCGGCATCGATCTCGTGGACGTCGAGCCGGCCGACCTGCGGCGCCGCTGGCGCGCAGTGAACGGGGCCGACGTCGACCGCCTGCAGCGGGAAGCCGAGGCGGTCGCCGAGGTGGCGGTGGACTGGGACACCGCCGGTCGGCGCTCCCTGGCCGGCGCGGCAGCACTGGAGGCGCTGGACGACGATCTGGACGTCGCCGCGGGCGCCATGAACTGTCACGTGCCCGAGCTCCGCTTCGGCACCGAGGTGGGCGTCACTCCCTGCTACGGGCTCGGCCGGGAGACCAGCCGGGGCATCCCGTGGACCTGTGCGGGCGATGTGCTCACCGCCATCGCCATGCTCGTCGGCAAGCGCTTGGGCGGCGCTGCGCTGTACCACGAGCTGGAGGTCATCGACTTCGACACCGACGAGGTCGCCATCGCCAACTCCGGCGAGCACGACCTGGCCTGGTGTCCCGCCGGCCGCCGGCCCCGCCTGCAGCCCAACCCGTGGTACGCGGACGATCCGTGGACCGGCGCCTGCATGTGGTTCGAACTGCCACCCGGGCCTGCGTCCCTGATCGGCTTCACACCGCACGCGGGCGAGCCCAGCGGCTACCGGTTCATCGTCGCCGAGGGCCACATCACCGAACGCTCGCTCCCCCAGAACCCCACGGTGGGCGGCGTGTTCCGCTTTGTCGGCGACGCCGGGGTGGCCGAGTCGTGGCGAGCCTGGGCGTCCGCCGGCGTCAACCACCACAGCTCCGCCAGCCCCGGCCACCTCGCCGCAGACGTGGCCAGCGTCGCCCGTCACGTCGGCGTCGGCTGCGTCCAGGTTTCCTGACTGATCGCCGGCCGGCGCAGCCGAGCGACCCGGGGCGCCGGGCACGGCGCGCCCGTTCGTGACGAGAGTGTCGATGCCCGGAGGCTGGCGACGAGCCGTCGACACCCCCGGGCGGGCGGGGTACGATCATTGACGCTGTCCGGGCACATTTTCGGTGAGAAGGTGCCCGGCGACGAGACGGGAGGTGGATCCATGTCGACCAGCGCGCGTCCCCTCTCCGAGCGCCACCTCGACTGGAAACCGGAGGAAACGCCGGACTTCGCTCCCATCTTCGCCTGGCCCCCTCAGCCCAAGGCGGTGGCCAAGTACCTCTTCTCGTGGGGGGGCTTCCTCTGGCCGTGGCGGGCCATCTGGCTGGGACTGGCCTTCGCCTCGTGGGCGTGGCTGTCTCCGGACCTCGAGCAGGCTCGCAGCCTCGAGTTCGGGTGGATCGCCACAATCTTCCTGCGGAACATGGCGTTCCTGTGGCTCATCGCCGGCGGCCTGCACCTCGTGCTCTACACCCTCAAGCTGCAGGGAACGGACAACAAGCACGACCGGCGCTGGCTCTTCGTCGGCAAACGACACTTCCTGTTCCGCTCGCAGGTTCGGGACAACGTCTTCTGGAGTTCCATCAGCGGCGTCACCATCTGGACCGCCTGGGAGGTGCTGCTGCTCTACGGCTACGCGCACGGCTGGGTGCCGTACCTCTCATGGTCGGAGAGTCCGGTTCTCTTCGTCCTGCTCTTCGTGGTGGTGGTGTTCTGGCGCAAGATCCACTTCTACTTCACGCACCGGCTGCTGCACTGGCCGCCGCTGTACCGGAGCGCCCATTACCTGCACCACAAGAACACCAACCCCGGGCCGTGGTCGGGCATGGCCATGCATCCTCTCGAGCACATCATCTACCTGTCCACGGTCGTCATCCACTTCGTGGTGGCGTCGCACCCGGTCCACATGATGTTCAACGTCTTCGAGACTGCGCTGGCGCCCGCCCATGGCCACACCGGCTTCCACGGGAAACTGCTCAAGGGCAAACTGCCGGCAGGCGACTACTTCCACTGGCTGCATCACCGGTACTTCGAGGGAAACTACGGCGAGAACGTGATTCCCCTCGACAAGTGGTTCGGAACCTTCCGCGACGGCCCGCCCGACGCCAGCGACGGCGCACCCCGCCCCACCGAGCGCCACTACCAACTGGCCGGCGAGGACCCGAGCTGACTCAACAACTCCGGAGCCGATCGGCCCCGATCGGCCCCGATCGGCTGAAGGGCCGGCGGCGCCCCCCGGATGCGGAGCCCGGCGGCAAACCTCAGATGCGGTAGACGCGCTCCGCGTTCTTGGAGAGCATCGCCTCCTGCTCGTCGCGGCTGAAGTCGGCGATGATCTCGCGGTAGGCCTCGACGACGGCCGCGTAGGCGGAGTACATCCGGTCCACCGGCCAGTTGGTGCCGAAGAACGAGCGCTCGGTGCCGAAGGCCTCGATGCAGCCCAGCACCCAGCGGCGGATCGAGTCGACGGTCCAGTCGATGCCCTCCATCTGGTGACCCATCCCCAGCCCGGAGATCTTGATGACGCAGTTCTCGGCCTCGGCGATGGCGGCCATGCCGGACCGCCAGTTGGCGAAGTACTCGTCGTCCAGGGCCTGCGGGAATCCGGCGTGGTCGAGGATCATGACGATGTTGGGGTACTTCTTGGCCAGGGCGCCGGCCTTGCCCATGTTCTCCCAGGTGCAGTCCAGGTCGTAGACCAGGCTGTACTTCTCCAGCAGGGCGTAGCCGCGGTGGAAGTCGGGGTCCACCAGGTAGTCGCCCTGGGCGAACTCCCGAAGCCCTCGCATCAGCGGGAACTCGCAGTGGCGCGCGATGGTCTCCTCCACGTCGGGGCTCTGCATGCGGGCATCACCGGTGATGCCGTGCGGCCAGCCGGTGGCCTCGGCCATCTCCGAGAGCCAGCGAGTCTCCTCCACCGGGTCGGGCGTGCCGATGGCGGCCTGCACGTGTACCGCCTTGGTGACCCCGCAGCCCTCGATGTCGGCGGTGAACTCGTCGGGCGTGTAGCGCTTCATGTCCTTCAGCGGACGGATGTCGCCCAGCTGCGGGTGGACGAAGTCGTCCTCCAGCCACACCCACTCCAGCGGCGGGTGCGGGCGGTCCCAGTAGTGGACGTGGGTGTCCACGAAGTCCAGTTCGCTGCTCATGGGCAACCTCCTGCGGGAGCGAGGTGAGTATGGCGCGTCGGGCTGCGACGATACCCGTTAGGTGTCGGCGCTAGCGAGGCGGACGCGGATCCTGTCGACGGTCACGGCGCCCAGCAGCAGGGCACCCTGGGCCACCTCGATCCAGAACGTCTGCACGCTCAGCTGGATGAGGCCGTTGCGCAGCACGCCGATAACGAGAAGTGCCAGCACGGTACCCAGGATGGTGCCGCTGCCGCCGTTGAGGCTGGCCCCGCCCAAGATGACGGCGGTCAGCACCTGCAGTTCCCAAGTCAGGCCGGTGTTGATGGACTGCGAGCCCACCTGCGAGAGCCGGATCAGGGCCCCCAGTCCGACCATCAGACCCGACAGGATGAACCCGTAGAAGATGTAGCGGCGCACCCTGATACCTGCCAGGCGCGCCGCCTCGGGGCTGGCGCCGATGGCGTACAGCGCCCTGCCGTAGGTGGTGTAGCGCAGCATGACGACGAAGAGGATGACCACGCCGGCGAAGATGAACACACCCAGGGGGATGTTCCAGAGCGGGCGCGACACCCCGAGGGCGCCGAATTGGTTCATGCGCACCGTCTGGCCCTCGCCCAGCACCTTCGTGAGACCGCGCCAGACCGCCAGGGTTCCCAGCGTCGTGATGATGGAGTTGAGTCCGAGGCCGGTCACGAAGAAGCTGTTGACGCCGCCGACGACGAACATCGTGGCGACGGCGATGAGCAGCGCCTCGGCGAGCCCGAGACCCAGCCCGTAGGAGGTGATCGTAGAGTCGGTGGCCGTCTGGGAGATGGCCGCCATCATCCCGACGATGCCGGCTCCGGAGCCCACTGAGAGGTCCACCTGACCCGCCACGAGCAGCAGGGTGGCCGGCATGGCGATGACCCCGACGGGCGCCATCGTCTGGAGGATGTTCACGACGTTGTCGCGGCCCCAGAAGAACTCCGCCTTTATGGCGAAGAAGGTGACCAGGCCCGCCAGCACCAGGATCAGCGCCAGCGACTCCTGGATGTTCCCAAGCTTCGGGCGGGTTCCCATGATCCGCGCCACGCGCCCAGCCGCCTGCTCGGCGCTCTCCTGCCGGCGGCGACCGAAGAGCGCGGCGGTCGTCGGCACCGTGCGTTCGTCCTGCCAGCCGGCCGGCTCTCCGGAGGCACCGGCGCTCTCCGTGTTCCTGTTCTCGTCAGCCACGATTCCTCCGGCGGCAACTACGTATCGGTCAGTCGATTTCCGACGGCGGGCGCTCGCGCTCAGCCACCTGCAAGTTCGAGCAGGGCACCGGTCGTGATCTCGTTGCCCTGCAACTCGGCCACGATGGCGCCCTTGGTCATGACATAGACGCGGTCGGCTACCTGGAAGGCCTCCTCGTAGTCCGATGTCACCACCAGCACACCCACACCGCTCGTGGCCAGCTCGCGCAGGGCACCATAGATGTCCTCCCGTGCGCCCACGTCGACACCTCGGGTGGGTTCCACGAGCACCAGCACGTCCGACTGGTTCTCCAGCCAGCGAGCCAGCAGGACCTTCTGCTGGTTGCCGCCGGACAGGGTCCCCATGATCTGCTGCGGGTCGTTGCGGGAGCGGATCGACAGCTTCTCGTGCCAGCGCGCGTAGGCCTCGGCCTCGGTGGCCTTGCGGATCCAGAACCCGTACTTGGCGAGCCGCTGCCAGGAGGCCACGGCCACGTTCTCGGCCACCGGGCGAACCATGAATCCCCCGGCGGTCTTGCGCTCGGCGGGCAGGTAGCCGATGCCGGTGTTCACCGCCCCGATGGGGTGCTCCGGCGCCTCGACGTCGCCCTCGCCGATCCGTAGCGTGCCGCGGTCGACGGCACGCAGGCCGAACGCCGTCTCGGCGACCTCGCTGGCCCCCGATCCGAGCTTGCCGTAGAGGGCCACGACCTCGTGCGAACCCACTTTCAAGTTCACGTCGTCGAAGTAGTCCAAGGATCCGGCACCGGTCCACTGCAGGACGGGCCGATCGTCCTCGCCGTTCCCCACGGGTACGGGACGCCCCAGTGCGCTTGCCCGCCGGCCAATCATGGCTTCCACCATCATCTGGCGATCCACCTCGCCGGTGGGAGCCTCGAGGGCCGTCGAACCGTCGCGCAGGACCTGCACGCGGTCGGAGATGCGCTCCACCTCGTCGAGGCGGTGCGTGATGTAGACGATTGCCACGCCGTCGGCCCGCAGGCGCCGCACGAAGTCGAAGAGCACCTCGGCCTCGTGGAAGCTGAGCGCGGCGGTGGGCTCGTCCAGGATGAGGACCTTCGCCTCGCGGCTGAGCGCCCGGGCGATCTCGATGATCTGGCGCTCCCCGAGGCGCAGGTCGCCCACGATGCGGTCGGGGTCGATGTCCACCTCCAGCACCGCGAGGATCTCGGTGGCCCGGCGCCGCACCTCACCCCAGCGGACGAACCCGCGGGCGGCGGGGAGGGAGCCCATGGAGATGTTCTCCGCCACCGACAAGGTGGCGGCGTCCTGGAACTCCTGGGAGATGATGGCGATCCCCAGCTCGCGGGCCTCCCGCGAGGTCAAGTTGGCGTGGCTGTTGCCCCCCACCTGGATCGTCCCCGCATCGGCTGTGTAGACGCCCGAGGCGATCTTGACGAGGGTCGATTTGCCGGCACCGTTCTCACCGAGCAGCGCCAGCACGGAGCCGCCGGAGGCGTCGAGGTCCACACCGTGGAGTACCTCTACGCCTCCGAACGACTTGCGTATGCCTCGCGCCGCGAGGATCGGTTCAGGAGCAGAGTCCATCCGGTCCGGTCTCTCGCGGCGCTGTCGGTCAGTGGTCGGTCAGCAGCCGGCGACCTCGTAGAAGTCGTCGATGTTCTCCGAGGTGATCCGCTCGTGCGGCGTGAAGAGCTGACCGGCGATCGTGGTGCCCTCGATGGCGTCGATGATGGCCGGGATCAGGATCGTGCCGTACCGCTCGGGGAAGTAGGCCACTGAGGCGATGTAGTTCGGGTTGTTCTTGACGTCGCACCAGATGCTCGGGTCGGTGCCCTGGCCGGAGTAGTAGAGGTCACCCTCGCGTCCCAGCGTGCGGGCCGCGGCGATGGCACCGATGATGCCGTCCTCGTTGATGGCCACAACGGCGATGCGCTCGCCGGGCAGCGCCGGCAGCAGGTCGCTCAGCTGCTCGAGCGCGGGGTCGGTCCTGTCGGCACCGTCCATGACCTGCTCGTTGATGATCGGGCAGTGCTCCTCGAAGCCCTCTCGGTAGCCACCCATGCGGTCACGGTTGGCAGCACCGGCGGCGGTGGACTCCAGCGACACGTACGCCGTGTAGTCGCAGTCGAAGTTCTCTGCGAAGTACTCACCCAAAGCGCTGCCGCCCAGGTACCCGGCATAGCGGTTGTTGGCCCCCATAAAGGAGAGCTCGCAGGGCGGCTGGATGATGTCGATGGCGATCACGGGGATGCCCGGGGGCAGGGCCGCGCAGATCTCCGGCGAGGAGTCCTCGAAGACCTGGAAGTTCAGCAGGCCCTGGATGCCCTGGACCTCGAAGGTCTGGGCACATTCCAGCGCCTTGCCGGCGTCGATCTCGGAGTCGCAGAACAGCAGTTCTACGCCGAGCCGCTCGGCTTCGGACTTGATGCCGTCGGATACCAGCTTCACGAACGGAACCTGGTCTCCCAGCGAGATGTAGCCAACCTTGTAGACCGGCTTCTCGGCCGCGGCGCGGGCCTCCTCGGCCTCGGCCTGGGCGGCCTCCGCCGCGGCCTGCGCCGCGGCGGCCTCGGCCTGAGCCTCGGCGGCCTCGGCCTGAGCCTCGGCGAGCGCGTCGTCGTCGCCTCCGCAGGACGCTGCCACGAGGGCCAGCACGATGGCCAGTGCCATCAATCGTCGAATCATTTTCATCGTGGTGATCTCCCAATCTCCCGGGTTGTCTCGATCGTGGCGCGCAACAGCGACCATCGGCGATGACACTGCCCGCGCCGCGCTCCCACTGCGCGGCGAGCGCGCCGCGAGCATACGAGACGGCAATCACTGTTCCAAACCATCGTTTGGAAGACGGCAGGGGGCGGAGCGGTGTTAGCGTCGCGCCGGCGACGGCAGGAGCGCGCCCCAAAGCAACCAACCCTGGAGGACCAATGGAGCGGTTCTGTTTCACCTTCGAGATCTTCGAGGGCGCCGAGGACGAGTACAAGCGTCGCCACGACGAGATCTGGCCCGAACTGGTGGAGCTGATCCAGGAATCGGGGCTCAAGAACTACACGCTGTTCCGCCGCGGCACCCAGGTCATCGCGTATGTGGAGTGCCATCCCGACAAGGACACCGCCTTCGCCAACATCGCCGGCTCGGAGGTGAACGCCCGCTGGTCCAAGTGGTTCGAGGAGGTCATCGTCAGCCTCGTCGACGATAACGGCAATCTCTACGAGGCCGCCGAGGTCTGGCACCTCGACTGAGGCGGTCAGGCCCGGGCGGGATGCCCGTCCGGTCGCACCATCACGCAGGTCGTGCTGCTGCAGAATGGACTCCGGCCTTCGCCGGAATGAGGTAGCCGAACAACGGCTGCAGCGAGGGTTTCGCTAGCGGTCGTCGCGGTAGCGCTCGATGTAGTCGGCGTCGAGTTCCAGTCCCCAGCCCGGGCCCTGGGGTAGCGGGTACAGGCCGTCGCTGATCTCCGGGCGGTTGGCCGGGAGGTTCCAGAACAGGGGATCCCTGTTGGGGTGGAAGCACTCCACGTAGGTGCCGTGCGGGACCGACGCCAGCATGTGGGCGGAGATCTGCGGCTCCTCGTGGTGGCCGACCTCCACGCCGTAGACCGCGGCCATGCCGGCGACCCGGCGCCACTCGGTCGGCCCGCCGCTCCAGGAGGCGTCGAAGTTGCATACGTCGATGGCCCCGGCGGCCATCAACTCGCCCGCCCCCTTGCGTGACAACTCGCTCTGGCCGGCCGCCACCGGCACTCCCGTCATGTAGCGCACGTCGCGCATGCCGCGGGCGTCGTTGAACCAGCGCACCGGCTCCTCGAACCAGCGCAGGCTCTCCGCCCCCACCAAGCGCACGAAGCGGACCGCTTCGGCGACGGTGTAGCCGCCGTTGGCGTCGGCCATGAGGATGAAGTCCTCGCCGGCGGCCTCCTGCATCACCTTGAAGCGGCGCGCGTCCAGTTCCGGCGCCTGGCCGCCCACCTTGGTCTTGCAACCCGCCAGCCCGATCTCGCGGTAGTACTGCATCTCGGCGGCCAGTTCGTCGTCCGACTTTCCGTGGTAGCCCCCGATGGCGATGATCGGCATGGCGTCCCGGTAGCCGCCCCAGAGGCGGTACAGCGGCATGTTCGCCGCCTTACCGACCACGTCCCACAGGGCGCTGTCAACGCAGGCGATGGCCATGATGACCAGCTTGCGGTCGCGCAGGATGTCGAAGGTGAGCGACTCCATGGCGCTCCAGCAGTCCTCCACCAGCAGCGGATCGCGGCCGACCAGCCGGGGCTGCAGCTCCTCGGTGATGATGCGGGCGATCTCACCCTGGGTGTGCACCTCGTCGCCGTTGTAGATCTCACCGGTGATGCCCTCGTCGGTGTGGACGCGGGTGATCAGCGTCGCCCGCTCGGACATCGAGTACGCAGAACCCCGGAAGGTCTCCGCCAGCGGGACGACCAGCGGCACGACCTCGATTCGTTCGATCTTCACGGGGCTCTCCCTGTCGAGTGGCTCGGGGAAGTATATGGGTGGCCCCGGCGTCGGCAGCCCGGGGGCGTGCCTCGCCGGAACGCATTCTTGGATGCATCGCAGGGGGGAATAGGATCGTCTGCTGTGCATGAAGAACCCTCGTGGACAATGGGGATCGAGGAGGAATACCTCATCGTCGAGCGCGAGACCGGCGCGCTCGTGGCGCAACCCCCCGGCCTGATGGAGAGAGTCGCCGACCTGCGTCACGGCCTGGTGGGGCGCGAACTGTTCGACTCCCAACTCGAGATCGGGACAGTCGTCTGCGAGGACGTCAGGCACCTCCGCGCCGACGTGGGACTGCTGCGGATCGCGGTGACCGAGGCCGCCGAGGAGTTCGGCCTGGCACCCATCGCGGCATCCACCCACCCCTTCGCCAAGTGGGAACAGCAGCAGTTCACCGACAACGATCGCTACCGGGCCCTGGCTCAGGACCTGCAGTACACGACCCGCCGCCTGGTGATCTCGGGGCTCCACGTGCACGTGGGGATCGAGGATCCCGAACTGCGGATCGACCTGATGGGGCAGGTGGCCTACTTCCTGCCGCATCTGCTGGCGCTGTCCACGTCGTCACCGTTCTGGTCGGGTCAGGACACGGGCCTCAAGAGCTACCGCACGTCGGTCTTCCACTCCGTGCCCCGCACCGGCCTGCCCGAGAGGTTCGAGTCCTGGGCCGAGTTCGAGCGCCACGTCGACGTGCTCATCCGGGCGGGGATCATCGACGATGCCAGCAAGATCTGGTGGGACGTCCGCCCGTCGAAGCGCTACCCCACCCTCGAGCTCCGGGTGACCGACCTGCCCACCCGGATGGAGGACACCATCGCCATCGCCGCCACCTACGTGTGCGTGCTGCGGATGCTGTGGCGGCTCAAGGGAGCGAACCAGCGCTGGCGCGGCTACGCCAACTTCCTGGTCGCCGAGAACATCTGGCGGGCCCAGCGCTACGGCACCACGGGCACGCTGTTGGACCTGGGCAGGGGCGAGTTGGTGTCCGTTGCGGAACTGGCCGACGAACTGGTCGAACTGGTGCGGCCCGACGCCGAGGCTCTCGGTTGCACGAAGGAGTTGGAGCACATCAGGACCATCTGCGAGCGGGGCACCTCCGCCGACCGCCAGCTTGCCGTCTACCGCGAGGCCCTCGGGCAGGACGCCACGGAGGACGAGGCGCTGCGGGCCGTGGTGGATGTGCTGATGGCCGACACGCTCGCCCCGCCCGGCGGGTAGCGCCTCGGGGGCCCGGGCCGCTCAGGCCCGGAGCCGGCGTGGCTCAGGAATCGATCACGCAGATCGCCGAGCCGACCTCCACCTCGTCCTCGACGTCGACGCGCAACTCGGCCACGGTGCCGGCCACCGGCGATGGCACATCGGCCTCGACCTTGTCGGTCTCCACGCGCATCAGCACGTCGCCGGCGGCGACGGCGTCGCCGGGCCCCACGTTCCACTCCAGGACGAGCACCTCGTTGGCCGTGTCACCCAGCTTCGGCAGCTTCACGATCTGGCGCATGGTCGGTCCTCCCCGCTCAGACCAGCACGTTCTCGAACATGCTCGCCACGCCGGGCGCCGCAGCCGCGGTGCACTCGGCGATCGCGGCGTCCACCTCGGCGGCGATCCGGGCCGCAATGTCGTCGATGTCGCCCTCGCCGAGCAGGCCCTCGGCGACGAGTCGGGCGCCGAACGTGTTGATTGGATCCCGCTCGTACCACTTCTCGAGTTCGCCCGCCGGGCGGTAGGGAGCGGTGTCGGAGCGGGAATGCCCGGCGTAGCGGTAGGTCTTCATCTCCAGAAGCGTGGGGCCGTCGCCGGCGCGCGCCCGGGCGGCAGCGGCCTCGGTGGCGGCGACGGTGGCGTCCACGTCCTGCCCGTCGACCACCTCGCCGGGGATCCCATAGGAGACGGCGCGGTCGGCGATGTTGGCGATGGGGGTTGTGGACGCGATGGGGCTGTACTCGCCGTACTGGTTGTTCTCGCAGATGAAGATGACCGGCAGCTTCCAGATGGCCGCAATGTTGATGCCCTCGTGGAAGGCGCCGATGTTGGCGGCGCCGTCGCCGAACACCGCGACCGCCACGTCGTCGGTGCCGCGGACCTGCGCGGTCAGCGCGGCGCCGGCCGCCACCGGCAAGCCCGCCCCGACGATGGCGAAGGTGGGCAGAAGACCCACCGACGTCTCGCAGAGGTGCATCGAGCCGCCCACACCGCCGATGGATCCCACCACGCGGCCCATGATCTCGCCGCAGACCTGCTTGGGCGTCAGGCCGAGCGCCATCCCCATGCCGTGGCCGCGGTAGGTGCAGCACACCGTGTCGCTGGGCCGCAGCGCCGAGGCCACGCCGACCGACACGGCCTCCTGGCCCTGGCACGTGTGCGTCGTGCCGTGCACGAGGCCCTCCGCGAAGAGCCCACGCACCGCGTCCTCCAGCGCTCGGATCTCGACCATGCGCTCGTAACGCGCCGTGCGATCGGTGCGCACCGCCTCCCGCCGTGCCAACACTTCACTGCTCATGCGATGACCTTTCCTGTGCGTCTTCCGTCGTGTCCTAGACGAGCGCCCCGTCGCGCTCCCACCAGTGCGGCGGGCTCTCGCCGGTGGCCAGCAACTCGCCGATCTGCTCCGTCACGTAGGCGGCGCTCGGCAGGTACCGCTGCTCGAGTTCCTTGCCGAACGGCACGTGGACGTCGGGGGCCGTGATTCGGATGGGCGGGGCCTTCAGATCGCCGAACGCCTCCGAGACGACCTTGGCCACGATGTCGGCACCCCAGCCGCCCGAGTACGGGCACTCCTCCACGACAGCGAGGCGGCCGGTTCGCTCCACCGAGGACATCACAGCCTCGGTATCCCAGGGCTGCAGTGTCTGCAGATCGATCACGTCGGCCGTCCAACCCTCGGCGTCGGCGGCCGCCTCCAGGCAGGTCCGCACCGTGGACCCGCAGCAGACCACGGTGATGTCGTCGCCGCTCGCCGGCTGTGCCGCCTGCCCCAGAGGGATGATGCCCTCGACCCCGGTGGTCACGTCGCCGCGCACCGCGTACAGGATCCTCGGCTCCAGCACCGCAACAGGGTTGTCGTCGCGAATCGCGGCCCGGGTGAGGCCGTAGGCGTTGTGGGGACCCGAGAGCGCCACGATCTTGAGGCCCGGCGATCCGACCATCCAGGACTCCATCACCTGCGAGTGCTGGCAGCCGAAGCCCAGTCCGGCGCCGACCGAGGCCCGCATCACCATGGGCACGCGCACGGTTCCCCCGGACAGGTAGTTGAACTTGGCCGCCTCGGTGACCAGCTGGTCGAGTGCCACTCCGAGGAACTCCACGAACATGATCTCGGCGACCGGCCGCAGCCCGGTGGCGGCCGCGCCCACAGCCGCCCCCATGAATCCCATCTCGGCGATCGGCGTGTCACGCACCCGCAACGGGCCGAACTCTTCCAGCAGCCCGTCGGAGGTCTTGAACGGCCCCCCTGCGACCGCCACGTCCTCGCCGAAGACGACGACGTCGGGATTCTCCCGCATCTCATCCCCGATGGCGGCCGCGATGGCCTGGTTCATGCGCATTCGTGCCACGGCATGCTCCTCTGTCCCGAGATCGCCGCGAGGCTAGCCGCGACCGCGGACAAGTCCCCAACCCGAACCCGGCTGCAGATCGCCTCGCTGCGGCACCCCGCGCCGGCATTCCCCCGCCCGACCGCTGGCCGGTTTCGGACCACGACGGTGCGTGCTCGAATCAGCCGGATGCGGCTCCCGACGAGGCGGCTCCGCGCAGCCAGTCCACGCTCCGGGCGACCAACTCGTCCTCGTTGGAACCTGCCGGCAGCGTCCCCACCTCCACGCACGCCAGGCCGTCGAAGTTCGCGGCGCGCAGTTCGGCGAAGACACCGTCCAGATCCAGGTCACCCTCGCCCAGCGCGCTGCACGGCCACCAGCCGCCGGGGTTGCCGAAGTCGGCATCGGCCAGCAGCAGGTCCTTCACGTGCAACATCCGGACGAACGGGGCGAGGCGGCGTGTGCCCTCGCAGAGATCCTCGCCGATGCGCACCAGGTTGGCGGTGTCGAGCACGACACCCAGGTCGGAGCGCCCGACCCGGTCCAGCAGCTCGCAGAGAGCGTCGAGAGTCAGATCGCAGTGGGTTTCGATGGCGAGTTCCAGGCCCAACTCTGCGGCCCGCTCGCACCCCTCGGCAACGAGCGGCACCACACGGTCCAGGACCGGCGCCTCGGGCTCCAGGTCCCAGTGGGTGAAGGTTCCCACCACGATGCGCACCAGCCGGCACCCTGCTGCGGCAGCGATCGGCAGCGCATCCAGCATCCGCCGGCGGGCTGCCGCTGACGTGCCCATCCGGAGCCCGCCGGGGTGCCCCCAGGCCAGCACCAACTCGAGATCGCACGCAGCGGCCTGCGACGCCAGCCGCTCCGGCAGCGACGGGTCGTCCATCGGCAGGTAGCAGGTCTCCAGACTCACCCCGCCGAGGCCCAACTCCCCGGCGCGGCGCATGAAGTCCCCGTGGCTCCAGCGGATGCCCGGATCCTCCTCCCCGTCCCGCAGCTCGCCGAAGTAGCGGTGGTAGGAGTAGCTGTCGAGCCCGAGTCGCATACCGCGGTGTCCCCGCTGCGGAGCCTCCGGGGCTCCCCCGCCTCAGGCTTCGGCGCCCTCCACTGACGCCGGCGCTCCCAGGCGCACGCTCTCGTAGGCGGCGTAGACCACCTCCACCGACCGCGCTCCCACGTCGCCCGGCGAGCGGTTCGGCACGTCGCGGCCCAGCGTCAGGTCCACCAGCGTGTTGGGCGGGCCCTCGCAGGTGTACAACCCCGCCGACGGCGGCAGATCCACCTTGTTGTCATTTCCGTCGGTGTAGTGCCACAGGAAGTCACGCTCGAAGTCCAGGATCAGCTGCCCGGCGCTGCCGTAGATCCGGATCAGCAGTTGGTGGCGCGGCCAGATCTCGTCCAGAGAGTCATCGGCGTTGGCCGCGCCCGGGCAGCTGGCCCCGCTGAGGGTTCCGGTCGCACCGGAGGCATAGCGAATGGCGATGGCGTCGTGCAGATCCACACGGGCGCCGACGTTGTTCATGAAGCCGAAGACCTGCGCCGCCCGGTCGCCGGTGAGCCATAGCGCCATGCCCATGGCGTGACTGAGCTGCGCCGGCGCGTAGCCGCCGCCGGAGACCCTCGGATCGGTCCAGGTGTCCCAGTCCGGCATGAGGTCCGAAGCCGAACCCTCGTAGGCACCGGTGGCCTTCAGCAGCTCGCGGGTGCCCGAGGCCATCTGCACCATGACGTGCTCGATGTCGCCGACGCCGCCGGCCTCGGTCATCAGACGCTTCGCCTCGATCCCCAGCGGGCCGTAGTGCCAGCCGAAAGAGATGACGTAGTGGCGCCCCAGGCGCGCGGCGGTCTCGTGCAGGTCCCAGGCGTCGGCGGGATCTATCGTGACCGGCTTCTCGCATAGCACGTTCGCCCCAGCCTCCATCGCCGCCTTGGCGTGCTCGTGATGCAACACCGAGGGGCCCGCCACGACGACCGCGTCAAGTTCCTGCTCGAGGGCGTCCCGGTAGTCCTCGCTGGCGTGGGCGAACCCGAACCGGTCCTGCACGAACTGCAGGGCCTCGGCGCCCTTGCGCACCACCGAGACCAACTCGACGTCGTCGCGTCCCGCCAGGACGGGGATGTGGTTGCTGACCGCCCAGGAGCCGGCACCGATGACGCCGACCCGCACCTTGCCCGAACCACCCATGAGAAGTCCTCCCATCTCGCTCCGCGGCGCCACCGGGGCACCGCTGCCGTTGCGCAGGGCCGGGCCGTCACCCGAACCTCGGCGGCACAGAGTAGGCGCTCGCCGCAGCGCCGCGGATAACGTGCCGTGACCCCGAGCCAGTCCTGGACGGTACCCATGAACGATGACAGCGCGAGCGGCAGCCACGCAGTGGCCTTCGGCGGATTCGAGGGCAGGGTGGCGGCGGTCACCGGAGCCGGCCGAGGCATCGGCCGCGCCGTGGCCGACGCACTCGCCGCAAAGGGTGCCTGCACCGCGTACCTCGACGTGGCGAAGCCCGAGCCGGCCCTCGACGACGGTGAGCGCAGCCTCTTCGTCCAGTGCGACGTGACCGACGAGGCCTCCGTGGACGCCGCGTTCACGACCGTCGAGGAGACGTTGGGAACGATCTCGATCCTCGTCAACAACGCCGGCATCTTCTGGATCCGTCCTCTGGCGGAGACCACCCTCGAGGCCTGGAACCAGATGATGGCGGTCAACACCACCGGCGCCTTCCTGTGCGCCAGGCGCGTGTTGCCCGGTATGCGCGCCCAGCGCTACGGCCGCCTGATCGCCCTGGGCTCGAGCGCGGGGAAGACCGGCGGAGCCAAGGAGACGGCCGCCTACGGGGCCTCGAAGGCCGCGATCATGGCGCTCGCCAAGTCGATCGCCACCGAGTACGCCGCTGACGGCATCACCTCGAACGCGCTCGCGCCGGCGCTGATCAACACGGACATGGTGGCCGGCATCGCCGACCTCGCCGGGCGCATCCCGGTGGGCCGGCTCGGCGAGCCGGCCGACATCGCCGCTGCCGTGGTGTTCCTGGCCAGCGAGGAGGCGGGTTTCATCACCGGCGAGGTGATGGACATCAACGGCGGCTTCCTCATCGACTGACCGCTTGGACCCGGGGTACCGCGTCCCGTCGGGACCCGGGATGTTCGGGAGTGGGGTCAGGGCGAAGGCGGCTTCGTGCGGCCTATTCGGGTGTAGGTGTCGGTGGGGATGGCGTCGAGAGTCTTGTACACGGTCCAGGTGCAGGGCTTGGGGTTCTCGCCGGTGGTGTCGTCGGGGAACAGGGGCGGGTCGACGCGGCGTACGGGGTGACCCCAGCGCTCGGCGGGGAGCATCTCCAGGGTGAAGCAGCAGTGGGCGCAGTAGTAGCAGACGCCCTTGCTGTTCCAGGACCAGTCGTACGCCTCGCTCGTGACGCCGAAGCGCACCGCTCGCTGCGGGTCGGGAGGTGATTCCTCCACGTCGATGCCGCGAACCTGGCGGCCGCCCGACCCGCAGGGATCGAACTGGAAAACCCAGCGGTCCTCGTGCTCGGTGCACTCGATGTCGCCCATCCGGTCGGGGCCCACGAGGTGGCTGCGCATCGCCTCGAAGGAGGTGTAGACGTTGCGGAACACCGTGTCGGCGTAGTCCTTCTCCCGCAGGTCGTAGACCATGTACCGCTCCTGGATGTAGGGCTCCAGGGCGTGGCGGTAGGCGTCCTCGAGCGCCGCCTCCCCGAACCGGTCGGCGCACAGCTTCATGATCCCCGACAGGAAATCCGCCCAGCGGTCGTGCAGGCGACGCCACGCCACCCTGATGGCTTCGAACTCAGCCAGCGCCTGGTCGGTCTCGATCAGCTCGGCCCGCACGGCGTGCGTGAGGCGGCCGGCCTGCGCCCCCAGCTCCAACCAGAGGGCGTCACCGTCGAAGGGTGTGCCGTCGAGCATGGCCAGTTCCACCCGGAGATCCTCGACGGCCGCAGCCAGTTCCGCCTCGCCGTAGCCCGCCAGCTCCAGCCACTCCAGGAAGCCCGGCGTCCAGGTGTCGTAGACGAACTGGACGACCTTCGCCTCCTCCATGAAGTAGTCGATGAGCTGGGCGGCCACCTCGCTGCGGCCCTCGCAGATCGCCTCGTTGACCTTCGTGACCGTGCTGATCGCCTGGTCGGCCCAGTCACCGGTTCGGACACGCTTTCCGAGCTCGTCCGACCACGTGAGATGCGTCACGGCACCGCCTCCCCTCGTCCGTCGGCCGGTTCCCGCCGCAGCCTAGCCACGGAGCGGATCCCGGGACCTCGGCAATCGGAGTGTTCCGGTGACGTTGCCAACCGGGACGGCACGAGCACTTTCGTCGCGCCGGAGCCGGAGCCGGAGCCGGCCGGGCGTGCTTGAGTCCGGCGCGCCGCGCGGCGCACCGGTCAGTCGCTCCGGTGAAGGGCCTCGATGCCGTCGACGACCCTCTGCATGTTGGTGCGCAGCTCGCGTAGGCGTCCGTTGATGAACCGGGGCTCGTCGTGCGGCTCCCGGGCGATCAGCCACGACAACCCGGAGGGACCGGGCCCGAGAGCCACTCCGAACCGCAGGCGGGTTGCGCCGATGATCCGCTGCAGATCGAAGCGCCAGCGGGCACCGGGGTCCTCCGGGTCGGAGGTGCGCCACCCGAAGGCCGTCTCCTCCTCGAAGACATCGACGAAGCAGGGCACCTCCCACTCGCCCACGGCAGGGTGGCGGTTGCGCCCCACGAAGGTGGCCCCCGGCGCCGGACCGTCGCAACCCTCCACCCAGTCGGCACCCAGGAACTCCTCGGAGAACCGGGCCGGGAGTTCGACGTCGATCACGTGGGGCCAGACGTCGGCGGGTTCGGCGCCCGCGATGTCCACCTCCACCACGGTGCCCGGCCCGTCGGCCAGGCACACCGGCGTGCTGGGCCCCGATTCATAGGTGTACCCGTAGCGGTCGAAGAACGTGACGGTGCGTGCCGGCGCGCGCGGCGCACGACGGAAGTCGGTGCCCTTCGTCCACGCCACCGGCAACATGACGATCTCGGTGCAGTGTGCCGGGATGCCCAGCAGTTCCTTGATGCCGGTCGCCCTGCCCAGGGCCGCGGTCGTCCAGGCACTGCCGAGGCCGCGCGCCCGCAGGGCCACGCAGAAGCTCCAGGCGCTCTGGATGACCGAGTCGAACAGCCCCGGCAGGCCGCTGCCGTCGTGACGGCCGATGATGGTGGGAATGACGATGACGGGCACCTCCGCCAGATGCTCGGCCAGGTGGGCCGCGGAGCGGATCTGTCGCTCGTTGGGATGGCCGCTGCCGGCGAGGCGGTCACGCGTGGCCACCATCCAGCGGCCCACCGCGTCGTTGTAGATGTCGGCCAGGCCCTGCTTCAGCCGGGGCTCACGCACCACCATCCAGCGACGGCTGCCCTGGTTGCCGCCGGTGGGCGCCTGCTCGGCCACGTCGATGCAGTCCAGGACGATCTGGTTGGGCACGGGGCGTTCGAGGTCGAGTCGGAGGCGCACCGACCGGGTCGTGGTGAGAGCCTCGTCCACCGAGGCGGTATCGATCGTCATGTCAGCCTTCCTGCTCAGAACCTGATGGTGGCCTGCGGCCGCCCCGGACCGCGGGACGCCTCGCGTTCTCCCGGCACCGGGCGCGGAACCTCGCGGCGGGCCTGCCTGCGGGTTCTGGTAACGTCGGATGACAGGCCAGGACGAGTCCCACCAGGCACAGTCTGCCCGGCACCGGCCCCAGCGGCACGGCAGCCGGCAGGAGAGGAGGGACCGGTGACGATCACTCACGACCCCTCGCGGACCGACGGAGCCGTGAAGCCGGAGCCGGTCGTGGAGGAGAAGCTGGTGGTGTGCTCCAGTTGCGACGCCTTCTGCCCCGCTGTTGCCAAGGTCGTGGACGGCCAGGTCACCAAGGTCTCGGCCAGCCAGAACCCGATCTTCAACCGCAGCATCTGCCTCAAGGGCGTGTACGCCCCGAAGTCGTTCGCCCATCCCGACAGGGTGCTGCACCCGTTGCGCCGCGTCGGCGAGCGGGGGTCGGGACAGTGGGAGCAGGTGAGCTGGGATGAGGCCATGGACGACATCGCCCGGCGGCTGGGCGACGTGGTCGAGCGCTACGGACCCGAAGCCCTCGCCGTGGCCACCAGCCAGTGGAACACCAGCGTCGAGAACGGCAGCGGACGCCGCTTCATGAACCTGCTGGGAACGCCCAACTGGATCAGCGGCGTGGCGCTCTGCGCGGGCAACACAGCGGCCGTGAACCGGATCGTCTACGGCTGGTTCCCCTGGGCCGACTACGCCAACACCAACTGCATCGTGCTGTTCGGCCACAACCCCAAACGCCACAGCTGGACGCCCCACTACCGCAACATCGTCGCCGCCCAGAAGCGGGGCGCCAAGCTCATCGTCCTCGACCCCCGGCGCAGCGAGAGCGCCGAGCGGGCCGACCTGTGGCTGCCGCTGCGGGCGGGCACCGACGCGGCCATGTGCCTGGGCTGGCTGAACGTGATCATCGCCGAAGGGCTGTACGACCGGGACTTCGTGGCGCGCTGGACCGTCGGCTTCGACGACCTGGCGCAGCGGGTGGCGGAGTACCCGCTGGAGCGGGTGTCGGAGATCACCGGCGTGGAGCCCGATCTCATCGCCGAAGCGGCCCGCACGTACGCCACGACCCACCCGGCGGTCATTCCCTGGACACCCATCACCGACCAGCAGGTCTCCAGCACCTCGGCGATCCGCCTGCACTGCACCCTGCGGGCCATCACGGGCAACCTCGACGTGCCCGGCGGTGACGTGTTCCACCCGTTCCATGACGACATCGTGATCGAGACCGACCTGGAGATGCACGAGGCGTTGCCCCGCAGCCAGAAGATGAAGCAGCTGGGCTGCGACGCCCATCCGGTGTTCACCTACCGCGGCATGGAACCGCTCGAGGAGGCCACGCAACAGGTGTGGGGTCGGCGCTACGCAAACCTGGTGACCGGGTGCTACATGGCGGTGCCCAGCGCCGTGTTCCGGGCAATGGCCCACGGCGAGCCGTATCCGGTCAAGGCCTTCTTCTCCCTGGCCAACAACACCGTCATGGGCTTCGCCAACATGCAGCTCATCTACCGGGGCCTCATGAACCAGGACCTGGTCGTGGTGCACGAGCACATGATGACCCCCACCGCCCAGCTGGCCGACTACGTGCTGCCCGGCGACAGCTGGCTGGAGCGTCCCGCCCTGCAGGACGGCTTCGGCTGGGTCAAGATCGTGGCACCCTCGGATCAGGCCATGACGCCGCCCGGCGAGTGCCGCAGCGTCTTCGCCTTCTGGGTCGATCTGGCCCGTCGCATGGGGTTGGGCGAGCACTTCCCGTGGGCGACGCTGGAGGACATGCTGGACCACCGCCTGGCGCCCACCGGGCACACCTGGGAGTCGTTCCGCGACACGTACCAGGTGCGCATCCCGCAGATGCGCTACCGGAAGTACGAGAAGCGGGGCTTCGCCACGCCGTCGGGGAAGGTGGAACTCCGCTCCAGCGTGCTGGAGGGTTTCGGTTTCGACCCCCTGCCCTACTGGCGGGCGGCTCCGCAGCCCGACGACGAGTATCCGCTGGCCATCTTCACCGGCTATCGCGAGGACGAGTACTTCCAGACCGGTCAGCGCCACGTCCCCGAGTTGCGCCGGCGGCGACCCGAACCGCTGCTGTTCGTGCATCCCGACGACGCCGCGGCGGCGGGAGTGGCCCACGGCGACTGGGCCATGGTGGAAACCCGCCACGGGCGCTGCGCCGGGTTGGTGGATACCCAGGCGCCCATCCCGCCGGGGCTGGTGCGTATCCCCCACGGCTGGTGGAAGCCGGAGACCCCAGCGGGTCGAGACACCCTGTCGAGTGCCTGGATGCTGTCCGATGCCCTGCTGGTGGGCGACACTGCCGACTTCGTGGATCGCGAGCAGGGCATCCCCCACCTGAAGGGCATTCCGTGCCGGGTGCGCCCGCTGGACGCCGCGGCCTCCTTCGGCGTGCAGGAGGCCCGCGAGCCCGCGGCGGGCATGCAGGAGGCGCCCCAACAGCCGGCACCGGTGTCCGTGTGATCGCCGCCTTGAGGCGCGGTCTGCGCTCCCGCGTGCAGCGGCGACGGCAGATGCTGCGGCTGCGCCTCATGACCCGCATCGGGCAGGCGCTGCTGCGCAGGCGGCGGACTCGCTCCGATGAGTTCTTCCTGCGCCTGGCACGGCGAGCCGCCCCGACGCCGGGCGCCCGCCGTGGGCCGGACTTCATGGACGACGAGATCATCGACGCCGAGCCGGAGTTCGACGCGGCGGAGTTGCACGCCTACCGGACGGGACAACGACCCGACGCCGTCGAACGCAGGAGGGCGGCGCCGGCATCCTGAGCGTCGGGCCGCGCTGCGGCGGGCGGTCCGGCGCGCGGTCCTGCGGGACAACCGAACGGGCCGTCGCAGCGTCCCGAACCCGCCC
>LXNJ01000053.1_pt1 | contig 75519 bp, 69 predicted proteins | sample 809081 | NCBI WGS metagenome assembly LXNJ01 (sample SAMN04870510, study PRJNA318959) | sponge metagenome | biome: sponge; feature: marine sponge reef; material: water | host: Petrosia ficiformis | place: Greece: Milos, Mediterranean Sea | collected 2013-05-29 | depth 5-7 m
TAAACCTATACGGAGAATCAAAACCTTGGCTGTAGGCATTATACTCGTTCAAACTCTCTCCCCAAGCATTGTAGAGGAAAAATTGATGAACCTTCCCACCGTCATTGGTTACGAGGTCTACGCTACCTAAGTAGTTCGGATGGTACCAGTACACCTCTGTGTTTACTCCGTTTGGTCCTTCACAGGGAACCCGAACCAAATTTTCATCTCCTCCTGTACTCTCATGATTCAAATCTCCCTGTTCTTCAGAGACATCGGTTTTAGCGGTAGATGAATATTCGGGATATAAAACCTCTGTGGGGACTATTTCTTCCAACTGCTCTCGTGTGAAGTCTCTGCCTTTAACAAACTTGAACTCTTCAAGAACCTCCTCCAGTTGATCTAACACGACGTTCGGCATTGGTGATTCAACTTCATCATTGCTCGTCATAAGAGTTGGAGGCCACAAAATCAGTTCGTTGAATCTGCCACTGGCCACACGTTGCCTACCCATATAATAGTGATACGTGGTTTCGTCGTCTATAACCCCGTTATCATCATAATAACTCTTCACAATGTATGGGTTGACATAAACCTTATACGCGTCCAAAGTTCCAGTGGAACTCAGAGCATTATCATTCTGCCAGGCGGTGGTAACGGTGTAGCTGGACTTCATCAAACGTTCACCTTCGTAGTCATATACATAGTGATGAATTCCGCGATGATTACTATCAGCTACGATCCATTGCTCCTCGTTCCAAAGTACACGCATTGACCCATCTGTATTACTTCCTAGGCTTCTATTGATTTTTGTAATACTTCCAGAATTATTGTACTCAAAAGTTGAAGTAGCCGTTCCGCCTGGGGTAACTTCAGATGCTGAAGTAATCTGATGCTCCAATGTACTGTTATAAGAAATCGTCAAATCATAATCCAAGTCGCTATTAGCGATTGGTACTGAAGTAGACGGTTGACTGAATTTCGTCTTTATTCGCCCGGCTAGATCATAAGTCATTGTCACATCATACATCTGTCCGGAATAAGATGTATACGTCACTGGAGGATTAGCAGGTTCATCTGCTGGGTTAAATGAAATAGGGCCTATATCGGTAGTAGCCTGCTTTAATCTCATTAGACCATCATAGGTGAAGCTAGTTGTTAACTTCGATGAAGTTGACATGAATCTTCGATGGGGTACAACCTCAACTTGAGAAACCATTCCCAAAGAATTATACGAATACTGACGATCAATCACTTCACTCATTGTCTTGAAATTCCAGCCTTAATCCTTCGCCTCAACACTCTAACAATCAATAGTGCAACAGCCAATATGAGCAGAAGTGCAAGAACGTCCATAAGTGTAAAAACGTAGTAGGTGTCATGAATATTTACCGTAAACTCCTTGTGCACAACTTATTATATTTGATTTAAGAACAATGCATTGAACAAAGTGAACTGGCCAGAATCAATGTCTTCATAGGATATGTCATCAATGGCGTAAACAAGCGAATCAAAGTCATATGATCGACATGACATTAATCACATACTTCATTAGCCCGTATCAAACCCTCGTCATCAACTATAAAATCGAAACTAAAATCTGCCGCATCTCCGTAAGTAGAGTTAGAGACCGTCCATCGTGAATTCGGTTCAAAGGGTAAGGATGTTAATACTTCCTTGTTTACACCAAGGCGAGTTATCATAAACAAACTCGTATCTATTCGTGTAAGGCTGATCTCGGTGACCTTTTCTACACCACTTTTCTTCTTCACTTGATAAAGTTCCATACTGCCATCATCTCGAAAGTAAAGCATATGCAGGGCGTGACCATTGTGAGCCACTATTCTGCCGCCAGCCGTGTCGAGACACATTTCATTGCTATTGCATCCCGTTAGAAAAAGTGACAACACTGTAATAACTGATAATAAACTATAATTCCTCATCAAGTGTCTTTTGATATTCTTCCCAATAAAGATCGATCATCTTGATCTTATAAAAGTCCGTACCATAGTAACCGTCATCTTCTTCTGTGGCACTCATCAAGTCAATCAACTTATTCTGTCCATATTTCTTATCAACAAATGCGTTAAAAGCTACAAATGTATCCGATCCGATGTCCGCTTCCTCCTCATTTGGCGCACCGTCATGGTCTCCCGCCGATATGTATTGCACAATAAATTCACTCACATAAGAGAAAAATCCACCTGCCTCATCAATCTGGGGTATGTGACCTACTTCATGAGAAAGTAGTTTCAACCATTTATACACATTTTGACCATATCCATGACCTTCATACTCAGTCGCGTCATCCTCGAACCAATTTGGCGTAAAGGTGATGGACGCTCCATAGCTGCTCGTTCCCAAGGTAATTGCACCGCCTCCTTTATCAGAAGAGTACCACGGCCTGTACTGCCCAGCTGCTCGTTCTTGAATAGTTGCAGTTTGTATCATCATTTTATCAACCCCAGAAACCAAACTCAACAAGTGTACAGTTGGCTCATTCAACCTGTAACCTCCATAGAGACCTACATCCTTTGAAAAGATCATTAATGAAATAGGCCAGTTACCGTCTGGATCTATCATATTAACGGGATTCCCATGAGTAAATGAGTACGGCGTGATATTTGGTCCTTTACCGGACATAGCATCCACACTCAACCAAATGCTCAACCTATTCTGATAATATCTAGCACCATAATATGTCAGCCCCGTTTCACACATCACTAAGAACATAATCGCGTATCAGTTCCCTTATTGATGAGCCATCCGAAGCAAAACTTAATCTTTCCAGAGCATCAAGTTCGTTTGGTTTCAAAGCGATCTCATAGGTTTGATTTCTTCTAGCTTTGAAAAAATCAATGCTCACATTTCTATGTATTATCCCTTAATCTTTAAAATACTTTATCAACGTCTTTAAGTTGCCAATTTGCTTACTGTGCGAACTTGGAGTCATCCCTAAGGCATCTCCAACAACAACCTCATGCAACAGGTACTTGGAGAAATCATAAAAAAAATCGGGCTTAACTAATTCCTAAGGAGTCAAAACAAGTAGCCTCTTGGTAGAATAATTCTCTAAATGACTCAACAGAGTTTTCTTAGTCTGCAAGGTCGAATACTTTAACTGCGGGCTCATTGCATCAATCCACTGCCTTCCCAACATCACTACATTCCCAGAAGAGTTCGAAGCTAGTTTTTGCGGACTCCCATTCACTCTGTGGTCAAATAACTCCTCAAACTCTTTGAATGACAAGGCTCCCCCATCTCGGACTGCATTAACAATCCGGTTGTTCATATCAGAACGTAATACAGTAAGAAAACTATTAATTCTAGCCGAACCCGCCCATCCGTTCTTAACTCTTTGTTTGGAATTATTCGAAAACTTGGCACTAACACTAATACCCGTCCTGTAGTATTTCCTCCTTGGCGTAATGTAAAATACTACTCGAATTGACTGCTCTCCATTCTTCTTGACCCTAGGGTCCAACTCAAAGCGAATTTCTCTCATTCTCCAAACTAACTTTAACAGGGTAAACGATGATTTGATACAAAAATGTAGCAAGAATCAATCAATATTGTAGCAAAGTCTAGTTAAGCCACAAACATAAATCACTCCACAACCCATTAAAAATAGCCATTTGAGAGCAAATAACGTAAGTCTATGTAAAATTTAATATTTTCCGTCCAGCACCACAGTTAATAAGATCCCGGTTGATTCAATTTTATTGAACTGATCGGGATTTTATGTTTTATACCTACATCTTATTCAACCCCGAAGGGCACAGTTTTACATTGGTTTTACTTCCGATGTGTATAAGCGAGTCAAAAAGCACAATCAAAATGGAATCAAGTTCACTACGCATCGAGGGCCTTGGACTCTTTGTTTGGCTATTGAAAAGAAAACCAAGATTGAAGCCATGGCTCTTGAAAGAAAGCTGAAAAACCTCCACTCCAAACCGCGACTAATCCGATTCATTATCAAATACGGAGGAACGATTCCGTTACGATGACTGCGATTTGAACTACGTTCAATCGCAGTATCGTTAATTAACGATAACCCGCTAGAGCGGGTTCATCGTAAACCAGCACCACAGTTAATAAGATCCCGGTTGATTCAATTTTATTGAACTGATCGGGATTTTATGTTTTCACAGACTTGTGCATCCAGCTATTCATGAAAAGGGAAATCCAAGCGGATCTCGACTATCTGACCACTTCGACTGAATACCTCACTCGCTTCATCACTGGATAAGCGCATCCCTTCCAAATATTTTATTGAACCATCCTTTCGCTTGTAACTTAAGCTAGGAACCTCCGAATATTTGTAGACAATCATAAGTCCGCAATAGGTAAAAGCAAACTCTCCAACATGCAGCTCAATGTACTGTTCTTGACCTTCGAAATCGAAATATTGAAATTTCAATTCCTTGGATAAGAGCTCATGACGTGCAAAAATCTCTGGAAGAAAATGCAATTCTGCATTCTTCACAATAACTCCTAGCTCTGCCCAACGATTTAATATATCCTCTTTCACTTGCCCCGTCATTCCTGGCTGCTGTACCCCAGCATCTCCCGGTGTATGCGAATAGGCATCGGTTGGAAAGGCTCCATATAAATCAGGTGATTTGTTCACCCCTATTCCCGCTCGTATTTCATAGTAATGATCTTTCAGTCGATTGATTATTTCCCGATCCTCACCATGGACCACAGAACGAATAATTGATTCTTGAACGGAAACCAGGAGTTTGCTCACCATGTGCCAGTAGATACATCCAAGCCCCTCATATCCATAAAAAGTTCCAGACCTCCCTGTGAATGAAAGGTGATCAAACAAGCTCTCATAGATATCGATTAAACGCTGACCTTCAATCTCTACCATTCCAGATAATTCAACTGAATTCAACTGATCCATCTTGGATTTTAATACTAAGGCATTATGAATATCCCCGGCAAAATGAACTCCCCCATGTTTGTCTTGCTCCAAGATTCCATAACCGCCGCCCGACAATAGACTTTGAATCAATTGCGAATTCATAAGCTCCTCTTGGGGAATTATATTTTTGTCTGTAAAGGGAGTCAGTTGTCTATCTGGGTACAGTAAATAACTGTACTGATCCTCTCGAAACAGCGCACTCGTCTTAAGTCGATCTAATATATTGAGCACTTCAGCAGAGCTCAAATGACCTGATGAAATGGCTGCAACTTGTCCTTCTAGCATCTCGTAAAGTGGCTTAACATACGCCTCATGCTCACCAAAGACTAAAACGTTATACGCATGAAACAAACCATCTTCTCTCTTTCCATGATCGATAGTATCTACCAGAGAAATCAAGCATTCATCTAAAAATTCCAAGATTTCTTGAGCACCGACTTTAATTTTTCCTTCCTCTGGATTTTTATATGATTGAACCCGATAGGCCTCTCCGGCAAATCCCAGCTCATCAATAAACTCGCGTAAGAGTGCTGGCTCTGTACTAAGTCCTCCCTTATTAAACCTTGAAACGGTATGGTTTACCATCTGCATCAACTGATGCACACTTTTTCTTATTTCAAACTTGGTATCTGGAACTTGCTCAAACACATCCTTGAAGAACCCAATGCATCTATGCAAATAATTGAGCGTTACCATACTCAATCCATTTCCAACCAAGGCATTGTTGGCATCATTCCATTCAGGCCTCTGTGTGTTCATCCATATTCCACCATGGGGAACAAAATTGTACATCTTAGCCAGCAACATGACCAATAGTTTTTCACATAAATTGACATGTATAATTTGTCCACCAGGACCAAAAACAAGTTTTCCGTCGCCACCAATTTTTTTCACTCTAGCATCAATTATTTCGGCTTTGTCGTGCTGAAATTCAATGGTGTCATTCGGATTGGTACGTATGGTGGTATACGATCTTATACGGTAAGGAACATTGGCATAAACAAAGTTATCCTGTCCTAGTAGCCTTGCGAATTTACCCGGAAAGTGCTTCTCGGAATGCTCCAACATTTTTAAGAGATAAATCACCTGATGATCTCCCCAATAACCAATGTAAGACCAAGGATCATCCTCTTCAATAACCTCCCAATCAATACCATCACGGGTTACACGATAAGGGTTGTATCCATCAATGGTTGAGGCATTCACAAATTTGGAAATCATGGCCTCGATAAAATGTGGATACGAATAGGCTAGTGCTTCCCAGTTTTGGAATATATCCCTCCAATTCCCTTCATAATTGAAGTGCTTTCCAGATTCATCCAAGCTTAATTCGATATTGAAATTATTCCAAGGCCGACTTGGATCGCCATGTCTTCTGCTAAATGAAAGCGGCAAGTACTCTGAGCATATACGATGTAGATCTGGTTTCAAATTTGCGGCAATCCCATCCATGAGTTGCATGCGATTAATCCCGGATTGCTTGATCCTATTGAAAAAGGAATCGTTTTGCTTGAAAACTTTTCGATTGATAATCTGAACATACTCGCTCAAATCAGCATGATCAATCTTGTATTGATCCTCAAAGATTCCTCCCCGCATGATGTTAAATAGCACGTTGGAAAAGTGACGACCCGTGCTTAATAGGTCGGAGCCTTTCTGAAGTCCATCAGCTAAACCGACCATTCTTTTTAATTCCACGGTCGTTTTCGAAATATCTTGGAAAACTCCTTCACGTACATTCTCTTCTCCATCTAGAAGATTTATCAAGTTTTGCACCTTAGCCGAACTCTGTTCAACTTCAGACACTACCACCCACTCTTCTCTTCCCGTAGGATTCAAACTAAAGGAGCTGTTCACGAAAAAACAAGCCCTCTTAGCCTTCAATATATCTTCCTCTTCCATTTCAGCTCCATGCCGGAATGCATTTAGCTGTTCACTGGACAACAAATAGCGACAATTCTGCAATCCTCTTGACCAAACCGTAGTGGCTTTTAGAGACTCGCTAGGTTCGGCTCGATCTACTATCATTGAACTCAGGCTAAAAACCCCTAGACCAGTAGCCTTATGCAGTTCATTTTTCTTATACGCATCCACTAGGGTAGATCGAACATTTTGAAGTTCTGGAGACACACCTGCGGGCAGGATATTCTGAACTCCATCGACTACCTCTACCTCTTTGCTTTCTTTTCCAATGTTCTCAATTTCACAACGCTTGACAAAGCCAAACTTATCACTGAAGGTCCATCGATAACTGAACATGATTCCTAAATCATGATTGACCTCTTCAAAAATGAGTTTATTGCCTATTCTGTTTTTATACAGATTCCGATCTAGCTTGTAAATTCCATCGTAGGTCTTAGAAAATGGCTCCCATAGATTCCATCCTTGGTCCGATCGCACCCTGATGATTGTTCTACTTCCTGTGGTTTCCGCAGAGTCAGTGATTTTATCATCGGTATAATATGGAAATAGTGCATGTTCCGGATTTTTCCTTCCGGCAGTCATTCCTCCAGAGCTTGAAATGAACAACCAATGATCAGAACTGCTCACCAAAGTCATAAAGAAGGGCGGTATTGAATCATAGTTACTAATCTTGTAGTACACATCATCGTCCAAACGGACAAACTCTCCCTTCACCTGACCCAACAGATCTGACATGGGTCTATTCCCTACTAGTATAGTTTTACTCATTATATCTTTTAAATGCTCAAAGTAGTATCCGGATAGACTGAACGCTTTCCGCCTGAATTTCAAATTTGTATTCTTCTTCACCTATTCTTATTCCGCAATTCCTTGCTCCAGTTTCCATATTTAGAAGCACAAGTACGTACTCACCAGATTCCTTCTTTACGGCTGTACCGAGCAATGCTTCATCATCGATATCCATTTGAATGCGGAGGTCTCCTGGATCGATAAATTTTGAAAAATGAAGCATGGCATTGAATAAAGGGGTGTAATACACTTCATCGCTAAGTGTATCCACAATAATTGGTGCGATACACCAATTGGAAGCATGGTTTGGACCACCCTGTTTATCTAAGACCATATTCCAGTCTATCCATGCCGAAACATGATTGTTTAAACATCCGATGATGTCGCGCACATATCGATAAACCGGAACATACTTAGGGTGGCGGTATTTGTCTTTTTCAGGTGCCCATTGATACCCCCAATCTGTTGCTTCTTTCTTCCAGTACCAATCATCTTCCTTCCAATGCGGAACTTCATTATCTACGCATGCTTCCGTATTAATGATGAGCTTATCGGGAGCCAATTCATAGGTCATTTCTAGGGACTCCGGAAACCAATCTACCGTTCCGTCATACCAATGAACCGCGGTTCCAGCTATTTTATCCAATAATACCGTATCAGATAATAATTCTTTGGACCAGTGCTCCAATTCAGGCCCTCTATTTTGATCGTATACCAAGAGCTTGTGCGTTAGATTTTCAGCTTCCAATTTGGGAGCTAAATGATCCAATACAAAGACCTTCATCTCTTCTGGAGTGTAATGCATACTTTCCCAATGAGCACCATTCCCCAATGGTTCATTTTCAATGGTAAACCCCCAAAGGTCTATTCCCTCTTCTTCATATGCACGAATATATCTAATAAAATATTCGGCCCACACATCATAGAATTCTGGGAGTAGCTTCCCTCCAAACCAATCCTTATTGTCTTTCATACAAGGTGGTGCCGTCCATGGTGAACTGATTAGATCAAAACCATTGGACGAATAGGATTTTGCTTCATGGATAATTGGGATGATATCGTCCTTATCCACCTCAATAGAAAAGCTCTCTAAACTGGTATCTCCTGTTTCCACATAGTCGTAACTATGGAGTGAGAAATCGCAGCTATTCATGTGTACACGTGCCATGCTGTACCTCGCCCCATGCTTTCCGAAATAGGATTTTAAAATCTTCTCACGTTTTGAATCGCTTAGGTTCATTAATAAATGGGTCGAGGATTCGGTAAAAGCTCCACCAAAGCCTAAAATGATTTGAAATTCTACTTCAGGATGAAGTTCCAGCCAAACCTCAGCTTCTAGATCGTGTTCTTCAACAAGCCGTAAGCTATCACCCTGCGAACTACTCTGGTATATTTCTATTGAACTTCTGTTTTTTTTCTCAGAAGTGCACGAGCTCATACTTACTACCAGAAATAGGGCTCCAGTTATTAAAAACATCCTAATGAGCATGGAATACGAAATTTTATTCACGGCCATATACACGCACGTAATCAATGATGTACTTGGGATCTTTAATCGAAGGGTCAATCCCTTTTAGTCCTCCCCATCCTCCGCCAATAGCGAGATTAAGAATAATGTTCTGGGGTTGATGAAATGGCCATTCTAGGTCATTTGCATTCTTATCATAGGTATAATAATGTTCACCGTCCAAGTATCCCAATATTCTATCCGGATACCACTCCACTGTATAAGTGTGAAATTTCGAATCCATAGAATCCACCTTTATCTGCGATCCTATTTGATTGTTTTGTTTGAAATAATACGCTTTGGTATGACAGGTCGCGTGGTTATAACCACTCCCTGTGGTGTCGTTAATCTCATATCCTACGCATTCCAGGATATCGATCTCACCGCAATACGGCCAGGACAATTCATCTCTATACGCATCGCCAAGCATCCATCCGGCACTCCAGGTCCCCCGATCAACTGGAACTTTAGCTCTGATGTCAATTTTCCCATAAAGAAAGCTTACTCTTTCCTGCGTAGTTAAACGAGCAGAACTCCATTGCCCGTATTCATCCATATGCGCCTGAATGACCAAGCTTCCATTTTCACAACGTGCGTTTTTACTCTCCACCTCTTCATAGAATTGAAGCTCATTATTTCCCCATCCCCAATTACCAATATTGTAAGACCAGTTCGAACTATCGGGCAATCCATCCGAATTGAATTCATCAGACCATACGAGACTCCAAGAGTCTCCTTCCATCAACTGGATGAGTGTATCGGGCGTATTGATATGCCCTTTAATTAGTTCCAAATTTAAACCAGTGATCATCGATTCTCCTTCTGCGTTATGAAGTCTTAAAGCATGTTTTCCAGCTGCCAATGGAGAACCAACTACAAAGGCTGAAGATTGATCTTTGGAATGAAACCTTAAGCGGCCTGTAACGTCATACGTTCTTTCATCCTGATTGTGGATATAGTCCTCCAGCCATAAGCTGCTTCCTTCTAATGAAGAACCCGTGAGTTCAACTTTATACCTTCCTGTTTGAGGAATTTCCAATTCAAACTCAATCCATGAGATCGAATCCATTTCTACACCATTCGAAGATAGGTTCACTTTTCCAGCAGAATTCGAAACATGCTCAAAGTTGAGCTCAACAAAGGAATTGGAAATGCCGCCCTCCATTTCGTCTGAAGTCGTCGTAACTGATTGACATGAAATAAGGACCAACGAAACAAGGATGGGCAAAATACATCGGAGCAATTGAGTCATGCGAAATTATTTGACAAGCAGTTCTTCTAGTTCTTCTAAAGATCTACCCTTCGTCTCGGGAAGTTTTCTGTAGATAAATACAAAGCCAAGGATTGCGAAGAGGCCATAAATTAAAAAGGTCATTGAACTACCTAGAACCTCCAACTCCCAAGGGAAAATCCATTGAATTAAGAAACTCACTGCCGAATTTATAAGACCAACGAAAGAAATTGCAATACCTCTGATATAGTTCGGGAACAATTCGGAGAATAAGACCCACATAACCGGCCCAATTGAAATTGCAAAAGAGGCTACAAAGCTCAGAATGGCAAAAAGGATTAACATGGCATTCATCGAGATCGAAGAAGAGACAATTTCATCACCAACGACTTCGAAATCGGGAGGAGGAAGGGCTCCTTCTAAAGCGGCTCTATAACTCTTCTCCGAGTCGTAAGTTACTCCAACCAAACTGTTCAAACCATCTGATTCTATTTCAATGGAGAGCTCAGCAACAATCTCTTCGGTTAAAGTGTACTCTGCAACTCTGAATCCGTAGGATAAAAAAAACATTGATAAGGCTATCCCAGCAACACCAAAAAGCAATAAGGGTCGTCTACCAAGACGGTCAATAAACAATATCGCAAGTATGGTAAAGACCAGATTCACCAAACCAACAAGTATGGCTTGCATGAATGAGGCATCCGTTCCGATACCACTTTGCTCAAATATCATTGGAGCATAAAAGAATACCGAGTTAATACCTGTGATTTGCTGTAGAACGGCAACCATGATTCCTATGCTAAGAACTAGCTTCAGGCTTGGATTTAAAAGATCCTTAATACCCGCTTTATCCTCATCCGTTTCAGTCTCAATACTGTCTTTGATGGTGTCAATTAGTTCAACTGCTTTCTCATGAGTCGTAAGACGGTCCGTCACTTTAATTGCTTCGTTGAACTTACCCTTCATTACCAACCAACGAGGGCTTCGAGGAACAAAGAATAATCCGAAGAAATAGAGTATTGCCGGCACAGTTTCTAGACCAAGCATCCAGCGCCAATTGTGCTCTCCAATTTTCAATGACTGTGCCCAGCCAGCATCGCTATCGCCCAATTGAATAATCATGTAGTTCGTGAAAAAAGCCAAAGAAATACCGATTACGATATTTAATTGATTGAAGGAAACCAATCTCCCTCTCAATTCTTTGGGCGCAATTTCAGCAATGTATAAAGGTGCTAGGATTAAAGAAGCTCCTACTCCGAAACCTCCCAACATTCGTGCAACAACCAAAAAAATGAAATTTGGTGCTAAAGCCGATCCCAATGCCGAAAGGGTATACAAAATTGCTGCATACTTGAGAATCTTTCTTCGGCCGTGCTTATCGCTCAAGGGGCCAGCAAACATCATGGCCAAGGTAGCGGTCAAGGTCAAAGAGGCTACGGACCATCCCAATTCTAGTTTGGTGAGCCCAAATTCAGGCTCAATAAACTTTACAACTCCAGAAATTACCGATGCATCAAAACCCATCAAGAGCCCACCAAGGGCGACTATGAGGGAAATCATCATGACCATTGACTTACTCGTGGTTTTCATGGCTTAGGTATTTGGTAGGTTAAAGAGGTCTGTATTCAAAACTTCGAATGATAATCTCATGTCTTACAGGAACAAATGGGCCTTCAGGGCCATTAGCGAGCCAAAAGTTCATTCGAGCATTCGTTGCGTCTTCAGGTGCAGGGATTATAATGGGGTCAGACGAATTTCCTCCCTCGTTCTTCACTCGTGCCGGATTCGATAAATCAAAACTCCAACTGGCATCGGGAGGACCATCTCCATATTTTGCTCCTTGCCAACTCTCCCAAGTGATTAAGGTATCTGTCCAAGTAAAAGAGTGGGTACTTATTCCAATCCAGTTGTTGTTGTCCTCTTGTGGCTTAAACACCCTTTCTGGATAATATGGTCCGAACGCAATGGGTTGAACACCATATTGTAAGGTGTATTCTTCATCGGGATTTTGCCACTTGGCAAACTCAATATCCACTTCGCTATTGGCTTGGGTCTTGAATGAATAGGGGTTCCATGTAAACAGGCCAAGAACTACATTTCGATCAATATTCACTGGGTTACCTTCAATGGTCCAGATGTAGGTTCCATAGCCCATAGTATCATTGGAGACTACTTCTGTACATCGCCAAATACCTTCTTTTTCAGAAATGCTGAGATGTAAGTATCCATTGGCATCGATAAAAACATCATCGTTGTTATCCGTAAAATAATTCCCACCAGGTCCTTGAGTGTTATTACCATATTTTATGGTCCATTCCCGCCCTGAGAAGGTGAGCACATCTCCAACACGTCCTTTGAACTTAGGCACCGGTTGCTCACAAGAGCTGAACATCAAAGCCGACAATCCACCTACTAAGAATAAAAGTGCCTTTTTCATTTCAGTTTATTTTGATGATGTGAAGACTCTAGGATTAACATTTCTCCCCAAAGTGATGGATTATGGTAAAAGCCATCCATATCCGAACTATTCCATCTATCCTGATACTGACGTCCCGAATTGTCTCCGTGATCAACAGCGATCTCTAATCCATATAAAATACCCGTTTCCATTGGTGGGATACTAAGTTCAGAAAGTGAGATTTCAACCTCGAAGTAATATCCGTTGGCCGTTTGAACGAGTCGGTAGTCATTGATCTTGAATGGCTCCTCCTTGGTCCAATTCCAAGCCGTTACCTCATTTCCAAGCTTGATTCCAAAATGCTGGTCGGTCAAAAGGTAATTGGTCCTCCTGGGGTTTGCAGTGGGTGAAGTGGAAAAAGCCATTTCAAAGGCATCGCCATTCCATATCTCATCCTTTGAAAAACTGTTTTGCATGGGTGTTTCATCTTCCACCTCAAGAGCAAGGAATAGCTTATCTCCTTTAAACATCATGTGGAATTTATTCTTCTTGAAATCGGCAACATCCTTATCCATCCAGATATCGTCCTTTTTTCCGTCGATTACAGGAGCTTTTTGTGATTCATTTAGGGTATATCTCTTTCGAAATCCACCTTCATAGGGAACTATTCGTACTTCATCGATAAAAACCTCCCCATCGGCATTCAGGTTAATTATTACCTGCTTTATATTGCTTGGATCAGCACCTTCTTGTTCCCAATTAAATTCAGAAAATGGTACTTCAATCCTAGTCCATTCGGATCCAATACCATCTCCTTTAACCGTGTTAGCTCCTAAGCCAAGCCAAGCCTGAGCAGCAGTAAAGTCTTCTAATCCCACGGCCCAAGGCAAAGATGTGCGATCACCCGATAAGCTTTTGACATAAAATTCAATGGCTGCTACATTTATAATACCTGAAAGATCTTTTCCGGTCCAATTATCCCAACCAAATCCAATTCCCAGCCAAGGACAATTCTGAGTCACGGCATCCCATTTTATATGCAGACCATAATCGCCTTGATAGGCTGCCTCTCTCTTGGCTTCCACTTGAATGCATGAAGTTCCTTCGGTTGCCCAAGCCTCTGATGTTACAACATCTGTGTAAATCTCGCTTGCCTGAAAGAATTCCTCTTTTTCTTCATTTGACTCCTGGTACATGGCATTTTCTTTAAGCTGAATACAGCTCGTAGCCAAAAGACCCAGAAAAAGAACAGCTCCTATTTTGTGGATTCCCATTCTCATGGCTCAAGGGCATTTCCTTCCGTAAAGATCAAATAATCAATATCGGTCTCGCTATAACCTGAATTTGGATCTGCTAAGAATAGCATTCTTATGTTGATCAGTTTGTGCGGTTCTCGAAGTCCATTTCCAATATCAGGTACTGGTGCCCCATTAACCAGCGTTTGAAGATCTTCATATAAGAGGTTATAGGTTTGCCAAAAGTTCTCTACTCCTTTAATTTCAATGGAGAACATGTCTTCTGATGACGCCTGATAACTTCCATCTTCATTGTCATCTTCCGTGAATTGAAATAAGATCACTTCATTATTTACGGCAGCTTTCTTGTCTAGAAAGAAGTTGAAATAAACATCACTAGCAATACTTGAAAGCGGATAGTGGGTAGATCCATAAGCACTTCCAGGCATATCGATATACCCAATTAACCAATCCCAACCTACTGCACCTCCCATTTTGTAATAGTTGAAGCCTTGCGCCGAGCTGTCGTCCTGAACAACGTTAAATTTCATATCGGCACCCGTCTGACTAAAAATGGTCCATCCTGAATTAAGTCCATCTTCAAAGTCAGACAACAAAAGGCCATCATAATTCTTCGTGCTGTCGATCACAATGACAAGCAAAGTGTCATTATATCCTTCTTCAGGAATAGAAAGGTAAGCATCACACGTTTCAGCCTTAAACATGGGGAGAATCGTAGTGGTTCCTTTCCAGGTTCCATTCAATTCATCAATTACTTTGGATTTACCCTCAAAGATTTTAATCGCACCGGAAGTACGTCCAACAACACGCACTTGCCAATCTACTGTCTTACTAAAACGAGCAGTAAAAACAGCCTCATCCCCAGATGAGAAATCCAATTTGGAATTCGATACGTCAAAAGCCTCAAGCAATTGGAATTCACCGTATAAATCTGAAAGATTTGGACCTAATGTATTTGTTTCTCTTTCACAAGCTAAAGAGAACACCAAGGCAAACGAAAATAAAACTACACTCCTCTTCATACTCCTACTAATTAAAATTTCATTGTAAAGAATAGCGACCACGTTCCTATGGAATAGGATATCATTTCCTGATTGTTATCCTTCCAATCAATGCTTTGCCACATCAATCTTAAAACATTCTTTTCTGTAAACTCATGCTGAAGACCAATTCCCATGATGCTTTCAGAATAATCCAATTCATACTCATTGAAATCAATGATTTGAGAATAGGCATCTCGTTCAGCTAGGAGCTCAAACCCTTTGGTGGCCCACAAGCGATACTCTGCAATAAAGTCAAGATCACCAATAAGGGTTGCACTCACATTCACAATTAGGAAATCTGTTGCAAGGTCTACAACTTCGTATTCAAAATTCCCCGACCGTTTGGTGGTTTGAGAACCAAATCGACCTGAAATCCAGGCTTCTCTCTCTCCCATTTGAGCGAGCTCATGAATATTTAACCGTGCATATATGCTAAATGTTTGAAAATCACGCAATGTTGTGGTTCCCTCACCAACATCTTCCGATAAAAACTCCGTTTCAAGACCTACCACCCAACGTCGAGACTTGTCCGTCTGTGTAAGATTTATATTAAATCCTTTTCGGTTGGGAGTGGCAACTCCATAAGGAGTAGCATTGTCATATCTAGGATCGTATGACATAAGACCTTCTTGAATTTGGGTCTGATACAATGAAGCATCACGATAAATGTCCATCATACCCATTGGCCTCAGTGCCTTATCGTTTCCAATTCGCTGATAGGTGATTGGGAATCGATCGTAGTCGATTTGAAGCGTTTGAGCCCCTGCACTTCTGAAGTTTGCACCTACATCTCTGTACTTGGCAACAAACTGAAGTCCAGAATTCTTATGATTTGCCGTTAGACCAACATCATAGAAATAGTCTTCTAATAAGGAGGAAGCTTCATCGCCTTCCCATTGCAAGCTCGACATTCCTGTTTCTAATCCTAACGAGAAGGTAGCCTGCTCAATCTCATGACGCAATTCCAAGGTACCGCTTAATACACTGTTCCTTAAATGCACTTCACTATTACTTGTTCCTTTGAAATCATACAGTTTTGCATACTGAGCTCCAATAATGACGTGCTTGCTTTGCTTCATTAGAACACTTCCTCCTGAATAGAGACGATCATCCTGAGCACTTAGATCGGAAGCCTGAATTCTTGTTGTGAAAAGATCAAACTGCATTTCCTCAAAGCCTTTTTCGGAAAGAAGGGCAAAATCAATAGCAGCACCCTGCTGACGCCAAGTTTGATCCCGCATATAAAACAAATCGTACTGGATTTGCTCTTGAGGTGCACCGGTAATAACGCCTTCGTACTGATTTATCAAACCCTTTTTATTCGCAAAGGTGTAATCAGATAATCGATAATCGATATCGCCCAATTGGTACTTCAGGAATCCTCCCAGGATTCCTTTAACGGTTAACTGACGTACATCGAAGGTAACCCCGGAGCCCCAGAAACCGCCATAGTCGTTTCTAACACGGACCATACCTATGATATAGAGATCTTCATTGGGTTGAATGTTCACACCGAGATCAACTAAAGCATGACCACTTTGAAGTTTTCCGGCGGTGGTGGTGTCCTTTTCGCTGTCGGTCGTATAGTTATCGCCGTACATGATTGCCCGAGCTGCTCCGGAAACCCAAACCTTATTAGATTGGCCAAAGAGCATTAGGGTTGGCATCAAAAAGACCAGAAGTGCTGTATTTCTTTTTAAACGCATCAGAAGAATATTTTAAGTTCGATCAAGGATTCCTGACCTTGAAATTTATCGAGAGCAAAGCTGGTATCTTCGAAGAAGAACCAACGGTGTCGGAAATAAAGCCCTGCATTTTTCCCCAAGTTGATATCGAAACCAAGTCCAACACCCCATCCCGTTTGATTTAGGGGTCGCTGAGATTGCAAATCGATTTCGGTATTATATCCACCTATTACTCGTTCGTATCCCAAATAGGTGTTAATGTAAAATGGTGTCGCTAATTGGTAATAAGCCTCTAATTCGGTATTGTATTGACGAATGTAGGCCGAGGTATTCCAAGCTGGAATAATGCTAAACTCAGGCTGTGTAGTATAGTACCTTCCTAAGAAGAAAGCGTAGAAATTTCGATAACCGATTTTGGTTCTATACTTACCATGGATCTCTACTTGACTGAATTTCTTTGGGTTGATGGATACTCCTAAGCTGTCGTCTGTGACTTCCACTGTTTGATAGGCGTCGCGGTAGGCCTTATTGTAGCGCCCATAAGGCCCTATATTATTGGGGAAGGTCCAGCGCCAAAAGCGAGAGCGCGTTAATTGATTCACATAATGTGAGTAGGTAATGGTGTTTTGGAAGGCTTTAATTTCAGTGGCAATTCCGTAACCAAGCGAAACTTTCAGCTTCTTGATCTTTATCTCGGTATTTAAATTGATCCCTGTTCTGTTGTTGGTCATTTGACCAATCATTACCATTGAACTTGAGAATGGCGTAAGAACCGCTGCACTTTGAACTCCACCTTCTGGCCGATCGATAATCGCTGATTCAATAATGGATGTATTCCAGAATACTGCATTGTTATTTACAACATAAGGACTGATTCGGTAATAGTGTAGCTCAATAGGAACCTTCGAAATCTTCTCCATGGATAAGAATTTCACGGAAATGGCTTCTCCCCATGGGTAATTATTGATTGGACTAATGTAATTCCCCATGCCGCCTTCGGCATGCAATTGAAATCCTTTGAACTGCGTCTTCCATTCTAGGGTGTACATGTTAAATCCTAAGCGAAGAGTGTTCAGGCTATCAACCCATGTTTGATGGTTAAGGGTATTAAAGCTTACATAGCTTGTGTTATTATAAACCTTTCGAAGTTTTCCACCATAATTGAAATTGGGAAGTGTTTGAATACCACCTATAATCTCCGTCTTTCCATATAAAACAGCGAAACTCCAATCATTGGGAAGATTGATCCCTTCAAAAATAGCTCCTTGGAAAGCTCGTTCTCCCCAACGGGCATCCTGGTACACGGCACCAACATCATACATCTGATTGTAGCGTTTGCCTACTTCCTTCCCTATGGGATCCCAAGGATTTCTTTCATAAAGCGAGAATCGATTGTATCCTCTGAAACTTCCCATGGTTAAATCGCTCATTGAAAACCAATGGATCCCTCCCATTCGCAGATTAAATGTTCCATAGCGAGTGTAATAGGAACCATACACATTGAGACCGAGATTCATTCCTAAGTTTTGCCCTAGTCTAGTTCCCGACAAAGGATCCCACACAGGAGGTAATTGACCCGTAGGTACTTGAGGGTTGTAGGTGGGCCCAATATTTCCGTCTAGAAATTGAAACATAAAAACATCAAACCCCCAGGAGACCATTTTACTAGGACGTCCGCTTACATTTAACCAAAGATTTGGAAGCTGAGAATCATCTCCGATAAAGAGCGACTTCTCCTGTGTGACAGCTCCTGAAGCCGGATCCAAAATATATGGTTCGGGCATGGAGGTATGCGTAGCAAAAAAACGATAGAAGCCATTGAGCTTAATCTGATATAGCTCACTTGACTTCTCTTTTGGAAAGAATCCGCGACGCAAGTCTTGAATCAGTGTGGTATCTGTTTGAATAGCTTTGGCATCCAGTTGAAACATCAACAGAATAGCGATTGTGGCAGATATGGGTTTTATACATTTCATCATCGCATATTCATTCTAGTCCCGATCTACTTCAAGTTCCTGAGTCTTCATACGAACAGATTTAACAGGAGGATCTTCGGGGCTTCTTGGAACAACATAAAATGGAATGTTTGCGTAGGCCGCTCGACCGCTCTTATTTGTGATTTGAACAAAGACCCTATAGGCACCTTCGTCGCCTTGAGGCACAAGAAGTGCGGAATTGGATTTCCGTTTTTTAAGCATTCCAAGAACAGGCTGGAGGGCTCCTTCGAAGTCACCACCGGCACTTTGTGCAGTGCTTTCAGGAAACACCAGCCAGTCTATTATAGCTTTTTCATCGGACGGATTCGTCCATTTCAATTCTACATCAAATCGTTCACCTGCTTTTAGGTACAGATTATCTAGGCCACTCTTACCATTAATTGTTAATGACTGTATCGAAGGGCTACGTGTGGCTAATTCTTCTCCCTGCCAGGCATGGTATAAACGGTCGAGAGGCTCGGTTGGATTTCCATCGGCCGTGAACAGTCCATACCATGTGGAAGTAGTTTCCTGTTTTTGCCCCCATAAGAAGACATAGGACCCAATGCATTTGTCTTTATGATCAAGGATGTAGTCTTTATATCTGTTTTCGTAGCTATCCGCCTTTTCGGTACTCGTTTGCTCGATCGGAGCTCCCCAAGCGGTCTTTGACACTTCCCAATGTCCGTTCGGTCCCCACTCGGATACAATAAAAGGTCCCTTCCAGCCAAATCTTCCAATATCACGCGGAACTTCATGAATATCTCCATAGGTGTTTACTCCATAGATATCGATATCTGGAGCCTTTGTCATCACTTCCTGAACCTCCATTGAATCGAGACCTGCCGTAACTGTAGAGGTAGGATGATTGGGATCTTCCCAATGAATCATCTCCGCTATATCTTGAATCGCATCCCATACTTTGGTGTTGGTATAGAACAAGTCCACCTCATTTCCTATTCCCCAAAGAAGTAGAGCAGGATGATCTTTAAATTCCTTAACAACATCTGTGAAATATTCCAATTGTCTTTGAACCGCAGCTTCATCGTTGTAGTCAAAACCATGACGTTCATGCTGCACCCATAATCCAAACATTACTGTTAAACCGCGAGATTGAGCATCGTCCAGTATGATTTGGGCATCCTCAGCACTCCATGTTCGTATAGAATTTCCACCTAAGAACATGAGTTCATCCAGATAATCATGTCCTCCAGCTCCCTTTATGTAATATGGCTCTCCTCCTCTGTGCAATTCATAGCCAGATTCGGTTTTTACTACCTCAACCTTAATTGGTTGGCCGGATAGTAGTAAGCCGACAAAAATTCCAAAGAGTGTTAGTGCAAATTTCATATTAGCTATAATTCAAAGGAAAATCCCCGTGATTTTAATTCTGAATACCTCAATGGATCGAAGGCATACAACTTCCCTGGGCGATGGGGTACTTCCTTCTGATACTCGTTTTGATCCAACAGAAGGTCCATGCTGAGAATTTTTTTTCTGAAGTTTCCTTTATCGAATTTCTTATCAAGAATGGCTTCATACAGACCTTGAAGATCTGATAAAGCAAATTTGGTAGGCAGCAGACCAAAGCCAATGGGTTCATGCCGTACGCGATCTTGTAAAACTTTCAATGCGTCTTCAAAGATCTCATTATGATCGAAGGCCATTTTGGGACATTCATCAACGTTCACCCAATAAACCCCATCAGCCCAAGCCGATGCATGTGGATCTTCTTTTGCAATATCAATAATGGAATAATAGCCCATAGTAATTACACGACCCGCAGGATGTCGATCGACTCGACCATAAGCTTTCGTTTGTTCAAGGAAATGTTGGTCGATACCTGTTAAATCCCTCAGGATTCGTTCAGCAGCAACGTCAATGTTTTCATTTGGATAAACCAAATCCCCCGGGAGTGCCCAAGAACCTTTAAACGGAGAAACACCACGATGTATTAATAAGACTTTTAAGCTGGACTGATGATAACCGAAGACAACACAATCAACCGAAAACCCAAATTGAAAGAACTTTTCAAACGAAATCTCATAATAAGGTACCGCGAAGCTCATTCTATCCTCGAGGGTACTCTGATCCATTTCGTCTTTATTCTTCATTGGGAACTTTGGGCTAGGCATTTCAAATATATACAAAAGTTTGTAATTGTAGATAGTACTATAAGTATTGTATGCCTAACCTTCTGTTTTTCCGTGTTTTAAGTACTATATTTATCTTTTTTATCACACTTGTTGTTTTTTATACTAAAAGTCTGTTATATTTGTGAAAATTCATTTATGATGAGAAAGTATACTCTATTCCTGGCACTAACAAGTTTTTTGTTTGGCTATAGCCAACAAGACACCGTTACTTTTCAAGTTGACATGAACAACTATTATGGGGCAACATTTACTAACGTACATGTTAACGGAACCTTCAATAGTTGGTGTGGCTCGTGTAACCCTTTATCTGACGCCAACAACGATGGCATTTGGGAGGGAGCCATTCCTCTTACGGCAGACACCATAGAATTTAAGTTCACCTTAGATGGTTGGACCGGACAAGAAACTCTTGATCCTGCCCTTTCTTGTACGACGCCAGCTACAACGAATACCAATAGATATCTAATATTTACTTCAGACACGGTACTTCCGGTTGTTTGCTGGGAAAGCTGTTCCCCTTGTGGACCTTTTAAGAGTCAACCAGATTTACCTATTACTTGGGACGACACCACTGTAAACCGTGTTTGGACAGACTTTGGAGATAATTCTTCATCGCTTACTGCAGATCCTTCGAACGCGAGTAATACCGTTCTAATGTCCACAAAACCAGCGACCGCACCAGGTTGGGCAGGAACGACCCTTCATGATCAATATGGATTGGCAAATGCGATTCCTTTTTATGCCGGCGGAACTATGGCATCAGTTCGTGTTTACTCTCCGGATAGCGCAATGCCGGTACTCCTAAAAGCCGAAACAAATGGCGATCCAACCAAGAGTGTTGAAACTCTTGCACATACCACTGTTGCTAATGGCTGGCAAACACTCTACTTCGATTTTGCCAACGAGCGTACCGGAACGGCCGCCATCAACTATACCTATGTATATGACAAGCTGAGCATTTTCTACAACTTTGATATCACAGGAGCAACAGCTGGGGCTCTTGATTTCTACTGCGACGATATCATGTATGTAGATTCTACAACACCCCCTCCAACGCCTGATACAGTTACATTTAGAGTGGATATGAGAAATTACTCAGCCACGACCTATACGGGTGTTTATGTAAACGGAACCTATAACCAGTGGTGTGGTTCCTGTAACCCTATGAGTGATGCCAACAACGACAGTATTTGGGAAGTAACTTTGCCTATTCCTTCTGGAGTAATCGAATACAAGTTTACCCTAGACGGTTGGGCTGGTCAAGAAACTCTAGACCCTCTACTAAGTTGCACCACACCAGTAACTGTTAACACCAATAGAATATTAGACATTCAAGGAAACATTGATCTCCCAGCCGTATGTTGGGAAAGCTGTGATACCTGCGCATTAACAAGTCCTCCTCCAAGCACAGGTGGACTTACCTTACCGATTACATTTGATGACACTTCGCAGACGTATGGTTTCACAGACTTCGGAAATAATCATTCCATGTTCACAGCAGACCCTACAAATGCTTCAAATAATGTTTTGATGTCTGTTAAATCGGACACCGCTGCAACTTGGGCAGGGACAACGGTACATGACACCTTGGGATTAGCCAGTCCAATTCCTTTTGACTCTTCTGGTACGATGATGTCTGTTCGTGTGTACGCGCCTGCGGCAGGAATGGATGTATTGCTAAAAACTGAGGACATAGACGATCCTACTAAAAGTGTTGAAACCTTGGCACAAACTAGCGTTGCCAACGGATGGGAGACTCTTTACTTTGACTTTTCTAATGAGAGAACTGGTACTGCTCCAATTAATTACACATATGAGTATGACAAATTGAGCATCTTCTACAATTTTGATGTCTCAGGAGCTGCTGCTGGTGAATTGGAATTCTATTGTGATGATATTGACTTTGTAGATTCTACAAGTGCTCCTGTTATACCAACCGTAGACACCATTACCTTCCGCGTGGATATGAGCGATTATTCTGCTACTTCCTATACAGGGGTTTATGTGAACGGAACGTTTAACAGTTGGTGCGGAAGTTGTAACCCAATGACCGATGCCAATAATGATAGCATTTGGGAAGTTAGCCTTCCAATCCCTTCTGGAAATATTGAATACAAATTCACTCTAGACGGATGGACTGGTCAGGAATCATTGGATCCTGCACTTCCATGTACAACTCCTGCGACAGTTAACACCAACCGTTTCTTGAGTATTGCCGGTGATACTATTTTACCTGTAGTTTGCTGGGAGGCCTGTATTGAATGTGATTTAATAACTCCTCCAGGGATTGCGAACATCACCTTCCAAGTGGACATGAATCAATACACTGATCCATTCACCACTCCAGAGGTTAATGGAACGTTCAACAATTGGTGTGGTAACTGTGCGCCAATGTCAGATGCCAACATGGACGGAATTTGGGACATCACCATTCCATTGAATATTGGTGACACCATAGACTTTAAATACTCGCATGACAACTGGCTAGCCCAAGAATCTCTTACACCAGGATCCCCTTGTACACAAACATCTTCTGGATTCACAAACAGATTCTTAGCCATTACTGGAGATACGACTTTGCCAGCTGTTTGCTGGGAATCATGTGTCGCTTGTGGAGGAACTCCTTTAACTGCTGAAGTTACATTCATGGTGGATCTTTCAGAATATACGGGTAGTTATTCGGAAGTGCATTTAAATGGAACGTTTAACAACTGGTGCGGAACATGTGCTCCAATGACGGATGCAAATAACGATAGCATTTATGAGCTGACTGTTACCGTGCCAACCGACACCATTGAGTATAAATTCACATTGGACGGATGGACGACAGAGGAGAGCTTGACAGATGGAGACACTTGTACGAAGACAACTACGGATGCTGGAGGAACCTTTGTAAACAGAGTACTTATTCCTACGGGCGACACTACATTGATTCCGGTATGCTGGGAGTCATGTAATATGTGTGGTGACATCGGTATTGATGAATCATTTGTACGTGAATTCACAATTGCTCCTAATCCTTCGGATGGTGCGTTTGAGATTACAGGTTCATTGATGGAATCTGAGGATTATACGATCACTATTCTCGACGCTGTTGGTAGAGTGGTCTATGAAAATGGGAAATTTGGCCTTGAAATAAAGGAGAGAATAGACTTACGTTCACTAGGTAATGGATTGTACCATGTCCTATTGAAAACGGATTCAGGAATGGTTTCAGAAAGAATACTTCTTTTCTAAGAGGCGGTTTTACATTGCACAAAAGAAAAAGGGAGTCCAAATTGGGCTCCCTTTTTTATTGAGCTAGTTCCTTTTACTTTTCCTTAACTTAAAAGAAATAGCTTTGACCTAAATCGCGATATATGAAAAATCTACTTCTTATACTCTGTGCAATTACAGGTATTTCCTGTTCGTTTGATCGTTCATTAAGTGATTCTGAGAAGGAACTTATCAGTCTGTTTGAAGGTACTTTTTGCACAACAGATCAATCGATAGCGGACTCAAACTATCTTGATATCACTCTCTTCAACCATCGTATTATAACGAGCGAGAACGATAGACTTTACTTTTATTCGGAACAATATATTACCGCCAATCCCATCCAAGCTTATTCCCAAAAAATATATTCCTTTCAAGAGATAAACTCAACAAATTTTAAGGTTGATCTATACATCATTGACAACTTTCATTTATATAGGAGCACGGAGGAGAGTTTGGCGAAAATTGAATCCATAGATATCGAAGAATTGATCTTTCAAAGAGGGTGTCGATTTGATGCGGTAAAAACAGAAAAGGGATGGAAAATAGAAACGTCAAACAAAAAGTGCATCAGCTCATTAAACAAAGCCGAGTATTCTAAAATTGACATAGAACTACTTCCAAATCTCATCCTAGATTCCAGTTGTGGAATCAATGCAGATGGAAACAAAGTATGGGGACCGAAAGACCAATATGTATTTAAAAGAAAAGCCGCTTGGTAGCGGCTTTAATAATCTTATCTGAAGAGACTTAAGTGCCCCTGATATTGTTGGTTCTCACTGGGGATTTTAACCACATAGTAGTATGTTCCTTCCGGACAATCACCACCAAGCTGACTATTCTCACCTCCCCAGCACCCATTGTCCGAAGGACTTCCGCAATTGCTACCATAATTTAGGCTCTCGTAAACCAAGACACCCCAACGGTTGTAGATCCAAACTTGAAGATCATCGAAGTTTTCCGCATTATTAATGTAGAAATAATCGTTCATCCCATCTCCATTTGGTGTAATTACATTCGGAATATCGATCTCGCAAATCTTAACGGTTAAATCAACGTAAGCCGAATCCTTTCTTCCACAATAATCCTCTGCACGGAACATATAGGTATAATTCCCCTCTTCAGGAGCTACTGTAAATAGAGAATCGTTCGTTTGTTCCGAACCATTTTCATACCAACCGTAAACAACTCCTATTGTACCACCAGTATAGCTTCCAATAAATGTGATGCTATCATCCTCACAAATTTCTACCGGACCCGCAGGATAAATATCCACTTGAATATCCGGAGCATCCTCAAGAATGGTAACCACCACACTGTCTTCTATTGCAAAACCTAAACATTGATCCTCAATAGTGTAATGGTAGGTGGTAGAATTTGTCATGGACACATTTAGATCGTAATACTCATGCGTATTACCATCCCATTCCCAATTAAAATGTAAGGGTGGGATTCCTCCATTCGCCTGCAGATAGAAATACATATCCTCTGGCGCACATAAAATAGTGTCTGGTGGAGAATAGGTCTTAATTAGACTATCCACGTCAAGGATTACAATAGTCAAGGTGACTGGCTGCAATCCTCCACAATAGCTAGAGAATGGAAATGTAATTTCCACCGTCTTGTCACCGTCAGGTATACCATCGAATATGGCTTCTATTGAAATAACTGCTGAATCCTGACCGGCGGGAACGATAACTGTTCCCGACAATGGCAGGTAGTCCACACCATTAACAGCAGTGCCTCCAATGATATAGGCGATGCTCGAATCCTGAGGCATCACAATCGCAGTCTTGATTGAAATATTGGCACTACCACAACCCTCGTAGATTGTGGTGTCATTATCCGTATAAGCGTTACTTGCAACGCCAGTGGTAACGGTAGCCCCAGAAGAACTAAAACTAGCAGCCTCCAAGAACACACCTGAATCATAAATTCCATCTCCTGCATCAGAAATTGCCAACTTGATGGTATATGTTTGACCACAAATAACGTGTGCTATGGCGGACATTTTCACAGTACGACCATCGTATTGAATTTCATTACCACCATTGTTATTTACATAATAAGCCGTGTTCATGCCCTGATTCACATTGTTAATAGCAACGGCTGTAGTGGTATTCGGGATAAGGGCAATATTCAAATTTGAATATGGCGTAGGTGAATTAGGATCCGGCCCGGAGATAAAAAATCCAAAAACATCGTTGTACGAAGAACCTACAAACTCCTCGTACTCTTCAGAACCGAATATGAAACCAAACGAAATGGTATCTGACTGCGGAATAAAGTCAAATTGAAGTATCGCGGCATCTTGCGTGGTAGAAGTGGTAATGTAATCAAGTAGAGGTGAACCAGGTTGATTATTATTCTGACCAGCACCAGGTAGATCATTTGGACCCTCTGCGATAGTAGCCCAACCTGAGGATATCACAATTCCACTATCCATTGGGAAGTTTGGGCTCGTATTGCTGAAGAATCCGATAGCCAAAGCCGCTCCAGTAAATGAGATGTTCGATGCAATAACTCCGCTTCCAAGTAGAACTGAATCCACCAAGTAGGCCGGATTGTTATATGGTGCATTTGTGTTTACATCTATTGGTGTTTGCGCATTTCCTAAAAATGGCAATACAGCAACTAGCATGAACAGTATAGATTTCCGCATACTTATCGTGTTAAAAATAGATATCCTTTTTCGATTTGAAAATCGGATTCTAAAGGTAATATTAATTTGACTCTATAGGTGTAGGTCCCTGCTTCAACATCTTTGCCTTCAAAGGTTCCATCCCAGCAGTCCATCAGATCTTCGCTATAATACACTTCCTTTCCCCATCGATCATAAATTCCAATGCTGAAATTAGTAAAGCCTTCACCTATAACCTGGAAACAATCGTTGAGTAAATCGTTATTGGGCGAAAAAGCATTGGGAATGTATAAATGGAATACAGGAATCACATCAACCAACCGAGACACACTATCCATACATCCATCAGCATTCTCAATAGTCAGCCATACCGTATACGTTCCTCCTGCATCATAAGTGTAGACAGGGTCCGCTAAACCCGACATACCCGATCCATCACCAAAATTCCAATTGTAAATGCTCGAATTCGTTGATAGATTGGTGAATGAGACAGACTGATCAGGGTAGGCTACATAACCATAGTTGGCATTGGGCGATGGACTCAAATTCAAATACATACTATCTCTTCGCACAAATCCACAAGCGTCCGTCATTTCAAACCAATAATAACCACTCGTAGCTGGAATGCTTGAAAATGTCTGACCATTGGATCCGTCTTGCCATGAAAACTGCACAGGATTAAATCCACCCGAACCATTGGGGTTTAAATAAAGTACATCGCCTTCACAAATGAGTGTGTCATTGAGTGAAGCGATTAAAGGAGTATCGATAGGAACCAATAAGGAAACCGTATCTCTGTAATGCTGATTTCCGCAAGAATCCGTGGCCTCAAATATCAGCAGTGTATCGGCCATTGGCGAAAATGTTCTGCTCAAGGCCGTACTTCCATCGCCCCATTGATACGAATAGGGGCCAGTTCCACCAGAAATATTGACCGTATAATTCATCGGATCTCCTGGACATGTCAAGGAAGTATCTGATAGACCCGTCACTTCAAATAAACTTTGATCAGTAATGGTAAAAACCAATGTATCCGGAGGATAAACGGCACATGGTGTTATAACCGAATCACTATAAATGAGGATCGTCTCTGTTCCTTCTGGTAGCGCATCAAATATCGATTGAATATCGAGCGTATAGGTTGTTGAATCTGGAAGAATCACAACGCTATCAGGCAATTGAATATAATCTACACCATTTACCGCCGTTCCAGCATAATACAGAGGAACAATAATAGTATCGTTCAAATTTCCTTGACGAATGAATTCGAAACCTGTGGATGTACATCCTTCCAACAAGGCTGTATCTAATGATGATCCAGTGGAATCAGACTGTATTACCATTCTAAGGCTAGGTCCTTTAAAGCTTTTGGCTTCAATAAAAATTCCTGAATCGTATTGCCAGTCACCTCCATCGGCAATGGCCATTTTTATATGATAGGTCTGACCACAAACCAAGAGAGAATAAACATTCATCACTTGAGTGAATCCGTCATACTCAATGGTTGTACCTACAGAAGTTGTAGGACAATTATAGACGGAAGCACATTGATTGGCCGGTAATTGATTCGCGTTATTCGGATCGTTGCAGATATAGTAACTACTAAAGCACTGACAATTAAGATTGTTAATTCCAACAATTAATGAGGACGTACCTACAGTAGCCAAATTGTGTTGATCGTAATTACCTCCAATAGGATTTGGGCCGCTCAAAAAGAAACCGAAGACGTCATTAAAGGTCGCTGTCCCACATGGTGGACCTACAAATTCCGGATATTCTTCCGACCCAAAAACATAATTGAACTGTAGGGTATCGGTTACCGCCACAAAATCAAACTCTAATATGGCGGCGTCTCGTGTAATGTCACCCCCGTAAGCTGTTAGAAGAGAATCACCCGCACCATTGAAAATTGTCGTGGTATTTCCAAATGTATTGGGACCAGGTGTGTTGTATATCGATCCTGTTGAGATCACGACCCCGCTATCAATTCCAAGATTGGTATTCGCTGCGGTGAAAAAACCTATGGCCGCTGTATCTCCGGTATAGGTAATATTGCTCACTTGAACACCTTGGCCAACCAGAACATTCTGAACCAAATACGTAGCTAGATTATATGGCGCCGTATTATTAGGCACGAGCTGTGCATGCAATCCGTGAACAGAGAACAGTAATGCTATGGAAAGAATATAATATCTTAAGCTTGAGCGCATTTCACAAAGATATCAAAAGCAATAGGTTTCACCTCATGCCTTTATACGCTAAAATTTGTCGTGACGTTGGCAATTCTCTAAATTCGGCATCCTCAATATTCCTATTATGAAATCCTATATAGAAGAAAACAAAGAGCGCTTCCTAGAAGAACTCTTCGAATTACTGCGCCTGCCCTCGGTTAGCGCAGATCCAGCCTTTAAAGGTGACGTCCTCCGAACAGCTGAACTCGTCAAAAAAAGTCTTTTGGATGCCGGTGCTGATATGGCCGAAATTTGTGAAACTCCAGGCTATCCGATTGTATACGGTGAAAAGATGTTAGATCCTTCTTTACCAACGGTCTTGGTATATGGCCACTACGATGTGCAGCCGGCCGATCCCATTGAGCTGTGGACTACTGATCCTTTTGAACCGGTTGTGAGAAAAACCGACATCCATCCTGATGGGGCAATCTTTGCTCGCGGAAGTTGTGATGATAAAGGTCAGATGTTCATGCACGTAAAGGCACTGGAGGTCATGATTCAAAACAATGCCTTGCCGTGTAATGTGAAGTTCATGATTGAAGGCGAAGAAGAAGTTGGTTCTGAAAGCTTGGGATGGTTCGTTGAACGAAATCACGAAAAGCTAGACTGTGACGTCATCCTCATTTCCGATACTGGAATTATCAATAATCAAAATCCATCCATAACCGTTGGACTTAGAGGTTTGAGCTATGTTGAAGTTGAAGTGACTGGACCAAATAGAGATTTGCACTCTGGCCTGTATGGTGGAGCAGTAGCAAATCCAATCAATATCCTTAATAAGATGATTGCTTCATTACAAGATGAAAACAATCACATTACTATTCCTGGATTCTACGATAAAGTAATTGAGCTAAGTGATTCGGAAAGAGCAGATATGGCGAGAGCCCCGTTCAATCTTGAAGAATATAAAGCTTCATTGGATTTAAGTGACATTCATGGGGAGGAAGGTTATACAACCATGGAAAGAAATTCCATTCGCCCTACACTCGATGTTAATGGAATTTGGGGAGGATATACCGGTGAAGGAGCTAAGACAGTGATTGCTTCAAAGGCTTTTGCTAAAATTTCGATGCGATTGGTACCAGATCAAGATCCAGAAGAAATCACAAACTTGTTCATGGAGCATTTTAAAAGCATAGCACCTGCTTCTGTGAAGGTAAAGGTGACTCCTCGCCATGGCGGACATCCCTATGTTGCTCCAACGGATACTAAGGCTTATCAGGCAGCCAGTAAGGCTATGGAGGAGAGTTTTGGAAAAGTTCCAGTGCCTATCCGTTCCGGAGGTAGTATTCCAATCGTTTCCCTTTTTGAAAAGGAATTGGGCGTGAAATCCATCTTAATGGGATTCGGTCTTGATTCGGATGCCATTCACTCGCCAAACGAGCATTATGGTTTGTTTAATTTCTATAAAGGAATAGAAACCATTCCGCTTTTTTATAAGCATTATATGAATGACTAATTGAACGCCCCGAACCAATCGGGGCTTTTTTTGTTTCTACATTGAGAATATTGGTCCCAAGAATAAATTGATGAACGAACTTCAGAAAGAATCTAGCCCTTATTTGCTGCAGCATGTGGACAATCCTGTTCATTGGAAGACATGGAATCCAGATAGCGTACAAAAGGCCGTTGAATCCGATAGACTCATGATAGTCAGCATCGGATACTCCTCTTGCCATTGGTGCCATGTTATGGCGCATGAGAGCTTTGAAGATGAAGAGGTTGCTGAACAAATGAATGCTTCCTTTATTAACGTGAAAATAGATCGAGAAGAGCATCCAGATGTGGATCAGATTTATATGAATGCCGTTCATCTCATGCGTGGTCAGGGAGGATGGCCACTTAATGTTGTCTGTTTACCCGATGGTCGTCCCATTTGGGGAGGGACCTATTTTCCGAAGCAGGAATGGCTGAAAAATTTAAGTGCCCTTCAAGACATTTGGTTGAATCAAAGGGAAAAGGTTTTTAAATATGCAGAACAGCTTGAAAACGGTTTGATCCAGATGGAGCAGATCGTTGCCGTTCAAGGGAAGACTGATTTTGAGGACAAGGTTTTAATTGAAATGATTAATACCTGGTCCAATTCATTTGATTCAACGAATGGTGGAATGAAACGTCCTCCCAAGTTTCCGATGCCGAATAATTACCTCTTCTTGCTCCGAATGGCCGCCTTATCTGATAATTCAGATCTCATGTCATTCGTAGAACGAAGCTTGAGTAAGATGCACCAAGGAGGAATCTACGATCAACTTAAAGGGGGCTTTGCTAGATATAGTACTGATGTGTTTTGGAAGGTACCGCATTTCGAAAAGATGCTTTATGACAATGCCCAGCTCATCGCACTTTATTCGGAGGCCTTTGCTGCCACAAAGAATGAGGCCTATAAGGAAGTGGTCAATGAAACCATTGCTTTTATAGATGCGGATCTTTGCACTTCTAATGGGCTCTGCCAAAGTGCTCTTGACGCCGACACAGAAGGAGAAGAAGGGAAATTCTACACTTGGGATTTGCAGGAAATTGAAGAGGCGATTGATGAGGAAGATCTCGATTTATTTAAGGATTTTTTTAAAATTGAGCCAAGGGAGTTGTGGGAAGGTAGATATGTGCTTCAGCTTAAAATGAGCATTTCTGAATTCGCTTCAAGTCGGAACCTGGCAATGGACGAGCTTAAAAGAAAACTGGAGCATTGGAAAATGAGTCTCCTTAAGCTCCGTGAAACCAGAATAAAGCCTGGATTGGACGATAAAAGCCTCTGTTCATGGAATGGCCTCATGATTGACGCTCTTGTTTCTGCCTACGTCTTTACAGCGAATACGCCGGCTTTGGAAAAAGCTGAAAACTTGGTCAAGCAAATGGAATTGGCCTTTCTTCAAAGCGATGGAAGTTTGCTGCATAGTTACAAAGACGGTCACTCAAAGATCAATGGATTTTTGGATGATTATTGCTTTTTTATTCAGGGATATCTTCGGGTGTATGAAGCAACATTTAACGAGGACTATCTTCAAAAGGCGAAGACCTTGCTCTTATACACTCTGGATTACTTCGTTGATGATCGGACTGGATTCTTCTATTATACCTCTCGAAATCAAGAGACCCTGGTAACGAGATCCATTGAAAAGGAAGATAACGTAATTCCGTCTTCCAATTCCTGTATGGCACAAAATCTATTCAAACTTGGGAAGCATTTCGACAATAAAAAGTTCATTCAAATAGCTAAAGCCATGCTTGCTCGTATGGAAGAAAACATGAACTCCTATCCTATGGGATATTCCAATTGGGCAATCCTTCATTCATGGTTCAGTATTGATCATTATGAAATTGTATTTAGCGGTTCGGACGCTCAGCATAAAATGCTTGAATTTGAACGGAATCATTACTATCCAAATAAACTGATTGCGGGAAATCTAGAAAATTCGAGTTTGGCCTTGTGCAAAGACAGATATCAAGACAATAAGACCCTTATACACATATGTACCGAAGGAAGCTGTAGGCTGCCTGTAGATAACATTAAGGATGCCGTTGAGCAATTAGCTTAATTCCCTTTGGCCTTTCCTGGAATAAAATCTTTTAAGTAGAAGGGCTCACTATAAGCGAGGTCTGCAAAGTCGCGGCTTGTATACTTTTGCTTTGCTAAACTGATCATATTCCTAGCACTTGGATAGGTTGATTCCGGGAATATTGCATTTTCATGGCGGATAATCTCTTGTACTTTTTGATTTGAATCTCCTAAGAAGAGAACCGTACCTTTTGACAAATAGTTATCGAAGCTATTCTCGCTTAACACTACGGCTTCAGCCATTGTTTTTCGCTCCTGAGCTGCAAAGACTGAACAGTACACTTCCATCCGACGTGCATCTTGCATGCAAACGACGAAATCTGATTTGTCATGTTCGGTGGATTGTTGATGAAGGATTTCCAATGAATCCAACAGAATCAGCGGTTTTGCTAAAGAATAGGCCATTCCCTTGGCAGCCGAAAACCCAATTCTAAGTCCCGTATAAGAACCCGGACCATAGTCAACAGCAATAGCATCAAGATCCTTGGCTTGCACACCACTATTTTCAAGTGTTTCTTGAATAAATACATGGAGCCTTTCTGCGTGTATGTAGTGATCCGATTTTTCTTCTTGACCTGCTATGTATTTTCCATCAGCGGCCAGTGCAACAGAACAATTTAATCCGGAGCTTTCAATATGAAGAATTAAAGGGGTTTTCACCTCTTCCCTTTCTTCTTCTTAGAGTCAGATTCTTTGGATACATCTTCTCCATTTATCAAGGTAGAAGACACTACGGTATAGGGACCTGAAATCACTTCTGTAGAATCCGATAATCCTTTCTTGATCTCAATGTATTGATCATCCTGAATACCTGTTTCTACTACTCCAATTTCGGCTTCACCTTCATTATAAAGGAAAACTACTTCATGCAACTCATCATCTTCATCAGAGCCACTGTACTTCACTTTATAACTTTTTGCGTCTTTTGAGGTATCGCTTCTTGTGGTCACGGCCTGAATAGGGATCGTTAAAACATCCCTTTGAACAGCTGTAATAATATCCACTGCGGCGGTCATACCCGGACGTAGTGGAATTGGATTCTTATCACTTGCTAAGTGCATATAACTCTCACTTAGTATGTGAATTTTAACTTCAAAATTGGTGACTTGATCCGCACTTGTTCCTATTAGCTGAGCGGAGGAGGCAATTTCAGTAACTACTCCTTTAAACGTCTCATCGAGGTAGGCGTCTATTTCAATAAGTGCTGTATCATTCAATCCAACTCGAATGATGTCATTTTCATTGACATCAACCACCACTTCCATATTGGCTAAATCGGCAACACGAAGCAATTCCGTTCCTGCCATTTGTGCCGTTCCAACAACCCTCTCACCTTGTTCAACATACAAAGCCGAAATGCTTCCATCCATAGGAGCATATATCGTCGTACGCGCTAGATTATCACGGGCTTCTTTAACGGAAGCCTCTGCACTAGCCACCGAGAATTCGGCTGATTCAACATTGAGAACGGCCACCTCATAGTTCGCTTTTGCTTGGTCCCATTCTGCTTCGCTAATCACATTCTTTTCGTAAAGGGTCTTGCTCCTTTTATAACTGGCTTCTTGCTGTGTAAGCTGTGCTTTTGATTGTGCCAATGCAGATTTTGCATTGTTGAGTGCAGATTCCGTACGTTGTACCGCACTCAGGTAAAGATCTTGATTGATTTTAACCAGCAATTCGCCTTCCTTCACTTTGTCACCTTCACGAATGTTGAGCTCCACAATCTCACCACTGACCTCAGGAGAAATCTTAACCTCTAACTCAGGTTGTATTTTGCCGCTAGCGGAAACCGTTTCAATAATGGTTCTCTTCTCCGTTAATTCTGTGGTTACACTAAGTCCATCTTGTTTTCCTATCCAACCTTTCTTACGGGCTACAGTGGCAACAACAAGAAGAACTACAACAACAGCGATAAGGATTTTAAGGGTGCGGCTCATTGGGTTCAGAGTTTAATTTGATTGGAATAATAGAATTCCAATATCATAACCTTGAAAATATAATCGTACTTGGAACGGATTAAAGAAGACTCCACTCGTGTTAAATCATTCTTAGCACTGTTATAATCAAATGAGTTCACCACACCTACATTATATCTCTCTTCGGTATATGTGAAGGACTCGTTTAGAGCCTGGACAGATTTGAGATCAGCCTCATACTGCTTTCTGGATGAGATCGCATCGTTATAGGCCGATTGAATATTCTGCAGAAGGTCGTTTTCTGCTTGAGACCTATTTAACTGAGTGTTCAAATAATTCAAATGCGATCTAGACACCGCCGATTTAACCTGACGTCTATTATAGATAGGTATTTGCATTCGCAAACTCACTTGAGTGGCAATATTATCATTCCATTGTGTTGGAAACGGATCAGCAATACGATCGGAAGCACCCGTTGATGCACCTAACGTGAAATCAAGTGATGGATAATAATTTTCTTTGGTAGATTGAAGGTCATGTCTGGAACTTTCAACTTTCACGCTAGCCGATATAATTCCCGGTTGTTGCAAAACCGCCACATCGTAGATTTGCTTTGGGCTTAAAGTCAAAAGAGTTTCATCACGTAACTCCAAATCTGGCACGACGATATCAAAATTCTCGTAATCATCGAGCTGCAGCAGCTGCGCTAATTGAAGCAGCGAATTCGAAAGTTCAATCTCCGCTGCAATTTTCCTTTGTTCTTCCGAGGCAAACTGACTTTGTATCTGATATAGGTCGCCTCGTGGAGCGGATCCTGACTCCACCAATTTCTCGGTGCGATCAATTTGAATTTGCGTAACACTTAACTGCTCGGTGGCCACTCTAAGTTGCTCTTTATTAAATAAGATCAATAAATAGGTGGAGCTGATTTGAAGACTAATATTGTTTACGGCATCGTCGTAGTCGAGTTTAGCTGCCTCTGCCGTTAGTCGGGAACTCTCAAGGTTATGATACTTGCTCATACCTTCAAACAAACTGACCCCAGAATTCACCCCAAAATTTGCATTCTGCGTACGACTAAATCGATCTATCTCATTCGTAAATGGATCAATATAAAGTCCAAAGTTGTTAATGTAAGAAGCATTTGCATTCAAATTAGGAATAAAGGATTGTACGGCCTCTTTTCGAGACTCCTCCTGAATTTGAACGTTAATGAGACTTTGCTTAATGGAAATATTATTTTCCATCGCATAGGTGATACAGTCCTCGAGAGACCAATTTGTGGTTTGTCCGTAAGAGAAACTAAGGGAAAACACGGTCACCAATAAAATCGAAATCGACTTTACCTTCATAATAGAGATATAAGAAAAGCAGCAGAACCTGAGCAAATATAAATAAAGAGGAATACCAAGGCTATGAACTCAAGCCTTTTTTATGTCGATAGAAAAAGAAACCAACCGTTCCAATAAGTAGATAGGGAAATGCCATCAAGTAAAGAATTCCGTCATTTAATCCCTTGGCAGATTCACCTCCACCTTCCAGGTCCGATTCAGCAACGGCTTTGCACATGGCGCATTGCGCATCTACGTCTAGGCTTAAAGCGATAATTAGGACTAAACTTAGGACAAAGACTTTCTTCATGCGGCAAATATACATCAAGAATAATATGGAGCCATAAAAAGATAAACCAAAACACCTGTTATTGCTACATACAACCAGATTGGAAACGTCCAGCGTGCAATCCTCTTATGCTTTTCAAATTGTCCAGTGATTCCTCTGTAAATACTGAACAAAGCCAATGGAACGATAAAAGTGGCTAGAACGATATGCGTGATTAAGATGAAAAAATACAGGTATCGCAGCATACCCTCACCTCCATAAGGAGTAGGTTCATTGGCCATTTTGGAAAGAACATAACTCACTAAAAAGATGGCCGACAATCCAAGACAAAGCAACATCAATTTCTTGTGTGTATCGGGATCATTATTCTTGATTCTCCAGAAGGCAAGAAGTAGAATTATAGCTGTAGAACCATTAATCACCGCATGAAACAAGGGCAAATTCGCATCGATGGTCACCACTTGAAGAGGAAACTTCATCAAGAGAAATACCGCCAAGGGAATTAAGACCGAAACGACGGTTATCAATCGCACCATTAACTTATCTCTGGATTTCAAACTACTCATTGTTCTTTTTCAATGCCAGTTTATAATTGGCAATTAAAATCTTGATGTCGTCAATCAGTTCATTCATTTCATAATCGCTTGTCCCATCATAAACAACTCGCAGATTATCGTAATCATCTTTTCCAGAGCGGATTCTTCCCTCTTTGTCAACAAGAATAAAATATTGGGAATGAAGAAAACCACCAGCAGCACTAGAATCTTCCATGGCATTAAGGAAATAACCTTTTCTCCCAAGCTCATAAATATCTTCCGCCTCTCCCGTTAAGAAATGCCAATTGGTAAGATCAGCCCCCAATTCTTCAGCATAGGCTTTCAATACTTCAGGAGAATCGGTGCTTGGATTCACTGTAAAAGAAACCAACTCGAAATCATTCATCCCTTTAAAGGTCTCTTGCAGACGTTTCATGCTGTATTGCATGCTTGGGCAAATCCTTGGGCAAGAGGTAAAGAAGAAATCGGCAACGTAGACCTTGCCGTCCAAATCTTCATTTGTAAACACTTCGCCATTCTGGTCTACGAAAGAAAATGGAGGAATGGTATGGTATAGCGTGTCGACGAAAGGTTCACCCATCTTATCAACTCTCTCTACCGCCCTGCGCTCTCCTACAATTGGAATATTGGCAAAGTTATGTTTGCCTGTGCTTAAGGCAATATAAATAGAAGAGGGTAGTACCAATATTGCAATCAGTACTACCCCTTGTTTTATTTTCTTATTCATAAGCTTCTTACAGCATATCGAAGATGTAAGCTCCTTCCACCAACAAAATGAAGGTTAGATAAGGAATGAAGACAATCAATGGTGCCGAAATAGCAAACTTCAATGATTTGTTTTCGTGACCCAGGTGCATGAATACAGCAACGATATAGTATGCTTTAAACAAAGTCATAATGATGAACATCCAATTTAGTACGCTCATGGTCAAGAACTGTGGCTTGATTAAAATTTCAGGCTTAATAATACCTAGGGCAACCTCCGCTACTGTTACTGCAAGTAACAAGAAGAACGTTATCCATAATTCGCGTTTAGATCCTCCAGCCATAATGTGTACTTATTAAACGAGATAAAAGAAGGTGAATACAAATACCCAAACAAGGTCAACGAAGTGCCAATACAATCCAGCTTTTTCTACCATCTCGTAATGACCTCTTTTCTGATAAACTCCAAAAACAACTCCAATGAAAATTACCAAGTTGATAATCACTCCAGAGAAAACGTGGAATCCATGAAATCCTGTAATAAAGAAGAAGAAGTTAGCGAAGTTGGTTCGACCGTACTCGTTTCTGGTCATATTCGCCCCGTATATCACTTCTGCTTCAGAGAGCATGCTCAAAGATTCTTCCCTTGAAAGTATATTGGCCTCTCCATTTCCTGGTGCACGCAAATACACTTCCTCGTTCATCTTAAAAGCCTGAACAAATTCTTCTGTGCTAACATGCGCGTGATGTCCACCATGACCATGATCGGCATCGCCGTGAACAACGTCATACAGTGCCAATTGATGTCCTTCGGCATTGACCGCGTGATAGACCTCATATTGAGCAATCTGAACGGCTCCTTTACCTCCGTTAATAAAGTGCATCCACTCCCAAGCCTGTGAACCAAGGAAAATGGCTCCCCCAACAATCGTGGCAGCAAGCCAAATAATCACATCCTTTTGATTCATTCGGTGACCTGCATCAACGGCCATAACCATTGTAACAGAACTCATAATCAGGATGAAGGTCATCAAAGCAACATACAGCAAAGGCTGATCGTGCTGAATTCCAGGGAAATGGGTAAATACTTGTTCGGCAATTGGCCAGCTTTCCAAATATTTAAAGCGGATTAATCCATAAGCTGTTAGGAAACCAGAAAAAGAAAGGGCATCCGAAACAAGGAAAAACCACATCATCAATTTACCATAGCTGGCTTCGAGTGGTCGGGTACCGCCTCCCCAAAGCAAAGTTCCAGAAGCATTCACGCTTGCATCTGTGGCCATAAATCTGAGGTGTTAAGTTTGGTCAGAAAATTTCTGCAAGTTTAACGAATAAATAGCAAAAACAGGAATAAATAAACCCAGAGTAGCCCTAAGAAATGCCAAAAAGTAGCTCCAAGGCTGAATCCTAGTGGATTTTTAAGGTACACACCATTCTGGGCACGGAAAGTCATTACGAGTAAAACAATCAAACCTGCCGCCAAATGAGCGAGGTGTGCAAGTGTGATCACATATAAAAACGAACCAGAGGCATTACTACCGGGTCCGGTAAAATAAACTCCTTGGGAGATTAGGTCATTCCAAGCTTGAACCTGAAACCAGCTAAAGAGCAATCCTAAGAGCAATGTCACGACCAATCCAGGTACCAACCATTTCACATCACCATTCTTCAACATCCGTCCGATAAGAATAAGCACCAAGGATGAGCCAACGATGGTAATGGTGCTAAAAGTGAATTCCATTGGAAGATCAAACTCCAACCAATTTCCCTGCGATCTACGAACAATGTATCCGGATGTCAATCCGGCAAACATCATTACGATACTCACCAATCCTACCCAAAGTAGGGGCTTCGCAACTTTTCTTTTTTCTTCAACTAATAAGGTCATATATACTTATCTAATACCATGAGCAATTGCAATGCAGGCAAATAGATCAAGGTGGCGTAAAGCAATTTCTTTGCGCTTTGCTTATCTCTTTTTCTCAGCAGATTGTATGCTGCTCGAACTACAATTAATCCCAGAAGTATGGATCCAATTAATCCCAATAGTGACCATTGCAAGCTACCTGTAAAACCGAAATACGGCAGCGCGGCCACAATAATCATGTACACACTGTATGAGATGGTCATGCTAGCAGAGCGGGTATCCTTTTTCCCTGTCGGAAGCAGTTTGTATCCAACTTTCTGATAATCGTCATCAAGCAGCCAGGCGATTGCCCAAAAATGAGGAAACTGCCACAAAAATTGGATGGCAAACAACATTCCGGGTTCAATATCAAAATCGTTGGTTGCAGCCACCCATCCCAACATAAAAGGAATTGCGCCCGGGATAGCTCCAACAAAAACAGCCAATGGGCTGTGTTGCTTCATGGGTGTATAAATAGCCACATAAATAAATAAGGAAATAGCCCCGAAAACTGCCGAGAGCGGATTGATTAGAAAGAGCAATCCCAACCCAATTAATCCCATTATGGTGCAAGCGACCATGGCCTCCATTACACTCAGACGCCCACTTGGAAGGGGTCTGTTCATTGTGCGGTCCATTAAGGCGTCCTGATTCCGTTCAATGACTTGATTGAATCCGTTTGAAGATCCAACAGTTAGAAATCCACCTATAACAAGTAGCAAAAAGTCGGTCCAAACAAAGGCTGGGCCCGCAAGGAAGTATCCTGCAATCGCAGAAATAACCACAGAAATATTCAACTGAATCTTTGCCAACTCAGCGTAGGCAGCAAATTTTGAAGTCGTCTTCACTTCTTCTACAGCTATGGAATTTTCCGGTGAATTCAAATTTGAAAATTTGCGCAAAGGTAAGGCATTCAACCCACTGGAAAAAAATTATAGTATCCTTCTTCGGTGTAAATATATCCCCGGTAAAAGAAGTAGCATAATAATTGGGTTCATTGTTATTCGATGCAAATGATGAAGGTAATGAACCGTGAATTCGCTTGGATTGAAAGCCAGGACAAGATAGCTTGGCAATAGAATTAGTGCTCCGAACAAGAAGATGATCAATCCCAACTGCAAAGTTGACCGATGCGGAAAGAGGGTGTAAATAACGAGCAGCATAAACGCATCGTTTAAGATGAAGCGGACATACTTATGCAGTATGTAGATTCCTTTGCTTTGAATCAGGGGAAAGGCTTGATCGTTCAAGGGAACAAAATCTTCCCATGGATCAATAAAGAAGTTTCCTTTAAACAAGTAGACGACCACAAGTCCGCCAATTCCTATGAAGAGCGATAACAACCTCATCTATTCAGCTTCCAAATTCTGACCCGCCAAACCCAGAGCACGAAAACAAGGGCATATAGGATGAGCGTAAACAAGTATTTATGCACGAAGCCTGTCCACTCCGGTCGAAATTGCTGCACCATGATCAAGCCCAGAATTCTAAGGATGTTTAGCACATGAATAATGAACAACGAAAGTGGAATGAACCACCATTGCTTTAGATAAAAAGAAGAAAGCCCTATGATGAACGAAACAAATAGAATCATTACCGTTATCCCATTGCAACCCTCGAACATTCGCACCAAGGATCGACCATCTTGCATGATCCAAATGGAATGCTCAGAATTGGGCTCATAGAGTTCCCAAGGACTCGAACCATTCACCCATTTACCAATCCATATCAATTGATCGCTCACCCAAAAGGTAATTGGGTCTCCGGCTTAATGTGCGTACTGCGAAAAAAATAGGAATAGGCCAGACTTAAGGCAAAATAGACCAGTAAGAACCTTAGAAGGAAGAACAGAATCGGACGCACATTGGAATACGTCATCAATCGAAATGCTGATTAAACAATCGCGTTTTCAGGGCCAACCAGCTGTAGTTGCTATTTCCGTAAAAGCCGCTCTGAACACCTTCATCAATCTCTTGATTTCGGAACTGAATTTCAGCTTCCAAATAGGTGTTCCATGAAGGATTCAACAAGAAGGAATACGACATAGAAATAAAATAAACTCTTGAGGAAACACCTTGAAGCATTTTATTGCCATAATCTGATTCTCTCGTTTCATACGATTGGTAAATATCACTTCCCAAATTCTCACCATCTCGATCCAATCCACGCCATGAATAATTGAATTGTACTTCGGCGTAAGATCGGCCTCTATAGTATCCGAGAATCTGGACAATCTCGCTGAAATTTGCCCCTAAAGGATGGGCCAAAGCTTGGTTGTAATGGCCCCAGTTCATCGTAACATCACCATGACTAAAGGTGTACGGACGAACCTGATTGTATTCTCCTGGGTATCGAAGACCCTCCACACCAAATATGTTTTGTGTGCGATAACCAAGTTGAAAACCGAATTTATTAGCCCACCAGCCATTGCCATTTCGAACTTCCGATAAGCGAAATTCATCCAAAATGAACTGACCGTAAAAAGTTATTTGATCGTTCAACCTGTAATCGGCATTAAAGCCAGGTATTACGTTTCCAATGAACGATCCCTGACTGTTCTCTACCGATCTCCAGAAAATCACTGAATTCAACAAGCCCATCTGAATTCCTCTGAAGCCCGAAGTGTCCGCATAACTTACCCCTTCAAAAAAACCCAGACCAAGTCGATCATTGACTTGCCATGATAAGTAATGTGCAGAAACGAATTTGTTTTGAAAAACACCATTTCTACGAACTTCTGGCCAAATATCATTCATTTGACCATAGATCAATACATACTTGAATCTCCAAACGTCGGTGGTGATTTTCAATTGAGGATAGACAAAGGATTGGTCAGACAACAAGAGGGAACGATGTCCGGTTCCCAGAAAATTTTTGTCGTGACCGAAACTAAAATTGAAATGTTTTGAAGGTGTCTAGCTTATAAGACCTTCGGCCCAATAATAATCCCAAGCATCATCATGAAATTCTCTAGCCACATTTTCTCCGGGCACCACTTCACTTTCTTTCACCATCCTATTTACATATTCAGGAAAAAGAGCTTGGGTTTCATAAAAAACCACTTCTGAAAAAAACTTTATCTCCAATTCTACCTTGAATGCGTAGGCCTCGAGTATTTCTATAGGCTAGGTTTTGTCCATTGCCGTTTTGGTCCACTCCTCCTTCAAAAATGAGAACGGGATCAATACTCAAATCGAAATCCGATTGTTTTACAGTGAGGAAATGATCATTGAGGAGTGCATTGCCCAGCCATTTTGAAGTGAATTCGTTTTCAACCCAAAGACGATCTTGATTTAGGCTATCGGCATTGAATGTAGCATGATCTCTTTTTTGATACGGACGAACGGAAAGATGAACGACGCTGCCTGTTTTTAAATGTTCTGTATACCTGTTCTCAATTCTTCGTTCGAGATCCAAAAAGTTATACTGCCCTTGGACCTGTGCTCCAAGCAACAATAAGGAAACAATCAGAAGGCGTTTAAGCATCCCATAAAGTTACATCCAGTTCGCAGAATTCCGAATTTCTGCTAATGTATTCTGGAACCATCCATTTCATGGTACGAACGATTTCTTGAGCATCTCCGGTTGTAGTGACATCCGAAAGATGTTTGAATAGGAAGTTCATTTTTTCCACATCAATGCTTTCCTTATCGGTAATCATAATCTTAGGATGGTGGGTGGGCTTGGTGTCTTCTTTCTTGGTTAACAATTCTTCATAGAGCTTCTCTCCAGGACGTAGGCCAGTAACTTTAATCTCTACATCCTCGTGTGGACGCAATCCACTCAATCGAATCCTTTTTAGGGCTAGATCGTAAATTTTAACCGCTTTACCCATATCAAACACATAGATCTCTCCGCCCTTACTCATTGATCCTGCTTCCAACACCAAACTACAAGCTTCTGGAATGGTCATGAAGTAACGAGTGATTTCTTTATGGGTCACCGTTAAAGGTCCGCCTTGTTGAATTTGCTTAGTGAAGAGCGGAATAACTGAACCATTTGATCCTAGTACATTACCGAAACGTGTGGTTACAAAATGAGTCGAATGATCTCCGCTTTCTTCGAGATATTGACAGTACAATTCAGCTACTCTTTTAGTAGCTCCCATTCCGAAGGTTGTACATAAGGCTTCTGCAACTGCCTTTTGAAAGGGTTCATCCGCCCGCACTCCTGTAGGTCCTCCAACGATATCCGCTCCGGATTTTTCAAAGCTTTTAATAATGGCTTCTACATAATCGCCCGCATAATCGGTGTGTGCATCAATACGAATAACAATATCCTCAGTCACTTTCTCAATGGCCTTATTGAGCGCATAAGGCACATATTTATCCGGGTTCTTAAAAAAAGATAATAGCTTCTTGCTGGGCGTATTTCTCAAGCTTTTGAATGCTACCGTCGGTTGATCCTCCATCAACGAGCACCAAAGTTCCTTTCGATGCAAATTGCTCCACAAGTCGATCGATATAACCGACCTCATTATAAATGGGGCAAATTATCCTGGCTCTCATTTTAAACGTCGATGATAGTGGTTGGTATCTCTTGCTTCATACTCCAATTCAAATCCTGCCTTCCGAAATAAGCGGTTCGAAGCTTCGTTGGTTTTCTTAACCGTAGCTCCTACGGCTTCTACACCTTTAGCAACAAAGAATTCCTCGCTTGCATTTAGTAAAATGGAGGCTAATCCCATCGATTTGTAATTCTGATGCGTTGCGATGGAAAGCACCCGATGCGATATCTTACTTTTCTGATCATCGGGATTTCTCAATCGTTTCAGGAGTACTTTGGCTAAAGGTAAAGGTCTTTTAAGTAGTATTTTAAATCTGGGACCCCAGGCATTTATTGGATTTAAATCATTGTTGAAGGACGAGTAGTCAACAAGCAAAGCGAAAGCTTGAATCACATTATCTTCATATACCAATATGGTATTGCCTTTTTCTAAATAAAACGAATAGTACGCTTTGATATCATCAATAGGCAGAGCCGAAGTGAGGTGATCGTCTCGATAGGAGGATTTATGAATCTCAGCAATTTGAGGAACATCTAGCATGATGGCCTCACGGATGTATGGATTAGAGAATGGACTCAATCTCAGCAATAAATGATTGTAATTCCTCTAATGCACGCTTAGAATCAATCGTGTGAATGCAGTCGCAATCTGTCCATGTGTCTACAAAGCACGGATGACAATCCGTTTGGGGCGTACATATTCTGTGTTGGGTATATATTGGACCTATACGATTTGGACCTGTGGGTCCAAAGATTGCAAAAACTGGAACTCGGAGTGCCGCCGCCATATGGGCGGGACCGGTGTCTCCACTTATAAACAAGTCGCAGGATTCCATTCGTTCTAAGGTATGATCCATTTGAAAACCATTAGGTAATGTAATCGAAAGATCTTGATAATGTTGCTTCAGGATTTCCATCTGATCTCTTTCTTCTGGACCACCAAACAATAGGATTTCCCTTGGATCAATTGCGGCCAGTAACTCCATAAATTGAGCGAGAGGCCATTGTTTGCTTTCCTTTCCACTATCGGTAAATGGGTGCAGACCGATGCGCTCGACTTCCTTCTTTGAACGGAGCGCATGATTGAGGGCAGGCTTGCTTTGGATACTGGGAAGGTCAGCCAATTTCAAAAGTTCATTCTGCACATCGATCACATGGGTTCCCAAGTTCAATTCAATAGGCGGTATCCCTTCAGCAATGACCTTCTTGGGTCGAATGAGCTTTTTCATCTTCTCGATGGTGGAAGCAGGCACATTTGGAACTGCCATCAATAGATCGGGGCGCCATATCTTCCCTACCACCTTCATCCAATTTAAGGGATTGGATCGATCGCTTAAAAAAACATAATCCAGTGCATCGAGGTCTTGATCCAGCAGAAGAGCCCGATGCAGGGGTGAGTTAAGCAGGACGACAGCTTTCGTTTCTTTGGAGCGAACCCATTCATTAAGGCTATGCAATACAGGAAGAGAGAGGACCACATTCCCAAATCCATGATGATTAAGAAGAACAATCTTATTCGTCATCTCTTTCCAACTATATCTTCAAAAAAAGAATAATGCTCATCGACATAATTCTCAAAGGGAAATTGATTTTCTAAACGTATACGTGCCTCCTTCCCTAGGGCATTTCGTTTTTCCTTATTTGATAGCAACTCCACAATGGATTGTGCCAAAGCTGCCCCATCGTTTGGATCAATGATACGACCACTTACTCCATCTTCAATGATTTCTGGTGCGCCTCCAAAGGGAGTTGCAATAATTGGTCTCGATCGTTCCATGAATTCGAACAACACCCTCGGGCATGGGTCGGGAAGAATGGATGGAAGTACCGCCAGATCAAAACTGCTGATGCAATTTTCTAAGTCCCGTCTAAAACCTGTGAAAATCACATTCTTTTTTAAACCTAACTGTTCAACCAAATCCATGAGGTCTTGAAGATAACCTCCTGGCGCGAACAAATCACCTCCAACAATAAGCAATGTAGCTTCAGGACTTTCTTTCACGACCTCCTTAAAAGCATGTATAAGTTCCTTATGCCCTTTCCAGGGCGTCAATCGGCTCATCACCCCAACCGTAGGCCCATCCAAATCAAACTCTTTTCGTAAGCTGGGTTCTACTTCTTGATCTTCAGCAAAAGGCTGTGAATTATAGATGACCCTTGTTTTATTCAGGATTTGAGAATTGCTAAAATTCAAATCTCGAACACTTTTGGAGGGAACAATTATCCCATTGGACGGGTATCGGAAAAACAGCTTGAATTTCCACTTCACAATGGAAAACAAACCACCCGAACGCAATATATCCTCCAGTCGAAGAATCCTTTTTTTTTCCTGTCAGAAATGCCGTAAATCTACCAAAAATGTGGGCAATCATGGAGTTGGTCACCACTACATCCGGATGTACCTTTCGAATGGCGAAGTAATATTTAGGCATTGCGATGAACAAGGTTTGAACGCCCAGCCAAAACAGAGCCAGTGGATTGATTAAGGTCCTATTTCCTAAATGAAAACTAGTGCTCCATGACGGGCCTGAACGAATACAAATAACTTCAACCCCATGCTTTTCAAGTTCTTCCACCAAAGGTCCATCTTCCGGTAGTATAGCCACTGCCTCCCAGCCTTTTGGTCGATACTCCTGCAAAAGAATATGATTGTACTGTGCGCCTCCTAGCTTGGCCGTACCTTCATTCCAAAGAACTTTTTTATCTACCATGGTTTGGTCCCCTTTTCGGCCTTGTGATCGGCATCAACTTTTTGTTCCTCATATAATTTTGCGGCAACCATAAAGCAATAGACCATCCACTGGAAACTCACAAAAAAGCCTCGAAATCCATATCGATAACCCCTTCGAACGAAATAGTACTTCAGAAAAACATACAATGGCCTCACATATTGAAACTTCTTACTCCAGCTAACATTTTCCTTTTTCAACTGGTCCAACTCATAACGGAAGTAGCGATTGTTTCTCAGCCACCACGAACTAATAGAGGTGAAGTCATGATGTATTAGCACCTTGGTTAATTTCTGACTTCTGCCTTCCACCTTCAGACGGGCATGTACCTCCTTGTCCTCCCAACTTCCTCTTTTGTTTCTCACAAGTCTCGATTGATAATCGGGATAGGCCGAGGCACGATCCATGAAGGTGCCCCAAAACAGATTCTTTCTTGGAATTAATCCTAGATCCACACGCTTTCCTGCCTTTGCGATAAAATCCCGCACCTCTAACATCAAACCAGCCTCAGGAACCTCATCGGAATCAATAAACAAAACCCATTCGCCATGGGCCTGTTCAAGGGCCCAATTCTTTTGTTGAGCCGAATTGATGTAATCATGTCTGAGGCAGGTGGCTTTGAATCTGTTCGCAATATTTATGGTCTGATCCGTGCTTCCAGAATCCACTATTATGAGCTCATCCCTTTCCTGAAGCTCCAGCGCAATAATGATCTCCTCAAGATATCGAGCTGAATTAAAGGTCGGTATGATAATGCTAAGCGGAGAGTTGCTCATTTCGTTCAATGGATTTTATGGCTACGATCATTCCAAGGAAAAAACCAAGAAATATCATGAGCTCGGGACGGTTTAGGCTTGCTTCAAAGGACAAGGAAATAAAGGAGGTCGCGATAATTCCAAACCTCTTTCCATCCAAAGCGCAGACCCGCCTTTGAAGGTTCTATTCGTGTTATAGGTGGAATGTAACTCATTTACAATCGGCCATCTACTTTGGCTCTGTCGATAAAGGCTTTGGTGTCGAAAACTACCGTATTAGACGACTTCCATGAGTCAAAATCCAATTCTAAAAACTCTTTGTGCGCAACGGCTACGATCACAGAATCGTACTCACCATCAGGCAATGAAGAATGTATGTTTACACCCAATTCATCGCGAACCTCATCCTTATCAGCCCATGGGTCATAGATGTCTACATTCATCCCAAATTGCACTAGTTCATCGTGGATATCAATCACACGAGTATTCCGAATGTCTGGGCAATTCTCTTTGAAAGTCACTCCAAGAATAAGAGCCCTTCCTCCTTTCACGGTATGTCCGCGATCGATCATCAATTTGACCACTTTATTGGCCACGAACATTCCCATAGTATCGTTTACCCTTCTTCCGGAAAGGATGACCTGCGGATGATATCCTAGTGATTCAGCCTTATGCGCCAAATAATAGGGATCCACTCCAATGCAATGTCCACCTACAAGTCCAGGACGAAACTTTAAAAAATTCCATTTGGTTCCGGCGGCTTCCAATACGTCGGTCGTATCAATTCCAATTTTATCGAAGATCAACGCCAATTCATTCACAAACGAAATGTTTACATCCCTTTGTGCATTTTCTATGGCCTTGCTTGCTTCAGCCACTTTAATCGAAGGGGCTAAGTGTGTTCCCGCTTGAATGATGGAACGGTACATTTGATCCACTTCTTCGGCAATTTCCGGTGTGGAACCCGAAGTGACCTTTTTAATGGTGATCAGGGTATTTACCTTATCTCCTGGATTAATGCGTTCTGGGCTATAGCCACAATAGAAATCGGTGTTGAAACGCAAGCCTGAACTTTTCTCTAATACGGGAACACAATCTTCCTCCGTACAGCCAGGGTATACCGTTGATTCGTAGATAACGATATCTCCTTTTTTTAGGACCTTACCCAACATTTCAGAGGCCTTGAGTAGAGGTTTTAGATCGGGTGCCTTGAATTGATCAATTGGAGTAGGAACCGTAACGATGTATACGTTGTACTCCTTTAAATCTTCAATCTTATCACTGAGGCGCAAGCCCACCTTTATAGCTCTGGTGATTTTTTCTGGCTCTACTTCCAAGGTATGGTCTTTCCCATCCTTAATTTCACTCACACGTTTGGAATCAATGTCAAATCCAAGGGTAGGATATTTCAATCCAAACTCTACAGCCAATGGCAGACCTACATAGCCCAAACCAATAACTGCAATTCTTTTATCGGTGGTCATTCGTTTCTTTTTTTCCAAAGAACCAATTGTGGTTCCTCAGTCGCCCGCTTCCGGAACTCCTCTAAGGAGAAATTCAGATATCGGATTTTGCAATTTATCTTCTTTTCCGCACCATCAATCCAAGCACTCAATGTACTTCGTTCTAACGGACCCACAAAGATAAGATCTATTAGATCAGAATAGCGTCCAGAAGCCAAATCTCCAGTTAATATTAATGCCTCTACCTTCTCCAATTCATTCTTGGCAGTTTCTATCAAATTTTCCAAACCCATTTCCTGTAAAACCATGGCGTGAATATGTTCGTATAGAGGATGTTCTGTATTGGCCTGATAGTACTTTTTGTTTCCTTCAGTGAAACTCTTGAGCATTTTTCCATCTTCAAATCGATTGAGTTCAACACGTATGGAATTCGTGCTCTCACCAAATTCCGCTTCCAGATTACGCAAGTAGGAAACCGTATTGGGATTGAGAAAAAACTTCTGAAGAAGCTTTAGTCTGGTCTTGGATGTAATTAAGGTTTGTAGCATAAATTGAGGCATGCTTCCGCCTCCTAAGCCACATTGTAAAAAATGTAACTAAACAGATATGGAGATGAATTTAGACCCTCTCCAAGTGGGTCGTTGCAATCTCTGCGATCAGATCAATGTCCAAAACATCAATCCTTAATCGGGCGTAATTGCCTTTAAGAAATAGCACTTCTGCTCGCTGACCTTTGAAAGGCCCCCGTTCAACTTGAACCAAAGATCCTTTGTCCAGATTCCTATGATCCAGTTGTACATCTCTATAATTACTCAGAAAGTTTTTGATCTCCTGGATGTCTCCATCGCGTAGTTGTGCAGCCCTACCATTGTGCCTGACGTATGCCAAGGCATGAGGACTCAAGCTGAGTATAGAAGGTGAGGGATTCTCAGATTTGATAAATAGGTATGAAGGAATCAACGGAATGTCCGCCCATTTCTTTCGATCGCTCCATTGACGAAGAGATCGACTTAGGGGAAGATAGACTTCCAATCCAGCTCGCTCTAATTCAATGGCGGCCTTCTTTTCAGCCCGGGATTTGGTATAGATGGCGTACCAATTGCTTAAACCCACAGCTTATTGAGTAATTATTTAACTCAAATATATACAATTATTTGATTCATTCTTTATTAGGCCTGTTTCTTATTCAACCACTTCACTACATCAAAATAAGGCCGATAATCCTAGGGATTTGAATACAAATCACCTACATATTCTTCATTCTGAAATTTCCTTAAATACACGATTTGTTCGTCCTGAAATGGTTTGGAACTGAAGAATACTTTTTGTTCGGCTCGTTTTAAAAACAGCTCGCGATGCTCTGGCTGGCACAAATCTCGATCGCAAAATTTCAAAAAAAGATTGTCGTGATTTACGCGTGCTCTTCTCCTTCTCCATTTTTCATTGGCTTCTTCCTCCTTAGAATAATGCAGGAAGTGTATTTCTGGCCCGCTTTCTCCCAATAAGCCTATGGGATAGTGATGACCTTTTGAGCTTCGATATTGGTTGGCCTCTTTGTATTTTGAAATAGGGATGAAGTGTAATTCCCGCTCCAGCATTTCTTTCAAATCATTCAGAAACTCAATGTAACATGGAGCATAGAAGAATAAGCCAACGGTTGGTGTCCTATAGGGCTCGTTGAGCAGTTCATAGACTCCTCCAGCCCAGCAATTATTCGAAATAATTGAGAACTCGTGGTTTTGTAATCTCCTTCGTGAACGAAATCGGTAGAGTACCTCTTTCCAATAAGCCAGCGTCCACTTTTTGCCATTCCACTTTTTATTGAACCAACCGAATAGGCCACTGCTCTCATCGTCATCGTCGTAATAACCGTATCCATAGCCAGACTTGACCTGGAAGTCATTGTATAAAATGAAGAGATTATCGATCACATGATTCTTATACTGCTCATCAATGAATCCAATAAGTTCTTTATCGGTATATCCATATCGGGCTAAATACAAATTCAAATCGCTGAAACGATTTAGTTCAAAAGAATCGGCCACCAATCCTACTGGAGGCGAATCCAGAATGATGTAGGTATACTTCTTTTTCAACTCTGCCATGAGGTCATCCATTTCTTGACTCATAAGGAGCTCAGATGGATTTGGAGGAACGGGTCCGGCAACCAGGATATCAAGATTATCTACTTTGGTGTTTTGAACGATTTGATCGCTTCCCACCTCACCGATTAGGAAATTGGTTAAACCTACATCATTCGTCAGATCGAAATCGTTGTAGATTTTAGGACGACGAAGATCAAGTCCCATCAGTAAAGTCGGTTTGCCTGTAAGAGAGAATACGGATGCCAAATTAATGGCACAAAAGGTTTTTCCTTCTCCACTCATACTTGAGGTAAGAAGTATAGTCCCTCCTTTGGTCTCTTTCTCCATACTCAAACTCAAGTTGGATCGGAGACGTCTGAAACTTTCAGAAATACTTGATTTAGGAGAATCGATGACCACCACATTAGAGGCCTTCTCACTGTGCCCAATCACACCAATAATTGGGATTCGCGTTCTTCTTTGAATATCTTCAACCGATTGCAGCTTACTATTAAAGAAATCACGGATAAACATGATAATTATTGGAATAGCCAGTCCAATAATCAAGGCGATGGTATAGTTCTTTTTCTTGTTGGGGAATGTCGCTCCGCCCATTTGTCGGGCGTAGTCAATTACTTTATTGTCCGGTGCATAAGAAGCTTTAGACAAGGCTACTTCGGCACGTCTTTGAAGTAAAAAACGTACAGATTTTCGTTTAGACTATAATCACGTTGAATATTAACCAAGCCTCTTTCGGTGGCTGGAAGTGAACTAATTTCACCTTCAATACTCTTGATTTCTCGACTGTATTCTTCTACCAAGATCTGTGATGCTTTGATTAAGCTATGCACATTTTCCTGTAGTGATTCCAGGGCGGCATCCGCTTGCGCTTTAAGCTGGCTGTAACGCGGATTCCTTTCCGTTGAGTTCAGCTTCATGATGTTCATTTGACTGTAAATCTCAGCCAAGTTTGAAATCATGGTATTCAATAGTTGATCTTGGATACCCATCGCTGAGGGAGCGACAACAGATGTGAAATCCTTACGTTCATTCACGTACGAAAGCAGATAATTATAGTACTGGAGATTGACCGTCTCCATCGACTTTTTGGATTCCAGTTCCGTCAAACGCTCAAAAAGCGCACTTCCTTCCGCGCTAAGATCCATTACGCGATTCTCACTACGGAAATCTTGAAGTCGTTCTTCAACAAGGAATAAGCTATCGCGAATCGTCAGTAATTGTTCTTCAATAAATTCGATCGTATTATCGGCAATTCGGTACTTTTCTTCTAAGCCAGAATTGACAAACACATCCATAAGCTTGTTCAAGTATGCTTGATCTTTTACCGGAGTTTCACCTTCCATTCGGATTAGAACAGCTGCAGCACCTTTCGCAACCGGTTCTGCAACTAGGCTTGAATGCTTCACTATACCTTAAAATGCTTCTTCTTTCTATCATACGTTAACACTTTTTAAGTGTCATCTTTTTTCAGGACGGTACATTCACGATAATTCGCAAGGCGAATTCATCGTGGAATTACCTAACTACTCTATTACTAACCAACTTAATCCCCATAATTAGCCTGGAAGTAGGCTTGGTATACATCAACGCGTTTGTCCTGATAGAACTGGGTGAAGTTGTCCGTGCTGATGATGAAATAATGGAAACCGGGATTTGATTTCATGGCCGAAACGGTAGGCTCCGAGGCAATGGCATTAAAGTAGTTCTGTGCGAGTTCTTTGTCTTTTAAAGTGCGGACACTGACCATCTGCTGACTCTGGTCCAAGAACAAGGAGCGAACGTTCAAATTCTCTGACTCAAAGAAGCTTTTATTGAAATCGGAAACAAAGCTGTTCAAAGCATTTAAGTCGGTCGATTGATTGGGTACAATCATCACAAAGAAGTGCTGACCGTTTCCTTGGTCATTGTATAGTTTATTTGCCTCAGCCAACAAGGCATTGTCCACACCTTCAGCTCCACCCGCGCCCGCGCCAGTAGATTCTGAAATCTCACCCGTATAATATTTGAGCATGGCTCGGGCCTCATCCGCCTCTGCAGTCCCGTCATAGTTCTGAACCAACTCCCGTAAGGCAGCAACCAACTCTTCTTCACCCTTGCTTCCCAAACTTAAAGCCTCCAAAAAAGCAAATTTGGACATCAACGGATTGTCCGGATACAGTTTCTCAACCTGTGAACATTTCTTTAGTACATCCCGATATTTACGCTGACTAAATAAGGTGTAGACTTCCCGATAATAGTCCTCCATCTTATTGGCATCTTGCTCTTTTTTATTGAAATAGTCCGGATCCAGTATAACCTTAGCATATTCCGAGTTCGGATATTCATTTAGGATGAGGGATCGGTATTTATTGGCCTTCACTGTTTTCTCCAAGTCGGTAAATACGCGATAAAGATTGAAGTACAAGCGCAGCTTTAATTCGGTCTCTGGAAAACGCGACAATAGAGTCTCAAAGCCTTCAGCGGATTTCTCCAAATCGGCCAACTTCTCTTTATAAATGTAGCCCACCTGATAATAGGCCGCTTGTATCATTTCATTGCTCTTAGCCATGGCCGAATCCGTCAAAGGAACATGCTGCAGATAGTATTCCCTATCGTATTTATCAACCACCATCATGCTGTCGCCCACCCAAATGGTGTCGGTTTCACTGAGAGCGGCCTCGGCATCTGTATTCACAACCAGCTTGTTCTTCCTTCGCCAGTTATCCTCGTATTTCCGGTTTCCCCAAATGCGCTGAAACTCCGAATATCCAAAGCTCACGGTAGCCGGATTATAGAAGTACCATCCGCCACCCGTTCCGCCGCCACCTCCATTGCGGTTTTCTTGATCAATGCGCATCTTCTGATTAAAACCTTGCTTGGCTTCTTGTTCCGCCCTACGCTCGTCTTCCTTGATCTTTTGAATCATCTTGTCGATGGTCGCATTTCTTTTCGCTTCGGGCATGCTCGCCAAATGCTGCAGACTATCCTGTGTTTGGATGGTAATGAGATGGGTAACCAGCTCTGTTAGATTGGCTGTAAGCCTTGAGATGGAAGCGTAGTCGTTGTGATTGGCCGGTAAGACCATCATCGTAGAATCGTAATAGGCCTGAGCAGGGATGTATTTCTTCTTTTCAAAAAAGATTTCCGCCAATCGCATATAGGTCAATGCCTTCTGCTTCATGTTTCCTCTACTGGATGCTGAAGAGGCCTTGAAGTAGCTAATAGCCGCCGGATCATCGCCTTCAGCCCATTCAATCTCCCCAAGCGCATAGTAAATCTGATCCAGATAATCGGCATTCTTATCGTCTTCAGCCATTTTAAGCATGGCCTCCTTAATGGCACCTTTGTTTCTTCCTCTTCCCCCAACACACAGTGCTCTACTTATCTGAGCATTGAACTCATATTTATACTCGGCATTGAGTTTTACTACCTCACCATACTGAGGAATGGCCTTATGACATTCGCCATTCTTCTCGTAAAGCTGACCCATGATAAGGGTCCTTCGGATCCGTTTTTCTTTCTTTTTTTCAAGCATCAAGGCCTGCAACATATAGTCAATGGACTCTTCATACATGCCTCGATCATAATGAGCCTGGGCATAGAAAGCCTGCACTTCCGGGCGCAATTCATCAGGGGTATTATGATCTTGATCGAGATTGTCTAATGAATAGAGGGCTGAGGTGTAGTTGCCCATAGCCATATGCACACGTGCGATCCATAGTTGCGCTTCGTAATAAGATTCATCATTTGGAAAATTGATGAACACGAAGTTGAAGGCATCCAAGGCTGAAATGTATTCTTGACGATAAAAACGGGCCTTTCCAATCAGCAAATAGTTTTCATCGATCCAGCTGTTTTTTTCCTCTCCACGAATGCGCATGCTATGCTTTTCTATCATTTTCGTGGATTTCTGAATGGCGCGATCCATTTGACCATAGATCGCTTTGGCATCGGCCTCGGTGCCTGAAATATACACCGGAAGCACTTCGTCGAAGTTTTCGTCAACGTTCTCCTCAAGCCGTTCTACACCTTCCTTAAAACTTTCATTTCCGTTGAAATATCCGTTATAGTGGGTCGTTAGCTCATGGAACTTTCTATTGGTCCATTGATCCTTCTGTGTAGAACACGATAGGAGCAGTACTACAAAAAAGAGTAGACCCAGAATGGACGTTATGTTTCTACGAAAGTTCAAGTAGATGTTTGAGTGCTTCTTTAACTTAGAAAGCGCAAAAATATTTTATTTTTTCGGGTCATTCTCACGAAGCCCGCAGTATTCCGATATTTGTCGCACAAATGAAGCAAAAGAAAGAGCAAAATAAGCTTATTGAGAAACTCCGGAACAAATACCGTTTGGTTGTTCTGAACGATGAGACTTTCGAGGAGAAGCTTTCCATTCGTCTCTCGCGATTGAATGTCTTTGTTCTGGCTGGTGTGATTGGTGTTTTGCTCATTGCCGGAACCACCATTCTTATTGCCTTTACGCCCATCAGAGAATACATCCCCGGCTATTCATCCACTTCCTTGAAACGTCAAGCGATGGAAAACGCCTTGAAAGTGGATTCCTTGGAACGAGAGATTCAAAATTACGAACAGTACCTGCGAATTGTTCAAGGGATTGTTAGTGGTGAGCCCATGACTTTTGAATCGGGCGATACCAACTCCATTGATCAACCCTTAGAAGATGATTTTGTGGTGTCCAAGGAAGATTCGCTTCTTCGGGAAAATGTCGAGCAAGAAGATCGCTACAATATTGGAGCAAGCCCGACCAACAAGAAACAGAATCTCTTAGAGAACTACTCCTTCTTCACTCCACTAAAAGGCGTCATTACAGCGGATTTTGAAGCGCGAAAAGATCATTTTGGCGTGGATATCGTTTCAGGCGAAGACGAACCCATCCTATCGACCTTAGATGGTACGGTGGTATTCAGCTCCTGGACCTCAGATGCCGGATACGTTATAGCCGTGCAACACAAAGGAGACCTCTTTTCTGTATACAAGCACAATAGTGTCTTGCTCAAGAAACAAGGCGATCCGGTTAAGGCAGGTGAAGTCTTGGCCATCGTAGGAAATTCAGGGGAAGAGACTACAGGTCCGCACCTTCATTTCGAGATATGGTTCAACGGAAGCCCCATTGATCCAACCAAATACATGCACTTCTAAATGAGTCTCAAGGCCACATTGGGAAAACTCTTTGCCAAGCGCATTGTTTCCAAAGATCAACAGTGGATCAAAAAGGGCATTCAGGTGCAGCAGAAGGTTTTGTTACAGTTGGTAAACAAAGCGCGAAACACGGCTTTCGGCAAAGACCATGACTTCGCCCACATTAGTGATCATGCAAGTCTGATTGAGCGGGTTCCCCTAGTGAGCTATGAGGAGTTGCGACCCTATGTGGATCGCATTCGCCAAGGGGAGAAGGATGTATTATGGCCTGGTGCACCTTTGTGTTTTGCGAAAACGTCTGGAACGACGAGTGGCACCAAATACATTCCACTCACGGCCGATTGTATGCCAAATCACATCAATGCGGCTCGAAACGCTTTGCTGCATTATCTCCATAAAAGCGGGAACAGTTCTTTCGTAGATGGGAAGATGATCTTCCTGCAAGGCAGTCCTGAGATGCATGAAGAGAAGGGAATTAAGATTGGGCGCCTAAGCGGAATTGTAGCGCATTATGTGCCTAGCTATTTGCAAAAGAACCGTCTTCCTTCCTGGGAAACCAATTGCATCGACGATTGGGAAACCAAAGTGGAAAGTATCATAGATGAGACCTTGAATGAAGACATGCGCCTGATTTCTGGGATTCCTTCTTGGCTGCTCATGTACTTTGAGCGCGTTCACGAACGCACAGGAAAACGGATGAAAGAAGTATGGCCCAATTTCTCGCTTATGGTAATTGGTGGGGTGGCTTTTGAACCGTACCGTAAGAAATTCGAAAACCTTATTGGAGGAAAAGTGGCCATTGTTGAAACCTATCCGGCCTCCGAAGGATTTATTGCCTTTCAGGATGAACCCGAGAGCAACGAACTTCTACTATTAACCGATAATGGGATCTACTATGAATTCATTCCAGTCGATGAATACTTCGACGAAACCCATCGTAGACTCTCCCTAGCGGATGTTGAAGTAGGGGTAAATTATGCCTTGGTAATGCATACCAATGCCGGTCTGTGGGGTTACGGAATAGGGGATACCGTTCAGTTTACCTCTTTAAATCCACCACGATTGATCGTTTCAGGGCGAATCAAGCATTTCACCTCTGCCTTTGGCGAGCATGTTATTGGAAGTGAAGTGGAATATGCGATGCGGGAGGTATTGGGTATGCACGATTCCGCTCGAATGATCGAATTTCATGTGGCACCACAGGTAAATCCGGAATCCGGACTTCCATATCATGAATGGTTTGTGGAATTTGATCAGGAACCAGATGATTTAAAGACCTTTGAGCTGCAGCTCGATGAACAAATGCAGCAGAAGAACATTTATTACAAGGACTTAATCATCGGTAAGGTGCTTCGTCCTTTGGTGGTTCGCAAGCTTCAGAAGGACGCCTTCAAAAAGTATATGCAGAGCATTGGTAAGTTGGGCGGGCAAAACAAAGTGCCTCGACTGTCCAACGACCGATCGGTGGGAGATAAATTGAAACAATACGAGATCTAGTGCAAAAAGGAATAGCCATTTTAGGCTCTACGGGAAGTATAGGAACACAGGCTTTGGAGGTGATCTCAGAACAGGCCGATCATTTCAGGGTGGAGGTGCTCACAGCGGGAAACAATTATAAGCTGCTCATTGAACAAGCCTTGACATACAAGCCCAATGCGGTGATTATTGGCAATGAAGATTATTGGCAAACGGTGAAGGATGCCCTTTTTGATGAGGGCATTAAAGTTTATACGGGTGCGGCTTCTTTGAAGGATGTAGTCTGTATGGAAGAAGTAGATATGGTGCTCACGGCCCTCGTAGGATTCGCAGGACTGGAACCCACCATGTCGGCGATTGCAGCGGGCAAGGATATTGCATTGGCCAACAAAGAGACCCTGGTTGTAGCTGGGGAGTTGGTGACCAAGGCGGCCAAAGAAAATAGGGTGGGCCTTCTACCAGTAGATTCCGAACACTCGGCCATTTTTCAGTGCCTCAGTGGGGAGTTTATGAATCCCATAGAAAAGATTTATTTAACCGCTTCGGGAGGTCCTTTTAGAGGGAAAGACCTGGATTTCTTGAAGGATGTTAAGCCGGCTCAAGCACTTAAACACCCCAACTGGGATATGGGTGCAAAAATCACCATCGATTCAGCCAGCTTGATGAACAAAGGATTGGAAGTCATTGAAGCCAAATGGCTCTTTGGTCTAAAGAACGATCAGATCAATGTTATTGTGCATCCGCAGTCCATCGTTCACTCCATCGTACAGTTTGAGGATGGGAGCCTGAAAGCTCAGATGGGATTGCCCGATATGAAGTTGCCTATTCAATACGCTATGGCATATCCAAAGCGATTAAAAGCAGACTTCCCTCGGTTCGATTTTTTGAATTATCCGAATCTGACCTTCGAACAAGCGGACCGAACGAGTTTTAGAAATTTAGATTTGGCCTTTCAAGCACTGGATAAAGGCGGAAGTTCGGCCTGCGCTTTAAATGCAGCCAACGAGATTACGGTTGCTGCATTTTTGAAAGAAAAAATCGGCTTCTTAGACATTGCTAGAGTGAACGAAGAAGTAATGAACGAAGTAGAGTTTATTGCCAAACCGTCGATCGATGATTATTTGGAAGTGGACCGATTGTCGAGGTTGATGGCAGAAGATTTGTGCAAAGGGAGGAATTAATGTCCGAAAGTCTAATTTTGCGGACAATTAGAAAAAGAAAATGGAGATCGTAGATATATTAGTGAAGGCCGCTCAATTTACCCTGAGTCTTTCCATTCTTATCGTGTTGCACGAGATGGGGCACTTCATCCCTGCCAAGCTATTTGGCACCAGAGTAGAGAAATTCTATCTCTTCTTTGATCCATGGTTTTCTTTGGTGAAGAAGAAAATTGGCGAGACCGAATATGGAATTGGTTGGCTTCCCCTTGGTGGCTATGTGAAGATTGCCGGGATGATTGATGAGAGCATGGACAAGGAGCAGCTCAAAGAATCGGTGAAGGAATGGGAGTTTCGCGCGAAGCCAGCCTGGCAACGACTTATTATTATGATTGGAGGTGTGGTCGTGAACATCATCTTAGGAATCATGATCTATGCGGGAACGCTCTTTTATTGGGGCGAGCAATACCTACCTACAGAAAATCTCACATGGGGAGTGATGGTCGATTCAACAGGTGAAGCACTAGGCTTACAGAATGGAGATAGAATCATTGCGGTGAATGGAAGTCCTGTGGAGAATTTCAATGCGGTTCCCTTGGAGATTATTCTTGGAGCAGAGGATATTGAGGTTCTTCGTGGCAATGAAACGGTAACACTACCCATCGTTAATGAGCACATTAAAATGCTAATTAAATCGCAGAATTTCATTAGCCCAAGAATGCCGTACATCGTTGGATCCTTTTCTGAAGGCTCGGGTGCTCAAGCCGCAGGATTAATAGAGGAAGATCAGCTTATTTCCTTCAATGGAACGCCCATGACTTTCTTCGATGAATATGTTGATTATGTAGGTGACTTTGCCGGACAAACCGTAGAAGTTGGAGTAGTAAGAGGAGGTACAGATACCTTGATGTTTGATATTCTCATTAGCGATGAAGGTAAGATGGGGGTCTATCCCGGAATCAAAGAAGTCTGGTTTGAATATAGAACCAAGACCTATAGTGTTATTCAATCTATTCCAGCTGGGTATAACAAAGCCACCTCTACGCTGAACAATTATGTTCGTCAGTTCAAACACATCTTTAATCCGGAGACTGAAGCTTACAAAAGTGTAGGTGGATTTCTGACGATTGGAAGTCAGTTCCCTAGTACCTGGGATTGGCATTTCTTCTGGAATTTTACGGCCTTCTTGAGTATTATGTTGGCTTTTCTAAACATCCTTCCTATTCCTGCTTTGGATGGCGGGCATGTGATTTTTACCCTTTGGGAAATGGCGACAGGAAGAAAACCCTCAGAGAAAGCACTGGAGTACGCGCAAATCGCAGGATTCATTATTTTGTTAGGGCTTTTGGTGTTTGCCAATGGAAATGACATCATTCGATACTTCTTCTAATGAAAAACTTCACCCTCTTTCTTGGCCTTCTACTTATTGTTGGATTATCCTATGGTCAGGAAGCAAGTGAGGGATCAGCCCCTGATGCCGCTTATCAGCGTATCATGATCATTCCGTTTGATACCAAAATGTACTTGTCGGATGCAGACCGGGACATTGGTGAAGAGAGCGGTTATGATTTGGAGGAAATCAGACGCAGATTTCGCTTAGGATTGGATATTAGTCTACAAGCCAGTTTGGTTGACAGCTTTGGGAGTTATCCTATTTTAAGAGACACAGCCTCTCAGGCACGAGAAGACTTGGCTCAAATATACCGTGGCATATCATATAAATATGACATACCCGATCGTGTGGTTCGCGGAATGAAGGCGGAGATGGAAGAGCCTGAATATAAGAAAGTCTTTAAGAAAGTCTTCAAGAAAAAGGATCAGGACGAAGAGGAAGAAGCCCTAGAAATGGAACTGTTTGAAGGTTCTTCTCAAAAGGAGTTCATCCGTAAGCATCCGGATAAATATCTGAATGTGATTATTCGGGATGAAGATTTGCTTGATAGTTTGCATGCCCATTATGGCGCTGATCTTTTCCTCTTTGTGAATCAGATGGAGATAGAAACCGATTATGAAGATTGTATTGATCGAGTGAACGAGATCTACAATCGGAAGATGCGCATACACTATAGTATGTTTACCGTTGAAGGTGTGCAGGTAGCGGGTGATGTGGTCAGTGTTGATTTCCCTTCCAATTCAAACAATATGTCCCGAATCATTGGAACGGACATGCCGCAGCTTGCTCGCTTGTTGCGCGATCAAATTCCGCCTACAGCCTATGAGGGAATTATGACTCTGGATGATCTAGAGGAATGGAAGGAGAGTCAGAAGCGATAGCGAATTCCCATGTCCAATCCAATACTAAAAGGAGCGTCTTGTGCTTGGGACCCGTCCGTAACAATAGGAGTGAACATATACCTAAAGTTGGGCAGCATGAAGAAATGCGTTTTGGGATTTAACACATAGGCCCCACCAATCTGGATGATCAATCCGTGCTTTATTCCATCAATATTTTCTGCACTTTCTGTGAATGCTGGAATTTCTATACCGGCACTGTTCTCTTTAACATCAAAGGTGTTTTCATAGGATTGAATCAGGCTCAATTCCCAGCCGATTCCGTATTCCAGTTGCCAGTCAGAACCCAGGCTGTTTCGGAAGGCCAGAATAATAGGAATGTCGTAACTCGTGATGGAAGTGCTCACATCCACCAAGGCGGTGTCCGAAGGTCCAAAAACAAACTGGTCAACTTGTTTGAATCCATTCACTCTATAATTCAATCCAAAACGAAGATCCAAGGTTTTTGAAACGGAAACGATTAGGCGGCCGCCCACGCTGTACGAAAAAACTGATTTGGACCTGCCAGGGGTGTAATAAACATCCTCGCCTAAATCAACATTTACGGCTTGAACTAGATTTCTGGAAGAGACCCCAGGATTTATAGAAGCCTCTACACCAAAGAGTGAACGCTTAACATTGCTATCCTCGAAGTAATAAATTTTGTCGTCTTGACCGTAAGAGAAGAGAATGCAACCAAAAAGAAAAACTAAGGTGAAAAATCGTGTCATGTCCGCGCTTCAATCGTTAATTTTGGGATTCCGTTGAACGTTCAAATATAAGGATATGGAAACTGCTGTAAACGTACAGGAAGAATTTGGAATAAAAGAGGCTCTAAGCCTTTTAGGTATAAATGAAATGAACCATGGCGTCTCTACGGGAAGCGAGAATTTTGGTTCAGGAGAAAAGATAGATTCACACAGTCCGGTTGATGGTGCGCTGATAGGTTCGGTTAGCTCGGCTACGAAAGAAGATTACGAGCGAACGATTGAAAAAGCGTCTCAAGCGTTTGTAGAATGGAGGAAGCTTCCAGCACCCAAAAGAGGAGATATCGTTCGTCAGTTTGGTGAAAAGCTAAGAGCATATAAAGAGCCACTTGGAAAGTTGGTTAGCTATGAAATGGGAAAGAGCTATCAAGAAGGTCTTGGAGAAGTTCAGGAGATGATTGATATCTGCGATTTCGCCGTAGGTCTATCGCGTCAGCTTTACGGACTAACGATGCACTCTGAACGACCAGATCATCGTATGTACGAGCAGTGGCATCCGATGGGAATAGTAGGGATTATTTCTGCCTTTAACTTCCCTGTTGCTGTTTGGGCTTGGAATACGGCTTTGGCTTGGGTATGTGGCGATGTTTGTGTTTGGAAGCCGTCGGAGAAGACTCCAATCTGTGGTGTTGCCTGTCAGAAAATTATTCAGGAAGTATTGGCCGAGAACAATTTGCCGGAAGGGATTTCTTGCCTAATCAATGGAGATTATAAAGTAGGGAAGATGATGACAGCAGATACGCGTGTTCCTCTTGTTTCTGCTACGGGGTCGATTCGCATGGGTAAGATTGTTGCCCAAGCGGTTGCGGCCCGATTGGGACGTAGTCTATTGGAGCTTGGAGGAAACAATGCCATCATTGTAACTCCAGATGCAGATCTTGACATGACAATCATTGGTAGTTTGTTTGGAGCAGTGGGGACTTGTGGTCAGCGTTGTACGTCAACCAGACGATTAATCATTCATGAGTCGGTATACGATGAGGTGAAAGAGAAAATGGTGAAGGCCTACGGTCAGGTTAGAATTGGAAATCCTTTAGATGAAGCCAATCATGTGGGGCCATTAATTGATACCATGGCAGTGGATGCCTATTTGAATGCCCTTAATGAGATTGTTAAAGAAGGCGGAAGCTTGGCAATTGAAGGTGGTCGATTGGAAGGTGAAGGTTATGAAAGCGGATGCTATGTACAACCAGTTATTGCTGAAGTAGAGAATCATTACACCATTGTTCAAGAAGAAACCTTTGCTCCAATTTTGTACTTGATGAAGTATAAAGACTTGGATGAAGCCATTGCATTGCAGAATGGTGTGGTTCAAGGTTTGAGCTCGGCAATTATGACCACCAATATGCGCGAGGCGGAACGATTCTTATCGGCTGCGGGTAGCGATTGTGGTATTGCTAATGTGAATATTGGTACTTCTGGAGCGGAGATTGGCGGAGCTTTTGGCGGTGAAAAGGAGACTGGTGGAGGACGCGAGTCTGGATCCGATGCCTGGAAGGCCTATATGCGTCGTCAGACCAACACCCTTAATTACGGAGCAGATCTTCCTCTAGCTCAGGGAATTAAGTTCGGTTTATAGAATTAAGTCATTTTCAGCCTTCCCCATAAAGGTCGGCTGATTGACATAAATAAACACTTTCCGTGTAAAATATTAGGCTGGTAAATAAAACCACGCGTATATTTGTGCTGTTAACTTGAAAATCTAAACAGTAAAAAAGTAAAAACATGAAAAGGATATTTTTAGCATTGGCCGTGATCTTGTCAGGATTTGCATTCGCAGAAGGCGAAGGAGACACGAAAGTGACCGAGGATAGCAAAGTAAGTTGGAAAGGTGAAAAAGTAACCGGTGAACATTGGGGCTACGTAAGCGTTAAAGACGCGAAGGTTGAAGTGAAGAACGGAATGATGACTGGTGGATCGTTTTCAATCGATATGAACAGCATTACGGTTGAAGACCTAGAGGCTGGAAGCGAATACAACACCAAGTTGGTTGGGCATTTAAAGAGTGATGATTTCTTTGGAGTGAAGCAGTATCCCACTTCTGATTTCAAAATCACGAGAGTGGTACCAATGGAAGGTTCAAAGTACAGAGTTACTGGAGAATTGACCATTAAAGGGATTACACAAACGATTAGCTTCCCAGCAACGATTAAAGTTGATGGAGACATGGTTCACACCAAAGCAACCTTCAAAATTGATCGCTCGAAGTTCAATGTGAAGTATGGTTCTGAGACCTTTTACGGTGATCTAAAAGACAAAGCAATTTATGATGAGTTCGAGATGACTCTCAATCTACACATGAGTATTTACAGAGTAGGTTTGGGTTGACTTAGATCGGACTCCAAATATGGAGGCGAAGATCGAGGTTCGGATCCCCGATGGAAAATCACTTATTTCCATCGGGAATCTTTTTTTTAGTCCAACAAGCTCTTTCCTTCTTTGGCCAAGCTCTTTAGCAGCGGGCTAGGGCGGTAGCGATCTTCAGAATATTTCCGATACAATTTCTTAAGTCGTTTATAAGCCGTTTTGTATCCCATTTCCTCAGCCAAGGCAATGAGTCCTTTTGGATAATTCACTCCTTTGGTCATGGCCAAATCAACATCCATGGGCGATGCAATATTCAAATAAACAGCATCAACCGCTTCATTAATGAGCATGGCCTCTATCCGATCCAAAATCTTTTGTCCTTCTTCCGTGGATATGGATGGCGCGGGCTTTTCTGAGCCTTCGGAATAGGCGTAATATCCTCGTCCGCTTTTTCTGCCATACCATCCAGCTTCAACCCTTCTTTTCTGTGTCGTAGATGGACGATATCTGGGATCATAATAGAAAGCTTCAAAGACAGACTCCGTCACCGCATAATTGACATCATTCCCAATAAGATCCATCAATTCAAATGGTCCCATTCGATAGTTGCCAAATTCTTTCATGGCCCAATCGATGTCTGCAAAATCAGCAATTCCCTCCTCATAAATTCGAATGGCCTCACCATAAAAAGGACGAGCCACACGATTAACGATAAAACCGGGGGTGTCCTTAGCCTCTACGGTGACTTTTCCCCAAGAATCGATCAGCACCCGAGTCGAGTTTAAAACCTCTGACGACGTTTGAATGCCGCCAATAACCTCCACCAAAGGCATGAGAGGAGCGGGATTGAAAAAGTGAACCCCCAAAACGCGACTGGAGTCATTCACCGCACAGGCAATAGATGTGACCGATAGAGATGAGGTATTGGTGGCTAAGATGGCCTCAGAACTACAGATGGCATCCAGCTCATTAAAGACCTTTTTCTTAACGTCTAAATTTTCTACGATGGCTTCAATGACCAATCCGCAGTTGGCGAAATCATGCATCTTGGTGCTGTACGAAATTCGGTTTTGAATGGAACGGCTTTGCTCCTCTGTCAATCGCCCTTTTTCAAGCAAGCGGTCCATGACTTTTTCAAGCTTGGACTTACTTTGAGCTAATATATCTTCCGACAAGTCCACCAAGACTACCGAATGTCCATTTTGCGAAGCCACTTGAGCGATTCCAGAACCCATGGCCCCGGCGCCCAAAACACCAACAATCATTTCTGCTGCCATTTTTCTTAATGTTTGGGCAAATATCTACGATAAAAGGCAGACTACCATATAGCCGAAATGAAATCAGGATGAAGCTTTTGCAATTTGTGCTAAAACCGCTTATGCGATTGTAGTTCTTGCGCACCGATTTTCGAGTGAGCGAGCTACTTTTATTAAGCCATTAAAGGCACACAAAATAGTACAGAGTGATCTCGGATTAGCTGGCAAATAATAATCTAAGATCCCATCTTAAGGCTGTTCGGCTTCACGTCGAACAGCTTTTTCTTTTTAGCGAAGCTCAAGCTGCAAAGCTTCCGTATATTTGCCGCCATGTTTCAGAAAATCCCAATAAAGACGGAGGAAGAAATCGAATTGATGCGCGAAAGCGCCTTGGTGGTTTCTCGTACCCTCGGTGAAGTGGCCAAAGTCATAAAGCCGGGAATTAGTTTATTGGAGTTGGATAAAATAGCGGAAGAATGCATCCGTGATCAAGGCGCCGTTCCTGGTTTTCTTGGTCTGTATGATTTCCCAAACACCTTGTGTACCTCAGTGAATGAGCAAGTGGTGCATGGAATTCCTAACGACCGACCTTTAGAGGAGGGCGATGTGATTAGTGTAGACTGTGGCGCAGTGAAGAATGGTTTTTATGGAGATCATGCCTACACTTTTGCCATTGGCGAAATACCCAAGTCCACAGAACGATTGCTACGCGTGACCAAGGAGTCATTATACCTGGGGATTGAGCAGGCGGTTGCTGGAAACAGAGTTCAAGATATTGGATGGGCCATTCAAAAACATGCCGAAGACAATGGATTTGGTGTGGTCCGTGAATTGGTCGGTCATGGATTGGGGCGTGAACTTCATGAAGAGCCTCAAGTGCCGAATTATGGCCGCAGGGGAAAAGGAAAGAAATTGATGAACGGAATGGTACTCGCCATTGAACCGATGATCAATGAAGGGGTGAAAGAAATCAATCAACTCTCCGATGGTTGGACGATCGTCACCAAGGACAATCGACCTTCGGCCCATTTCGAGCATGATCTGGCCATTTGGAACAACCAACCAATGATCCTTTCCACTTTTGATTATGTATATGAAGCTTTGGGATTGGACATCCAAGATCCAGCCAGCTTGAAGAAGTAGAACCTAGCTTTTTCGATAGACGCTCCAAAGATACTCCCGCAGTGCTCCGGAGGGCATCATATAATCCTGACGCACTTGTTCCAAACAATCGTAGCCCGTCTCAAACAAGGCATTCAAAGAGGCTTCACAGTAGTTTTGTACCTCCAGTCCGCTACACACCTCCACAGTTTTATCACTAAAAAACGCCGAGTATAAGAATGCCCTTTTCAGCAAGCGCATTGTTGATATTCTCTAGGTATTGTGTTCGCTTTTCTTCATCTATTGCGAAATTAAACACCGCCCGATCGAACCATATATTTACTTTTTCATCGAGCATAAAGGGCTGGAACAAATCCGCTTGCTTCCAAATCACCTTTTCTTTTTCTCTACCAAGATTCTCTTGACTCTTTTCAATAGCTCGTGAACTGATATCCACAAAATGGAGAGGATGCAAATCCATCGTTTTGATGAGTGCGGGAAGTAGTGTGGTGGTTCCTCCGCCGGCAATTAGCGTAGATGTGGGAGTGGAGGATGTGTACTTCTCGATTAGAGAAAGTCCAAAGGTGGGATCCACTTCGTACCATCCTTGCAATTCGGAGGGAACTTGTTGGTACATCTGATTCCAATGCTCTTCCAAATTCATCATTCCGCAATTTAATTCAAAGCCAGGAATTCAAGATTAGCTCATAGATACTTTACTTTCAAAATCGAGCTGTAAAAAAATTTAGATGTAGTTTTGTTAGCTCAATTGAAACCGAAATAAGATTAAATATGGCTTTTACATTACCTGAATTACCTTATGCGCACGACGCACTTGAACCGCACATTGATACAATGACGATGCAAATCCACCACGGAAAGCATCATGCAGGATATACAGCGAATTTGAACAATGCCATTGCTGGCACTGAAATGGAGGGCAAGTCTATCGAAGAGATTTGTGCCAATCATTCAGATAACGGAGCTGTTCGAAACAATGGAGGTGGATATTATAACCACTGCTTGTTTTGGGAAGTGATGTCACCAAACGGAGGCGGAAACCTAAGCGGCGAATTGGCGGATGCCATCAATTCGGCTTTTGGATCTTTCGATGACTTTTGGGCGGCTTTTGCAAAAGCAGCAGCTACTCGTTTCGGATCTGGTTGGGCCTGGCTTTGCGTGAATAAGGAAGGAAACTTAGAAGTATGTTCTTCAGCAAATCAAGACAATCCTTTAATGCCTGGAATAGGTTGCGAAGGAACTCCAATTCTTGGTCTTGATGTTTGGGAGCATGCCTACTATCTAAATTATCAAAACCATCGTCCAGACTATATCGCTGCTTTCAAGAAAGTAGTAAACTGGGATGCGGTAGCTAAGCGTTACGCTGCAGCTAAATAACCACAGCTAATTATACTATTGAAGCCCTCTTCGATTCTTTCGAAGGGGTTTTTTTAATGGATTTTGATGGAGAAATAGATGGATCGAGGGGCGATGGGACTGTACACATAATCAGCATCTCTGTCTAGTCCCACATCCAAATCGTTTTGATAGGTATTGAAGATGTTTTTCACCCCGGCCCTCAAAGTAATTTCCTTTGATTTCATCGGTATGAATCTGCGAACAAAGATGTTTTGGTCCACAAAAGCCTGGCTCGTGCGCACCGATGGTACGTCTGCCGATCCTTGGTACAACAACTTCATTGGGCCGGTAAATACCGAACTCAAATCCATGCCCCATCGACCAAAGTCATATTGTATCGACCAAAGTCATATTGTAAGGTATACGAACCATATAGATTCGGGCTTCGAAGGATATCCTGTTCATAGAGGTTAATTTCTTCATCGGCATAAACCTCAATGGCTTGGGTGTAAACCGATTGCTGGGCGGTTGCAGAAATATCCATTCGAAGTGAAGGACTAAAAAGCCTTTCTCCTTTTAGGTTTAGTCCATACACTTGTGCGTTGTATTCCGCATTGGATTTCAAAATGAACGCCTCACCATTGGACCAAATGGGCTGATGATAAAATCGATCGTTGATCAAAGTGTAAAATCCTTCTACGACAAAACGATGGCCGGTTTCCGCATTGGACTTCTGGTATTCTTGATTGATGAAAAAACTGTGGGCTGTTTTCTCCCGAAGATTGGGGTCCATAATTACGCGCAAGACCTCTCGATCCACAATGCTCGAATGCAAATCCTCGTCGTACATCATAGGTGCTCGAAATCCAAAGCTGTAACTGGCACGCATGATCAGGTTTTTGCTTATATCCTTTTTTATACCCGCTTTTGGACTAAGCACATGACAGGCATTGGTTTGATCCGGTTCGGAGGTGACGGTCCTCTGATCTAAGCGAACATCTATTCGATCGTACCTCAAACCCAGATCGACTAAAAAAGTGGAACTCAAATGCCACTTTAACTGCCCGTAAGCTGAGAGGTTTTTCTGCGACTGAGAAATTCTATTTTCTTTTTCCAAACTACTTCCATCCAATTGATTCAGATCCTCTTTCAATTCTTCCTTGCGTGCATCCAGACCAAGAATCCATGTTCTTCTCTGATCCCGCATCACCAATTGATCTCCTCCTCCAATCAAATTGTTGTTCAAAAAGGCGTAGTTCTCTTTGGAAATGTTGCGCAAGCTATCCTGAGTGGCTGGATCCAAGTCGGCAATTTGGAAATCGGTAAAACCAGATCCGTAGTAGGAATTGCGAAGCGTATACTGACCATCCAAGTCAAACTTGTGGGTTAGTGTTCCATTCTTCAGCGAGATGATTTCAGATAGATGACCACCGATAACGCGATGGTTGGTCCATTCCGACAGTGCGTTTTTATGAGGCTCCGATGAGGTCATATTCCCACCTTGACGATCTTCGGTCCATGCGAACAGATCTACATTAAGCTTGGAATGCGATCCATGACGATAAAAGGCACTCATGCCGAGATTAGCTGACCGAAGCTGTGGCAAATCGCTAAGTCCATCGCCGTTTACATCTAAGTCTTCTCGGGTCTGTCCACTTAGAAAAAACTTCATTCCTTTTTTTAGGGTTTCGTCTACCAAGGAGGAATGAACGGATAAGGATAGCAAGGGAGCTTTGCCTCCGATAAGACCACTATCTAAATGCCCACCGAACTTGCTTTCAGCCGGATCTGTGCTTATGAGGTTAATGGTTCCGGCAATGGAGTTGGAGCCATATAGCGCGCTTCCACCACCACGAATAATCTCTACTCGATCAATTCAGTCGGCTGGAATTTGTTCCAGACCATACATCGTATTCACCTGGCTGAAAATCCTTCGACCATTAAATAGTATTTGGGTATAACCGCCTTCTAGTCCTGGCATGCGCACTTGGGTAAAGCCACAAGGCTGGCAGTTGTTCTCTACCCGCATTCCGGAAGAAAAATTAAGACCTTCCGCCATGTTCTGACTCCCCGATCGTTCAAGAACTTGTGCATCGATCTTGGAAACCTGAATGCTGGCATTGCGCGACTTCTCTTCATGCCGATCGGCACTGACCACCACCTCATCGATGCCCAAAGGGTCGGGCTCAAGGGCAATGATCAATTCTTCATTGGAAGGGATGCGAATACTAAGTTCCTTGTCTCGAAATCCTTGACTGCTCACTTGGATGATGTAGTCACCCGCTTCCAGATCTAATGAAAACAATCCATCGATATCGCACTGCGTTCCCATCTGCTCATTTTCGATGCGGATTATAGCAAATGCTACAGGCCCCTCATTGGACTGTACACGATCATTTATTTCGTGTGCAGAACTATAAAAAGCTCCTAATGATAGAATTAAGGCGAGTACCGTTTTCATATTTAGGCAAAACTAAATAAATTTGGGGGCATGACGAAACACCTCAGCTTTTCGGAAGAGAATTATTTGAAGGCCATCTTCTTTTTAAATAGAGACGATCGTGATTCACTAGTTTCCACCACGGAACTGGCCACGCGACTGGATTCCAAGGCCTCTTCCATTACCGACATGGTGCGTAAGCTTCATACCAAGAAGTTGGTGGTGCATACACCTTACAAAGGAATAAAGCTAACGGCCCAAGGAGAGAAGATTGCCATGAAGGTGCTGCGGAAGCATCGATTATGGGAAGTTTTCTTAGTGGAGCTATTGCATTTTGGCTGGGATGAAGTGCACGATGTGGCCGAACAACTTGAACACATTCAATCGGATAAGCTAATCGATCATTTGGATGATTTTTTGGGGAATCCGGCCTATGATCCGCATGGTGATCCCATTCCCAATGCCGATGGAGTGATCACCAATGAGTACACCCACTTGCTTGCCGATTGTGAGGTGGGAGAGAGCGGAGTGATTGGTCGAATAAAAGATAGTTCGGCGGATTTTCTGCAGCTGATTGAAAGCAAGGAATTACGCCCCAATACGCACTTTGTCATACGGTCAAAGGAATCCTACGATGGGATTATGGAATTGGAGCGTAAATCGGGAACCGTAACCATTTCGCAAAAAGTGGCTTCTAATTTATTTGTAAAGATTGACGGACATGATTGAAATGAAAATGTGGTTTCTTGAGCAACTCGCTGTTATTCAAGCCTTACTTGCAACAACCTTTACCTGGCTACTAACGGCCGCAGGAGCGTCATTTGTGTTCTTCTTCAAATCCATGAGCAGAAAGTGGCTCGATGGAATGTTGGGTTTTACCGGAGGAGTAATGATTGCCGCAAGTTATTGGTCGCTATTGGCGCCAGCCATCGAAATGAGTGAAGCCCAAGGAATGATTCCATGGCTCGCCCCAGCCATTGGCTTTGGATCGGGGGCACTGTTCTTATTTGGTCTCGACAAACTGGTACCTCACCTCCACATCAACTTTAAGTCTGAAGAAAAGGAGGGAATAGAAACTAAGTGGCATAAAACCACCTTGCTTGTATTGGCGATAACCCTACACAATATACCGGAAGGCTTAGCGGTGGGAGTCGCCTTTGGTGCCTTTGCCTCTGGGGTTGAGGGGGCAGAGCTTGGGGCGGCCGTAGCTTTAGCCATAGGGATTGGCCTCCAAAATTTCCCTGAAGGAATTGCGGTGGCCATGCCTTTACGTAGACAAGGGGTGAGCCGATTTAAGAGTTTCTGGTATGGACAGCTGAGTGCTATCGTAGAACCTATTGCTGGTGTTCTGGGGGCGGCATCGGTTATCTTTTTCCAACCACTGCTTCCTTATGCCTTGGCCTTTGCCGCAGGTGCTATGATTTACGTGGTCATTGAAGAAGTGGTCCCCGAGACCCAAAGGGATAAATTTACGGATGTAGCCACGCTAGGCTTCATAGGCGGATTCTTAGTGATGATGATATTGGATGTGGCACTGGGTTAAGTCTTGCTTACGTAAGGATGTTCACTAATCCAGTATCGCCATGGAAGTAGTGCATCTTTTCCAGCATACTCAACATTGACGCGAGGACCGGATGAGATTTCAACTTGGTAACCATCATCCTCCAACCAAATCTCATTCCCACAGACATCAATTCCTTTGTGATGCAATTGGAAGTCCATAGCCATGGATAGTTTTCCGGGGCCATTGGTAAGAGCAATGTCCCTTCTGGGATGATTTCTATTTACTCGCATGTCGTCTATTCCATTTAAGGGTTCAACCGCTCGAATCAATACCGCATCTGCGTTTCCTTTGGTGTTGGTCGTGATATTGAAAAGAACGTACATTCCGTAGATGAGGTAGGTATACACTTTCCCGCCCTCTTCGTAAAAAACGTCGGTTCGATCGGTTCTTCTTCCGTTGGCGGCATGACTGGCCAGATCGTTCGTGCCTTTATAAGCTTCGGTTTCTACGATTCGCGCCTTGAAGCTTGTGTTCTTAGAACGATGGATGAGGATTTTACCAAGCATGTCCTTGGCAATGCTGCATGGATCTTCTCTCAAATAAAAGGATTTGTCGATCTTCATTCTATGGATTGCAATATGAACTGCAGCTGTTGAATTGGAGTCCAAAACTTAATTAAATTTACCAAAAGACCCCAGATGCTTTTAAAGCATAAAACCCCATTCAAGCAGGCCTTAAAAAGGTCTTGGATTACCATGACTGTCCTTTTTTTCTGGACGACGGGTCTGTCGTACTTCTACTTGATTGAAGGAGAGAAATCACTTGAAATAGACCCGGCCATTCCGGCCATCTTAGGAACCGCCATTTCACTTTTCTTGGGTTTTGTAACTACTTCGGCTTACGATCGATGGTGGGAAGCCCGCAAGCTTTGGGGTGCTATTGTGAACGACTCCAGAACATGGACTCGACAAGTGCAAGGATTTGTTCGAGGATCCAAGGAGACGGAGACCCATCGTGAACTGGTTTATGGTCAGATCGCCTTTTGCTATGCCTTTGGAAAATGGCTTCGGAATCAGGATCCTTTGACCGCCATTGGCGAACTACTGCCCAGACAGATATTTGAAGATCTGCAGGATTCGGCACATATTCCAAACAGCATTCTCCACTGGCAAGGAATGAATATTCGAAAACTGAGCGAAAGCAATCAAATCACCGATTTTCAGTATGTTGAAATGGAAGGAACCTTGCTTCGATTAACCAATCATATGGGCGGTTGTGAGCGAATTAAAAAGACAGTTTTCCCAAAACAGTATAGCTTTTTCATTCATCTGCTCATTGTGGTATTTATGTTCATGCTGCCCTTGGGTTTGATATACGAATTTGGTTGGCTGAGTATCCTCTTGACCTTAGGATTGGGTTTTCTGTTTTTATTGATGGAAACCATTGAAACCAATATGCAAGATCCATTTGAGAATCGAGCGAATGACACAGCCATGACAGCCATTTCACGAACCATTGATATTAACCTCCGACAAGTATTGGGTGAAACCGATTTGCCTGAACCAATAGCGGATATAAAAGGAATACTCTACTGATAAAGCACGTACTGACCCTATTTTTAATTGCATGTTTTGCCCTTGTAGGTTATGCCCAAACTATTGAAACCGTTGATGAATTGGACTACAATCCAAGGAAGGAACGTCCGTTTGGAGTAAAAGGAATTATTGGAGGTTTCGAATTTATACCCGCCTTAGGAATAGAATACTATGTTTTCCCTGATTTGAAATTAGAATACGATGCAGGTTTTCTAACCAACTTGCATAATATTGGTTTACAATACCATTTATTTGGGAATAGAGATAAACCGGCCACGGCCACCATTGGAGCCTTTTATTTGGCCTTAGAAGATGCCGATCGAGGAACCACCAATGCGGGAGGATATTTCCCACTCGGTTTTCAATACATGGGATTAAATGGCTGGTTTGTCGCAGCCGAAATAGGCCCTCAAACACACAAAAACATCAACGCCAACCCTTGGTTCTTTGGCTTGGGCATTGGATATCATTTCAACGGATTAAAGTGGCGAAAGTAAGACGAGAGGAACTCATAGTACGATCCATCGAGCGGAAGGATAATGTAGGCATGTCCATAGTCATTCGTAGGGTTCTGGAAAGTTTCGGAGGCAAAGGCGAGGGATTTGCAGGAGCGGATTGGGCCACCGACCACATGTTTGAATTCTATCAAAGAAACAAAGGAAAGTACTACGTAATTGCCAAAGGAGATGAAGTCCTTGGCGGAGGTGGATTAGCTCAGCTCGAGCATGCCGATTCCAGCTGGTGCGAACTTCAAAAGATGTCTTTCTTAGAAGAAATCCGAGGTTTGGGCTTCGGGAAAGAATTGATTGAACGCGCAATGATGGACGCCATTGAAATGGGATTTGAGTTCATGTATTTGGAAACCTTGTCCAACATGAATACAGCGCAAGCGCTTTACGAGCGTTATGGATTTAGTCGGCTGGAAGGCCCTGTGGGAAATACCGGCCACTTCGGTTGCAATGTGTGGATGTCTCGACCCCTAATTCCTAAGCCTTGATCATGGCCGAAATTGGAGTTGATATTCTCAAAGCCGCCGACCTCCTAAAAATGGGTGAATTGGTTGGAATCCCAACCGAAACGGTTTACGGACTAGCCGCCGATGCCCTTAATCCGGATGCGGTACTCAATGTGTTTAAAACCAAGGGCAGGCCAAGCTTCGATCCGCTCATTTGCCATTTCTCGAGTTTTGTAAAAGCACAGTCCTACATCCAACACATTCCTGAAGAAGTCTATGCCTTGGTAGATGCCTTCATGCCCGGACCATTAACCTTAATTCTTCCTAAAAAGAACATTTCAGACATCGTCACCTCTGGTCATTCCACCGTGGCCATACGCGTTCCTGCCCACCCAATCACCCATGAGCTTTTGGAGCTTTTCGAAGGTCCAATAGCGGCACCGAGTGCAAACCCTTTTGGATTTGTTAGCCCAACCACCGCTCAACATGTGAATGATCAACTGGGCGAAAAGATTAAATACATCTTAGATGGAGGACCTTGCACGGTTGGACTGGAAAGCACCATTATCGAGTACAAAGAAGGGAAAGCCGTAGTGCTTCGCTTAGGAGGATTGGCCCTCGAACAAATTGAAGAAGTGCTAGGTCATAAAGTGGATCAAATTCAAACCAGTTCATCGAATCCGAAAGCTCCCGGAATGCTGAGCTCCCATTATTCACCCGGAATTCCTCTCCAAACTGGTTCCGTTCCTGAACTATTGGCAGAGCATAAGAACAAGTGCCTTGGACTTATCTGCTTGCAGAAAGGAGAACATCCAGTAGAAGCTTTTCAAGAGGTCATGGAACTTTCGGAGGAAGGGAATTTAGAAGAGGCCGCACGGAATATTTTCAAAGCTTTGCACGAAATGCGATCGAAAGATGTGGAGTTGATTATAGCTGAACGAATGCCGGAAAGCTTCTTAGGTCGGGCAATCAACGATCGTCTGAAGCGAGCATCGGTTCAATCGTCTTCCGATTGAAGTCTGCAATGATGACGTTCCAGTTGTAGTTCTTTTCAATGAAGCGACGCGCATTCTTCCCAATCTCCATCGAACGATCATCATCATCCAACAGATCAATAATTTGCTTGCAATAATCTTTGGTCGATTCCGCCACGATTAAGTGCTCATCGTGCGAAGCACCTACTGCATTATTTGCCAGATCGCTTACGATACAGGGCATCTCCATAGACATGCCTTGCAAGATTTTGTTTTGCAATCCGATGCTAATGCGCATGGGTGCCAGCATGAGTTTGCTTTGCCAAAAATAATCGCGGATATCATCGACCCATCCGGTTATTTTCACCCGCTCCTCGGCATACTTTCGAACGCTAGGACC
>LXNJ01000054.1_pt1 | contig 75444 bp, 60 predicted proteins | sample 809081 | NCBI WGS metagenome assembly LXNJ01 (sample SAMN04870510, study PRJNA318959) | sponge metagenome | biome: sponge; feature: marine sponge reef; material: water | host: Petrosia ficiformis | place: Greece: Milos, Mediterranean Sea | collected 2013-05-29 | depth 5-7 m
CGGCCTCCTCGCTCGGATACCGCCGTGCCAACGCCAAGAGTGTGAGTCCCTTGCGGTGTGATCTGCCTGGCCCTGTCATGATTCCCCCGATCTGGTTTAGTCCTCATACGGCCCAATCGAAGAAAAGTTACAGTTAAGTATATAATCCCCCTTTTTTGCACCTTGCTATGACCCGCAGCGATGACATCAGTACGGCCCTCATTCGGGAGCAATGCCGCGCTGGATTCGTTAGAGAAGTTTGCCGCACCGCTAAATGCAAGTGTATCATGGATCGCCTAGTGCTTTGCGCCCTCATACTGGCGTTGGTCCCTGCCACAACACACGGCCAGTATACGCAAGATGGCGACCCAAGCCCATTCAGCGAAGCAGCGCTTTTCAGCGAGGTAGCCTCAATTCAACCAGAAACACCATTTGCGGTCGGTGTCCGCCTGGTTATGGATCAAGGCTGGAAGAGTTACTGGAAAAACCCCGGCGACTCGGGCGAGCCCACCGAGATTGCGTGGACACTGCCCGATGGCTTCGTGGCAGGCCCCATCCTGTGGCCCTTTCCAGAGCAGATTGACGCCGGCCCGCTGCGGTCGTACGGATACAGCGACCAGGTCTTCCTGCTGACTGAAATCACGCCGCCCGCGGACCTGGAAGCTGGTGCGCGCGTGCAGATCGGCGCGACGGTCAATTGGCTTATTTGCGCCGATGTGTGCCTGTTCGCGGAGGAATCCGTGTCGCTGTCCTTGCCCGTTGTCGCGAACGAGCCGGCGCCCAGCGCTTTTGCCGAGCACTTCCAACAGGCGCGGGCACACCTGCCCGTGACGCCGCCTGGGTGGGAAGTCCAAGCAATGAGCTATTCCAAAAGCTTTGCGCTGCAGGTAACGCCGCCGGCAGGATTCAGCGTAGACCTTAGAGGCGCCTACTTTTTCCCGGCAGAGCCTCTGGTTCTGGAGCACGCAGTACAGCAACCGGTGAGCCGCGAGGGTTCGTCTTATGTATTTGCTTTGCAGCAGTCAGACTATGCGAGCGCCCCGCCCGCGCGCCTGAAGGGTGTTCTTCTCGCGCGGAAAGACCAGGCGGTGGACGCTGCGGGCATGCACAGGGCCCTGGCGGTTGATGTGCCCGTGGCAGCCACTCTGGTGGACTTTGACCAGTCTGCGGCAGCAGCCTCGCCATTGCTGCTGCTGCTGCTGTTTGCGCTCATCGGCGGCTTGTTGCTGAACCTTATGCCCTGCGTATTTCCCATCGTATCCATCAAGGTGCTGGGCTTTGCGCAGCATGGCGGCCAGGAGCCTCGCGCCATGCGTTGGCACGGGTTCGTGTTCGCCGGTGGAATTATTGTGTCATTCTGGATCCTTTCCGGGCTGCTTTTGATCCTCCGGGCCGCGGGCAATCAGATCGGCTGGGGTTTTCAGCTTCAGTCCCCCCTGTTTGTGGCAAGCATGGCGGTCCTTTTCTTTGGCATTGGGCTCAGCCTGCTGGGGGTTTTTGAAGTCCGGGCGTTCTCGCCCCGATGGGTGAACAGGGGCCTCGCCCGGCGCGGCTACCCGCAATCGTTCTGGAGTGGTACTTTGGCAACGCTGGTCGCTACGCCATGCACCGCGCCATTCATGGGAGCTGCCCTCGGTGCCGCGGTGGTGCTGCCGCCGCTAGAGGCCATTCTTGTCTTCACCGCATTGGGCTTCGGCATGGCCCTGCCCTACGTAGGACTGTCCATGATGCCTCAGCTTTTGGCAAAGCTGCCCAAGCCCGGCCCGTGGATGGAAACGCTGAAGCACCTGATGGCCTTCCCCATGATCGCCACCACGATATGGCTCGTGTGGGTGTTTGGCAATCAGGTCGGCGTCGATGGCATTGGACTCCTTTTGGTCGGACTCCTACTTATGGGCATTGCCCTTTGGATCCTGGGGCGCTGGCCGGCTGAACAGCTGTCGCTGCGCATCCGGTTGGCGACCCGCAGCGTAGCTGCTGTTGCGGTGCTGCTTTCCCTCTTTACTGCATACCAGGGTACGCAGTCCGTCGCAGCGACGGGCCCTGCAGCAACCGAAGATGCGGCGTGGCAGGCCTTTTCATTGGCTGGCCGCGACGCCCTGCGCGCGCAAGGACAGCCGGTCTTTGTTGACTTTACCGCCACCTGGTGTTTGACGTGTCAGGTAAACAAGCGCACCACGCTCAACAGCGATGCAGTGATGGCTGCCTTTGCGCAGAAAGGCGTAACGCTGATGCGCGCCGACTGGACCAGCCGCAATGAGGAGATTACGCGTGCGCTAGCGCTGCATGGGCGCAGCGGTGTGCCACTCTATGTGCTCTATCCTGGCAACGGCAGTCCGCCCGCTGTGCTGCCTGAAGTGCTGACCGAGTCTATCGTGCTGAACGCCTTGGCAGCCTTGCCCGATCAGGTTGTAGCATCTGACTAACTCCCCACCAATCAATCAACTGACATGCGTGTACTTCCATTGTACGCTGGTTTGGCAGGCCTGCTTATCGCTGCCGCCGCGCCTTATGCGCCCAGGACTGCAAGCGATGATGACGCCGTAGTCGGGCAGCCAGCACCGACCTTTTCCTTGCCTGGATCCGATGGCCAGACGTACCAGCTGTCTGCGCTTAAGGGCAAATTCGTTGTGCTGGAGTGGCTGAACTTCGGCTGTCCGTATGTAGCGCGCCACTACCGCACGGGCAACATGCCCGCGCTGCAGAAGGAGTACACCGCCAAGGATGTGGTCTGGCTCGCGATTGTTTCCTCGGCACCGGGCAAACAAGGCTACTACGAGCCTGACGCCATGAATGCGCAAAATGCTGCGATGAACGGTGCGCAGACAGCCATTCTTTTGGACCCCGAAGGCGATGTGGGCATGCAATACGGCGCGAAGACGACCCCGCACATGTACATCATTGATCCCGATGGCATCCTGATCTACAAGGGCGGCATTGACGACAAGCCACGCGCCAGCGACGCCCAGACGAAGGATGCGCACAACTACGTGCGCGCCGCGCTGGACGAAGCACTAAGCGGCAAGGCCGTCACAGTAGAGACCTCTCGGCCGTACGGGTGCTCGGTGAAATACAAGCAGTAAGAGCCAGGCACGCGGCGCGCTTTGGGAGGCCCTTTGGGCCGGACTTGTTGGGGCCAACCCACATCGAACACCGCGCCGCCTCGGACGTGCCAAGCCGGGCCTTGACATCATGCAAACGCTCACGGTGTCCCTCGCTGCCAGCGCCCTCCTCTTGGCAGGATGCGTCCCGGACCGTGCCGACGCGCCCACATCTTTTGCCGCCGATGCCCCTTACGATGGCAGAGGCGCGGCATCCGCCATTGCAGCATATCCCGTGGATCCGGGCTTCGGGAACTACTGGTACCAAGGCAAGGCGGAGATAACCAGTTACGACCTCAAGCAGCTGCACTACGGCGAACCACGGGCGGGCAAGGCGGTGCTGATCTTTGTGACCGAGGACTTTTCCCGTTCCAGGCACGTCAAGTTGGAAGGCATTACCAGGACAGACGGAGACAAGGTTACGGTCCTCAAGCTCAACAGCATGAAGGAGTTCATCACCGGCATCTACCCATACTCGCTGATGTCGTCGGTGTTTACGCCGCTCTCCGGGGATCGCGATCCGCATTCGTTAAAGGTTACGACGTCTGTGCAGGAGTGGTGCGGGCACACTTTTGTCCAGATTGACCTGCGGGAAAACGCCTTCCATGTTGCGCACCACTCCTACTTCGAAAGCGAAGCCGACCAGACGGTGCGCTTGGCACCTGTGATCCTTGAAGACGAGCTATGGTCCAAGATTCGGATCAACCCTGGTGCGCTGCCGACCGGTGACGCTCGGGTCATTGCGGGAACGCAGTTTCAGCGCTTGAGCCGCAGTGCCTTTGCTGTGGAGCACGCCAGCGCGGCGCTTGCCACGGATGACGCTGTGTCTTCTTACACACTCGCATACGAGCACCGCACCCTCACCATCCGGTTCAGCACCGCATTCCCGCATGAGATTGTCGGATGGGAGGAGTCCATTACGCAAGACAGCGGCGATGCAACGCGCGTATTAGCCACGCAAGCGGTGCGCGACACAACCATTCTCCTTGACTATTGGACGCACAACAGCCTGACTGACGAAGTGCTGCGTGAAGTGTTGAATCTGGAGTAAGCCATCCACACTGATGGACGCAATGCTCCACCACAGTGCACCGCGTGCGCAGCCGCACATCTTCTGCCACACCTGAATCCTTTTGCCCATGAAACCTGTTTCTACGCTTTTGCTCCTCGGCCTGGTTTTGCTGCCCGCCGCGGCAGGCGCACAAGATGGCCCTGTGCGCGCCATCACGCACATCGCGGGTGACTTGTACCGTTTTCAGAATGGCGGCCATTACTCCGTGCTTTTGGTCACCGAGGCGGGCGTACTCGCCACCGATCCTATCAACGCAGCCGCTGCTGTGTGGCTGAAGAACGCTGTGGCGGCCCAGTTCGGCCAGCCCATCCGGTACGTGGTGTACAGCCACGACCATGCCGACCACATCGGCGGTGGCGAAGTCTTTGATGACGAGGCCATCATCGTCGCACACGAAAATGCCAAGGCAGCCATCATCGGTGAACAGCGTCCTACGGCCGTGCCGGAAATAGTGTTTTCAGACCGCATGAACATTGCGCTGGACGAAAAGCAAGTGGAGCTCATCTATGTCGGACGCGGGCATTCGGACAACTCCATTGTGATGCACTTTCCAGCGGAGCGCGCGGTCTTTGCGGTGGACTTCATTCCAATTCGTTCTCTGCCCTATCGTGACTTGACCGACGCGTACTTCCCCGACTGGATTGACGCGATAAAGCGTGTGGAGGCACTGGACTTCGACATCCTGGTGCCCGGCCACGGCCCCGTGGCTACCAAGGAGGATGCCGTAGAAATCCGTCGCTACCTGGAAGCGCTGTACGGCGCGGTGCTTTCCGCCGCCCGGGCAGGCGAGTCATTGGAAGAGATGCAGCAGTCCATCAAGCTCGATGCCTTCAGCCACCTGGGTCAGTACGAAGCGTGGCTTCCTTTGAATATCGAAGGCATGTACCGCCAGGTCAGCCTGCATCGCCGGGGAAACTAGTAACATCCGCCCAGGCCATCCTGCCGGACGCAGTGTCCCGCCGCTTCAGCATCACGGTCTGTTCGAAAGTCCGTGTCCGTGACTCGCCTGGACGCGGCGAAGCAGACAGCGCGATCTTGCGGCGAATCAGTGATTCTCCAGGCCAGACCATGCCGCGTACAGTGGCGACACAGTCAATGCCGCAGCAGTGCGCTGGTGCGGACCGATTCAGGTTGGAGCGAGGCCGGCTACGGCCCCGTCACGGATTGTGCCACTCACCCAGGGGCTGCGCCGCTTACGGTTGGGTACCGGAACCAGGCGCCCCAGACGGATCGATTTGCAGCGGCGGGTGCCCGGCTACTACTTCCATTAAGGGCGCGCCGCGCCTAAGCCTTCGAGGTTTGTGCTCGAAGGCTTGACTCACGACTTCCACAGGTCTGACCCGAACGGGCCATGGACTCAGCCCCGTTGGCGGCGATGCTGTTGCTTTTCGCACCGTCCTCCTTCGTTGTGCAAACGCTTCGCGGCAAAAATCGCAGCCAGACGACGGGCCTTTCCATGCTTCTTGAGCAGCGCGCGTGCTTTGACTGCATGTGCGCCCTGCACGATTTGGCCATTGCGCCTTACTTTCCAAGCCTGTTGAACCTGACCGATGCACGTTATGATGCGCGCCCTTTGCCTCCTATCCTTCACGCTGCTATGGTGTGACCCCTTCGGTGCTGCGCAAGCCCAGAGCCAACAGGCTCCGGAGTGGGCCGCTGGCACATGGAGCACGCTGGAGTCGGAGCATGGCCCGATGGGGCGCCATGAGCACGGATACGTTCGGGTCGGAGATCGCTTCTACCTCCTGGGCGGGCGCGGCGACCGTCCGGTGCAGGCCTTTGATCCCGCAAGCGAAACATGGACCACACTCGGTATGCCTCCCCTGGAAATGCATCATTTTCAGCCGGTGGAGCATCATGGCAAGATCTATGTGCTCGGAGCATTTACCGGTGGCTGGCCAACCGAAACGCCCATACCGAACGTCTATATCTATGACCCTGCCTCGGATACCTGGACCGAGGGTCCACCCATACCGGAAAAGCGCCGGCGCGGCGCGGCCGGGCTGGTGGTTCATGCGGACCATTTCTACCTGATCAGCGGCATCCAAAACGGGCATACGGATGGACATGTGGCCTGGCTTGATCGCTTCGCGCCCCAAACGGGCGAGTGGATCGAGCTCCCCGATGCACCGCGGGCACGCGACCACTTTCAGGCCGTCGTGCTGGACAACAACCTTTACGTAGCAGGCGGACGCCGCAGCTCCTACGGCACGGGACAGCCCGTGGAGCTTACCGTGCCCGAGGTCGATGTGTACGACTTCACCTTTAATCGGTGGCGGACCCTGGCACCCTCAGCCAACATTCCTACGGAGCGGGCCGGGACCACGGCGCTGCGATACCACAACAAGCTGGTCGTGATCGGCGGTGAAAGCCAGTGGGGACTGAGTGAAAACCCCGACAACCCTCCTGCGCACACTGAGGTCGAAGTGTTTGACCCCGCTACGGAAACGTGGTTCAACATGCCTCCGCTAAGCGAAGGTCTGCATGCCATGCAAGCCGTGCTGTACGGTGGCAGGATCTACATCGCGTCAGGCTCCAAGACCGTGGGGGCCACGGAAGTCAGTACGCAAATCGTGTACAGTCCGTCCAACTAGGCGGACCTCACCGCAAGAAGGCGTCGCGCAAGCCTCCGTCCACCGTAAGTACTTGGCCCGTGGTCTTGCCAAGGCGCTCGCCCGCAAGCAGAAAGATCGCTTCGGCCTGGTCCTTGGTCGTGACCGCAGCCTTGGTCAAGGTGCGATCCGCATAGAACGCGGCCAGCCGATCCATCAGTACCTCCGTGTCCTCCGACGCGTCGCACGGCAACTGGTATCGCTTAAGCGATGCGATCACACGGGTGCGCGAAAACATTGCACTGCCCTTAAGCACCGTAGCCGGCGCGACCGCGTTCACGCGAATCATGGGAGCCAGACGGCAAGCCAGTTCGCGCACCAGGTGATTCGCGGCGGCCTTGCCGGTATCGTAGGCGGGACTGCCCGCCTTCGGGACCACAGCGTTGACGCTGGTGGTCAGGACCAGACTGCCCGACAACTGCTGTGCACGCCAGATCGCCGCAGCCTCCTCCGCCACCAGAAATGGGCCCTTCACGTTAACGCGGTGCATCGCGTCCCAGGCCTCGTCGGCAACCATGCCTTCGGCGTTCGGCGAAACAAAAAGTCCCGCGGTGATCACCACATGGTCCAGGCCGCCATAGGCCATCAACACCTGGCGCAGTGCCGCACGAATGGACGCGCGGCTGGTAATATCACACGCGATTCCAATGATGTCGCCTGAGCCCGAAATCCCGGTCCCAGCGACGCCTATACCCATCCCGATACGATCCAGGGTATGCTGGGCAAATGCTTGTACGGCCTCCTGGCTGAGATCAAGTGCAGCCACCACAGCGCCTTCCGGCAGCATGCGCTGCGCCGCGGCTCGGCCAATGCCGCTGCCCGCCCCGATTACCACAACAATGCGCCGCGAGAGCTCCTTTTCCGGCGGCATCCGGCGCAGCTTGGCTTCTTCCAACCGCCAGTACTCGATGTCGAATGCCTCCTGCCGGGCAATCGCCGTGTACGTGGACACCGCCTCGGCTCCTCGCATGACCTCGATTGCGGCCTTGTAGAACTCCGCGGTGACCCGGCTCTCGCTCTTGCTCTTGCCCCAAGTCACCATGCCGAGCCCCGGAATCAGCACCACCGTCGGCATGGACGGGCGCATCGGCGGCGAATCGCTGTGCTTGTGCGCCGCGTAGTAGGCCGCATAATCCCGCTGATAGGCTCCGATCCCCGCTTCCAGCTTCGCCTTGAGTGCATCCAGACTGTCGCCTGCAGGATTATAGTCCACATAGAGCGGCTTGATCTTGGTGCGCAGGAAATGGTCCGGGCACGAGGTGCCCAGCTCCGACAGGCGTTTCGCATCCCGAGCGCCCACATAAGCCATCACAGGAGCTGCCGTGTCTATCGTACCTATAAGCCGTCGGCCGGTGCTCAGCTTGCCGCGCAGCCAGGGCAAAAGCTGCGCCAGGATGTCGTTCCGCGCCGCTTCCGGCACCGCCTTGTGATGCATGCCGCCGAAGACATAGGTATCTGCGCCCCTGGAATCCAGAAACGTCGCGGCCTGACGCATCAGGCGCAGCCCCAATTCATAGCACTGCTTATCATCATCGGCCCAGTTGATCAGGCCATGGCCACCCAGTATCGCGCCCTTTGCGGCTGGATGCGCCGCGCACAGCGCCTGCAGCGCAAGCCCAAGCTCAAACCCGGGCCGCTGCCAGTCCACCCATACCACTTCCTCGCCATACACTGCGCGCGTAAGTGCGGGACCATCCTGTGCGGTTGCCAACGCAATGCAGCCCACCGGATGGGTATGGTCCACATGCCGATATGGCACAAAGGCATGCAGGGGCGTATCAATCGAAGGGGCGCGTGTGTTGAGATTGTAGGTGCAGTGCGCAAACAGGCCCACCATACGGTCTTCCGCCGGCGTCTTCGGGCCCCTTGGCTCCATCTCCGCATAGACCTCCTTGAGCGCATGAAGCTTGTCCAGATACAGCGACGAAAAGTTTGCGCGCCCCGCTGTACGCAAGTCGCCGCCCGACCCCTTGACCCAGAGCACTTCCACGGGCCTCCGCGTGATGGGGTCGGCCTCGAACACCTTGGATGAGGTGTTGCCGCCGCCGGTGTTCGTGATGCGCCAGTCTGCACCCAAGAGGTTGGAGCGATAGACCAGGCGGTCGAGCGGGTCCAACTGCGCCGCGTGCGCATCGTCCCAGCGGCTTTCCAGGTAATCGTATGCTGCCATCGTATCGCGCCCGGGTTAAGGTGATGCAAGAGATCCTGCGGGGCGGTAGCCGCGCAATCCGTATGCCAGGATTACCACAAAACAAACCACCGGTACCAGGTACGCCAGATGGATACCCAACTGGTCGGACACCGCGCCTTGGGCCGCCGTGATCAGGGCACCGCCCAGGATGGCCATGATAAGCCCCGATGCACCAATCTTTGTGTCCTCGCCCAAACCCTCGACCGCCAGGCCGTAGATGGTCGGAAACATCAGCGACATGCAGCCAGAAACACCGACCAGCGCGTAGACGCCCGGGTAGCCGCCGACCAGTACCACCACCAGGCACAGCACGATGGCCGCCGCGGCCGTAATCCAGAGCAGGCTGTTGGGACGAACGAACTTCATGAGATACGTGAAGATGAAGCGGGATGTCGAAAAGAGCAGGATCGCAGCCAGATAGTAGGAGGCTGCTTCGGCTTCGTTGAGATTCAGATCATTCATCACATAGCGAATGGTGAAGGACCACACGCCGATCTGCGCCCCCACATAGAAGAACTGGGCTACCACGCCCTTCATGTAATGCTTCCGCCTGAAGAGTCGCCGTATCGTGGACAAGAGGCGCAGCGACTTGTCTGCCTCCGTTCCCTGTGGAAACCGTGTGATCGCGATCAGAATCCACACGGCAACGATTACGCAGGCAACGGTGACGTACGGCCCCATCACCGCGACCAGCTCCGTCTGCTGGATCGATTCCAGCTCGGCTGCGGCCATCTGGGCCCGTTCCGATTCACTGGCCTGATTCAGGTTGGAAAGGATGAAGAACTTCCCGATGAGCACGCCGGTAATGGACCCTAATGGATTGAACGACTGCGCCAGATTAAGGCGGCGGGTTGCCGTCGCCTCCGGTCCCATTACGATGGCGTACGGGTTGGCGCTGGTTTCCAGAATCGACAGTCCCCCGGCCAGGATGAAAAGCGCTGCCAGAAAATGCCCGTACACCATTGTCTGGCTTGCGGGATAGAAAAGCAGCGCGCCCAAGGCAAACAACCCCAGACCGAGGAGCACCCCCGACTTGTAGGTGTACCGTCGGATGTATATCGCTGCGGGCAGCGCCAGGCAGAAATACGAGCCGTAGAACGCAATTTGAATCCATGAAGTCTGAAAGTCGGACATGCTCATGATCTTCTTGAAAGAAGCCAGAAGCGTGTCCGTCATATTGTTGGCCAGACCCCACAGCGCAAAAAGGCTGCTCAGCAGGATGAAGGGGATTACATACGCGCGCGGCACCACCACGCTGCGACCGGACTGCGTCATCATATCCAATAACTCTCTTGGGGTGTAGTGCAGTGACGCGGCCCGCTAAGCCATCGCCTGCTGCAACATTGCCTGCCGATAGTGCTCATCACTGCGGCCGGCGATGCGCACCACCTCCCTGGGATCCATAAACAGGGGGCCCCCAAGGCTGGCGGCCCCTACGAATATTGTAGCTGCTTTCTCCGCCATCGCCAAGGCCGCCATGACGTCCGTGTGCGTTTTTCCCAAAGCTATGATACCATGGCTCTTGAGCAGTATCGTCTTGGGCACCAGCTCCGTGTGCGCCATGAAGGCCCGCACACGCAGGCGAATGTCCTTTGCCAGCGCGATGCCGGGGTCTACATACGGCACCAGGACCGACGCTGCACCGCAATACACCACCTGATCAGGGATCACGCGGCGGCGCGCAAACTCCTCTGCCCTTGGCGAAGCGAGAATCTGATTCACCGCAATAGCGTGGACATGCCCCACCACTTCTACGCCCGCCAAGGTGAGCAGCCACGCATGAAACAACGTCTCCACCGAAGGCTTGAGGGCCGTGCGGTCCACGCGCGCCTGCATCAAAAGCGCATGCACCTCCGCATCCGTCTGCGGAACATCCTGCGCTAGTGCATTCAGGATAGGCCGTGTCCGAATCTCCACGAGCTCGTGCTCCCGAAGCGTCCCCAGGCGCGTCCCGCTGGCCTTGACCAGAAAGCGTGATTCGCTGAGCTTTCCCGAGACGTTGCCCTCTCCGCAGATTGCCATCTGGCGCGCATCCCCCAGGTCGTGTGCCAGCGCCAAAAGGCGCGCCTTCAGAGAATCCACGGCTACAGCCCCGTTTGCGCGCCGCAAACGAAAGTTTCAATCCCCATGGCTTGAAACGCCGCTGCTTTGGCCGCGAGCGCCTTCTGCGCGGCGGGCGCATCCGGCACATACGCGACCTGGATATGGTTGGCCTTGTGGCGTGCCATCATCTGGTCACGGGAGATTCCGTACGTTACTGCATGCATGATGGGCCACTGCGGCGTCGTCAGCTGCCACCGACGCGCTGTCTCTTCGGCGGGCAATGACAAAGCGCGCGCACGCCCTATGTCGGCCTTAAGCCGCTGATCTTCAATAAAGATGCGACTCCAGACCACTTCACCGGGCTTGCTGATGCCCTTAAGCGTGCCGCCCCCGAGCCGGAAGTACATGGGCGGCTGCCGCTCGCTGGTTGTTCCCGCATAGCCATCCACCAGATGTGCGGGCGGCACCGCGCCGCTGATTTCGAAGACCCACACAAATTCGTCTTCGAATCGCGCACCCCAGCGCAAGTCATGCAGCGTTGTTTCAGGCGCATACCCCAAAGCGCGCCACAGTCGGTGTGTAACCAGCGCATCCAGGCCCGCGCACTCGTCCACCTCATTGAAGTGTGGCAGGGCCTGTTCGGCGTACAGCTCACGCCCTGAACGGCGGCTGTACACAGGTGGACGCTCCGTGTTGTTGAGCAGCCCTTCGGCCAGGTCCGACGCTGGCAGCAGATCCTTCAGCCCCTGCTGGTACTGGATTCCAATGCAGTCGCACCCGAAGTCATCGGCGATGCGCACCGCGGCGATATACATCTTGCACTGCTGCAGCAGCTGACGCTCCGTCAGATGTTCTTCTTCGCTTTCGCCCAGCGCAAAGCGCACCCCCCGCCTGCGCAGCCAATTGAGGCAGGAGGCAGCCTCGTCATCGGTGACGCAGGTGGTCTCGTAGTACAGCGCACTCTGGCTGAGGCGCTCCTTGAAGACACCCGTTGCATTGAGCAGCGCATCAGGAATGATCGCATTGAACATGCCCATACACCCTTCATCGAAGACGCCCATGATGGCTTTGGCTTCGCGCAGGGTCCGCGCGCAGGATACGCCGAGGGCGCTGGCTTCGCGGGGCAGATGGAGCGACGCCAGCGGCCGCACATGGCTTGTGTCGTGCGTCACCGCGCCAGTTGTCAGCCAGTCGCGGAGGCCTTGTACGAACAGCGCGTCCGTGAAGTCATCGCTCCAAAGTGTGCTGTAGGGCACGCCCGCTTTCGTGAGACTGCCGTTGAGGTTGAGCATGCCCACCAGGCCGGGCCAGGTTCCACTCCAGTTGGCCACCGTAAGAATGGGACCTTGATGCGTGGTCAGCCCGGCCAGGACATGATGCGAGTACTGCCAGGCCGCAAAAACGATCACCAGCGGCGCTGTCGGCGGGATGCTGCGAAACACTTCCAGTCCATACCGCTGGCTGTCTATAAAGCCGTGGGCCTTCACTGGATCGGGGGCGTGGGCGCGCCGTACCAGGTAGCCTTCAGCCTGGATAGCACGCCGCACAGCGCGCTCCACCATTTGCTGCTCGGGCCAGCATTTCTGATTGGCCGACAGGCGCAGGTCGCCGCTTGCAATCAGGAAGACCGTATTATGGTTCGACATATTCGACATATTCATAGAGCCCTGATGCATTCGACACAGGCCAAAATTAACGAAACCTTCCCACATTCCGACCTCCGGTTGGCCCATGATATGCCCCGGGCGGAGAACGGGCCACAATACGCCGCACCTGAAGGGATGCTTGCAACGCGTTGGCCAAAACATGCGCGCCAGCGGCCTTTTGCAGGACCCGTCTCCGTGCGACAACAGTCGAGGTCGCCTGCATCCTATGCCGCTTCCGCGCGGCAGCAACCGGAGGATGACTGGCATGCCACCCATGCGGTGCGCGGTGGCATTTTGCGCGTATCTTGATGAATCTGATTACAATTGGCAGCGCATGCGCACAAAGTACGAACAGTGTATCCAGCGAATCCTCCAGGACGAGGCGATTGCGTCCTCAGAGAAGGTCCGCTTTGACGTCAATGTCGGCGGTGCATCCAATAAGGGGCGCGTGTTCTGGACCGAGACGCGCCTGCTTTTCTACGTGCGTACACCCATGGGCATGCAAGCCACGATCGTTTGGCTCAAAGAGGTGGAATCGCTGTCTTACGGGAAAAAAAAGGGGCTGCGCTACGTACAACTTTTGGGACAGCGGTCGCGCATTCTGGTGCTGTTCAAGTCCAAAGAGGCGCGCGACCGGTTCAAGCAGTGGTGCATCCGACGCATTTCCAGCGCACCAGCGTAACTTTCATGCCCCGCGTGCGTTGTAATGGGTTCCCTGCGGGTGCTGGAGCAGCACGCGGCACATCGCGGGGCGCAAGATCACACTGTTCGGCGGCTGATTCGTGGCTACGACACATTATCGGACCATCTGGATCTCTGACTTCCACTTGGGGATGCGGGCCTGCCGGGCTCCGTACCTGCTTGACTTTTTGCGGCACAACGAGTCGGCGACTCTGTACCTGGTCGGCGACGTCTTCGATGGCTGGGCGCTGGCTCGCTCCTGGCACTGGGCGCAGAATCACAACGATGTAATTCAGAAGCTTTTGCGCAAAGCCCGCAAAGGCACGCGCGTGATCTACTTGCCGGGTAACCATGACGAATTCGCGCGCGACTATGTAGGCCTGCACTTCGGCGACATCGCCATAGAAGCCGAGACCATTCATGTTACGGCTGATGGGCGGCGATTGGTGATCCTTCATGGCGACAACTTTGACGGCATGATCCGGCACGCACGCTGGCTGTCGTTGCTGGGCGCCAAGGTGTATCGCGGCCTGTTGCAGCTGAATCGGCTGGTCAACTTCGCACGCCGCCTCCTGGGGCTCCCATACTGGTCGCTGGCAGGCTACCTGAAGCACAAGACCAAGCGCGCCATCCAGTTCATTGCCGACTTTGAGGAAGCCATGGTCAATGTGGCCCGCACCCATTCAGCAGACGGCGTCGTGTGCGGGCACATCCACCATGCCGAAATACGGGAGATAAACGGGTTGCTCTATGCGAACTGCGGCGACTGGGTGGAAAGCTGCACCGCGCTCGTGGAGCATTTTGACGGACGCCTGGAGCTGATCCAGTGGGCCAAGATTGATCACCCGCCCAAGCGCATCCGCAAGGTCTATCGCAGCGGCGATGGTGAACGCACCGCCATACCGACCCTGTCCATCGCAGTGTCCCAGGACATGCCATAGATGGCTGGCCTGACCTGCTTGTTCATTGTCCAGGGCGAGGGTCGGGGGCACCTGACGCAGGCCCTGGCCTTGGATTCCATGCTCAGGCGCGCAGGGCACCGCGTGTGCGGCGCGGTGGTAAGCCAGGGAGGAGAGTACGAGATTCCGGCCTACTTTGCCGAGTATTTCAGCGCACCCGTAGTGCGTGTGGAAAGTGTCCACTTTATAGTCGACAGTAAGAGCCAAAGCATCCACTGGCCCAGGACGATCACAGCCAACAGCGGTCGTCTGAACCTTTTTGCTGAGGCATTCTCCGTCATCAGTGCAAGCCTGGACCGTGAAAAGCCCGATATTATCATAAACTTCTATGAGCCGCTCGGGGGACTTTTTGCAGCGTGGCACAATCCACGGACGCCCATGATTGCAGTGGCGCACCAGTTCATGTTTCTGCATCCGGCCTACCAGTTCCCTGATGGCTTTGGAATTCAAAAGCAGTCTATGCGATTCTTCACCAATCTCACGGGCCTGGGTGCAGCCCGCCGCTTGGCCCTGTCGCTGTATGATGCCGCTCCCGTACCCTCCAAGCGCCTGGTTGTCATGCCGCCCCTCTTGCGTGATGAGCTGTTCAGCATTGAACCGCAGGCGCAGGCACCCTTTTTTCTCGTGTATCTGTTTCATCACACGCTTGCCAAGGGCATCATTCGCTGGCACAAGCGCAACCCGTCCGTCAGGATCCACTGCTATTGGAACAACCCTGAAGCTGAAGAAACGTACGCGTACGACGACACGCTTACCTTTCACGCGCTGCATGGACAGCGCTTTCTTGAGATGATGGCCAATTGCCAGGGCATGGTTACGACCTCCGGCTTCGAAACCATGGCAGAGGCCATGTACTTCGGCAAACCACTGCTGTGCAACCCGATACGCAAACACTTTGAGCAGTATTGCAATGCCCGGGACGGGGGACGCCTCGGTGCCTCCGTGCAATCGGATGACTTCGACCTGGACAAGCTCGTGCAGTTTGTGCCCAAGTACCAGTTCGACAACCCTGCCTTTCGCATGTGGATCGCCCGCGCCGAGACAATGTTTGTGCAGCAGGTCGAAGCAGTTGCAGCAGGGCTTTAGTGGCATAAGAGCAATTTCTTGACGCGACTGTACGGCTTTGCAAAACTGCTTACTGCACTGCTGCCAGCGGCTTGGATTTGCTTTTGAAAGCTTGGTGCTTAACTTAATGACCTCTTTACTACGAATCATTATTCGCTTGAATGCGTATCCTTGGTTACATGCACACCGCTTCGGACCAAGGCCAACGTCTCGCACCGCCGCAGCAATAGGCCTCATTCCGCACGGCTGGCACATGTATTCCACTTGCACATTCAGGTACGAACCACCAACGCTCTTACGATGAAGCTGCCCGGATCAAAGAAACTCTTCCTGCCCATCCTTAAAGGAATGGCCAGCGGCGAAGTGATGCACGGTTCCGAATTGTTGATCCCCATACAGCATGCCCTTGACCTTACCGAAGAGCAAATGTCGGCGGCTCGCCCGAACGCCCGTCAACCTCTGATCTACGAAAGGATCACCGGATCCATCATGCATCTTGTCAAGGCAGGCCTGGTGGAGCGTGTCCAAAGAGGACATACACGCATTACACAATCGGGGCTTGACCTTTTGGCAACGGAACCAATCGAAATTAACTATACCACGCTGCGCAAGATTCGCGAAGACAACCCAAACATTCCGACAACGTCACGCAGGAGGCCAAGTCCGCCGCCAAAGCAATTGTTTGCGTCGGTGAGCGGTATGGAGTCCGCCTTGGAAGCTGCTGTCAAGGAGATGAATCATCAGCTTGTTCTCTCGCTGGCCGCCGAGTTGCGTCACGTCAGTGCTGCAGATCTGGACCGCATCGTGTGCGAACTCCTGGAAAAGCTGGGATATGGATCGGTCCAGGACGAGAGCGTTCCCACGCGCACCACGCATGGATCGATCCTGAAGGACGCGCTCGGGCTAAACCATGCCTACGTCAGAATTACTACCGACACCAAGCCGGATCTTGCGGCTCTGCGGACCTTTGCCTATGCCATGGACGCAACCCAGACCGATGTCGGCGTTTTTGTCGCGCCGCGGGGCTTCAGCAGCGAGGCACGAGGCTTTGCCTTGGGCTCGCCCAAGCAGATTGTTCTGCTCGGTAGTGAAGAAGTGGCACAGTTGATGTTTGCGCAGGACATTGGTGTCGCGGAAGCAGCATCGTATGTCGTCCAAAGACTTGACGAAGCGTACTTGGGTCGACAACCGACTCACAATAACCGCCTCGGCGAAAACACTCGGTGATTCCAGCACTGCCAGCGCAATCGTCGCCACTATTGGCATGCAACATGCCGGCAATGAAGCGAGCATGCTGGGCTTCTACGATTACAACCTGATCAAATTCTGAGAGTCCCGTTTCCATGGATATGCCAACCGTAAAAAAACTGCTTCTTCCCACGTTGAAATGTTTGGAAGATCGCGCCGAGCTGCGCCATGCACAGCTTATCGACCGTGTAGCTGATCTGTATGGTCTTTCTGAAGAGCAACGGCAGGTGCGCAACAGTAGCGGCAAACAGCGCAAGATCTATGGGCTGGTGACATTGGCCGCGGTTCACTTGCGCAAGGCCGGATTGGCTAAATCCCCGTCGCGGGGTATAACCCGCATCACGCAGCGCGGCCTAGACCTTTTGACCAGTGATCCGCCCGGATTGTCCTTCAGTTATTTGAAGAAGACGTACCCCGAATACGAAGAATTCGATAAGAAAGGTTCAAAGGCAAGAAAGGCGAAGGCGGCCAAAAAGGCCTCTGAAGCTGATTGGAGAGCGACAGCGATGGCCGGAACCGCAGGCTATAACGTGCCGCTCTTTGACGATCCAACCAGAGCGGGCATGTCGCTGGTGAGCGGCACCCCGGAGAAGCCATTGGGTTGGCCGCACCCGGTCCAGGAAACACCGCCTTTGCCTGCACCCAAGCGCAAATACGCTACGCAGCTGGAGAAAACGCTGGAGCACAGCGCCCGGTCGCTTCAGAAAGCTCTGGAATCCGCTGTGGAAGAGCGTGTCAGCACCCTGAGCCCTGAGCAACTGGGTCGCATCATGCTCATTCTTTTGGCCAGGATGGGCTACGGCGAGGCGGATGCGGAAAATGGATCAACAGCGTCGCTGCAAGAGGGTGCCATAATCAAGGATGCGCTCGGACTCAATCAGGTCTACGCACAAGTACTGATCGGAAAGAACGCCGAAGTGTCTGACTTGCAGCGCTTTACCGGCGCTTTTGAAACGGCGCACGCGGAGCGCGGCATCTTTGTATCGCCTGGCGGATTTACGGGACAAGCCCGCGGCTTTGCTCTGGGCAGTGCAAAGCGCATCAGACTCATGGATGCATCTGATCTGGCCAAACTCATGGTTGCAAATGGCGTGGGTGTTGTGGTGCACGCGCGCTATGCTGTAAAGCAGATTGACCGGTCCTACTTTGAGCGACTGTATACGGCAGCAGCCTAGGCCTTGGGAGTCAGAGGGAGTACACCCTTTTCGAACGATCGTGCATATCTGAAAGAGTTATCAGACCCGCCATGGCGAAAGTGTTCCAAGTGATGCTGCCGGTACTCAAGCTACTCGAAAGCGGCGAAGAGATTCGGGTGCTTGACCTGAACGGGCTGATGAATCAGCGCAGCGATGACCTCGGCTGGGAAAGGTCTCCGATAAACTCAAAAATGATCATAAGCGCTGTGCGGCTGATGCGCAAGGCCGGCCTGGTAGACAAGGTGAGCAAAGGATTTGTGCGCATAACAGATGCGGGCCGGTCTGCGCTGGAAAGCAATCCCAGTCGGATTGATGAACGCTTTCTGAAAAGATATCCTGAATACCGTACCTATGTTGCACGTGTTTCCAACAGAAAGAAACGGGCAAAAAGCCCGGTGATGCCGGAACCCCAGATGACACGTGTCATGCCTGCCTCCTCCATAGTGCCAACCGTCTGGGGCCCTGCGCTGCCAGACACAAATGTGGAAGAACCCCGCACGCCGGAAACGCCCGCCAGTGTCACAATCGTCAAGGGTCCGTACGAGAAAAAGCTGTCGAAACCACTATCGCAGCGCCGCAGAAAGGCTGCCAAACGAAAACTCTCTGGTCAGGCGCGTATCCATGAGGATGCGCTAAGGACCACCATCCAGCAGCTCAACGGTGAACTTGAATCACGCCTGGTTGAGCATATCAGTGTACTGCGGCCTGCGGCCGTGTTGAACCTGGCGACGGACCTGTTCGCGGCGATGGGGTTTGGCGGGCCCGACGCTGCGGTCGCTCCGTTTGACCTGGCGGACCTGAAGGGCGCAGTGCTCAAGGATGCATTGAATATCACCCGACTTTTTGTCATGGTGGCACACGCCAAAGAGGTAACGGTGGACGACATGGCCAGATTCAAGCTTGGACTCGAGGCTGCACGTGCCAGCGCGGGAGTCCTCGTCGCCGCGGCGGGCATCTCAAACATGGCCCAGGGCTTTGCATCGGGCATCGCGAAGCGCACCGCCATCATTGACTTCGAAGAGCTTGCGTATCTGATGGTTCGCACTGGCGTCGGCATGTCCGAGGATACGAACTATGCAATCCGGCGGATTGACGAGCACTTCTTTACCGGTGGGAGCGCGTAGAGGGTGCCATCCATGAGCAAGCGGCGGGCATCCTTGTGCGTGACCGGCAGCATTGCGGCGGCTCATGTCTTGGCCCTGCTGCTGCTTGCAGGCTGCAGCGGGCAGTCCGTGCTTCCCAATGTCATCATCATGTTCGCGGACGATCTGGGATACGCCGATATTGGCGTGCTGGGCAATCCACCGTACGACACGCCGCACCTCGACCAGATGGCGGCCGAAGGCGTGACCTTCACTTCGTTCTATGTGAGCCAGCCCGTATGCTCGGCGTCGCGGGCCTCGCTGCTTACAGGCAACTACGCCAACCGCATCGGTATTCACGGGGCCTTGGGACCCGCCAGCACGCACGGCATTCATCAGGACGAGATCACCCTTGGCGAGCTGTTTAAGTCCAGAGGGTATACCACCGCCATCTATGGCAAGTGGCATCTCGGACATCATGCCCAGTTTCTGCCGAAGCAGCATGGTTTCGATGACTTCTACGGCATTCCGTATTCCAACGATATGTGGCCCTATCACCCGGAAAGCCCGGACGCCTGGGGCGACCTCCCGACCATTACGGGGGACAGTATCGTCGGATACAACACCGACCAGACGCGCTTTACGACGGACTTCACCAGGCGCGGCGTGGCCTTCATCCGAGCACAGGCCGCTCTGGGAAAACCTTTCTTTCTGTACCTGCCCCATCCCATGCCCCATGTGCCGCTTTTTGTATCGGACGAGCGGGCGGGACATAGCGGCACCGGACTCTTTGGTGATGTCATCAAAGAGATCGACTGGTCCATGGGGCAGATTCTTGCCGCGCTTAAAGAGGCAGGCATCGACGACAACACCCTGGTCATCTTCGCTTCCGACAACGGCCCCTGGATGAGCTACGGCAATCACGCAGGCTCAGCATTGCCGCTGCGTGAAGGCAAGGGCACGACGTTTGATGGCGGTGTTCGCGTCCCGTTTCTTGCACGCTGGCCCGGATCCGTGCCCGCCGGAAGCACCGTAGATACGCCTGCGATGACGATCGATCTCTTTCCGACCCTGGCGGGGCTTATTGACGCGCCGCTGCCGACCCACCCCATCGACGGAAAAGATATCTGGCCACTGATTACAGGAGCAGCCACAACATCGCCGCAGGACGCTTACTATTTCTGGAATCACCGGAGTCAGCTGCAAGCAGTCCGAAGCGGACGGTGGAAGCTGCACTTCCCCCACCGCTACCGCACCATGCAGGGCCAGGCACCGGGGCTTGATGGAATGCCGGGCCGCTATGTGCAGGACAGTATCGGGACCGCGCTATTCGACCTCGAGTCCGACATCGGCGAAGCCCACGACGTGGCGGCAGACTATCCGGAAGTGGTCGCACATCTGAGCGATATGGCTGATTCTATGCGCAGCCGTCTTGGCGATGTGCTGCAGGATGTCGTCGGCACGGAAACGCGGATGCCGGGACGCCTTGGCGAGTAGTACCATGCCCTCAAGGAGCACAACCGGGCCGCTTACAGCGATCCAGAAATCGCCACGCGCATCGCGCAGTATGAACTGGCCTACCGCATGCAAACGAGCGTGCCGGAGCTGACCGATCTATCCGACGAGCCCGACCACATGCTCGCCCTCTACGGCGATGATGTGCGCCGCCAGGGCAGCTACGCGTACAACTGCATCATGGCCCGGTGCCTGGCTGAACGCGGCGTGCGATTCATACAGATTATGCACGCGGATTGGGATCAGCACCGCAACCTGAACACGCAGCTGGAGATTCAATGCCGAGACACGGACGCCCCCAGTGCCGGATTGGTTCAGGATCTAAAACAGCGCGGCTTTCTGGAGGATACCCTAGTGATCTGGGGCGGAGAATTTGGACGCACACCGTTCCTGCAGGGCAAGGTGGAGCATTACGACACCTGGGGCCGCGACCACCATCCGTATGCGTTCACAATCTGTATGGCTGGCGGCGGCGTTCAGCCGGGTTTATCCTACGGCGCCTCGGATGAGTTTGGATTCGATGCGGTGCAGGACCGCGTGCATGTGCACGACTTCCAGGCCACCGTGCTACACCTTTGGGCTTCGACCACGAACGGCTGACCGTTAAGCACCAAGGCCGCCACTACCGGCTCACCGATGTGCACGGCCACCTTGTTCGCGGAACCCTCGCGTGATTGATGGAGCAATGGCCAAAAAACTGAACATGTGATGGCTGATGCGGACATAGGGGTCGTTGGAATGGCCGTGATGGGCCAGAACCTGGTGCTCAACATGGACGACCACGGCTATGCGGTCACCGTGTACAATCGCAGCACCTCTGTTGTGGACGACTTTCTGGCGGGCAGCGCCCAGGGCACCCGGGTAAAAGGCGTGCACACGATGCAGGCACTGGCGGCGTCACTCAAGCGGCCCCGCCGCGTCATGCTCATGGTCAAGGCTGGCGCCCCGGTAGATGCTTGCATCGACGCCCTGCTGCCACTTCTGGAGCCCGGCGATATCATCATTGATGGCGGCAATTCGTACTACAAGGACACGATTCGCCGTGTGGCTCGGGTCGAATCCAAGGGCCTGTTGTATGTCGGTACGGGCGTGTCCGGCGGAGAAGAGGGTGCGCGCCACGGACCGTCCATCATGCCGGGCGGCAGCCCGGGGGCGTGGCAGCACGTACGGCCAATCTTTCAGGCCATCGCAGCCAAGGCCGCAGGCGGCACACCGTGCTGCGACTGGGTGGGTCCAGGCGGCGCCGGACACTTCGTCAAGATGGTTCACAACGGCATCGAGTACGGAGACATGCAGATCATCGCCGAGGCGTATCTGATCATGCGGGAGGCGCTGATGTTGGATAATGAGACCATGAGCCGCGTCTTCGGCCTGTGGAATGAGGGCCCGCTCAACTCGTATCTCATAGAGATCACGCGTGACATCCTTGCCTTTCGCGCCGATGACGGCACTTACATCATTGATGCCATTCTCGACAGTGCTGGGCAGAAAGGTACCGGAAAGTGGACCGCCATTGCGGCATTGGAGCATGGCGTCCCGCTCACGCTCATCGGTGAAGCGGTGTTCGCCCGGTTCCTTTCCGCCCTCAAGGGCGAGCGGCGCTTGGCCCAAGCCGCGCATGGCAATGGAAACGGTGCGCGAGCCCGGTCGGACCGCAAATTCTTGCGCGCGCTCGAAGGCGCGGTCTTCGGGGCGAAGCTGTTATCCTATGCCCAGGGATTCATGCTTTTGCAAGCAGCCTCCCGGGCCAACGACTGGGCGTTGGATCTGGGCAGCATTGCCCTTATGTGGCGCGGCGGCTGCATCATCCGCAGTGGTTTCCTGAACGAGATCAAGGCGGCGTATGATCAGGAGCCCGACCTTAAGAATCTGCTGCTGGCTCCGCACTTTCGCGACGCGATCAGGGTGAATGTTCAACATTGTCGCAACGTGGTGGCGGCCGCGGTTCGGCACGGGTTGCCGGTACCGGCGCTGGCCAGCGCGCTGACCTTTTACGAAGGCTATCGCAGAGAATCCGGCGCTGCCAATCTGATCCAGGCCCAGCGTGACTACTTTGGTGCGCACACCTACGAACGCAAGGACCGGCCGCGGGGCGAGTACTTCCACACCAACTGGACCGGCACGGGAGGCACCACTACGGCAGGTTCCTACGATGCCTGATGATGCGCTGCGTTATCGACACGGATGCAGGGCCGGACGATCTGATGGCCCTTGCCTACTTGTTGGCGTGCCCCAAAGTCAAGGTCGAAGCCATCACCACGGCCTATGGTCTGGCCCATACACACCAGGGCGCGGCCAACATCTTGCGCGTGCTGGCGCTTTGTGGCAGGACCGATATTCCCGTCTATGTGGGACAGGACCGCCCGCTGGGCGGCGGTTCGGCATTTCCCAGCCGCTGGCGGCAGCTTAGCGATACGCTCCCGGGGGTCTCGCTGCCTTCGACAGAAGCCCGGCCCGAGCGCTTGTCTGCCGCAACATTCTTGCAGCGGCGCGTGCGTCATGGCACGGAGTCTGTACAGATCCTTGCGCTCGGCGCGCTCACCAATATCGCCGCGCTCTGTGATGTGCCCTGTCCTTTACTTATGCGTACGGTGATCATGGGCGGAGCCTTTGGCGTTGCGGGCAATGTGCATGACTCCGGCGCTTTATTGACGCGCACCGCGGAATGGAACATGCATGTGGACCCGCAGGCTGCTTGCACGGTCTTCTCGTCTGACCTTGCGCTTTTCGTCGTCCCGCTGGATGCAACCAATCAGGTTCCGATCACAGCCCGCTTCATTGACCACTTCGCTGCGCTCCGACCTAGCCCGCTGCAGCGCCTGACGAATGAGATTCTGGCGATGATCCGTCCCTATGCGACCAAGGGCACCTACTACGCATGGGATCCGCTTGCCGCCGCGACCATGGTAGATCCAACTATCGTCTCGACACGGCGCCATCCGGTCGCAGTTGCACTGCCCTGCGGCACTACGCGTGCTGCGTCTGCAGGACCACCCAAGACCATTACCGTGTCTGCCGATGGTACTCGCTGGCAGGACGCATTCTGTAGTGCTTTTGCCGGCCTGCCGCTCACCGCGTGCGCGCAAGGCGTACCGCCCGGGGCGTAGACCCTACGTGCAGCAGCTTAGCGCCGTGCCGGCACCTTTGGCGCGCCGTGCGCGGGTTTCCGGGCCGTCTGACGGACGACTTCTTGCCGCAAACGCTGGTAGATAGCTGTAAGACCGCGCGTCCGCTGCATGCCCAGCAGTCCGAACAGGCCGAGCGAGCGCAAAAGGTCTGCGGGCGCGCCCAGGACCGCCGCCGCGGGCTTGCCATCAAAGGCATGAACCAGGAGCGACACAAAGCTTCGCGCAGTCGGCGCCTCGGCTGGCACATCTGCGAAGATTCGCACCATGCCATCGGCTACGCTGACCATCAGAAACACCGGGGACTGGCACTCGGCTATCATGTTGAGCCCCGCGTCGCGGAGCGGGTGGTAGGCTGCGGGCAGGTGTGGGAGGCGTGCAGCGTACTCCATAAGAAGCTCCAGGCGCAGCTCGTCATCGGCCGCCTGGAAATTCGCAATGATGCTTGAAAGCATGGCTAGTCTAGTCCAGGCGCTGGATCAGGCGCACGTTTGCAGACTATGTTTTGCACCCGGCTCCAGTGCCGCATCCTATGATCCGATGCGAATGCGTATGCCAAACAGGGAGAGAAACAGGCCCAATACACCGGTGTACACCGAACAGCCCAGCCACAATACCGTGGCCAGCGTCAGCATGCGCGATCCCGTCTGGAGCGCCACCAAAAGCAGCAGTATACCGTTTTGCAGGAGTGCCGTGACAAAAGCCGTGAGGAACGCCCGGCGCGGCACGTTGAAGAGCGCTTCTCTTTCCGTTGCTCCAAAGAATCCTACCACGAATCCCACCAGGGCCTTTGCGAACATCTGGACGCCCCACGATCCGTACAGCATATCCAGTGCAAAACCCACCAGGAAACCGCTGACGCATCCGCCAAGCCGTCCCTCACGTAGTGCGACCCATGCCACAAAGAGCAGCGTGAGGTCCGGGAATGCGCCCCACATCCGCAGTCTTCCGAGGAGCAGCCACTGGAGCAGCACCATAACTACTCCCAAACCTATAATTCGCGCAATGCGCCGCATGGACTCTTGAGTTTGCCGCGTAAGATACAAGAACCATTGTGCGCCTGACCTGTTTACGGTACCGCACCACGGAGATATGCATGGCACGCTCACGACAGCGATCACGTCACAGCCGTACGCGCAGAGCACGCGGCCAGCGATCCCGCATGTCCAAGAGCCGCAGGAAACCGCAGATGTTGTTTGGTCCGACCAACTACCTTCTCATGTTGGTCGGCGTTGCGGGCATCGTGATCGGTTACGCCATCATGCGCATTGAAAACGCAGTAGATGGCTTTATGTCACTCTATGTGGCACCGCTCCTGATCCTGGGCGGTTACCTGGAGATCATCTATGCCATCCTGTGGCGCTCCAAGGAGGAGCGCACCGAGGAGCGCACCGCAGCGGAGTCTGGCTAGGTGTCTGCCCCGGAGTCAGGCTAGTCGTACAGGAGATATAGGCCGCGCCGCGCTCGAAAGGCGGTGACCTCGTCCTGCCATGCACGTATGATTTCCGCGGGCGTATTCCCCGCCTGCAGCATCGCTAGCAGCCTGCCCGTGCCGCTCAGTCGGCTGAGCCAGCCCGGGCGAGAAAGAAAGGCTGCCTTATCCGGCGCTGCCTCATAGAAGGCGTGCAAGATGTGGATGCCTGTTTCCACCGACTGGTACAGCCTGCGCTCCGTGACTTGAATCTGGATGCCTTGCAGATCTTGTCCGCTCAGCTTCGGATTCATGTCCATTCCGGGCGTGGGTGCGGGTGCAAACGCCGCTGCGGTAAACCGCACGCCAGGCAGTTGCGCGCTGCTTAGCGCGCTTGCCAGCGCCTGGCCATCTGCCCACGGCGCTCCGAGCAGCGTGAATGGAGTTTTTGTTCCACGACCTTCGCTGGCCGAGGTTGCTTCAAAAAAGCATGTGCCAGGATATACCAGTGCGGTTTGAAAGCCCGGAATGTTTGGGCTGGTGTTGACCCATGGAAGGCCCGTGTCGGGCCACTGCATCGTGCGGTCGTAGCCTTCCATGGCGATCACTGCCAGCTTGAGTCCATGCAGGTCAGGCAGCAGGCCTTCGCCTACGAGCATGCCTGCCAGCTCAGCTGTGGTCAGGCCGTGTGCAATGGGAATCGCATACTGTCCAACAAACGATCTGTGCGCGGGCTCAAGCACGAAACCCGACACATAGTCGCCGGAAATCGGATTGGGGCGATCCAGGACCACGAATGGAATTCCCGCCTCGGCCGCGGCCTGCATGGCGAGCCCCATCGTCGATATGAACGTGTAGAATCGGGCACCCACATCCTGAATATCATAGATAAGCGCATCCAGCCCGTGCAGCATGGCGGGTGTCGGGCGCCGATGCTGACCGTACAGGCTGTACACGGGTGCGCCGGTTTCTGTGTCACGTCCATCTTCAATGGCGACCCCATCCTCTTCGGTGCCCCGCCAGCCGTGCTCCGGCCCGAAGATGGCAGCGACCGTAACGCCCGGGGCTTCATGAACCAGGCTTACCAAATGGCGATCACCCACGCGCGCCGTGTGGTTGACGATAAGTCCGACGCGCTGGCCCCTGAAGTCTGAGAATTCGCGCGCTGCCAGTACCTCAGCGCCGGTCTTGACCTTTTGTGCCATCGCTTGCCCTGCGTGCGGCCCCGCGCAAACCAGCATCATGGCCAGCGCCGATAGCACGACCTGCAGGGCGCACAGCTTGTTGGCCCTCGCTTCATTTGTCGCTAGTGAACGCTTCATGGTTGCACAGTAAGAATTTTGGCAGCCATTCCGATTGGCGCTCCGCGTTGCAGCGGCCGGCGTCGCGCCTGGTGAATGACGGTCAATCCTTCGCATGCAGGATACCCGGTTGGCCTGTCCATGATCCAGCCCGGCTGTTGGCCTGTTTTCCTGCGTAGCGGCCTTCCAACCGGCGTGCACTAAGTGCGGCGTCAGGCAATAGTATCGCTCAGGCAATAGTGCAGTGACGCGGGATAACGCCGAGGCCACCCACTCGCCTTGTGGTCCTTATGGCATGAGGCCTGAACCAGCTGGCTGGGGCAGCAGCCGCCGCAATAGGCCAGCCCCTTGAGCGTACCCCTGTACGCGGCCGGGCGCGCGCAAAATGGACAAGGCCTGCAATACGGGCTTGGACCGTGCGCCCCGCTGCCTGGCTGCAGATGCTATCCGACCTTGCCCAGCCAAATAGACGTGCATGAGAACGCTGCAGGGCCGGTGCCCTTGTTTAGACGCCCGCATACCTGCCTGCGTGGGGACGCTCGTAAGGCAAGACCAGAGGCTGGCCCGGTGGACGCTGCGAGGGCTTTCCGAAATCCATCAATTCGCAGCACCTCAGAAGCTTGTCTCGAATTTCCAGCTGAACGGTGGCCTGTCGGCCGACTTGGCCACCAGGCGTGCCGCCACTGAAAAGAGCGCAGCAACGCGATGCATGGATTAACGCAGGCAATTGCATATCATGATTGCATATCATGAAGGATTCCCGCCAATCATCCGTTCACACTATGCCTTACCGATCCCTTACCCCGGCGCTTTTGGCCCTTTTCTTGGCAGGCACGGTGCTTATTGGCGGCTGCGCTGCTCACGAGGAGCCATCCGTGCGCCTTGCGCTGATCAATGGCAACATTGTTACGGTCGACTCCCTTGTGCCTTCGGCCGAGGCACTGGCTATCGCCGGGGACACCATCCTGGCGGTTGGGACGACCGAGGAGATTCTTGCCTTGACTGGTGACGATACGCGTGTGATCGACCTCGAAGGCCGCCTGGCCATCCCAGGCTTTATTGAGGGCCATGGCCACTACATGGGACTGGGCGAAGCACGGCGCATCCTGGACCTCACCAAAGCCATGAGCTGGGAAGAGATCGTTGCTATGGTGGAAGCGGCCGCGGACGCAGCAGCACCTGGGGAATGGATCACCGGGCGCGGGTGGCACCAGGAAAAATGGGACACCGTCGCCGAAGGTGCCGTGGACGGAGTCCCCACGCACCATGAGCTGAGTGCCGTGTCGCCGGACAATCCCGTGCTTTTGGGACATGCGAGCGGACACGCTGTGTTTGCCAATCAGCGCGCCATGCTGGAAGCAGGGGTTAGCCCCGAAACGCCCAACCCACGCGGAGGAGAAATTATCCGCGACGCGCGGGGGGCCTTGACCGGCCTTTTCAGGGAAACCGCGGCCAACCTTATTGAGGCCGCACTGGCGGAGAACCGGGCGCGCATGACGCCAGAGGAACGCGAAGCGGAGCGGCGTGAGCAGGCGCGGCTGGCCGCTGAAGAAAGTCTTTCCAAGGGCATTACGTCGTTTCACGATGCGGGGGTTGGAGTCGGGACCGTGCGCTTCTTCAAGAGGCTGGCAGACGAAGGTGCGTTGCCGGTGCGCCTGTACGTGATGGTGCGCGCCGATTCCAGGACGCTGGCCAACAATCTGGCAGACATCCGCATGGTTGGCTACGGCAATAACCACTTGACCGTCCGAAGCATCAAGCGGTCCATCGACGGCGCGCTGGGCTCGCATGGCGCATGGCTCTTGGAGCCCTACGCCGACATGCCGCAAAGCGTTGGCCTGCAAACTGTAGACTCTGACGAAATAACACGCACCGCCGACGTTGCACTCGATCACGGTTTCCAGGTCAACATTCACGCCATCGGCGACAAAGCCAACCGTGAAGTCCTGGACATCTTTGAGCGTGCCCTCGCGACACAGGAAACCGGTGCAGACCTCCGCTGGCGCATTGAGCATGCCCAGCACCTGAGCGCAGCAGATATCCCTCGCTTTGCCGACTTGGGTGTGATCGCTTCGATGCAGGGCGTGCATGCCACCTCGGATGGCCCGTGGGTGTACCGCCGTCTGGGGGCCAAACGCGCTGAAGAGGGTGCCTATGTATGGCAGAAGCTCTGGCAATCGGGAGCCGTCGTCACCAACGGCACGGACGCCCCGGTAGAAGATGTTGATCCCATCGCCAGCTTCTACGCCACTGTTACGCGCCGCCTGAGCGACGGCTCATTGTTTTTTGAGGACCAAGCCCTCACCCGGACGCAAGCCTTGGCCTCCTATACGATCAATAACGCCTATGCCGCCTTTGAGGAAGACCTTAAGGGCTCCTTGACCCCGGGCAAGCTAGCCGACATCGTCGTGCTCTCCCTGGACATCATGACAGTGCCCGAGGACGAGATCATGAACAGCGAGGTGCTGTACACCATCGTAGGCGGCGCGGTGCTGTACGAAAAGGCTCCGTAGCCTGCGCCGTATGCGGCCGATGAAGTGTTGGACACAGGCCTTGCCTCTGTCAAGCAAGTCATGACCGGGCCCAGATTGGGAAGCAGCAGAGTCTACGGGTGCAACCTATCGGCCAGCGGGTTGCACTACAGCCTTCTTCGCGGTGGCCGGTTGCAGCACCTGCCAGCACTGCCGCAAGCGTTCAGCGACGCATGATGCGTCGGCATGCGCGCTACAGCAATCGCACGCCACTGGTAGCACGCCACTGGTACAGGGCTTCCTGGACGCCGATACGGAGAAGGTTATCTGGCTATTCTATCGTACCGGTCGAAGAGCCTGGACAGGGAAAGGTCGGCGGCCACTCTGAGGCGGCGAAGTTGAGATGACGAATGCCTCGAAGCATGGTGCCTATGTCGTCACTTCGAAGGTCCGCTGCGATGTCTGTCTGACTGTGCGGAACCTGGGCATCTTGTGCGACCGCCTCCTATAACGTGGTGGGCCGCGCCAAGACAGCGGTCAGCAATAGACAGGATGTGATGCTTCTCATGGCATGCTGGGGGGCTACTCAACTGCTGCATGCAGGTGATGGTCTTGGGATACCTGTCGAAGCCGACGCGCTCATTGAAGCCCGCCGCGCGTGCATAGGAATCAGGCGTATCGTAGCGCGCCTTCCACTTAGGAAATGGACGCCCCCAAAGCGTCCTGGTGCTGATATCAACGCCGGTGCCCGCTTGATGCCGACTGTTGGGTGCGCTGATTACCCTACGTCATCCCCATGCGCTTGCCGCGATAGTACAATATCCCCATCCATACGCCTACCAGGACGAAGCCCAGAATCTCCTTCTCTTCCTCGCTTTCCATACCCGGGACCTTGCCGGGCAGTGGTTGTCCCAAGGCCGTCAGCAAGACCCAGAGGAGTGCAAGGACGCCGCACAGGATGGCGAAGCTCAGCGCCGCGGCAGGCGGCAGCCGCTTCAGGTGAAAGAGCACACAAGCCAGCGATCCCAAGGCGTAGAAGGTGAACCAATATACGAGGTCCGGATCGTTGATCTGCAGACCGGCGAAGACGGCAAATGCCGCCGCCATGAGCCAGTTCAACACGCTGGAGAGGCTTGAACGCATGGCGCTGCACTAAAGGGACACCGATACGCCCAAGCGGAGGACGCGTCCGGCCGCGGGATACAGGAAAACAACGCCAGACTCGGAGGCGCTGTCCGGGTCCGGGAAACCCGTCGTGCTGTAGTCCGCATCCAGCAGGTTGGTGAATTCAAGCCTGATGGTGAAACTGTGCCGCTGGTGCGCGATCATGGCATCTACGGTGGAATAGTCGTCCAGCGGCATGGTGTTGGCATCATCCAGGTACATACGCGCCGTGGAATGCAGCACCACGCCCACGCTCAAAGCCTTCGGCAAGCGTGCCGTGACGCCCATGTTGAGATAGTCCCGTGGAACTCCCTTGACATAGTTACCCTTGTTGTCGCCTTCCTGGTAGGTGACGTTCTGAAGCGTGTAGTTGATATGGGCGGCCGCATGTTCTCCTACGTAGAGCCGCAAGCCGCTCTCCAGACCCGAATGCTTGCTGGACGCAATGTTGGCATAGCTAAACGTCTCAAAGGAGAAGTCCAGTTCATCCTTCATGTTCACCTGGTAGACCGATAGCGTAAGCTCGCTGGCCACCGTATGCGTAAATGCTACGCGCTGATAGGCCCCAAATTCAAAGCTCGTGCCCCGCTGTGGCTTCAGCTCACTGTTGGATATGGTGATGCCGAACGGCGGAAACGGCACCGGCAAGATGCGTTGGTCATACAGCTGATCCAAAGTTGCCGCCTTGAAGATGCCCAGGTAGTTGGCATAGACATGCCCTACATATCGGGACGAGCGGGCCAGGGCAAGGTTCAACCCCACCTTGGGGCTGAATGCGCTGTGCGACGCAGCACGACTCTCTCCAGTGGCAGCCTCATAGCGGTCGCTAATCGAGTCATAGCGACCGCCGAGCGTTGTGCGCAGCCGCGCAAACGGCACCATGTCGTACTGTACGAAGCCGGCCGCAGCGCGCCGGCTGCCATCCCCTTCGGTGCTGATCCCACCGCGCTTGCCCGAAAACGATGCATAGTCGCCTATTGTGCCGGTAAGCATTTCGTAGTAAGCGTTGTCTAGCCCGCCAAACTTGCCATCAAACCCGACCGTCAACTTGTCTGCACCCATCACCAGGTTTTCTGCGACCAGTTGCACCGATCCAAAAAAGCGCCTGGTGGCAACCTCTCGTGCTTTGGTGTCGGCAAAGGCAGCAGCCAGCGGCAGTGTACGCACCAGATCGGACTGCCGCCACTCACCGCTGATCGCGCCCGTGAGTACCAACGACGCCGACAGGGCACGGCGTCCATCCAAAGTCGCCCGGATGGTGTTCTCGTCAACGCGGTCAAACTGGTAGAACGGCGAGACTTGGACGCGCGACGCGTCGATCTCCGCCGCCGTCAATGGCCCTGGCACATCGTACTGCCGCCAGTGACCAAGCCCGGACAACATCACCTCGTACCCTTCGCCTTGAAGCAGCCCTAGCGACACGCCTACGCTGCCTGCCTCCCGTGCGGAATGCTCCCTGAATCCGCCCGTTTTGAGCAAACTGCCAAAGGCAGCAAACGGCTTGCCCTGTACGGAGGAGCGCACCGCTGCATCCCCCAGATACGTCCTATACGCACCGGTCGAAATGGACGCCTGCAACCCCTCAGCACCCGCTTCCGCCTTGTTGGTCACAACATTCAGAACACCCCCTACAGCCGCATCCCCGTAGAGAGAGGAGGCACCGCCCCGGATGACCTCAATGGACTTGATAGCCGCCAGTGGAATCTGACTCCAGTTGATGAGCCCCATCTCCATGTTGTTGATCGGCCGCCCGTCCAGCAGAACCAGGACGTATTCCGTTTCGCCGCCCCCATAAAAGCCGCGTACCGTAGCCTGGGGGTCAAGCCCCAGGCCATCCAGGCTCAGCATGGCAAAGCCTGGGATTTGTCGCAGGGCATCGCCCAGCCGTGCAACACCGGGAAGCCGTCGCAGCTCGCTCGCGGTCATCACGGACACCGATCCAGTAGATGCGGCGAGCATGCTTTCGGAGCGGTCGGCGGTTACGACAATGCTTTCCAGCGCGTAGGCCTGTGTCGTATCCGCTTGCTGCGCCAAGACGGATGCAACCGGTATTAAAGTGCAAAGCGGAAGCCAAAAGAATACGCGCATAGGAGTTCGCATCACGTTAGCATCAGGACAAAATAGCCGTTTAGTCACCCTCCAAAGATAGCATGCCCCGCACTATTCGTCCGTTGCGAAGGTCCTGATAGGCCTCGTTAACTTCATCCAGGCCATAGGACCTGGACAGCAGGGGATCGAGGTTCAGCTTTCCGTCGCAATACCACCGGGCATACTGCACAAAGTCTCGCTGGGGCACGGCGCTGCCATAGTAGGAGCCCTTGATCGTTTTCTCCTTGCGTGTGATGATGGCACCCGGCAGATTGGTCGCGCTTCCCACCGGTGCCAGGCCCGAAAGCACCACCGTGCCGCCCGGGCGCGCGGCGTCCAAACACGCTTCCTGCAACGCCGGTATGCCCGTAGCATCAAAAACATAGTCGGCGCCGCGCCCGTGGGTGCGTGCACGGATATCGTCGGCGATGTCAGGCGCAGCCGGAAGGGAATGCGTAGCACCCAGCGCCTGGGCCAGCGATGTGCGTGAGCGGAGCTTGTCCACGACCATGATTGGATGTGCACCTGCCAACTGCGCACCTAAGAGTATGGAAAGTCCCACGCCTCCAGCCCCGAGAATCGCCACGCTGCTACCCGGCGCCACCCGCGCCGTGTTGAGCACGGCCCCGACACCCGTCGTCACGCAGCACCCTATCAATGCACCGACGGGTGCCGGCACGCCGACGGGAAGCCGAACACATGACGATGCTGCTACAACGACACGCTCAGCAAAGCATCCCAAAGCACAGTACTGGTACACGGGTGCGCCGCACAAAGACAACCGCGGTGTCCCGTCCGCCATCATGCCGTGCCAGATCGTGCGGTCAAAAACTTCGCAGAGCCCTGGCCGCTCGCGTTCGCAATAGAAGCAGGTGCCGCACGCCGGAGCCCAGCTCAGTATGACCTGGTCGCCCGGCGCGACATGATTGACCTCCGCGCCCGTTGCTTCAACGGTGCCGGCACCCTCGTGGCCCAGCGCAGCGGGCAGTGGATGGGGCGTGGTGCCCACGCATACCTGCCAGTCGCTTCGGCAGATGCCTGCCGCACTGACCCTTACCAGCACTTCGCCTGCGCGGGGCGGCTCCAGTTCCAGCTCCTTGATGCTGATGGGGCCACCGACCCGTTCAATGATCGCTGCACGCGTTTTCACTCCGCTGCGCTGATATCCGCAATGGCGTCGTGAATTTCTCGTGCCAGCCGCTGGCGCTCGGCCACCAGGTGGACTAACAGGCTTTCTCGTCGCCAGCGCAGCCATCCTGCGCGCACCACTTCCCGCAGCTTCCTGAACAACTCAGACCAGCGCAGCGCCACATACCCAAAAAGCGGTGCAGCCAGTGCAGTGGCAACGCCCCACATTGCACCTGCCAGGATGCCGACCGTTATGGCTTCCAGTATCCAGACTGTGGCTATCAGCAGGGTACCGATGATCAGCTTAAGCGCGCCGGCCTTCTGCCGGTTGTATGGATAGTGATGCCGCACGATATAGGCCGATAGGCGATAGGGCACGAAGCTCATCACGGCTCCCGCACACGCTATAGGCATCCAAGCGGCCAAAAGCAGCGCCCGTCGGGCGGCATATCCTAGAACCGGCTTGGGTGTTTCCAGCTTCCACGGATCCTTTACCCCAAGCGTATGGAGCGTGCGCGCGTATTGGCGCGCAGCGTGCTCGATGCGTGCAACGCGGTCCGCGTCGGCAGCGTGCATCCTTTTGTAGGCTTCCAGCAGCGATGCCGCCCACGCCTGTCGCGTTGCTAAGTCAGGCTTTTGCCCTTCCGGTTCGGTCCAGGCAGCTACGAAGGGTACGCTTTTGAGGAGCTCAGTTGTCTCAGCTTCCAGAACCACGCGCTGCAGCCCCGCCTCAATAGCTGCCGTTAGTTCCTGAACCGTCTTCCAGGGATCATCCTCGTAACGCTCCCTATAGGCTGCAACCTCCACGGGCTTCCCTGGCACAACCAGCACCGTTGATCGGAACCGGGTAGAATTTTCGTACCAAAGCCCTACCGGGACGATCTGCACGCCGTTCCAATCAAGCGATGCCGCGGTCGAGCATGCGATGCGAGCAGCACCGGTCCGCATGGGCATCATCATGGGCTCGGTGTGCGAAGTACCCTCAGGGAAAAGCGCGATGGCATTGCCACTTCGCAGCAAAGATTGGCACTTCGCGAACGTCCCTTCGTTGCGCGCCTGCATGTCTTCGCGATCAGAGGCACCGCCTCGGAGCCCGATGTCTTTGACCCGATAGATCGGCTCGGCTCCGAATTGCCGCATGAACCAGCGTGAGAACTTGTACCCGAAGGGAGTGCTCTTTGCCAGAAACGTCACCTGCCGCCGCAAGACCGTCATCAGAATGAGCGGATCCAGCACACTATTGGGATGATTGAGCACAAAGATTGTAGCCGGCAAAGCAGCAAGCAGCCGGTCATTGGCCACCTCCAACGGGTAGTAGAACAGCCGCAGGATGCTGAACGCCAAGGACCGTACCACCCTTCCTAGCATGCGACGCGGGGCGCGCTTCCCAGTCGCGCTGCTTGGCTATGCAGTGCTGCCTGCATCATGCATCCCTGCCCGGAGCATCCATCCATTGTGCTAAAGGTATGGTTCCAACATCTTGCATTGGGCGGCCTGTGGCGCATTGCATGTGGCGATACAAACAGACGAGGACTTGCGCGGACTGCTTACGTGCCAATGCCCAGGTCTGCGATGGCTTTTACCACGGCCGCATGCAGCCAGCCGTTGGTGGCTACCACACCCTTGTTGTGGACAAGCGTACGGCCTTTGCTGAAATCCAGGGCATTGCCATAAATGTCGGTGACGACACCCCTGGCCTCCGCAAGGATGAGCGAGCCTGCCGCGTGGTCCCAGATCCGTTCCTGATATCCGGGCCGCGTGGGGAGTCGCAGGTAGATATCTGCCTCGCCTCGCGCCACCACTGCGTACTTCGCCTGACTGTCGAGTCGTACGCTTGCTTCTGCGCCAATGCCCAGGTGCTGGGCCAGGCGGTGTGCATCGCCGTGGGCACTGTGCCCCGCTTCTACCGACTCGCAAATGCGAGCCTGCGTGATCTCTTTTGTGGCGCTTGCGCGAATGCGCTGCTGCGCGCCGTCGCCGTGCAAGGCCTGGCACCACGCGCCTTTGCCCCGCTCGGCGCCCAGCATCAGTCCCGCGCCCAGGTTTGGGCAGGCGAGGGCAGCCGTCCGCACCTCCCCGTCTTCAATCAGTGCGAGTGCGATGGCGTACTGCTGTCCTCGCAAAAACCCCTTGGTGCCGTCAATCGGATCAAGCGTCCAGAAACGGCTTTTATCGGGATGACCCTGGCCAAAATCAATCCATTGCAAAGCGTCCAATAGGCTGGCCGCCTTTCGCACGTCACGGATATGCCGCAGCACCATTGCTGCTGTGCGCCGCTGGCTCGGCTCGCGGAGTGCAGCCGCATCTTCTTCAGCTACGATGGAATCGCCCGGAAACGCCTCTCGAAGCATTCGGCAGATCAGCGCCTGACTGCCGTAGTCCGCGACCGTCACAGGGCTGTGGTCACTCTTCTCCAATACCGCGTACCCCATGCTCCGCTGCACCGCCTGGCACAGTTGCGCCGCTTCGCGCAGCGCCGATGAAGCTACTAAGAGCTCATGTGTTGCAGTGGCCACGGGTCAAAGCGCTTCGTACTGGGGTATATCTTCGATGTAGCGAACCGTGCCCAGGACATGGCTCACCACACAAAAATAGTGAGACAGTCCGTTGGTGATGATGATGTAGGGAGCGCGGAGCTTCCTGTTGTAGCGGCCCACCTGGTCGAATGTGGACTGATTCAGCTCCACATGCGGTGCCTTGCATTCGGCTACGATTACGGGCGTGCCGCTGCGATCATACGCCACCAAATCTGCCCTGTGCCGCACGCCTTGGAGCTTGAATGCAATCTCCCTCCGCAAAAGTCCTAGCGGCACTTGCTTCTCCTGAACCAGATACTGCACCAGATGCTGTCGAACCCATTCCTCCGGTGTCAGCACCACGTACTGTTGGCTTATCGGATCAAAGATCTCTTGCGAGCGTCCTTCGCCCCGCACGTAGAATTGGTAGCCCGGAAAATTGAGATCGATCATGCATGAAGATATGGCCATCGGCAGTGAACCACGGCCCCATCCTGGGCGTTATAATCGCCGCTGTGCAGCCATGGGTCCAGTCACTGGGCCACGTAGCCATGTTCGGCGGCCATGTTTCGGAAATTTCGGGGTGTAGCGCAGCCCGGTAGCGCGCTTCGTTCGGGACGAAGAGGTCGTGGGTTCAAATCCCGCCACCCCGACATTATCTCGCCCGGCTGTAGCACAGCGGCCGCAGTTGTCTTCCCCTTCGCCTCTCCGCCTGCAGCAGCACAATAACCCCAGCGTGACGAAAAAGCAGAAGATGAGTCATGCTCCCTATCTATGGGAGCATGCTCCCATAGAATATGGTGCTCCCGCACTGATATCGAGCGTCGGGTCTGGCGAAGCATCAGGATCGCTCCACTGCTTCCAGCTTACTGAAAAGGGCTTCGCTGGCTTCGGCTGCGGTTCTGCCGAACGCCACCAGGCCATCTTCGTGGCCGCCCATGGCAAAGAGCTTGTATGCACGCACATCGGTTTCGGTGAAGAGCCGTTTGACTTCCCGCGACATTTCAGGGGTGCCTTGCGCAGCGGCTGGATGGGTCGTCGGCAGCCTCAGCAAAGCTGCTTCGCGCCACAGCGTTGGAGCGTGGGCGTGGATGACCCAGCGCAGTGAATCATCCAGCGCGTAAACGATGCCATGGGTGAGGCTTTCGGACGATGGCGGAACGGGACCTTCGGCCACCACGCGGTTCTCGTCGGGGTAGCATTCGCGCACTACGGCGTAGTGATCCCCTGTCAGCCTGGGTATGACTCCGGTCTGCGTACCCGTGATCAGATAGCGGCGTGCGGTCGGCGTTTCTCCGTAGGGCGCCAGTCGTCGGCTCACGTTGCCGAATCCATAGCCTCCGTACCGGTCCGGGTCTTGCCCCAGCACTCTAGCTCCGCGTAATCGTTGTCGCAGGCCCTCAATCTCCGTGATCTCTCCGTGAGGCAATGCCGGTGCGGCCGCAAACTCCAGTGTGAACCGGATAATTCCCTCATGCATAGCTGTCGAAGCTGTAAACGCGGTGTGCCCAAACTCCATTGCCTGCAGCGCAAAATGTATGAAAAGGACCGCCGCGAACCTGTGTGCTACAGCTTCTTGCGCATCCCGATGAAATTGCCCACCTATGCTGATCGATAGCGCCTGTTTCGCAGGGTCTTAACCCCGATATTGCTACCCTTGCACAAAGAAACTGCCAAACACAGGGATCCTGCCTGACATGAAGCCTATACCCCCCAAAGAATCGCGCCAAATAGATGTAATACTGAATCAGTGGCGCGAGGAGGCCGCTGCGGCAGGGTATAGCAAAGAACGCATCAAGGGCACGGCATTTGAGCAGCTATGCAAAGCCTTTCTCACGCATGATCCGACGCAGAAGACCCAGTATGAGCCCCCCGTGCACTACGGGGAGTGGGCCCGGGCGCAGGGCTTGCCTGAAACAGACCTGGGCATCGACCTGGTCGCCAAGGTCCGAAGCGGCGAAGGCTGGTGCGCGATCCAGTGCAAGTTCTGGGCCAAAGGCAAGCGGCTGCAGAAGGCTGACATAGCGCAGTTTCTGGCGGCTTTTCCGCCGGGCATTACGCGCCGCCTGCTCATTGATACGACGGGAAAGGACTGGGGCCACAACGCCGATGCGCTTTTGCGCCAGCATGCGATCCCGGTGGCTCGCATTGGGCTGCACGAGCTTCGTCAGAGTCCGATTGACTGGTCGCAGTTCGTAGAGACCGAAGAGGTCACGCGCCCGGAGCCCAAGACGCCACGTCCACACCAGGAAGAGGCCATACGCAAGGCTATGACCGGCCTTGCAGACGAAGGCTCCCGCGGCAAGCTCATCATGGCATGCGGAACGGGCAAGACGTTTACGTCGCTTCGCATTGCGGAGGACCTTGCGGGACGCGGTGGCCGCGTGCTGTACCTGGTGCCCAGTCTGGCCCTCATGTCCCAGACGGTGCGCGAGTGGGCCGCGGATGCGCGGCTTTCGCTCCGGGCGTACGCAGCATGCTCGGATGTGCAGGTCGGCCGGCGTCGTCGCCGCAACGACGACCACATCGACATGGACGCGCTGGATTTGGCCTTTCCGGCGACGACGGATGCGGCCAAGCTGGCGGAGAAAGCTTCCCCACACGCACCCGATGATCTTACGGTGGTATTTGCCACGTACCACTCGCTTCCCGTGATTGGCGAAGCTCAACGGATTCATGGGCTGCCGGACTTTGACCTGGCCATCTGTGATGAGGCCCACCGGACAGCGGGCGCACGCATCAAGGGTGAAGAAGACAGCCACTTTGTAAAGATCCACGACCAGGCGCATATCCGGGCGCATCGGCGGCTGTACATGACCGCTACGCCGAAGGTATATGCCCCGTCTGCGCGCGACAAGGCGGGTAAAGTGAACGCTGCGCTGTGCTCCATGGAGGATGAGTCGCTGTACGGCCCCGCCCTGTACGAGATCGGCTTCGGGAGCGCCGTGGAACAGGGGCTCCTCACCGACTACAAGGTGATCGTGCTGACGGTGCCAGAAAATGCCGTCGCCCATGGAATGCACGAGTCAATGGCCCGGTATGAGCTGAAGCTGGACGATGCGGGCAAGCTCATTGGCTGCTGGCGGGCGCTGGCGAAGGCCGATGAGGAGGAATTTCCTGAGGATGATCAGCTGCCCATGCGCCGGGCCATCGCCTACTGCCGCGACATCAAGTCCTCCAAACAGGTAGAGGCGCTCTTCGGCACAGTGGTGCACGAATACCGCGAATCGTCTCAGGCGAACGCAAAGGACGAAGTGTCGGACTATGCGGTCGTAGCGCAGCATGTCGACGGCACCTTCAATGCGCTGAGGCGCAGCGAGCGCTTGACATGGCTTGACAGCGTGCGCCCGGCCGACGGGGCCTGTCATGTGCTTTCGAATGCGCGCTGCCTGGCCGAGGGCGTGGATGTGCCGGCGCTGGACGCCATCCTCTTCATGCATCCGCGCAAAAGTCAGATCGACGTGGTGCAGGCGGTGGGCCGCGTGATGCGGCGTGCTCCGGGCAAGCAGATGGGCTACGTCATACTGCCCGTGGTGATTCCCTCCAATACGGATCCCACAGCCGCCCTGGAAAAGTCTGACACGTTCCGTGTGGTCTGGCAGGTGCTCAATGCCATTCGGTCGCACGATGAACGGTTTGAGGCCATGCTCAACCTCTTGGAAGAAGGCCGATCCGGCAAACACTTGAGCATCGTTGCGCTTGCGGACTGGCAGCCAAGGCCTTCCAACGGCAGGAGCACTATCGGTATTGGCGAAAAAGGTAATGGCGATAAAGACACCGTCGGTAAGACAAGGTTCGCTGAGCCGGAACTGTTTGATCTGCCCGCAGCGATACGCGCCAAGATTGTGGAGAAGTGCGGCAACCGGCGGTACTGGGACGAGTGGGCGGGGGATGTCGCGGCCATAGCCCGGCGGCATATCGAGCGCATATCGGCGATAGTCACAGCTGACGAGTCAGGCAGCGCAACGTTGGATTTGGATGCATTGCTTGCCGACGAGGCGGTGCAGGAGATATTTGAAGAATTCCTGGATGAGCTACGCGATGACCTGAACGAGGGCATATCCAAGCAGGATGCCATCGAAATGCTCGCGCAGCACATGGTCACCCGACCCGTCTTTGAAGCGCTGCATGGCGATGCCCGGTTCGTCGATCAGAACCCGGTTAGCAAGGGCATGCAGCTGATCCTGGATGTCCTGGAGCCTGCCCACATCGAGCAAGAAGCAGAAAGTCTCGAGGCGTTCTATGACAGCGTTCGCAGGCGCGCCAAGGCCGCGAACACGCCGCTGGCCCGGCAGAAGATCATCACGGAGCTGTACGACAAGTTCTTCCGGAACGCTTTTCCGAAGACAGCACAGAGGCTGGGCATCGTATACACGCCGATAGAGATCGTAGACTTCATCCTGCACTCGGTGGATGAGGTGCTGCGCACAGAGTTCGGCCAGTCGCTGTCCTCAGACGGCGTACAGATATTGGATCCCTTCACCGGCACGGGCACCTTCATCACGCGCATCATCCAGAATGGCCTGATCAGGCCTGAGGTGTTGGCCAAAAAGTACGCGTCGGAAGTCCACGCCAATGAGATCATGCTGCTGGCGTACTACATCGCGGCGGTCAACATTGAAGCAGCCTTTCACGCCGCCGTGGGGGCGGACGAATACCAGCGCTTCCCAGGGATCATCCTGACGGACACATTCGAAATGCAGGACAGTCCAGACCTGATCGCAAACATTCTTCCGGAGAACTCCGAGCAGCGCATGAAGCAGAAGGATGCTCGCATCCGGGTGATCGTGAGCAATCCGCCGTGGTCGGCAGGTCAAAAGAGCGAGAACGATGCGGCCCAGAATCAGAAATACCCGAACCTCGATAGCCGGATTGCAACAAACTATGCGCATCATTCAAAGGCGACCAACAAGAACAGCCTGTACGACAGCTACGTCCGTGCCATCCGCTGGGCGTCTGACCGCATCGGAGACAGCGGCGTGATCGGGTTCGTGACGAATGCGGGCTGGCTGGACGGCAACGCCATGGACGGCATGCGCAAGTGCCTAGAGGAAGAGTTTACGGGCATTCATGTGCTCCATTTGCGGGGGAATGCGCGGACCCAAGGGGACAGGCGCCGGGCAGAAGGTGATCCTGTGTTCGGAACGGGGTCACGGGCGCCGGTGGCGATCACCCTGTTGGTGCGCAACCCGGAGCGCCACGGGTGCAGGATTCTGTTCCACGACATCGGCGACTACCTGAATCGCGAGGAGAAGCTCAACAAGGTCAAGGAGTATCAGAGCATCCGAGGCGTAGCTGCAAGCGGAGGCTGGTCAACCATCGTGCCGGATATGTACCACGACTGGCTCAATCAGCGCGACGCGGGCTTTGCGGCGTTCATGGCGTTGGGAGACAAGTCAGGAGGTGAGCCCCCTGGGAAAACGATTTTTAAGAACTACTCTCGCGGTATAGCGACCAGTCGTGATGCCTGGTGCTACAACTTTTCGAAGACTGCGCTGAATGACAAAGTGCAGGGCATGATCCGCTTCTATGAAGCGGAGCGGCAGCGGCTTCAGGAGCACATCGCTGTAGGGCGCAGATTGCCGAAGGCGGAGATTACCCGACTCGTAGGCAACGATGCCACCAAAATCAGCTGGTCGAGAGGCCTAAAGGACGACCTCCGTCGGAATAAAGTGCTCAGCTTCGAAGAGGGGCGCATTGCGTTGTCACAATACAGACCCTACACCCGGCAGTACGTTTACTTCAGTCGCCGACTTAACGACATGGTCTACCAGATCCCGAAGCTGTTTCCACACGGAGAGGCGGAGAACCGGCTCATCTGTGTGCCGGCAAAAGGGGTAAAAGACGATTTTACGTGCCTCATGGTCGACATCATACCCGATCTGAACCTGATCACCGGCGGACAGTGCTTTCCGCGGTGGCAATATGCAAAGAATGGTTCGCCCGAAGCCAGATTGTTTGCCGAGGAAGAGAAATCGGACGCCCACGGGTACGTGCGCCAAAGTGCGATCAGCAAGGAATCAACCACCGCCTTTGCAAAGAAGCTGGGCGCCGAATGCAAGGTAACCGCGGACGACCTCTTCACTTACGTGTATGGCGTGCTGCACCTCCCCTCCTATCGCACCAAGTATCAGGCGAACCTTAGCAAAGAGCTGCCCCGAATACCGATCCCTGTGAATCTGGAGGACTACCGGGCGTTGGTCCAAGCCGGCGAGGCACTCGGCAAACTCCACACGGACTACGATGATGTGGAGCCATGGACCATTGCGTTTGCAGACGGCGGCTGGAAGCCGCGTAACGGGACAGCAGAGATGGAGTGGTTTCGCGTCGGCAAACCCATGCGCCATCCCGGCAGTGGAAGAGCCAAAGACAGGACGCGCATCTGGTACAACGACTACATAACCATTAAGGGCATCCCCGAGGAGGCCTACGACTACATGGTGAACGGCAAACCGGCTATCGCCTGGGTCATGGAACGGCAGTGTGTCAAAAATCACAAAGCCAGCGGCATCGTCAACGATGCCAACCGCTACGCCCTGGAAACCATGCAGGACCCTGCCTATCCGCTGAAGCTCCTAGCCAGAGTGATCCGCGTCAGCATCGATACCCTGCGCATCGTAAAGCAGCTGCCAGACCCCGTGTGGCATTCGTAGCGGCCAAGCACTGTACAGCCCCTGCATTCAATGCAGATTGGCGCGCTGTGCGGCCAAAACGCTGCATGATGCCTTGCACCATAATGGCAGGTGGAACGCTTTGCTTGCTTCCCGATTGGGCCGGTTGGCGGCAAAGAATTACATGTGGAAGGCCATCATGATGGGCGGCGATGGGGATCGCATAATTCCAAGTTGGGTTTCGGTGAGTTACTGTGGGGGGCTTAATCTCCACCATTCCTTTTCGATCATAGGAACCCCTCACAGCCTGTTTTGGGGAGCACTGAGGCGCCGGCGCCTTGTAGCTTTGTTCACCGCGCGCGTCAGGCCGGTATTGTGGTAATCAAGCAGCCTGTTTTGGTCGCTTTTCGCGGCGGCCGAAGACGTTGGCCTGGAACCCGCCGGTGAGTCCGGCACCAGGCGCGCCTGATCCAGCGTACATGTGCATGAATCTCTTGTGCAACGTACATTCCTAACCTGTTTCAGCGGAACGCAGGCATGAATGCCCGCTTGATACTTCCCTCACTGATGTTGATCACCGGCGCATGCACGCAGGCGCCCGAGCCCAACATCGTTATCCTCCTGGCCGATGATCTGGCATATTCAGACCTTGCGCTCTATGCCGATACGGGGCTGACGACGCCAAACCTGGAGCGGATGGCGCGCGGCGGCATGCGCTTCACCGACTTCTACGTAGCGGCGGCGTCCTGCTCGCCCTCTCGTGCGGCCCTGCTCACTGGCCGGTACCCACAGCGTGTCGATGTCCCGGGCGTGCTCATGCCCCAATCTCGCAAGGGCCTTCCTAGCGAGACCATCACACTGGCGGAAATGCTGCAGAGCGCCGGCTACGCCACCGCATGCTACGGCAAATGGCACCTCGGCCACCTGGAACCGCACTTGCCACACAAGCACGGATTCGACGACTATTTCGGCATTCCGTACTCCAACGACATGACGCCGGATTCCACAAAGAATCCGAATCCGTACGCTCGGCGTCACCCGCCCCTGCCGCTGGTAGAGGGCATCACGACTGTGGAAACCGAACCGGATCAGCGCTACCTCACAATGCGGTACACCGAGCGGGCCGTCGCGTTCATTGAGCAGAATGCGGATCGGCCTTTCTTCCTGTACCTGCCCTATGCTGCGCCGCATATGCCGCTGTTCGTTTCCGAGGCGTTTGACGGCGCATCAGGGCGCGGCCTCTACAGCGATGTGCTCCTGGAGATTGACTGGTCGGTGGGACAGATCCTGGATGCCTTGGAGCGCCAGGGCATTGCGCAATCTACGCTGGTCTTCTTCACCTCAGATAACGGACCGTGGCTGGTCAAGGGCGCGGGAAGCGGTTCGGCAAGGCCACTTCGAGAAGGCAAAGGCACTACCTTTGAAGGCGGACAGCGCGTTCCCTTCCTGGCATACTGGCCCGGTGTGATCCCAGCCAATTCCACAAATAGCGCGATGGCCACGGCCATGGACTTCATGCCTACCATAGCGCGCTTCGTGGGCATCGCCGTCGACGGCTGGCCGTTTGATGGCCACGACATCACCGCGCTGCTGCGTGGTGACCCGCACGCTGTCACGCCCTATGAGGCCCTCTTCTTTGTCCAGGGGCAACGCGTGCAAGCGGTCCGTGCAGGACCCTGGAAGCTGCATGCGCCGCATCGGTATCGCAGCATCCACGGCGCTACGCTTTCGACGCCATCGCATCCCGGAGCCTATGCGCAGGACTCTATCGGGCTTGCACTCTTTGACCTTCATGCAGACGCAGGCGAGCGCAACAATGTGGCCGGAGCCTACCCTGAGGTGGCAGCGCGCCTCATCGCACGCATCGACAGCGCACAAGCGTACCTGGCCCCGGGCCGCTAGCAGACATTCCAGAAGGCGTAATAGGGACCTGCCTCAATGCGCTGCAGGTACAGCGCAAGCTCGCGCAGGTGGTAGTCGCCCCACATTACGGATTCGCCGCACGCAACCTGTCTGCCCGGTGGCACATGGTCCCAGCGGCGCGGCCAGTGGTAAACACTGTGCAGCAGTAGTCCTTCATGGTCTGGATCGGCGTTCAGATACAGGTCAGACAGGAGCGTCTTTGTAATCCTTAGTCCCGCCTGCCAAAAGCGTGCCCCCGCTCCATCTATGCCTAGGTACCGGCCATAACGCAGGAGCCCCTGCGCTGCAATCGCGGCTGCGGAGCTGTCTACCGGCTCGTAATCGTTAAATGGATCTGCCGCGCGCTCCCGATATCCTGCCAGCTTGGATAGCCCCGGAGCACCGGTGTCCCAATAGGGCACGCCGCAGGCCGGCATTTCGCGCAGGTAGAAAGTGCTGGTGACCGCGAGCGCGTCAAGCATCGGAGACGCAAGTGCATCATGCCCCCCGTAAGGCGCGACCTCCTCCTCGGGCAACATGTATACGAACTCCACCAGCTCCGCGAACCCGCAAAGGATCCAGGCCAACCCGCGTGTCCAGGTCGTCACAGGTGAATACCCCTGCTGTGTGCTCGGACAACGAAAGGTCCCCGACCGGACATTGAACAGCGCTTCGTGAGCTACGCGGCCGGGCACATCGTACCCATCGCGGCCTGTTCCGTAATACACAATATGGTCGGCCGTGACACGGGCATGCTGAATCAGGCGATCCAGAAGCGATACGCGCGCGTCCTGCTCCCCAAGCAGGACGGAGCCCAACCGATAGGCCAGCGCCAAGGCACGCAGCGACCGGATTGTGTCCGCAAAGAGGGAGTGCGGCCCGTTGAATGAATAGATGTAGCCGCGCCCTCTGGACAGCTGCGTCCAGCGCCGCGCTTGGACAGCCCCACTTACCTTGAGCGCAAACTCGTAGTAGGCCCTTTCCCATCTGGAATGCGGAAGCCGCCCCTCGTGCATAAGGCGCAGCAGAACGCCGAAGGTGCCGGTGCACGTGAAACCGTGGTCGTGGACGCCAAAATGGGTCGCTGCTGACTCCATATGCTGACGTGTCTGCCTGCGCCCCATCTGCAGAAACGTGTCGTCGCCCATAGCATCGAACTGCAAGAGCGCTGAACCCACCATGAACCCGCGCGTCCACTCCGTCCACTCCTGTGCCTGGTAACGGCCACGCACCGTCAACACCGGCGCGCGGTGATCCGCGTCAAAACGGGCGGCAATAGTACGAATCCTTTGCGCCGAAGTGAACCACAGTCGGCGCAGATCGGGTGCGAGCGCAGCCGCCGAAAGCGGCATGCTGAGATCAATCACTGAGCAGGGCAATAATGAGCGGAAGCACCGAAAGATACAGTTACAGGCGCTGATGCCGTTTTAAAAGAATCTTCTACAAGAAGCGGTTGAAAACGGTTGACCCGTGCCGTACGCGACCGTTAGTTTGTTGGGCTGTATACAAAATGGCATCATCCGAACGTTGTTGTTCGGATATGTCATGCACCATGGAATAAGTGTAAGCCATTCCAATGGAAGACGCACTGCGAACACACGCGCACGCGAACGGTGCCGGGGGCTCGGCCGGAACGATCAACGTGCAGGGCCTGACCAAGACCTATGGTCAGGAACGGGCTGTTGACACGATCTCCTTTGACGTCAGGCCTGGCGAGGTTCTGGGCTTTCTTGGCCCCAACGGGGCGGGCAAGACCACAACGATGAAAGTGATCACCGGCTACCTCAATCCAACGGAGGGCACGGTGCTGGTGGATGGCCTGGATGTGCGAGAAAACGCGCTCTCCATCCGGCGACGCATTGGCTACCTGCCCGAAAACACCCCGCTGTACCGCGAGATGGTCACGTACGACTACCTGGAGTTCGTAGCCGCCATGCGGGGCATCCCGAAGGATGCGCGCGGTGCCCGCATCAAGGAGATGACCAACGCTTGCGGACTGCACGATGTGCTGGGCAAGAAGATCGATGCCCTGTCGAAGGGCTATCGGCAACGCGTCGGCCTGGCGCAGGCCATGATACACGACCCACCCATACTCATTCTGGATGAGCCTACATCTGGACTGGATCCCAACCAGATCGTGGAAATCCGCGATCTGATCCGCACGATTGGCCGCGAAAAAACCGTGGTGCTGTCCACGCACATCCTTCCCGAAGTGCAGGCCTCCTGCGACCGGGTCCTGATCATCCACAAAGGCCAGATTGTGGCCGACGGGACACCGCAGCTCCTGCAGGAGCGCTTTATTGGCGGCCAAAGGGTACAGTATGGGGTCCGCGCCGCTGCGGACGAGGTTGCCACCGTGCTGGCCGATCAAGACATCCAAGTCATCGAGCAGCGGAGCGATGAGGACGAGACGCGCTTCACGCTGAGCGCCCGGCGCGATATCCGCGATGACCTGTTCAGGCTGGCCGTGGAGAAGTCCTGGCCGCTGACCGAGCTCCACCGCGAAGAAGGCAGTCTCGAAGACGTATTCCGGCAGCTGACCGCAGCTTGATCAATATAGCGCCACCATGTACGCAACCTGGACTCTTACCAAACGCGAACTGCAGGCCTTCTTCGACGGACCTGCAGCCTACGTCGTGCTGAGCGTGTTCCTGGCCATCACGGGCTGGTTTTTTGCGAATCCGCTGTTTCTGCAGAATGAGGCCTCGCTGCGCTCCATGTTCAGCATCGCCTCCTTCGTGTTTCTGTTTTTCGTTCCCGCCCTGACGATGTCTTCGTTTGCAGAGGAGCGGCGGGCCGGCACGCTGGAATTGCTGCTGACCTTTCCGGTGCAGGACTGGCAGGTAATCCTGGGCAAACTGCTCTCGGTTGCGCTCCTTCTGGTGGCGGCCATCAGCCTCACCTTTGTCTACGTCATCTCGCTGTCCATCTTGGGAGACTTGGACTTCGGCGCTACCGTGGGCGGCTATCTGGGGCTGCTCTTGCTGGGCATCACGTACGGCGCCATTGGGATCTGTGCCTCCAGCCTCACGCGCAACCAGATAGTCGCCTTCATCCTGGGCTTTGCCATCATCTTTGCATTTTTTCTGTTTGACAAGGTGGTGGACTTTGTGCCTGGCTGGCTGGGGAGCATCCTGCAGTACCTAAGCACCGACTACCACTTCGAGAACCTCATGCGCGGCGTCATTGACTCGCGCGATGTGCTGTTCTACTTGTCTCTGTCGGCGTTTGCATTCCTGCTCACGATCTACAACCTTGCCAAGCGCCCCGAGTAATTGCTGCACCCTATTACGCCATCACCATGAAGAGAGATTGGACCTCCCAGACCGGCATCCTTCTCGCGGGCGGTATACTGGTCCTGATCAATTTGATCGGCTTGAACGTCTTTCTGCGGCTAGACTTCACCGATGACCGGGTCTACTCCCTTTCGGATGCCTCCAAGCGCGTCGTCCAAAACCTCGACGACCCTGTCACCATCTCGGCGTTCTTCACCACGGACCTGCCCGCGCAGTTTGCTGCCAATCGGCGCTTTCTGAAAGACAAGCTGGATGACTATCGTGCCTACGGCGGCTCCAATGTGCAGTATCGTTTCGTGGACCCCGACGAAAGCGAGGAGCTGCAGGCAGAAGCCTTGCGCTATCAGATCCAGCCCGTTCAGATCCAGGTCATCGAGGAGAACAGCGTGCAGCTCAAGAATGCCTACATGGGCGTAGCCATTCAGTACGAAAGCAAGCGCGAAGTCATTCCGTTTGTGCAGGACCTCGCACGACTGGAATACGACCTCACCAGTGCTATTAGGCGCATGACGCGGGAGCGCAAGCCGAGCGTGGGCTTCCTTACCGGCCATGGCGAGCCTAACCCCCTTCAGGATATGCAGATGCTGGCTGAAGGACTGGGGGCGAACTACGAAAGCCGCACCGTCAATGCCGAGGAGCTGGCGCAAGACAACAAGCCGGATGTGCTGCTCATCGTGGCACCGACCGATACGATTCCGCCGGAAGACCTGGTGGCCATCGACAACTACGTGATGGAAGGCGGACGCGTTGGACTTCTGGTCAACCGCGTGGCGGGCGATCTCAACATTGGGCAGGCTGCGGAGCTGAATATCGGACTCGAAACGCTGCTCGGCCCGTACGGGGCCGATATTACGCCGAATCTCATCATGGATGAGAACAACTCCGTGGTCACCGTGCAACGGCGTCAGGGCTTCTTTACGGTAGCGCAACAGATCCAGTACCCGCTGTTTCCGGTGGCGACGAGATTCAATGCAGATAACATGATGGTAAGCCGGCTGCCGAGCCTCATGTTCTACTTCGTCAGCTCTATTGATACGACACTGGTCTTGCCGCCGGGCGTAACACGGGAACCACTTATCTATTCCTCAAGCCAGAGCGGCGAGCAGCGTGGCTTCTTTATGTTGCAGCCTACGCAGACCTCGGCGACGCTTGCCGGCGGGCCTTATGTGCTTGGAGCAGCCTTCACAGGCACTTTTCCCAGTGCCTATGAGCCCGGCCGCACCAGCGTGCCGACACGCCTGGTGGTCGTAGGCGATGGCGACCTCTTCAATCAGTCGGTGCTGGGCGGCACTGCGGCCGCCCATGCGCCCTTCGGATTGAACCTTGTGGATTGGCTGATTCAGGACGAAGCACTGCTGACCATCCGAGCCAAGAGCCTGCAGGCACGTACGCTCCGTGAAACGTCCAACAGCACCAAAGCCTTTGTCAAGTACGCCAACATGGTCGGTCCGTTGCTGATCGTCCTGCTGTTCGGTCTTGCCCGTTGGAGCCGGCGGCGTGGACGGCAAATCGTGGTAGTTCAATAAAGTACGTTCATCAGCATGAAGCAGCAGCAGCTCCTGTACCTGGGCAGCGGGTTTGTCCTGCTCCTCCTTATATGGTTACTGTTCATCCGAGACACGAGCCCCACCACGTTTAAGGCGGCGCCAGAGATTACGGTGCCCACCGACCAGGTGAACATGCTGACCGTGGCATTCCCAACAGACACCGTGGCGGTGGAGCGTCAAGGCACCCGCTGGGTTATGGTGCGCCCCGTCACAGCAATCGCGGATTCGAACACCGTGTCCCGCTTTTTGCAGCAGATCGGCGATATGGCGCTCGACGCTCCGGTCACAGGCGATGTCGCGCGCCACGCATACTACGGCTTTGATTCTACGGCGTCTCGCATCAATCTCCGGTGGGGTGATGAGGGTGTGTTTGATCTGACCGTTTCACGTCAGGGCCCGGATTATCAGTCCGTGTATGTGCAGATTGGGGATGACCCACGGATCTATTCCACGCGGCAACGCATCACGGTCCAGCAAAACGCAGATCGCTGGCGAGACCGCCGCATAATGACACAGTCGTCCGCCACCGTGCAGTCCGCCGTGGTATCGCAGCCAGGCAGCACCTATGAGGTCACGCGCACAGATACGGGATGGAGTGTCGATGGTGTCGCTGCCGACAGCATGTCCGTGGAGAATTGGCTGCGCCGCTTCTCGGTGTTCAATGCGGACGGCTTCTATGATGACATCCCCAAGCTGGTCTTGCAGGATGCCACATACCAGATCAGCTTCACATCCACCGCAGGCACCACAGAGCAGCTGACACTGATGCAGACCGAGGATGCACTCGCCGTGGCTACGTCAGCCAAAGATCCTACATACCGGATATTGGCCAGTCGCCTGGAGAGCTATTTCCCGGACCCCAGCACATTCTTTTCCGAGTAAGTCTCAAAGAATTCTGCCTAAGCATCCATGACTGACACGCAAGCGGGTGCGGTGCAGCAGTTTGCGTACCGTGCGCAGATGCAACAACTGTTGCATCTTATTGTCCATTCGCTTTATACGCACAAGGAGATATTCTTGCGTGAGCTGATCTCCAACGCGAGTGATGCGCTAAGCAAAGTGCGCTTCCTCGCGCTGTCGGATCCAGCGCTGGCCGATGTCGACCACAAGATCTCCATCACGCTGGATGATGATGTCAACACGCTGACTATTGAAGACACAGGGATTGGCATGACGCGAGAGGACCTGATCGAGCGCATCGGCACTATTGCCAGCAGCGGGACGCTGTCCTTCCTGGAGGAGCTGAAACAGTCAGACAAGCCCGTTGATGCTTCGCTGATCGGGCAGTTCGGCGTGGGCTTTTACGCTTCCTTCATGGTAGCAAATCGGGTCGTGATAGAATCCAGGCATGCCACGACCACGGGGCCTGCCTGGCGCTGGACGTCGGACGGCATGGATCATTACACCCTGGAAGAGATTGACCGGGCGTCGTACGGCACCACCATAACGCTGCACCTGAAGGATGAAGAGAAGGAGTTCAGCGAGGAGCACCGCGTCAAGCAAATCATCCAGAAGTACTCCAATTTTGTTGACTTCCCCATCTTTGTCGGCGATGCGCAGGTTAACACCATCAAGGCCCTTTGGAAGGAACGCAAGGAGGACATCAGCGACGAGGACCGCACAGAGTTCTACAAGTTCTTGACGATGGACTACCAGGAGCCCCTGGGGCACCTGCACCTCCACATTGAAGGTCTGATCAACTTTGATGCGCTCCTCTTTATCCCCGCAAAAGCGCCGCCGGGACTCTTCCGCGACGACTACGACCAGTTTGTGCACCTCTATTCATCGGGCGTGCTCATCCAGCGAGATGCCAAGCATCTTTTGCCGGACTATATGCTCTTTGTGCGGGGCGTAGTGGATACGGACGATCTGCCGCTGAACGTTTCACGGGAGGTCACGCAGAACAGTCCCGTGGCGGCCAAGATCAACAACATCCTGACCGGCAAGATGCTGGGTCTTTTGCGCGAATGGGCGGAGGAAGATCAAGACCGCTACACCACTTTCTTCAAGGAGTTTGGCAAGGCGTTCAAGACAGGCCTGGTTACCGAGCACAAGCGGCGCGACGAGCTGATCGACCTTCTCCGGTACCCGTCCACGAAAACTGGGGAAGGCCGCCTGACCTCACTCAAGTCCTATGCAGCACGCATGTCTGATGGCCAGGATACGGTGTACTACCTGCTGGCCGACAATCTTGACCTTGCGCGGCAGAACCCGAGCCTGGAGTACTTCAGTCGTAAGGATATAGAAGTACTGCTGCTTGCGGAGCAGATCGACATCTTTACGATCTCTCACGTTCGCGAGTACGATGGCAAGACGCTGAAGAGCATCGAATCTGCTGACCTTGAGCTGGATACTGCTGAAGAAAGTCCCGTGTTGTCTGACGGCGACGAGGACACGCTGCTGGCGCTTTTTCGGCTCAAGCTCAACGACAAGGTTCAGGATGTGGTTGCATCCAAGCGACTTGTTGATTCCGCAGCCACCCTGGTGACCGCCAAGGACGCCATGGAACCCCAGATGGAGAAGATGCTGAAGCTGATGGGACAGGGCTTTGGGCCCGGATCCAAGAAGGTGCTGGAGCTTAATCTTGCGCATCCGCTTTTGGCGAATCTGCTTGCTTTGCACCAGGAGTCCACTCATGAGGACCTCATCGACAAGGTGGTGCACCAGGTGTACGAGGGCGCGTTGCTCTTTGATGGTGAGCTGACGGAAGCGGCCACCTTTGTCAAGCGCATGACCGACTTCATGGTTGAAGCGACGCGCCCGGCCAGCACATAGATCGTGCCGCTCTTTGGCGGCATTGAGGCAGGCGGCACCAAGTTTGCCTGCGCCATCGGCACGGAGGCCGGAGACATCCGTGCCAGCGTACGGTTTCCTACGCGCGATCCCGCATCCACAATCGCCGAGGCCGCTGCGTTTTTCCAGGCGCATCCCGAGCCAATCTCAGCGGTGGGTATCGCCTCATTCGGTCCGATAGATCCGAGGCTGGGATCGCCCACCTACGGGCATATCACCAGCACGCCAAAGAAGGGATGGGCGCATACGCCCATCGCGGCTGTGATTGGTGACCGCCTTGGTGTCCCCGTGGCCTTTGACACGGATGTCAACGCCGCAGCCTTGGCCGAGCACTTGTGGGGCGCTGCGCGCGGCAGGGATACCTGTCTGTACCTGACCGTTGGCACAGGCATCGGCGGCGGTGCCTTGGTACAGGGACGCAGGCTGCACGGCGTGCTGCACCCCGAGATGGGCCATGTCTTCGTGCCACGTGCGCCCGGCGACACCTTTGATGGATGCTGCCCGTTCCATGGCGATTGCCTGGAGGGCATGGCTTCAGGCTCTGCAATCAGTGCACGCTGGGGCCAGGACGGAGCCTCGCTTCCTGCCAGCCACACGGCCTGGAAGTATGAGGCCCACTACCTGGGGCTTGCCATCATCGGGTTTGTGCTGACGCTGGCACCTGAAATCGTGATCTTGGGGGGCGGCGTGATGCATCAGCAGCAGCTCTTTCCGATGATCCGACAAATGGTTCAGTCGCGGCTGCGCGGCTACTACCAGGTTCCTGCCATCACCTCGGCCATTGATACCTACATCGTGCCCCCAGCACTCGGCGATAATGCCGGCATGCTGGGCGGCATTGCACTGGCCAGTGCAGTGGCATAAGCTGATTGGTGATGGTCTGCGACAATGCGCAGACCGGAGCCTGACTCCCCATGGGCGGGCGTGCCCGTCCGTATACCGGTTCGTAGATGCTGCGCTGGGCGACTCGACTGGCATCCGGCGATTGGGCACCAGCCGATCTGCCAGCCGCAGAGCAATGGATGGGAAGAAGCCTTGCGGATAGGGCAACAGGTTTTCTTCCACACGCGTTCTCTCACGCTTCTCCGTGCGGCATGCGCGTACTGTGTAATTGGCGCACAAGGGTCTGGACCGCGCTGCACACGCTGAAACACGCGGATCTCGTGACCCCATCCCGGCAGACCGATAGACCAGACCTTGAGCACGCACGGACGTGCGCGGGTGGTCGCATCGGCTTGCACCCTGCAGTGATCTTCTCTCCACCGCGTGGGAGGACGAAGAAGTGCTGCAAGCCCTTGAGGAAACGACAGCCCTCGGCGGTAGACCGTGCGGTATTCGAGCACCACATTTACCGGCTGCCAGGCCACGCGGTGAGACCCTATCGATCCACGCGCCCAGAACCGCTCCCGCCGGCCAGCTTGTCCACTTCTGACTTTGTTGCCAGATTGAAGTCGCCCCGAAAGGAATGGGCAAGGCAGGACGCCGCGACAGCAAACTCCAGCGCCTCCCGCGAGTCGCTCTTAGTGATCAGACCCGCAATCAACCCGCCTGCAAAGGCGTCTCCAGCACCGACCCGATCTACGATCTGTATATCGTAGCGACGGGACCGGTACGGCGTCCGGCATTCTTTGTTGTCCAACATGATAGCGCTCCACGCATTGCGCGAAGCCGAAAAGCTCTCGCGAAGCGTGATGGCAACGGTCGCGAATCCAAAAGCGCGTTTGAGCTGCTCGGCCAGGTGCGTATAGCCGCTCTCGTCTAGGTGTCCCGCTTCAATATCGGTGCCTTCGGCGCGCATGCCCAAACAACGCCAGGCGTCCTCCTCGTTGGCTATGCAGACATCTACATAGCGCATCAGCGGCTTCATGACCGCTTGTGCTTCGTCCACCGTCCAAAGCTTCTTGCGGTAGTTGAGGTCGCAGCTGACCGTTGCGCCCGCCGCCTGCGCAGCCTGGCAGGCATCTCTTGCGAGCTTATGGGCGTGTGCTCCCAGCGCAGGTGTGATGCCAGACACGTGAAACCAATCCGTCCCATGCATCACAGCCTCCCAGTCCACATCAGCTGAGGTCATCGTGCTGAAGGCCGACCCTGCCCGGTCATATACGACGAGCGAAGGGCGCTGACTCGCGCCATGCTCCAGGAAGTATATCCCCAGCCGATCACCGCCGCGCTGAATGAAATCTGTGGATATGCCATGCCGCCTGCAATGCGCCAGGGCCGCCTCGCCTATCGCGTTCAGCGGCAGACGCGTCACCAGTGCGGCGTGCAGCCCAAACTGCGCCAGGGTCGCTGCCACATTGGCTTCGCTGCCACCGTAAGTGACTTCAAAGAACTGCGCTTGCGCCAGGCGGTCGTGACCGGGAGGCGAAAGCCGCAGCATCAGCTCCCCTAGGGTGACAATTTTCATCGCAACGATTGGGCCCGTTAGCGAACCGCTTTAATGGAGCGGGCGAGCGTGCGTGCCCGACGCGTGATTTCTTCATAGTTGCCGGCGGCGACCATCGACGGATTCACCAGTGCACTGCCGATGCCGACAACCTTGGCACCTGCTTGGATCCATTCACCCGCATTGTGGGGCGTTACGCCGCCCGTTGGGCAAAGCCTGAGATGCGGCATGGGTGCGAGGAGCGCGCGCACATACTTGGGGCCCCAGAACGACGCTGGGAAAACCTTGACGAAGTCGGCTCCCAGCGCCTGTGCATGGTAGACTTCCGTGGGCGTTAGCGCACCCGGAATGACCGGCAGATCATTTTCGTGGGCACTTTTTATAATTTCGTGCGTTGTAATCGGGCTGACGATGAATCGCGCCCCGCTGCCAGCTGCCTGGGCAACATCGTCAGCATTCAGGACGGACCCCACGCCGATAAGGGCACTTCCCGGCATCTGCCGCGCAAGCTGTTCAATAGTCGCTAGCGCGTCTGGTGTTGTAAGCGTAACCTCAACGGCAGTGATGCCGCCCTGCGCCACTGCCTCGGCTACGCGCAAGGTGTGCCGGCTGTCAGGCAAGCGCAGTACGGCCACGGCACCGGCCTCCAAGAGGCGCTGTATGATGTCGGGACGGGTCATGACAAACCAAAGATGAAGAAAATTGCCGTGCGAAGGCTCATGCCAACTGAACCATCTCCCGCGAGTCGCGCCAATAGCGGTCGTCACGCCGCCTCTTCCGCGAGCGCCCGTGCACGGACGGGCTGCGCCTATCTGATTCTGTTCATCAAAACTACCTACAAACGATGCAACATACATCTGTTGTCACTGCGCCAGAGACCGACCTCGCCCAGATCAAGTGCCTTGAGCGCATAGCCCGACAACTGGAGCCAACGCCCGCAGAGTGGAACGAGTTGGGAACTAAGGTGCTGGATTACGCACATAGCTTCATTCGGGCTATGCCGGTGGGCCGCCCGTATGCGAAAGGAGATGAGGGTGGTGCCGGACTATTGGTCTCCCCCGTGATGGAATCCGGCATTACCGTCGACGAGGCGCTCGCGCTGCTGAAGGAGAATGTGGACACGGTCGGCATCAATCCCGGCTCAGGCAGGATGCTCGGCTACATTCCTGGCGGTGCCCTGCCGACATCCGCCTTTGGAGACTTCCTGGCGGCAATCTTTAACCGCTATGCCGGCGTGTTCTTTTCTTCACCTGGCGCAGTTCGCATGGAGAACATGATGGTGCGTTGGATGGCTCGTATCGTTGGGTATCCGCGTACGGCCAGCGGTTTTCTGACTTCCGGCGGGAGCCTGGCCAACATGTCCGCTTTCGTAACGGCACGCGAAGCACACAACATCCTAGCGGCTGAGTTCCATCGGGTCGTAGTGTACCTGACCGACCATGCCCACCACTGCATAGACAAGACGCTCCGTATTGCCGGGCTGAAGGAGTGCGTGCTGCGCCGCGTTCCCCTTGATGACCATTACCGCATGTCAGCGCCAGCCCTCGAGCAAGCCATCCAGGATGACCTTGCCCACGGCCTGCGGCCATGGCTGATTGTGTCTTCGGCGGGCACAACCAACACCGGCGCGGTTGACCCACTAACCGACATTGACGAAATCGCACGGGCCTACAACATCTGGAGCCATGTCGATGGTGCCTATGGTGCTTTCTTTGCACTATGCCCAGAAGGGGTACCAATCTTGCGAGGAATGGATTTGTCCGACTCATTGGTATTGGATCCACACAAGACGTTGTTTATGCCGTATGGGACTGGGGCGCTGCTAGTCCGGGACCAGGATCTGCTTGGCAGAGCGCATGGTGGCCGCGGCGCGTACTTCCAGGACATCATCGGCCATCCTACGGAAGCATCACCCGCCTACTTGTCTCCTGAGCTGACACGACACTTTCGGGGGCTGCGGATGTGGCTGCCGCTGAAGATACTGGGGCTTGCGCCGTTCCGGGCTGCACTGTCGGAGAAGATCCTCTTGGCCCGGTACTTCCACGAGAAAATCAGCACCTTCGAGGGCTTTGAAGTCGGTCCGTATCCGGACCTGTCTGTGGTAACCTACCGGTACGTGCCTCCGCGTGGAAACGCCAATCAGTTCAACCTTGAGCTAACCCGACGCATACAGCAGAATGGCCGTGCGTTTGTTACTTCTACGCGCCTCGGCGACAAGGTAGTGCTAAGGCTAGCTGTGTCCGCCTTCAGGACCCACCGCGACGATATCGATGCAACGCTGGAGGTGCTGCGCGAGCTGAGTGCGTCGCTTGCGGATTGCTGAGGCTACCAGCCTTCGTCGGCTGTCGGCCCGTAGCTCGGCGGTACGGGTACATTCAGAAGTCGCAGGTACACGCTCAGCTGCCCCCGGTGGTGCGCGATATGGCTGATGCACCAGTGCCGCAACACATTCCCTTTGGTATCGGTAAACAGCTCAACGTCGCCTCGGCGCAGCGTCCACGGCTGCTCCAGGTCGGCTTCCGACAGGTCGGCAATCAGAGATAGGAGTACTTCCACGCCCTCGTCAAACTGGGCCAAAAGCGCTTCACTGCTTTCGGGCAGGGCCCGCTTGGCGCGAGACGCACCAAGATCAAAGTGGTCATCCCGCAGGTTGGTGATGCCCCACCATACGAGTTGCGACAGGTGCACCACGAGGTGTCCCAGGCTGAACGACTTTTCGTGAGGACGCCACGCGTAGTGCTCGGCTGGTGCCCGCGCGATCATGCGGCGCGTTGTGGCCAGTTCATTTGCGAGATCGCCGGTCGCGTAATGCAGCGTAGAAGACGGGTTTTGCGTGTTGCTCACTGATCTTGGATCCTGTGCGTTTGGCTCAGCGGTGGTTAACTGAAGTCGTGGAAAATTGATTCGCCAGAACGGGCTGAAGCGAATTGCAAAAATGCATAGCTTTCCGTGCACCTTCCGAGCACTTTCGTCATGAAGACCTTTCCACTGCTTTGCCTGCTTCTTCTCTTTGCCGCCTGCCAGGTCGATGAAGCGGTCGAATCACCAGATGTCACCTCAGACATTTCCCAGGCAGTCATGCCTGATTATTACCTGGACACATCGCAGACGCACAACAAGTTCAGTGCAGCCATCCCGCCAGTGCTCACCGTGCCATCGGGCGCTGTGGTGGAGGTGTACACAAAAGAGGCATCGGATGGGCAGTTTGACATCAACTCGACTGTGGAAGCCGCGGCCAATCTTGACTTTGAGCCGATCCACCCGCTGACGGGTCCGGTGTATGTGGAGGGCGCAGAGGTGGGTGATGTACTGGCCGTAACGCTGCATTCCATCGAGATTGGTGAGTTTGGATGGTCTGCAATCATTCCCGGCTTCGGCTTTTTGGCAGACGAGTTCACCGAGCCCTACGTGAAGACGTACGAGTTTCAGGATGGAGACACGTATGCGACCTTCTCTGATGGCATTCGCATCCCGCTGGAGCCGTTTCCGGGGGTCATGGGTGTAGCGCCTGCGACGGATTCCATGCTGTCCACGGTTCCGCCCCGCAAAAATGGCGGCAACATGGACGACCCCAATATGGTGGAGGGCACGACGGTATTTCTGCCTGTTCTGGTGCCGGGCGCACTGTTCTCTATTGGTGATACCCATGCCGCACAGGGCCTTGGCGAGGTTTGCGGCACGGCTATTGAAGCGCCGATGCGCATCGTCTACGAAGTCAACGTGCTGAAGGACCGGCCATACGTACAGGAGCCTCAATACGAAACCGACACGTATTATGCCGTCACCGGCTTTGCGCCGACCATCGACGAGGCGGCCCGCAAGGCCACTGTGTACATGATCGACTATCTCGAATCCGTTCGCGGCATGGCGCGCAGCGACGCCTATGTGTTGGCTTCGCTTGCGGCTGACTTGCACATAGCCGAGGTCGTTGATGTCCCGAACATGCTCGTGTCCATGCACATCAACAAGAACCTCTTCACAGAGTAAGCTGTATCGCAGTACATCCCAGAGCAGGGAGCACGCATGCTCAGCGACGCACAATGATCAATGATCGGGGGCTGTGTTGTTGCGCCTATGGCGGCACCACGCGTGCATGCTGCGGAGCCCAGCGGTATCGCATGATCGATCCACCACCATGGCCTTGAGCCATGGGCGCAGCACGCTATGGGGCGCAACCCCGCGCCCTCTGTCATTGCCGTTTGACTTGCCGTGGCTATGCGCGCACCTGCGCCAGAATTGGCGCGCCCCCGAATCGAATTCAAGGGACCATCGGGGGCCAGCAGAGCGGATCCGTCCTAATCCGACAGGCTCGCTGCGCGCGCACTACGCGTCCCGTTCGGCGTGGAGGTCTGATTAGCCACCGGCACCCAAAGTCTTCATTGGGCACATCCGATGTTCAAGCGGCTGCGCCCGCAGCCGCCGGCCACTGTTCCTCGACTACGGACCATGCACGCCCTGGCGCCCCGTCCGGCCTTTCGGTCAACGGTCGCTTTGCCGGCGTGTCCGGCAGACTGCGTGGCTCCAAGCAGCGCGCCACGTAATCAGCCCCTACTCTTGATACGTGATGCGATAGATCGCATTGGCCTGGTCGTCAGACAGCAGCAGCGAGCCATCGGGCAGAGTTTCAAGGTCCACGGGACGTCCCCAGGATTCCTCGCCGTCCAGCCAGCCTTTGGCGAACACCTCCTGGCCCGTGGCCAGGCCATCATCGTCGAAGTGGACAAGCTTCACGCGATAGCCAATCTTTTGGCGGCGATTCCAAGAGCCGTGCTCCGCTATGAAAGCCTGATTCTTGTACGACTCCGGAAACATCCCGCCTTCATAGAACTCCATGCCTAGGGGAGCCACATGGGGCCCCAGCAGGATGGCAGGGGCATGAAACTCATTTGCGCTACGCCCCTCGCCAAACTCTGGATCGGGCGTGTCGCCTTGATGATAGTAGGGATATCCAAAGTGCATCCCCGGCTCCGGCGCATGGTTCAGCTCGCACGACGGCAGATCGTCCGTGATGGCCGGATCTGGGCTGATGTTGTCTCGGCCGTTGTCGGTGATCCACAAGTCGCCCGTAACAGGATGCCAATCGAAGCCAACGGAGTTGCGGATGCCGCGCGCGTAGACTTGACGCTCACTGCCATCGGGAGCCATGCGCAGCACCGTAGCGTAGGGATCGGGCCGCTCGCATGTGTTGCAGGGCGTCCCTACGGGAACGTAAAGCATGCCATCCGGACCAAATGCGATATACTTCCAGCCATGCATGCGGTCACTAGGCAAGTCATCCACGACCACAACAGGGTCCGGCGGATCCATCAGGTTGGCTTCAATGTCGTCGTAGCGCAAAATGGTGCTCACCGCTGCAACGTAGAGGTCCCCTTCAAACAGCGCCAGCCCGGAGGGCATCATTAGGTCTTCCGCAATCAGCAAGACCTCATCCGCCTTGTAGTCGCCATCGCGATCCACAACGGCATGCACCTTGCCTTCGCGCCTAGACCCGACAAACACTGTGCCGCCAGGCGCTACGGCCATCTGCCGCGCATTTGGCACCTCGTCGGAATAAATGGCAATCTCGAAGCCGTCTGGCAGTTCAATCTTGTCTAACGGCAAATCGGGCGAATGGGTACCGGCAAAAAGCACGACGCCGATAATAATCCACTTAGATATGGGCATGGAAGCTGCTAAGGATGTTTCAGAATGAGTGCGCCTGTATTGGCGTGCGTCTGATTCTACGCATTTGGTCGCTTGCATGTGCCAAAGGCATCGCACCCGGGGGCATGAACATATGGCAGACATAATCACGCCAGCATGTCGCAATCCCTGATGCCACGCACCGCAATCGAGCGCGTGAACACAGCCATGGCCGTGGCATAAAGGAAGCTGCATCTTTGCGGATCAACCAGTATGGCCTGGGAACACGGCACCGCGCCGGAAAGGGTGCGCGGGTTAGTCCACTGCAAGCGTCCGGTGCGCCCCTTCCTGATTGCATGACGAGGACTCGGGAGATTGCTCTTGACGCCGCAAATGCAAACTCTTGATAGCATCAAGAGGCCCTATGGCGAGCAAAATGTTGTTTCGCTGGTCACATAGTACAGGGAGAGAACTCAGGTACCTTCGGCTTTTTGCGCCGAGCGCAGCATCTCCTATTTGCTGCTGGCATATTGGCGGCCTTAACAGGAAATCGTGTCAGCGGACGACGGAGCCTTCGTAGAGGTAGGGGAGGCTGCAGCAGTCGAGCGGACGCAGATGGAGATGCGGGTCCTTGATGGGATACACGTTTGTCAAGTGACCGCTACCAGAGAGTGCTGGGCTTGGTCTCTGCAATAGCAACCGGGCGGCTGCGTGCGAAAGCGGATAGCCCCTATCGGTGACAGCAAGTGTGCTAGGGAGCAAATGAAGCCTTGGCTAGAGGCAAGGCTGGTAGGGCTACTCAGAAATTCGTGGGGGCAAGGCTGGCCGATTCATGCTTGAACGCCTGCAGAAGCTGACTCTCTACCTGGAGGGTATCCGCATCGAGCTGGACAATAATCAGGTCAAGAATATGCTGCGGCCGTAGGCACTGGGCCGGCACCGTTATCTGTTTGGAGAATCGCATTACGCGGGCAGCCATAGGCTATTTGCGGCTCGGCACCTGCAAGCTGCACGGCGCTACCCGAGATTCTCGCGGCGCTTCGCAGTGCAGGGCCAACGCCGGCCATTACGGTAACCGTGCTCCGTGACAGGTATTGGGCCGCTTCCGTAAGTTTTGCTTACAGACTCAACAACCGTTTCGCAGTCATGGTTCTCCGCTTGTCCTACGCAATTACACTGGGCGTGATCGTCGCCGGCCCGCTGTTCGCACAGCAGTCGCAGCTGACCGTAGACAAGATTACGCAGGACCCTGACACATGGATCGGTTCCTGGCCGCGGACACCGTTCTGGTCAGAGGATGGCCAAACGCTGTACTTTCGGTGGAATCCTATGGGCACTTTCCCGAGCGACTCGCTCTTCAAGGTTCCGCGCAGCGGAGGCACGCCTGCTCAGCTGACACCGGAGGAGCGGCGTGGCTTGGGACCATCGTTCACAGGCTGGCACCATGGCGAACTCGTTTATGATGCCACATTCAGCCGCAAGGTCTATGTGCAGCGCGGTGATTTGCACCTGTATCACCGCGACTCAGGCGAAACTGTTCGCCTGACGCAAACAAGACGCACCGAGTACAGTCCTCGTTTCAACCCTGAGGGCAACGCCATCGTTTTTACGTCAGAGAACAACCTGTTTGAGCTGAACCTGGCCACGGGAGCCATGCGGCAGCTCACGGACCTGCGTAGCGGCAAAGCACCACAAGAGCCGAATGTTAGTGGCCAAGCCGCGTTCTTGGAAGCGCAGCAGTCGGATCTCTTCGCATTCATCCGCAAGCAGCAAGAGGAAGACGAAATGCGCGAAGCGGCCCAGGAGCGTGATGAACAGGCAACGGACCCGCCCACTACCTACTACCTGGACGGCAAGAATCCATCGCAGCTCCGAATTGATCCCACCGAGCGTTTTGTGACCTTTGTCATAACAGAGGACGCCAACGCCCAGCGCACCGTGGGCATGGATTATGTCACCGAGAGCGGCTACGCAGCGGAGCGCTCCGCGCGACCCAAGGTCGGGACCCCCTACGGCGAAGCCGTGCTGTTTGCTCAGGACCTCGTGCGAGACACAACCTATGCGATTGACCTCCATCAGATCGAGGGGGCCTATGACGTGCCGCAGTACCTCAGGGAGCAAGGCGCAGCCATTGATTCCGCAAAGACGAAGCGTGCACTGTACAGTTTCGGGCCCTTCTGGAATGCTGATGGCAGTCTTGCAGTACTGGAGATTCGCGCTCGGGACCACAAAGACCGGTGGCTGACCCGGCTGGATCCTGTATCCGGCTCGCTTACGCTGCTGGACCGGCAGCACGATGATGCATGGATCGCGGGGCCCGGGATCTCGTGGTTCGGCGGGGCGAGTGAGGGGGGCTGGTTGCCGGACGGACACCACTACTGGTTTCAGAGCGAGACCTCGGGTTACAGCCACCTGTACACGGTGAACGTAGAAACCGGCGCACAGACACAGCTGACCAGCGGAGCGTTCGAAGTATTCAACCCCCAGATCTCACAAGATGGGACCCAATGGTACTTTACCAGCACGCAGGCTTCGCCATTTGTGCGGCACCTGTATCGGATGCCGATCCTAGGCGGTGAGCCGCAGCAACTGACCACGATGGAAGGCCGCAACAGCGCCGTCGTAAGTCCGGATGGCGCTATGCTGGGCATACTGCGTTCCTTCACTACGCAGCCGCCCGAAGTATACTTACAGGCCCCGGGCATGGAGCCGGACCGCCTTACGTACTCCCAGACCGAGGAATGGCTGGCCTATCCGTGGCGCGTGCCCGAAACCATCTACTACGAGGCATCCGATGGCATCATGGTGCCTGCGCACCTTTTCACGCCTTCAAGCAGCAACGGCGCTGCGGTGCTCTTTGTGCACGGCGCAGGATATGCACAGAATGTGCATGACGGCTGGAGCAGCTACTATCGCGAGTATATGTTTCACAACCTGCTCACAGACCTGGGATACACGGTGATGCAGGTGGATTTTCGGGCCTCCTCGGGCTACGGGCGCGACTGGCGTACGGCAATCTACCGGCATATGGGCGGGCGCGACCTCCAAGACTATGTGGATGCTTCCACCTACCTGCAGGAGCGATTCGGGATATCGGCGGATCGCATCGGCATCTATGGCGGGTCGTATGGCGGCTTCATCACGCTGATGGCGCTGTTCACCGAGCCCGAGCACTTTGGCGCGGGCGCTGCCCTGCGCAGCGTCACCGACTGGGCGCACTACAACGACCCGTATACGTCCAACATCCTCAACACCCCCGAAACCGACTCGCTCTCATTTGCGCGCAGCTCACCGATCAACTTCGCCGACGGGCTGGAAGACCCGCTGCTGATGCCCCATGGCATCCTGGATCTCAACGTGCAGTTTCAGGACATCGTACGCCTCGGCCAGCGCCTGATCGAGCTTGGCAAAGACGACTGGGAGATTGCGATCTATCCTGTAGAGGGGCATGGCTTCCAGGAACCTTCGAGTTGGCGCGACGAGTACCGCCGCATCCTGAAACTCTTTGAGCGCCACATCGGCAACCAAGCAACGCATTAGCGCCTCGCAGCCCTGGACCCGCCACGCTTTGGTGCCGAGTAGCTGCTGAATTAACGCTGAGCGGGCAGGCACATCCAGGCGATGGCCGCCATAGGCGCACAGCCGAAAGACGCTCTTCGCTGGCACAACAGCACGGCTCCATCATCTTGTGCTGCTGGCTTTGTGCTGCTGGCATCGCAGCACGCACTGAATCAAGCGATGTGAACCCGGTAAAGCAGTTCAGCCGCTCAAGGCCCTGCCAAAAATAATTCAGCGGCTCATCGTTGGCCTTTTCCCCAGTCTTCTGCCTGCAGATCCAGCGGGTCGTTGTATAACTGACTGGCTTGGACCAGCGCTGTTTCCATCACGGCCAAACGCTCGGCGTGTTCAGGAGCGTTGGCCAGGTTGTGCGTCTCGTGCGGATCCTCGTTGAGGTTGAACAGCTGATCGGTGCGGTCGCCCTGGACGTTGTACTGGATCAGCTTCCAGCCGCTCTTAGAGCGCACGCCGCGCTGAAGATCGCGATAGACATAGAACACGGCATCGCGCGTGGGCGCCTGAACATCTTGCATGATTGGCAACAGGCTGTGCCCCTCTGCCGTAGCGGGTGGCGCAAGGCCCAGCACGCTGCTAACGGTGGGAAAGATATCGTGGATGTACACCAGGGCATCGCGCTGTTCGCCCCTCGGGATGCCGGGGCCGGCGAACACGAGTGGCACTCTCATGCTGTGCTCGTACAGGTTCTGTTTGCCCAACAAGCCGTGGCTGCCCACAGCCAGCCCATTATCGCCTGCGAACACGATAAGCGTCCGGTCGCGCTGGCCGGTTTCGTCCAGCACCTCAAGTATGCGCCCTATCTGGGCATCCACCTCGCTGATCATCCCGTAATAGGTGGCAAGTTCTTCGCGCGCAATCTGCTCCGTGCGCGGATGCTCGCGCAGCATCTCGTCCCGCACCCTCAGCTCCCCGTTGTCAAAGGGATGCGTTGGCATGAAGTTTTCCGGCACGGACATCGAATCGGGATGGTACCAGCTGTCATACGGCGAAGGCGGCGTGCGCGGGTCATGCGGCGAGGTGAACGAAACGTACACAAAGAACGGCGCATCACGCGGGGCGCGCAGAAATTCTATGGCCGCGTCAGCATAAAGCATGCTGGAAAAACCTTCCACCGGCCGCCGATCATCTCTTGGAAAGGCACCCGTGGAGTCGTATGCATTAAGCAGCGGCGCTTCATGCCCGCCAGCGCCCGGCCAGTGCATGCCCCCAAAAAACAGGTGGTCGCCATGCTGGAAAGAGCGCGCAAACGAAGACCGGTCGTTGTGCCACTTGCCGGTTGCAAAGGTTGTAAAGCCCGCTTCGCGCAGGTGCTCCGGCATCATGATGTGCTCGGGTGGAATCGCGTCGTCTTTCTCCAGGAGGCTGAACAGGGGGCGCCCCGTCATGAGCATGGCGCGGCTTGGAGCGCACAGTGCGCCGTGCAACCCGCCCATGGTGTGCGCGTGCGTGAAGGCTGTGCCCTCCCGTACGAGGCGGTCCATGTTGGGTGTGATGATTTCGTCGTTGCCGAGTGCAGCAATCGTGTTGAAGCGCTGGTCGTCTGTATAGAGCACCAGTACATTGAGTGGCGCGTCTTCCGATGGAGTCATCTGACATGCAGCACTCAGGAAGATCAGCGGGAAAAGGATTGGGCGCATTGGCAGAGCGAATAGTGGCAGACGCAAGAGTACGTATTGCGCACCAATTAGTAAACGTCTGAGCCCGCAGCCCTGCGACTCGGATGAGCGGCCTGCGCGCTACCGCGTCAGTCACCACCTCCAAGTGCCGGTGCAATCAGGCCATACAGGCGGTGAAACTAGTTCTCGTCCGATACTTCAAAACCTACCGTGGTCACTGAATACCCTGCAAACAGCCCCAGACCGCCTTCAACATTGGAATGCAATGGTTCGGGGCGACCGCCAAACGAGACAAATCCCCCATCATCGTGCCGGGCCAGCGACCGATGAAATGCAAAATAGTCTGGACTCATGTGCCTGACTGCCAGCTCGAAGTTCCTGCCTGACCCGAGCAGCGTGATTACAATCGTCGATGTCCGGCCATCAAAGAGCGCGTCGGAAAAGTACGCCGTAACGTAAGCTGCATCCTCCACCAGGCCCGATGGATCACCTACGTCTTCTATACTGAGGCGAAGCATTCCGTTTTCTGAACTGAAGGCAATCGGGAAGCGTCCGCCAAAGGGGTCATTAGGGTCGCCTTGATCTGCCGACACTTCTATGCTGTAATGGTCGGACCCAGGCGGATCTGTTATAGTAAATCGCACCCTGTACGTACCATCGCTGTCCTCTACAAGCTCGATCACCTCAACAATCTCCACTTGTGCAGTGCGAATCATTGAGGAGGCCGTTACGGGTGCCAAGGTATCAGCGGATGCACGCAGATAGTACTCGACGCCCGGCTGAGGTAAATAGCCCGTTGGCGATGTAAAGCGGCCGTAATATGTACGGGTGAGGGTTTCGGAGTACCCCAGATCATTGGAGATTATAACCGTGGCATCCTGAACCTGCAGGTCTTCGTAGTCAAACGAACTCGTGAGCGGCAAGCTCTTTGACAGGCCAATATCCCAGGTGTCATCGAGACTGAAGGTCCCGTCCACTACCAGTAGCGACTTGTGTTCGTCAGGAATCTCCACTACGATGGTGCTCTCGCATGCGGAGAGCAGCAATAGAGCAGCAATGCAGAATCTGTTGATCATGGCTAGAATCGGACTTGGTATGACAGCGAGGGAACCAGCGCGAGCAGGCTCAACTTCTTGAACGTAATGATGTCGTTCTCAACCTCGTAGAATACCACGGTCGGATTCTTTCTGGCGTAGGTGTTATAGAATCCTAGCTGGACCGCATGGCCGCCCCAAGGCCGATCCCAGCGGTATTGCATACTCACATCCAAACGGTGGCTTGCCGGTGAACGCGCACTGTTGATCGGTCCGTAATGCACCACATCTTCATGATAATCGTACTCATTATTTCGCACCTCGTAGCGCCCGATGGGCACCCACAGTGGATAGCCACTGCCATAGATCCATGCCGCAGAAGCCAGCAGTCTTGGCAGCAGTTTGTACTGCCCGACTACAGCAACATCGTGGCGGCGATCATAGCTATCCCGGTAGGGTTTGCCGCGATTCAAGGCTGCGACTGTCCGCGTTGCCTTTGCCAGCGTATATCCCAGCCAGCCGGTTAGGCGCCCGGCCTTCTTTTGAAGGAATAATTCCAAGCCATAGGCCTCTCCAGTGCCTGGTGTGACCAGCTCATCCCATGCGAATACCACAGATTCCAGCGCGCCCGCCCCATCTTTGTACTCCAGATAGTTGCTGATGCGCTTCAGGTACGCTTCAACAGAAACCTCGTACATGTTATCACTAAAGGTCCGCACCACGCCAGCGGCCGCTTGGAATCCTCGCTGCGGCTTTATGGACCCAAGCGAGGGTACCCACAGATCCGACGGCAGCGCCAACGCTCCGAGATTTAACAGATGCACGTACTGGGTTGCCGAGGCCCAGGATGCCTTGGCTGCCATCGTTTCGCTCACCCGGTAGTGCACTGCCAGGCGCGGCTCTACGCTTCCATATTGCTTGCCCTTGACCAGGTATCCCGAAAGACGCAGCCCAATGGAAGCGCGCAGCCGCCTGCTGATCAGAAGCTCGTCCTCGGCATAGAGGGCCAATTCTGTTGACTTCAGTTTCCCTGTGGCCGACCACATCGACTCTTCTACTCCGTCTTCGCTCGACGATATTCGTACAGAAGAGGTACCGGGGTTGAATCTGTGGATCGTCCCTTCTGCACCAAAACGCACGAAGTGGCGCTGGCTGTGACCGTACTCAAAATCCAGTTTGCCGATCCAGTCAACAATTTCCGTGCGGTATGTGGACTCGAACGACCATCGCACGCCACCAGACTCGTCCCACTGGTTGTTGTGGACTCCAAGCCTGTAATTGGTAATGCCGACCAGCGTGTTGGCAAAAAGCCTGTCGCTGAGCTGGTGGTTCCAGCGCAGCGACAGCAACCGGTTATGCCAGCGCACATCCCCCCTCAGGCCGCCGTTGTTGTCTTTGTTCACCGCGCCAAACTTGTCCTGCCCAGCGAATCCGCTCAAGTAGATGCGGTCCCGCGGAGAAAGAATAGCGTTGGCCTTGGCATTCAAGTCATAGAAATACGCAATCGGCCTCGCCTCGCGATCGATGAAGAAGGGAGCTGCGAGCGCATCAGCGTAGCTGCGCCGGCCCGCTACGATGAATGAGGCCTTCTCCTTTTTGAGCGGCCCTTCTGCCATCACGCGCGTGGAGACCAAGCCTATGGACGCCTCGCCGGCGTACTCCTTCATGTTGCCTTCCTTCATCGTGTAGTTCACCACGGACGAAAGGCGTCCGCCATAGCGCGCAGGGAAAGCTCCTTTGATGAACTCTACGCGCTTCATCGCCGGTGCGTTGAACACGCTCACAAAGCCAAATATGTGCGCAGGGTTATAGAGCGGGACGCCATCCATCAGCGTCAGATTCTGATCGGGTCGTCCACCACGTACATAGAGCCCCGTAGTGCCTTCCAAACCCGACTGCACGCCGGGGAGCAGCTGCAGTGTCTTCTGAATGTCTACCTCACCGAGAAGAACCGGGAGAGTTTCGATCTGCTTGATCTGCACATCGTGCACGCTCATCTGCACGGATTCAACCGACGATTCGCCTTCCGCCACGACCTCCACTGCCGCCATCCCAATCACCCGCGGCGTCAGCAGGACAATCAGCGTGGTATCTCCCTCGATTGTAAGGTCATACGTGGCGGGCGCATAGGCCAAGTGCGAGACCACGAACCTAACCGTCGGAGACGCTATAGACAGGCTGTAGAAGCCGTACTGATTTGAGATAACCCCTGTTCCCAGCGCTGGGATATAGAATGCTGCGCCAGGAATGCGTTCGCCGCTGGTCACGTCTTCCACGTAGCCGCTGATGGTGTTAACCTGCGCGGCCAGCGGAAATGTGTTCAGATTCAATGCAAAGAGCAACAGTGCAATCGCGCAGCCACAACGCATCCGCTTACGAGCCATGTAGTTTGTGTTACTGATTATCCAATCCGTGCGTGCCACTCACATCGTCTTTGTCCACCTGAACCGGGGGACAACGTCCAACCTACTGACGTAGTAGCAAGTTTCGGCTTCGGTTCAGCAGCTTGCCACTACGCCGACCACAGTTTGATCGAAAAAGACCTTAGTGACAGCGCAACGCATCCCTGCGCATATGGCCATCCACTGCGTACCAGTCTCGCCCCAACAACTTGAGCACCAGCATCGATCCCTTACGCAGATGCGGCACCCCAACCGGTCAAGCCGTTCGCAAACCAGGCTGATTGATCGGTCAGAACAGGAAGCACGCGCGCCCTTGCCGTCGGGTTTATACAGCACTTTCGTGCTCCCGACCCGCTGTGGGCTTAAACGATCGTCGACAATGCAGCAGATTCCGATGCCCGTGCCCTTGAGGGCAGGCCGCGCGTCCGTCGGCCCGAAATTAGAGGAGCTCAAAGCGCAACACCCACGCTTTGCTCTTATACTGCGGGACTGCATGAGTCAAACGCCAGAAGCTTCAATGACCTATGGACAACCGCAACCGGGTTTTTGTCTGCTCCCCTTTCGGGGGTACTGAGCACAATGCCATCTTAGCAATGCGGCTGTGCCGGCGGGCTGTCAGCGCAGGTCTCGCGCCTTTTGCGCCGCACCTCCTCTACCCGCAGTGGTTAGACGACGCGGATCCTGACGACCGGGAGGCGGGCATGGCGTGCGGCCTCGCGTGGCTGCGGGCGTGCGACATTGTTTGGGCGCTCGATGTCCCCCCGACCGCTGGCATGAAAGTCGAGTTGGCACTTGCGCATGAGTTAGGCAAGCCGATCTCCAAAATTCCCTTGCCCGACTTGCCTTAAGCAGCGGGCGCGACCTGCAAGACCACTTGAATGCATGAGCGCCGCATCAATTGATGCGGCGCTCATGGTTCGTAATGTCAGTGCTCTAAGTAACCATGCAACTCCTGATCCACCGAGTCCAGTCGCAAACGTTCGCAGCAAGTCGCTTGCCACCTTCCGCTGGGGGGCGGAACCGAAAAAGAGCATCAGCAGCACAAATGCGGCAAGCAAGATGAACACGCCACTACTTGTCCATACGAGCCTGTCCATAAAACGACGCTCTTGCCGGCCGTCCTCAGCGTTCGTGCGCAGCCTCTCGACTTCTATATCGTAGTATCGCTTGTCAGATGCGCCGACTGCTTCAATCGCCTTTATTGCGAGATCCGTACGCCGATTGACGCTATCGATATGCGAATGCTCGAGGCAGAGAATCTTGTCAGTGCGTGGTGAACATCCTGCGGTGGTTCGCTTACAGATCTTCGGACCGCAAGCCCCCTTTGGGCCCTTCGCGTCCGGCTGCTCGCTCATTGGTATAGTCGGAAGGAGTCGCGCCGAATGCTGGTAGGCAAGGGTTCCGCAAGATCGTCCACATACAACTCAGCATCAATGCTGTAGACCGATACCCCCTGGACACTTCTCGTATCGCGTGATCATGCCATCAGCCATCGCTGCGCGCCGTCGCACTTCCTCGAGGGCCTCCAAGAGCGTCTTGTAATACGCAGGCACAAACAGCTCCTCTGGCAAGGACCTCTCTTTTCTGTTTAGATTCACGTACATGCCTGCTTGATGAACGGCAGCTTCCAAGGCAAAATTCCGGTGCAGACTTGCCCGCATTTTACGGGGTTTCGCCTCGAATCGTCCCGAAGCAAAAGCGCACAGAAGCGATTCGGGAAGTGACTCTGTACGCTATGCACTATTTTGCTTTCGAGCGGCGTGATGACGGCGTGCGATCCTTCTCGGTCGTGAAGTCAAAAAAAACGCGTTCAAGATCCGCGTGGCCGCCATGAGGCGGGCACTGCTCTGACCCGGGGCGGCGCAACCGCACCCCAAACTAGGACGGACGTATGGCAAGACGCAGAATAGCAATCATTGGCGGCGGCATGTCTGGGCTCGGAGCCGCTTGGGCACTTAGCCAGCACCCTGATCGTTTCGATTTTCTTCTGTTCGAAGCCAAGAAAGAAATTGGCGGCAACGCCATCACGGCCGACATGCCTCAGAGCGGCGGCGGATCTATTCCGTTCGATATCTCCGTCACAGCCTGCATTGCTTCGCAGTATCACCATGTCGTGCTCTTGCTGGCGAGATTCGGAATTGATCTTGTCAAGACCAGGTTCAGCTACAGCGTGAAGTATGGCAGCGGCATCTATGCCCACGACTTCGACTCCGATATAAAGGAGCGACTGCAGGGTGAGATTGCAGCGTTTCAACGGTTGCTTAAGCGTCTTCACCGCTTTGGCCGCCTTACGGATTCTCGCTCGACGGTGGTGAACGCTCTCAATCCGTTCAACTACTTGAGCATGGGAACACTGCTAAACCTGGGCGGCTATTCTGGCGACTTCAGGTACCAGGTGCTTAAGCCTATGTTCGTCAATTTCTTAATGGCGACGAACGTCTTCGACATGCCCGCATCCCTGTTCGCAAAGTACCTACAATTCTTTGACATCGAGTCCGCCACGCCCATGCAGACCTGGGATCAGGGAACGCGGCGCATATACGAACACATGGTGGCTGGTTTCTTGGACAAGATTCATGTCAACCGACCAATCCGCAAGGTGTATCGTCATGCGTCGCACGTCGAGGTCGAAGATGAACACGGGGTCAGGGAGCGCTTCGACCAAGTAATTGTCGCGTGCAATGCGAACCAGACGCTGATGATCCTCGACAGGCCGACGATGTTGGAGCGCTACATCTTGTCGTCCATTCGGTATGAGAGCGAGTTGCACAACCATACGATCGTCCACCATGATGCCTCGGTTCTTCCAGACAACGAGGCAAAGCCCTTGTCCACGCGCAGCAATCATATAGAACAATACGGGTCCAGGCCCGACAATTACGAAATCACCTACATCATGCACAACCAGCAGCCGTGGGCCAGCCACTCCGAAAAACCGTGCTTGGTGACCTACAATCCGATCAGCCGGGTCGACGAGCAGAAGATCATTGGGAGATGGTGGTTTCAGCATGTCGTACACGACGTGCGCCATGTTGCCTGGCTGGTGCCTCTCTTCCGGCGCATACAGGGCAGGCGGCGGACATGGCATTGTGGAGCCCATACGCTGCTCAACAGCCAGGAGACCTGCTTCGTCAGCGGGCTTGCTGCCGCGAGGCAACTAGGTGCAGATTATCCGTTCGATAATGCCGAGGCGCGTCGCGCGTTCAACCACTACGGCGCTATCATGTACGGATGGCGATTCAGGAAGGCCACAGCCCCGCCCCGAACCGTTTTGCGGCGCGGCAGCAATACCGCCAACTCTGGCAAGTAAGCTCTGGATTGCACTTTTGCCCACACTCCGTTCCTAGCCGATGCTCCGCGTGCGACGCTCGCGCCGCCGTGGACAATGGCGGCGCGAGCACACCGCAGCGGCTACTCGTAGCGGCCGCGCAGAAAATCGCGCCTGCTTAGGTGCGGGGGATACTCGACGGGCAGCTCCGAAAAACGCTGGGGTTCGGAAAGGCCGCCAGATGTACGACGGTGTCGTTGTGCACCAGCGCTCCGGCTACAATGCCGTCGCCGACGATGCCGACATCTGTGCCGAGACCGACAGCCAGGTAGTCGTCGTATTTGCCTGCGATCACGTCTTGGGCAAAGGCAGCTGCGTCGGTTTTCACGAATTTGGTCCGCCCACTCCCGCGCCGCAGAGTGTCGACGGCGTAGCTACGGATGAGCTTGAGCAAGAAGGCCTCGAAGGTTGAGGAATTGTCGAAGAAGTCAAGGCTGAAGCTCGAGCCGCCCATTGAGAAGATCGCACCAACCTGGCCTGGCTCGGCCTCAAGCACGTCTACATGTTCATTGAGCGTGGCGGCGTGGCGCTCGAAGATCGCACTCATGGCTGTGATGTCCGGAACTCGCTTCGAGCTCTTCTGCCGCGTCATCAATAGAACTCCATACATGTCCTTGATCGGAACGAGGGATGCCGCTCGTCCGAAGCGATTCCCGGACATCCTGGAGCTTTTCAGCGCCCGCGCGAATTCTGAACGCGGTCGCTGACCCCGAAGTCCTGCCTGCTGTAAGACACCGTCCTGCTTCCACGCAAGAGACGGGAATGTTGGTGGTCTTCGCCGCCGGGATCAGCATGGTAAGGTTGGCAACCCGGTTCTGCTTGGCACCGATCAGCTCCTCTCCATCATGGACGTAGTGGTCAGCGAACAGGGTCAGCTGCTGCTCCTCGATCCGGTTATGTCTCCACGCGCACAATACCCACCCTCATATAGCGTGCGCGCGTCGTACGCGTCTACGCTGAAATGGGTGACCACGAATCGTGCGTTGTAGCCGCGCGGTCCAGGCAGCCATTCCGCCTTGGCTATCACGCGCCGCGCACCGCTCTTAAGGCAGGTTTCCGGCGCGACCATCACCACGGGTCCAGAGCAGGGCGTTGTAACACGGATTCGCTTCATGCACCGGGCTCCGATAGTGAGCCGGGCTTCGGTGTGACTGCATCATCCTGCGGGAAATCCATCGGCTCGCCTTCAAACTGTCGAACCAGCAGATATCGATACAGCTTCATTGCGAGCAGATTTTCATGCTCCTCCAGCCGTCGCCGGGCAACCGGTGTCAACACCACCGTCTTGCAGGGACCGTCGGCACTCACCGTAGGGGCCAGCACGTCGGAAGGATCGACCGGCCAGATCGCATCGCCCGGGCCGTACTGACGGTACCGCCTCCCCCGGGTATCATGGGCGAAGGCCCGCCCAGACGTCAGCAGCTGCATACCTTCGCTCCGCGTGCGCGGACCTGCCAAGATGCCCCCGGAGGCGTACCGGCACGGACGCAGCCAGCTTTGAAGCTCGTCGATCAGGTCTTCGAAGCGGACTTGCCGCGCCAATTGGCTATCCAGGTCGTCGGCGACACGCTCGAGCACATGGGCCCGGTAGTCGTCACCTGTCCGTGCATTTGCCTTCCATTCGTCTATGACTATCTCTTCACACTGCTCAAGCGCGCGGTCCAAATCGGGCTCGATACGCAACAAGGCAAGTGTGGATGAGGAAAGGTTGCGTCTCAGCCCGACCCGCACCTGCTCCGACGGTGCGCTAAGGACCACCTTCACATCGGCGGTAGTTGCCGATTGCAGAAATCTAGCGAGGACATTCACCGCCGAATAGTCAAAGCCGGATACGCTCGTGAAATCCAGCATCATGCAGACGGGACGCGGATCGCCGCCTAGTGACTCCTTAAGCTGATCGGCGAGAGGATTCACGCTGCCAAAAAATATATAGCCGCGCAGCCTCCACCCCAGTGCGCGGTCGCCCTCCTGGTGGAGAATGACGCGATCCGGGATTGAACGTGCTTTGGTGCTCTGGCGCTCGCGCACCGTAAAGTGCGATCTGATCGGATCCACACGGCTCAATCGGACAGCAAAGAATACGAGCGTGACCAGCATCCCGACACCCACACCTTCGAAGAGTCCGAACACCAAGGTCACACCTGCGATCAGCACGATGACGCCGTACTCCGTCCAAGGGAGACGTCTCCGACTTCTAATGAGCCCTTCATCCAGCATACTGAGGCCCGCGAAGACCAGAACGCCACCGACGAGCGGCACGGGGACCAGTTCTAGCATCCCATCACCCAGGAACAGGGCGGCCGCGATGACGAGGGCCGCGATGATTCCGGTTAAGCGGCTGGTTGCTCCGAATAGTTTGCTGCGCAGCGACGCGGGCACGATCATGCTCGCGGTTGTGCCACCGCCGAGACCCGCCACCACATTCGCGATTCCTGTTGCGCGAAACTCTCGGTTCCAGTCCAGATCCTGGTTCGCAGCCATCTCGAGGCCGGCGAGATTCATGATCACAACGACCAGCGCGATCAGCACCAGCAGAAACACGGTAGGACCCTGCACAGCCATCGCGGTCCAGTCCACATACACCAGATCCCCAGGCATCAGCGCAGGCCACAAGCTTGTTTCCGAGGTATTAGTCAGCAGTAGACCTGCCGTCCTCGCTTCGTCGCCAGAAATGCCGAGGAGGGCTAGTCCGAGGTGATATGCACCGACAGCACCCGCGACACCGACAGGCAGGATGAGCGGACGGCCCCACCGCTTCATCGCGACGTAAAGGACCACCCCGAACAGCACGCCGGGGCTCCACCTCCAGAGCACCGGCGGTTCGGCCAGTACAAAGATCGCACGCCAGTCCATCTCCGCCCCCATTAGCGACATGGCGGCAAGGCATACAGCGCCTCCGATGCCGGCCACGAAGCCGCCTGCCACCGAATACGGAATGAAGCGCACCAGATTGGCAAGTCCGTACCGCCCAATCACCAGAAAGCACAGGCCAGCGGCTACCGCACCGATGATGAGCACTGTTGCGGTAGTGGCAAATAAAGGGGTGCCTTGGATACCCATTGTAGCACCGACCTGCGCCATCACGATGACCAGTGCAGGAGACAGCCCCGATATCGTTCCGCGGAACCCTCCGCCAAGCGCGATGACCAGGCAGGCAGCAAAGTTGCCGAACAGCACCAGTCCGACGCCTTGCGAGGAATATGGCGCAAGCGGCCCTGAGTATATCAGGCTAGCGTAGGCGACCTGCGCGACGAGCAAGGCCAGGCCTGAGGTAAGGCCCGCCGCCAGTGCCGGCACAACCTTCGCAGAGACTGTGTCTGCGCGCAGTTCCGAAGCAAGATTGCGAAGTGGCCGCGTCACTATCGGGAGTTCGTGCGAAAGCGAATCCCGTCACCGAAAGTCTTTAGGACACGCCGACCGAGGGCTTGTCGGCGCATGCACATATTCCTAGGCAAGCTTGACTCTTAATGTTCCGGTGACAACCCTCAATATACGCTGAGGATCGCACATACCACCGGCCACGCCTCCCGTGCAATACGCCCTGCCATGGATGGGTACATCCCCGCGAGTGCGAGGGAAGCCCACCAAAAGGGCGATGCCCACAGGTACATTCAACCTTCATCGGGTTGACTCATCAAGGGTATGCCGTACCAGCGTCACAATCCATTGAGTGCAATAGACAAGAAGCGATGCGGCCGCGCCGATCATGAATAGCATCGGAACCCAGCTCCACCATA